>Ga0307515_10001870_pt1 | contig 46859 bp, 33 predicted proteins | sample 17_EM_MG_FD_194513 | JGI IMG/M metagenome (GOLD analysis project Ga0307515, IMG submission 194513) | Populus trichocarpa ectomycorrhiza microbial communities from riparian zone in the Pacific Northwest, United States - 17_EM | ecosystem: Host-associated > Plants > Roots > Unclassified | place... | reverse complement strand
CCCCCCCCCCCCCCCCCCCCCCCCCCCCCCCCCCCCCCCCCCCCCCCCCCCCCCCCCCGCCCCACACCAAAGAAAAGACGGGGTGGCATTATTATAAGTGAAAAGCCTAAGAACCCAATGCTTCATGGTATGCTTACAGCTTTCAGTTCAGCGCCTTTCCCTCCGGTCCGCCTCGGGCCAGACGTGGGTGGACCCTGACCCTGAAACTGGTGGGGCTGATGGCTGTCATCCGAGAGAAATCCATGTTTGCTCCGATTTTGACGCAGACCCACTCTGTCCTTTTTTGTCTTCATTTTCCAATTCACTCCAACCTATTACAAGAGCCGCGGACAACTTGTCGAGGAAACCATCCACCTTGCACCTGTACCAACGACAATCCTACATCACTCTCTAGACGTTAATAGCCACTGCTTGTCTCAGTTCATCGAACAAATCATCTGCATAATAGTCGTTAAGGCTACACTACACCAGCAGCACCCTTCCGAAGGCCCAAACGAGACCTCGGCCATCCATAGCACCAACTGGGGTGTCTCTTTCCCATCGTATCCTAAACCACGAACAGTTATGCACAGCCAAAGTACCTTTGTCCGTCATCATCTTCAGATTCCCGTTCGTTATGCAAGAAAAGAAAACGTCATTATGCAACGCACCTGCGAGAATATTAGACTAAAAGGGTATCACCGGAACGCCGATTTTGCGATTGATGTTGCTTCTGTTTCTCTCTCCTGACTTCTCCGCTTCATCTTCTTCCCACCTCTTTCTAATGCGTTTGCTCCCTTTAACCAAGGGTCCGTGGCGTCTTGTCACCGCTTCTGCGACTGGAAAGGGGTCTCGTCATCACTTTCGATGGCTGTGGCTCCTGTCGAATATGCCATCATCTTATACCGGCTGTTCTGGCCTTCACCCTGCCCAGCTGTTCTTCCTTCGTCAGGTTCACTACTGCTTCCATTGCGACTCTCAAAGACTACCCTTTTCGTCACTGGGAATTCTGACCTTAACGGGCTTGGCTGAGCGTCCGCACTGGTGTGTGCTAAACGACCAGAATTGTTTGGACTGCTCATGAAGAGCAGTGTATCCACTGCATCTTTCTCCGCCTGTTGACTGGGCATACGGAGAATGCCCGCTCTTGGGCCCGTAGTTGGTGTAGTTGGCATGCCACTAAGATCACTGTAATGTTTCCTGTGTGTTGTCGAAAGCATTGGCGGTGCGTGAGTAGAGTTGGAGCGGCGGTTGCGTCGAGACACAATGTCTGCTGCTGGTGCTAGCGCCGGTGCACTTGATGCTGCTGGAGAAGCAGTAAAAGCAAGATGAGTATGAGCGGCAGGCTGAGAGTTTGAGCCGGGTCGCCAGAAAGCTGTAGTGAGAAATAAACTATTAGATATTGAAAACATCCCTAAGCTCAATTTGAGAAATTCAACGCACACGAAGGTGTTCCGCTAAGGGAACGCGAGATGCCTGTAGGGCTAGCGTGCCCGGGAGAAGCCATATGCTGGTCAGAGTTCTCCGAAACGCCACTTGGTCTCCGTCCGCGGTCCGAAATGCGGGGAGAATCAAGAGATCGTCTAAATGCATCTACGTTCACAGATAATGCTACTGGTGAGCCTCGCTGGGATGGGAGCTCCTCAAGCTCTTCAATGGTGTGTCTTTCCCAGCCATTTTGAACCTTGACCATGGCATACGATAAGCGCGTCTTGAGTTGAGCGGATAACTGCAGACGCAATCAGCCGTTGACGCAGAACGTGTATACAAACCTAGCATACCTCACCAATCCTACTCGCATTTGAATCTACGCTTGTATTTCTAGAATGTCTACCTGGTGGCGCTCGCATTGGACTCTCCATAACTCCTGACATGGCAGTCTTCACCGTCCCACTTGCTGTCCTCTTTGAACCTTGAGTTAATAATGGTGTATCTACAGACATCGGACTCGTTGCGGTTCCGCCACTGCCACTTCTGCCACCATCTCTTAGATCGGTATCAACCATGGGCGCAGTTGGCCTCGAGTGTTGTGGACGAGTTTGATTCGGTGACGGCGGGATCGGTTGGCTCGAATCAAAGGTTTGAGACTGGCTTGACGGGCCATTCGAAGAAGTAGGCGACGTATATTCGGTATCTGCCCCGGTCGAGTTAGAAATGTTGCTGGAGGACGACAGCAATCGTGGTACAGCAAAAGTGCTGGAAGAAGCAGAGACGAAAGACTCTTGCGAGTCTGGCACTATTTCGCATTAGATGGGCGTTGCAATGGTGGATGAAAGGCTGGAATTGATGGTGTGGGAGACGTGTTGGCAGTTTGTCTCGGCTTGCTGGACGCGACATACTCATAGTGGGGTAGGGATCTCGAGCGGGAGGCCCATTCGGTCTTTGAGCGCTGAAAGCTAGGTAACAGGATCGTGTGCCTTAGGCGAAAACACCTTCATCAGATATTCAGCCAGCCTGGAGGTATTCGTGGCGCTTTCGGGGAAGTGCAGGGCGGTCGCGGTGGACGTTGAAGGTTGAATGAGGATCGGGATTGAAAAGTCGACGCGGTGCCCGGTAAAAAGACGCGAATGGCAGGGTTGTCTCTGCGGTAGGTGCGTGAATAAAGGCACTGGTGAAATACGCGCTCTGCACGATTAAGAATGGTCACTGTCGCGTAGTCGACGAAAGCATCCAAGAAGTCGTGGTCGCTCGATAAGGGACAGAGGGTGACGGGCTTGCGTAGGCCGGGGCGAAAATGCGAAATCACGAGCGTGTATCGTGTCAAAACCCTGCCAAAGAGGCCAAACAAGAGCGCGGCGTAGAACAAACAAGATACAGATTAATTTTCTCGCTCGGTATATGCAGCAATTACAAGGTTACAAGGCTACAAGATTACAAGATTACAAGGTCCATGATCAAATACTTCAATTGTTGTTTACATGGCGCTGCGTAGGCACTACGAAGGACCGTGCAAAAATCGATATCCCTTTCCTTTTTTGGACTAGTGGTTGCTCTCCATAAGGCCCCAGAGTTACGGGGGCTCTATCGCCTAAGCAACGATATTTTAGGCGGTCTCTGCTCATAAGACCCGCCAAAGGCCCCTAAGCACAGAAACCTTATGGACGACCTTATTAGAGGAAACCACTAATCTCAAAAGGAAGGGGAAATCTATTTTCGCACCCTCCGTATACGTCGGTACATCACCCTCCACCCACGCCACCTCGTGTACAGATGGATTATGATCCTTCATCCTTGGAACTCGCACATGCGAACAGCTGTAGCGCTAACATGCAGATCTAAAACGCTCGGAAATGTAGTGAGAGCGGAACGCCACCATGCGACCAACTATTTAGTGTCCAAACGACTTCCCTTCATAAAATAGTAGTTAGCAGAGCTATTTCCTTCTCTTACTACCCCCTCCCGGAGCATTTTCATTCTTCCGCTTCTTCCCTTCCCGTTGCCAATACTCTTGTTTCTCGCGCTTCTCTCGCTCTGCCCTCTTCTCGTCATTTTCTGCGACCTTCTTGCGGTATGGTTCCCTTCGTCTCTCCTGTGCGGCTCGTCGTTTCTCGAGTTTTTCGTTTCTCAGTGTCATTACTTGATGCATAAGAGTTCGAGCTATTTTTTCTTCTTTGGAGGCAACTACTGCTCGTTTTTGTAGGTATGTCTCTTTCTTTTGTGGCTTCATCTGTGCCGGCTGGGACTTGAAAGGCAGGTCTGCCGCGAGTTTTCGAGGCACTCTGAGAGGATTAAAATGTCTTGTTTGTCGTTCAATGAGCCTGTATGCGGAGTTTTTGTCTTTTGGGGTAGGTATTCCCTGCTCTCGTCGTACCTCGCCCGTTAGCCGCATGCCTTTCCAGCCGGTACTTTCTCCCTCATCCTCAGGGCTTGGTGCTACAAGGAGATTTGTGACTGGGTTATAGAATCGATGCGGCTTTACAGGATACCAAGCTCGCAAGAATACAATGTCGCTCATAAGGACCTTGTCCTCGAAAGTTGCGCGAAAGTTGCCTTCAGGCTTGCTCAGAGCCCTCTTGATCTGACCCCGGATGCCCGAGACTGTTCGGATACTAGCCCCTTCAAACTTTGCAATTTCCAACGCTGTTTGGAACATATCCTTAACGAAAGCCGTATTCTTGAAAATCTTGTACGGATGTCCAGTGAGCTTGAGCTTCTTGACTATCTCGGTGCTTTCATCCACGTTTAATACAACACCAGTTGCTGCAATACGGAATCCAGGGGTTTTGTTAGAGAGTGACTGTACACAACAGAACCCGGTATTTGGAGCAATAAGAGGTCCATAAAAGGTGCCAAAGCAATGCATATGCTCTGGCGTATACTTGAGCATACGGTTGCGTGTTCGGGAGTCAGAAATACTGTAGACCGGCATGGTTTGGAACCTCCTCCAACCAAGCGAGAATATAAGAGGGTCATTTGTTTTTAGAATCTTCTTGTGCCACCGGTGTCGTTTGACGCGAATTTGTACGAAACCAAATCTCTCTTCAGTAGGTGTGAGTCCCCCAATGATGACAGGATACCGGGGGTTGAAGTTGGCCGAAAATTCATATGGCACTTGTTCTAGCACGATACGGGCGTATGTACCTGCTTTGTGTCCCTCTACTCGGATCCTAGAGACTTCGTCCAGTTGCTCAAATTCAGCGCGATTGATGGTGAGTTGCTTTTGGATCATAGCCTTTTGAGCATCGTACCAATCATCCTCTCCAAACTCTTGTTCATCGTTGGCTTTCTCTCTTCGCTCATTGGCCTTGTCATTTGCAAAACCTTCTCTGTCTTCTTCTTCAAAACGAAGCTTTAGCTCTTCCTTTCGTCGGGCATTTTTCTCCCGTTCAGCTTCCATCGCCTTTGCATCATTATCAGGGTCTGCTGTAGGCTGTGTGCCTCCAAATGACTCTCCTGTCTCCAGATCTTCAAATGCGCCATCACCCTCGCCATCGTTGTCGAAGCCCTCAAAATCGCCCTCAGCTTCGTCATTCTCCTTTTCGCCTAAGAGATTAGACGAAGCAAAACGTCGCCTCAGTACCTCTAGATTGTCTCCATCAGTCCATTTTTGTTCTAGCTCTTCATAGTTGAAGCTTGGGATCGCGCGGTCCTCTAAATCTTCGGCATTGCCATCGCCCGGAGCTTTCTTGAAGAATTCATCTTCATCTTCGTCATCTTCGTTTTCAACTGGCCCTCCTTCGTCTCCCCTCCATCTCCGGAGAACTTCAGCGGGGGACAAAGAGTCATTGTACATCATGCGGACAAGTTCCGTGGTGCGATATGGCTTCTTGTGGCCATGAAGTTTCTTCGCGTTTTCAGCAAGATTTTCTTTCCATCGAAGGGTACCGTCTTCATCTGAAAACTCGGAATCGTCGTCTTCCGGATCTTCTAGTTCTTGATCTTCTACCGAAGAAATAGAACCTAGGTCTGAATCGCTGTCTGCAAACGCCACGTCGTCATCGATGGCTCCATTTGAATTTTTCTTGTCCGCTATTTTTCGAAATGTTCTACCAAGACGGTCATCGGAGATTGCCTCAGCCTCAATATATCCGTTATCGTCTTCACCATCTTGTTCACTCCCGAGATCATCTTCATCCTCCTCTTCGCTCCCGCTTTCAAAGCCTTCATCTTCTACGAGGTCATCGTCGCCTTCTCTCTCTACAATTCTCGGGTTTCGTCGTGATGTCCTGCCCTTGTTATCATCTTCCACAACGGCATCTTTTTCAACAATTTCACTACCAGTAAAGAGTCTCATGCCCGCATCAGCTTCTCCAAGCAGGCGCCTCTCACCTTGCAAACCGACCACAAGCTGTTCGCCCAAACCACGCTCCTGTTGGTCTTCCTCACCCTGAGCAAAATTTGAGGTCTTGACGTCAATATAAACAGCGTCCTTATCCACAAGCACACCTCCAACGTCTGACATAGGCGCAAATAGAAGTTTTTGTTTCTCACCCAAACGCCGTCGCGTTGCTTTCCCGGTAGCTTTTGCCATAGCTTGATCCATGTATGGAGTCGGACAAGGATCAGGTAATGCTTCTGTCGTTGAAACACTCAGATCACCGACGCCAGGTACATGGACTCTAGCCCTTTGAGCTGGGAAATTCGTTCCTCTTATGTATCCATACAATGCTATCGTTCGGTCACATTTCGGGTTCTCTTCAATAGCGGTGGGAGGAGTTATGTCTAGGAAGCGATCGGCTAAGCAGTAAGGATGCGAGTTCCGCCACACTAATGGTCGAGGGTTTTTCATTACGGAGAGGAAGCGCGAGAGGTTGAGGACTTCTCTGTCTGGATAGCGCCCGTTAACTACCCCCGAGAGGTAGAACAACTTGGCACCTTGGTACAACTCGCTCCAGAATCTGTGTTTCAGTCTCTTTTTCTGCATCTTTAGTGCGTCTTGTTTCCTAAATAGATCGAGATGTGTAAGGATGCCGAAGACGTTTCCAGGCATGCCGCTCGCCGATAATATATTAAGAAATTCCATTGTTTCCATCTCGAAGCCATAGTTGCCGTCGATCATGAGGAGTACAATATCCACAATCTTCGCGATATCTATCATGCTCGCAAGAGAATCTGCTGGGCATTCAATGAACGTCAACCGTCGTCGTTTCGAGGTTACGACTGTTAGAGGTCCGGTGGGAACTGAGAGGGTTTGCTTTGTGTATCGTCGAATTAGAGATTTGATGAGGGTAGTCTTCCCAACCTAAAGAATTTATATATGTGAGCACGTTTGTAAAGAATTTGCAAGCAATAAACGTACCCCAGGAGGTCCTACTACCGCTACGATGATAGGCGGTGCTTCCTCCGGCAAACGATCCACGAGCGGGACGTGTAGCCGCTTCTCTTTGACCTGCTATAGATCAACGCCTCATCCTTGAGAATTAGAATGTGTAGTATACATCATGGGAGCGAGCTGCTTGCTTCTGCAGTCTACCCGGGTTTGCGAAGGCGAAGGCTTTGGGATTTAGACCTGTGAACATGGTCAGTACACGGTTCTAGAAATATCTTCTGAGAACATCTCACCACCAGAATGCGCTTTCTTCTCCTTTGTCTTCCGGTGCGGTCGTTTTGCCTGGTCTGCCATTGTTGTGTCGTTTGCGGCCTTGCTCTCTTCACTGAAGCTCCATCCACAGAAATTTTGGGTATGGAAATTTGGAGTGACGCTAACCCGCGATTGAACTAGCGTTGATCTAATCTAAAGTTATCGATCATCTTCCCCGCCTGTGATCTCGTCAAGCCGCGGACGGCATTGGCAATTGCCTGGCTGCAGGGACTTTTCCAGCGGATTGAACGCCATGAAGGCGGAGTAATTTTTTCCGATATCGTCCTTATGTCTGCCGGTTTGATGAGGAATTCGTGGACTCTCTGCATGGATGTCGTTCTTAACGGTGCGCCTGCCTTATCGGCTGACGCCGCAGCGCACGTCATCGGGCAGTCTGCGCCCGCTTGACGCTTGACGTTTGACGACGGCCTTGGTTGTTGGGTTCGGAGGGACATACAAAAACCTTGGTGCCCTGCTACCTTCCACTTAAATCCTTCTCCTCTTCAGCACCAACCACTCGTCGAAGAATCATAGAACCATCATACACACTCGAGTCTTCTACCGTCGTATTACCTCCACTTTTAAAGCTAGAATGTCTACCTTCAATGTGAGTGGGGTAGCACACGCTATGTTCAAGGACTGAATCAGAAACTGATGATAACCCAGGTTACTCTAAAAGAAGGTGCGAGCCCGAAGGAGATTGAGAAGTATGTATGCCCTAGTCCTTGAGATGAAGTTCTACTAATGTATAGCAGTGCCAAGAAGACTGTTGAAGAGCAAGGCGGAAAGATTACTCACACTTTCAATTTGATTGAAGGGTTCACGTAAGTCTTGGGCTCTCAAATAAATTATAGGAGCAAGACTAATCCATCCAAGGGCTGAATTTCCTCCCGACACTGTACATGCCTTGAAGTCAAACGATCACATTACTGTTGAGGCAGACGGGGAAGTTACGACGCAATAGAAGAGTCCTCGAGAACCGTCCAACACACTTCACTTCTACCTTTGAGTCCTTCAAAATACCCTTTGGCATGATGAGGTGTATACCTGTGGCATGGACTTCTATAGGGTCCCCCGGCCTAGCATAGCACAATTCTAATGAGACCTTGATCAGATAAGGCTAGGTGCCATGGTTAGTCCCATGTCAGCCTAGCATTGGATATTCTATGAGCCTTTCTGTATTATGAAAGTGCATTGCTGTTGAAGTAATTGGTTACAAACAGCCATTCCCTGAGGTTGACGGTTGTCCTACCGAATCGAATGCTGATTGCCACACCAACCTATTCAGAATGTACAATGGCTACAATAGGGTTGATATGAATTATCACGTCCGTTTAAGACAAGAAAACCTTGATCTCGCTCCAATCTGTTCTCTCATACTCACTATTCCGCTCACGGGGATAGAGTATCAACCAGTCTTCTTCATAAAGCAATCCATTACCGATGCCCGCAATTATCAATTCCGGGAATTATTAGGGCTAAGGAGCGGCTTAGGCCAGAGATCCAAAGACTTCAGTAAAAGTCGCTGCACATTAAATCGGCAATTCAACTCCAAGCCAACAACTTTGAGACCTGCAGCCTGCATATGCCTTTTGCAATCATTCGACCACAATTATCATTCCTTTCACACCGCAGCCGAGAAATTAAGGAATGCTCTGCGGATGCATTGAAGAGCTTGAAAGCTCGATTCCATATCGTGAAGGCTTGGAGGCTAGGAGACTAACTGAAGTGTGTTGCTGAATTGTAGCATATTCCATATCCGACCGCCAAAATTTGTGCGGTCTTCTTCTAGCAATTCATCATGCTCTAGCTTTTTCTGTGTCGTGCTAGTGCGCCTCTTAAGCCAGTATATGAGTGCTAATCGAAGACCGTTGTACACCGTCTCCAAGCCAGAGGCTCCGAAGAGTGCCCAAAGGAAGTATCTGAGATACCAAGGTCTCTCCCTGCCGGAATAGGATTTCTCTAAAGCTGTGAAGAGTCCTCTTATAATACCTCCCGTTAGCATCACTCCTCAGTAGTAGGTTCCTATTAAACTTACATGGATGCAAACCAGCTTATGGACCAGCCAACCTTTCCGGCAGCCTTGTCGAGAAATATTCTGAGATGTTCACCCGTCATAATTAGATCGGACTCCAGCTGATCCTTTGTAACAACGAGTTGCCAGATATCTGGTTTCAGTGAATCCAGATTGCCCTCTAATTCTAATAAGCTTTGGTTTTCTTTTGGCTGCTAATGACTTACTTAAAGATCTGTCATCCTCTATTACAGCACCAGTGATGAGGCTGAGTAAAATGATTAACTAATTTTATAAGACATTGAAGTATCTAAGCATACTTTAACCAAATATCACGACGTAAAGTCAGATATTCATCTAGATGGTAATCTGTAGAGCGGCGCTGTGCCTCGAAGAGCAAGTCATGTCTTTGCCGGACCCTGTCCCATGACTTGGACGAAAGATCAAATGTGAGTGCTTCTTTTTGTACAGGCGCATTTTCAGAAGAACGAGAGAGGAGCGGTATAACTGTTTCTGCATCCACACTATCAACGTCCTCGCGAACTACTTCGTCCCGCTTGGAAAAGCTTCTCCTCCGATTTCGCGGAGTCACACTGCGAGGGCTGAAACAAACAGCACTGCTCATGAATTCTAATTTCTTTTTCGGATTTTGACAAAGGTGTGGATGGGAGGCCGCAATTAAGAGCACGAATTCCCAAGTCTGAAGTTGGTGGTCTAGGCGTTGAGCACAACTGTGTTGTAAGGCCGCAAAGGCCAAGCCACTGGAACCAACACGCTTTAAAGATGGGCTGGCTCCACTTAGTTACTGAAACTATCGCGTAAAGCTAAGCCCTACGTGTACACCCGGACTTTACCGTGGTCCATATGACCCTGGTTGGAATCCCTCCGATTCTAAGATCTAGGTGCATCCATAATAATTACCATCCCTAGAAGGATCATTCTTGTTAATATCTTAACGGCTTGAACTAATCTGAATTTATTTAAGAAAACTCCACTAAAATTACGACAGCGCGTATCTAGATTTCTTCTTACTCGCCTTAGCTTTCTTGGACGCTTAGGTGCCAATTCCAGAGGTCTAGACAAGCAGCCACAGCCTTCCACTTCTATTTCTGCTGCTCTACCCTGCCGGCAGCAATTGTGTCCTTCTACGGACCGCTTCCTTCATACACCCCCCTGACTTTCCTGCTCTTATGGCCCTCGGAGATGATGTCGTTGTGCGTCTAATTGTGTGGGAAGGCCAGCTTCGGACTGGCCCAATCCAGCAAAGACAAATTAAGGTGTATTCGGATCAGCTGAAGAGCTCAATCAACGAAAGCCTCGAAGAAACGCAATGGCGTTACCAGATGTGGAAGACCTATCCATCAGAAACAGATGGTAATTACAAGCTTGAAGTATGCTTTGCGCGCAGAGCATAGGACTGTTGCTGAGTACCTCGCTTCAACTAGGTCCGCCTTCGACACCCTAAGATCTCCGAAACTTCCGAAAAGAGCGACGCTATACACGAGCTTTGTAGCAGGCTCCTCCACTCCGCCCTATCTACGAAGCTTCGACTCTTGAATCCTGTCGTCACTTTTACTTTTTGTCCTTCCCGGGAGGGAACACAAAATGAGCTTGACAAGACCTTCGCTCGGTGCTTTAGTACTGCAATCGTTACGCGATATTGCGTGGGAGATACATTATCCAAAGAGCTGGAGAGATTGAGAGATGATTTCTTGAACAGGAACTCTACGAAATTCCTCTACCAACCGCGAGTAACTCCTGCCATCCAGACTAGTCCTATCTTGCTAATGAATCACTTAGGATGGTCGTTATTTATAACGCAGCAGACTTAATAGAGCGCTATGGAGTGTTGATCGAGAAAATGCTCACCGGTATTGAATTACTAAATGGAGGAGCAATTATAGAGAAAGAGCTCATTGATGAAGCCTGCAAGTTTGCAGGTGGAAAGCTCAAATCAAAGCTTCGTCCTAAGGAAAACTCATCTGCTGTGAACAGTGAGATGGATGGTTTGGCATTGACGGACTTCTCTGATGTAGCCGCACTTAAGATTGGCGACGACACACCTCATTCTTCAAAAAATGCTGAGCAGAATAAGGAGGCTATGAAACTATTAATAGCTATTGCCTGTTGGCTCACGAGGGCGTTTAGAGCTTATGCTCCGGATATAAAGAAGCAGGCAAGCAAAAACCGCTAATATCAAACCTATTTATCACTTCATCGGAAGCTGACTTCGTATATTGTAGCTCGGACCTAAGTTAAAGGAGCTCAATGGAGTTGTCATTCGGAGCAAGCTGACATTAGCTTCCCAAGCATACTTGAGTGCATCCAAACACCCAATTATTGCTCTGGAGCATCTTCACAGTAATTCCATCTCAAATTCTAGGCGTGCTACTGTCTTCGCGTTTGCTAACCATAATTTTACAGATCAAGAATCTCCAACAATAGATGACATCGCGATGACCATCAATTCCTTTGGAAACTTGATGCAATCCACATTGCCTCTTTTCGATGTGACGCTTACCATCTCAGACGCCGAATTCACATCAATCACAGCTCTAGCCGCAGCTGCAGGCGTAAGCGGAATAGCCACCGTCAGCGCTGCCGTCTGGACTTTGTGCTCTGCTGCGGGTGCGTTGGGTCCTGTAGGGTTGCTCGGTGGTGCTGCCGTTGCCACCGTAGCCTTTAGTGCTGCCGCAATAGTCGAGGGCGTCAAGTGGGGGGACCGGCAAAAAACAAATCGTATGAGTTCAGACTTCTCTTGGCTTCTAAACCGTCAATCGCTGACTTCTAGTAGCTAGCGTCGTTCTATTAACTATTCAGAAAAGCTTGGAGGAGTGTGCTCGTTTTCTCATGGGCTTGTTGTTCATGGCCGCCGAGCAGAGCGAGAAAGAGGACAGCAGTCATCTCGAGAGGGTCCAGGCATATAAAGAACAACTGAATAGTGTAATCTTTCTCAAACCTGGGTATATGAAAGCGTACTATAGGAATGTCAGCTTGAAGCTCGCGAAGGATATGAAGGACCTCAAGACAGGCCTCCAAAGACACGGAGCGCAAATAGCAATGACGCCAACTCAGGCTGAGAAGATTGGCATTGAACGACAGCTTGCACAGTCTAGCAAATGAGATTGACTTTGAAATATTCACATATACATATACTTCTACTGACATTTTTCTCTTTTATTGGTTTCTTATTCGCAGGTAATAATCCGCCCATCTGTTCAGTCGCAACAATAAAGCATAGGTTGCTCCTCTAGACTATGAGGTCAACTCTTCATTTGAATCACGCTTATCCATCCAGCTTGTTACTGAGAGTTCGACCTTGTTATCGAGATCTAAGCGGCACTACATCGGAGCAGCTTCTCTCGTAAGACTTTGATAGTGAGCCACGTGATCGATTGATTGATGGCGTTTATGTTATTGATTGAGTGATGTGGTTAAGTAATCTTCTAGGGGAGGTTTTCATTGGCAGTATGGAGTTGGTGCTGATTGCAAAGATAAAGGCGGCCGCTGCTTGATTTCGGCGTGTTCGGCGTGGTTAACATCAAGCCACCCGACACTAATTTTTTGGTATAGAATATATTACTCATTTCCAACTTGTTCTTTCATTTCTCACGGTCGATGAGCTTTTAGAGAATGATTTTCAGAACAATGTGAGATAAGTCACGTGATGACAAGCTCTCACCGCAAGGCGTTTACCTCCACTCGGGCAGGTCCTAACTGGGCTTGCGACCCCAATTTCTCACAGAAGATGCAAATTCGACCATGATCCAAGTCCAACGACCTCTAATCATACAGACGCAATTGATAAGGCTCTATTGCCCACTTGAGACTCGTCTGAAGCATTCCAGCTTCCGCCGACATTACCACCGCCAGCTTCATACCAAATCTGTAACCGATGACGATATAGCACGTCTAGCTTCCCGACCACTCCATCCACTTACCCTCACCGACCTGGTCAAGTAGGATATCCTACTAAAGCTCCTCCTGCCGCTCTAGTAACTGATAGCTTCTGTCATAGACATGGCCGACCTCCGCTCTCCGCACAGGCCCTATATAGCTCCGCAAACTTTACGCTATCCATTCTCCCCGCCCGCCTCGCTTACCGCATCCAATCCCTCCGAAACCTGCCCTATATAGTCGTCTCAAACCCCCAGATTAACAAAATTCACAATAATTACTTACATTCCCTCTCAACGCTCTTGCCATGGGCCGAAAAGGAAATTATAACTTTGGAGGACGAGGTCAAATTCACAGAGGTCATGGCCGACCTAGTCCAAACACATTCCAATACCATCTCTATATTGGCTAGGGGTTTCCTGGAGGCTAGGAAGTATATAAGTCCTAAAGAGGTTACCAGGTTCCTCGACGAGCACCTTCGCGCCCGCATTGGCACCCGCCTCATCGCCGAGCAGCACATCGCGTTACACTTCTCATCCCAGCCACACCAGGAGCTCTCCTCATCCTCATCCTCCTCTTCTTCTGTAGAAGACTCCTCCCATCCCGCATCCAGTTACATTGGCGTTATCGACACAAACCTACGCCCTGCTAGTATTATACAACATTGCGAATCCGTCGTCTCTGAGATATGCGAGCTTAAGTACGGCGCGCGGCCACATGTTGTGGTGAAGGGAGAGCCGGAGTACACGTTCGCACACGTCCCAGTACATCTTGAATACATACTCACAGAACTACTGAAAAATGCATTTCGCGCAACGGTCGAGAGCGGCATGGAGCGGGAGCCTATCGAAATAACAATCGCGCCGCTTCCCGAAGATCTCCTATGCGAGGACAATGAAAACATATCAGACGAAGCCATCTCCAATACCGACCAAGGAAACGCCGATGTGGCTTCCAAAGCCTGCACTGGCCAAGATGTTTCGGAGACCGCTTCTGCAGTCGCTTCCCAAATGATCCGACCCCTTGCCCGCTCCACCCCCGGCGTAACGATCCGCATCCGTGATCGCGGCGGGGGCATCTCTCCCGAGAATTATGCGCATATCTGGGACTACAGTTTCACGACGTTCAACGAGGAGCAAGTCTCCTTGACCCTCTCGGGAGGCTCTTCGGCCAAGTCCGGCAACAGCATGGATGGGTTGAACGCCATTTCTGGGCCAGGAGGGGATGGTGCGAACAGTCTCGCAGGTCTAGGGTACGGGCTACCACTTGGCCGGGCTTATGCGGAGTATTTCGGGGGAGGCATTGCGGTTCAGAGTCTATGGGGATGGGGCGCGGATGTTTACTTGAGCTTGAGAGGCGTTGGAAAGGTGGATTGAAGGACTGGCGGGCTCATTGTGAGCGATTGAAAAACTTACCTACCGCCGATCGAGAAAATGATGCCCTGCGGATCTAGGCGAGGATTAATGCCCCCAAATGCGGAGAGGTGATTTCGTGTGCTCATTCAAGTACCTAGGAAGGAAAGGCGGGGTCGGGTCACATGCTTCCAATAGCATCTTCTAGTTGGAGTGAGTTGTTAAGGGGCAGTGCCATGATGAACCTGATCTGTCAGCACGTCGGTGAGCAGCAGTGCAGCCATTATTTCTAGTGATCCGATAGGGTTGACTGTACTAGGGTCATTACGAACTCGTATGAATGAAATGAACTGATGAGTGCAATGTACTTCAGTATCATTTCTCTGCGTCTCAACACTTCTATCGCCTCTTTCTCTTTCCAAAATGTGACTCGATATGAAGATCCGCATTCATGTAGTGAGAACCGTCGTATTTCCTGGACGACCGACTATTGTTTGCGTTTGCGCCTTTCTCTCGTGCGCTCCTGCCATATTTCCTGACGCTCACTATCACTATGATAGAGATTGGCGTTCTTTGAACACCTAGAAGATTAGAGGACGACTTAAACGCGACGTTTCATGGGTATGCACAAAAAACGAAGGAAATAGCCCATTGGGTCCTCATTTCCACAGCAGCCTCAATTTAAAAGGATTGCTTCTCGCTGGGAGAAGACGGATTTCTCTATGCAGTTCCGTCGTAGAACCAAGTAAAAGCCAACGAGAGAAAAGCGCAAAGAAAAACTTCCAAAAAGAGGAAACTAGCCAATGATACTTTCCAAAAGAAAAATAGTCAGTCAATGTCCTGAGTATACCACTCAGCCAACCACTCAGCGAATTACTCAGCAGGGCATTGAAGAGGCGCGCGTATGCCTAGACAGGAATGCTGGGTCTCGTTTATCCCAAAATTCTGGAACCGCAAGTCAAAATCAGCCGCCCGATGTTCTGCAGTGTCCTCGATCGCGAAAGCATCTGCACGGTATTTGGCCATTCACTACGTTTGCAATCTTCGCAGCTGGGCTTTTAGTTAACCTAAGAGGCGGGAAACCACCCTACAAAGCAAGTGACCTGAAAACGAGATGCCCTGCAGCTGATCTGGGTGGGCAAGCAGTTCGGCGCAGCAAAAAATCCGCGGCGCCCAAATGTGGTATCGAAACATCTACTACTATTTTAAAAACCCTCCTAACCCGCATGATAGCTACGCCTCTGTGCGGAGACCGCAGTATCCATTGGTCCAGTTATACCAACGAAGCTCTAAACACGGACGCCTATCAACTGGTGCGGTGTGATTTGACTGGGAGCTTTGGCTTTACAACTCTCCGTCACAGCTATATGGTGGTCGGATCTGAACGCAATCAACACGCTAGTCATGAGAATGAGTGCCACTGGAAAGAAATAGTGGATACGCCGGAACGGAAAATGCACAGGCAGACCACTGCACAAAAAGCCACAGGCTAGTTTTATGCCTTCCACGCCCTAATCCTATGCGAAAAGCGGAATGCATGACCGTTCCGGCAGCGGCGACTACCATCTCGTGAACAACGGGAACAATCCGTCCGGGCTCCCGCCAGCAAATTTCCAGAATAAGTGGTCTTGGTGCTGGAATTTTCAGGCGCTTTGGCTCAGTGCCGACAGTGGTGGGAAGGCTCGGTGCCTGGCGGGTCCCCTGGCTTACCATAAAAGTACGGGCTCTGCTGATTATGCCCTCCATCCTAAGTAAATCAGTTGAGGCTAGATGGAGAACCTGGGTGAATTGGTGAGTAGATTTGGGTTAGTTCCTTAGGCAGCCAAAGCCGATGATACTGGAAACTTGGTACTATTAGGGGCTAGTGGTTATTTCCGCTTAAAAAGCTACGAGTTATATATTGACTTTTGGGGTAGTGATTGTAGATCCTTCCGTAATACTGACTGGAGCATTCAACTTGTATTTGTAGTACGCGAATGCTGATATTATTTGCTTATAGCTAGATGATAAAACTAATAAACGTATTCCTTAAGTTACATGCACCATTAAGTAGTCTACTTAGTTTTAGGTGTCCTAGTTATACCTAAGTTGTCACTCCTGACTCCGGCTAGAGGAAGAAAGCGAGTAAGAAATCTAATAGACGGAACTGTAAATGATCGTCTGATAAACTTTACTGACGTTGTCGTGCTGCCCTTGATGGACTGTTTGAATGCTGATACGGTTGGTTATAATTGATAACCGTAAAAAAGACCCGGCTTGAATTTCCCCCCAAAACCATTACATTGGGCTAAAGGTTATGTTGTAGACGACATTCACTTCCTGCGGTCACGTGATGGCATTCGAGTATATAGATCCGTTTGGAGCGACAACTCCACGTTGTGGAGTCTCCTGCACGCAACCGTCCTCCGATCGTATCGTGATAGGTTACTTGAAGGCCATCGCCAAATTTAGAAAGCGTGCGGCGAAGCCTTGATGATGGTTTACTGTCCTTAAATACGGTAAACACATGTGAAGTAGAAATCAAGGTAAACATATCTGACGTCTTCAGTAGGCAGAAATCTATCTCTATCTGCTAGAAGCATTTCCCTTTTAATCATGCAAAGAGAGCCATAAGCCATAACAACATAATCCAACCTTACGCCTAACCAACCCGGGCTACATGACCCAGCGTAGCCAATTCCTGCCCGCAGTATTAGACTTTTTCTCAGACCCTCGCTAACATCGAGGAAATGAAGCAGACCAAGTATCAAAGCGGTTGCTCCGCAATAAGAGTCTATTCATCTTCATCGCTGAAGACCTCTTCGCCTCTCTGTAGCAGTCTGTTAGCATGTATTCTATCATTCGGAAAGTGTACTGTAGTTGACTAACCTTACGACGTGCCATACGCTCCTTCTTCTTCTTCCTCATTTCAGCGCTGGTGAGCTTCTTCTTCTTCCCTCCACCGGAGATCTTGTTGCCCATGGCATCGAACTTCTCCTCCTCGTTATCCTTCTCCGTCAACCTCGGACCGGAGCCCTGACCCTGCACCCAGTTGTGACCTGATGGTGTCATCTTGCCGTCCACGACAGCCCAGACTTCCTCAGTCAAGTCACGGGTGAATTCGGCTGAGTGAGTGATGATGATAACACCACCCTCGAACGACTTAATAGCCTTGGACAGAGCACCAAGGGAGTCACGGTCGAGATAGTTGGTGGGTTCGTCAAGGACAATCAAGTGCGGTCGTTGCCACGAGCAAGCAGCAAGGACGACCTTGACACGCTGACCACCGGAAAGACCGCGCATGCGGGAGTGAGAGACAAGCTCGGCATCGAGACCGAAGTTGGCAGCGTGAGCCTCAATCTCCTTGCGAACCAGAGGACGGAATTGACCGCTGGCAAGAGCCTCCTTCTGATCCACCTCGGCAACCATCTTGGAGTGGGATGCCAGGATTTCGCTACGGGGAATCCATGCGTTGTCCGCAGTCATCATTGGTGTCCACCTCTCACCCTTCTGACCTACGTTCTCACCGAGAGCGAAGGAGCACTCATATTCATAGGAGTTCTTGAACTTCCTACGCGAGTGAATCCCAATGACTCGTCGCTGAGTGCCCTCAATCTTGTAGATCTTGTCCATGGCCTTCTCATCCTCATCGGTGATGATCTTGTTGGCACGATCCATCGTCTCACGATCCTCACCAGTCTGGAAACGCCACTGAATGTATTCAGAAGGAGTCTTGTCCAAATGATGATCGATATGAGCGAAGGCATGCTGCTTGATGTAGGCGATACGGATGTTCTCGTGCTGGTAGACCTCACCTAAAGTGGGGATGAGTTCACCAGTCAACACGTTGACAAGAGTGGATTTGCCAGCACCGTTGGGACCAATAACAGCGATACGAGAGCCAAGAGAGCACTGGAAGGTGATGTCGGAAATCTGGGGCTTCGCTGTGCCAGGGTACTGGAAGCTCATGTTGGTGACACGGATGATGGCCTTGGCCTTGGTCTTGACACCCTCGAGGAAACCAGGTTCCGGGAACTTGAACTCCATCTCACTCGCGCTCAGTTCGTGGTAGGACTTGGCGGAAGGAACACGCTTGACAAACTCGCTCAGGTTTCCTCGGTACCTCTTCAGCTTGAAGCGCTCGTAGTGGATAACGTGCTGGATAACATTATCCAAGAACTTGCTGTCGTGAGAAATGATAATGGATGTGCAGGGCGAGTTTACAAGGTACTGTTCCAACCATGCGACGTTCTTCACGTCCATATGGTTAGTAGGTTCGTCCAAGAGAAGAATATCAGGTTCCTCAAAGACAGCACGGGCAAGCGCAAGCTTCATCTTCCAGCCACCAGAGAGCGAAGTGATGGGTTGAGTGAGCTGCTCGAGAGCGAAACCGAATTCAACGAGCTTTGCCTCGACTTCAGATTGAGGCTTGGCAATGCCAACATCAGCCAACTTCTTCATGGTCCAGCCGATGACAGTCTGCTCGGTATCAGCAGAGTCGAGATCGTGCTCAACATAAACTGTCTTAACCTCGCTCTGCTTGGGAAAGCCCTCAACCTGCTCGTTGTTGATGGCACGCATAAGAGTAGTCTTGCCAGAACCGTTGGGACCCAAGAGACCATAACGCTGGCCACGCTTTAGACGAAGGTGAGTCTGGTTAAGAAGGATTTTGGCACCATAAGCCAAGTTGAACGTGCAGTTGCAAAGGTCTTCACCTTCTTCCTCATCAGGCTCGACCTCGTCTTCGTCGGCAACACCAGGTAGGGATCGCTTCCGAAGAGCATCAGCAACGCTCTTGGCATCTGCCTCTCCAATGATAGCAGAGACGAAAGGAATTGTGTTGGTTTGCCAGCTAATCTGTTCGTGCTCTTTCTCGTCGATGAGTTGGCCGCCGATTGCGGAGATGTAGGTCAGAATTGGGTCGAACTTGGCATCAAGCTTGTACTTGGAAGGTAAGGACTGCTTCAAGCTAGCGAGCACGGTGGCAATGTCACCAGCCTTGGAGACTTCCGGAATCTTGCCATCTTTGACAGCACCAACGCGGATGAGGGTGTCGAGACCTTGACGGGTCTTTTCGCGAGCTTCGGGGTCAGCCAAAGTATCGTAGTTCTTGTTAAGCGCTGGCATCAGCTTGGGCAAGAAAGCGGCAACGATCTGAGGGTCCTCGACGAGCTTGCACATGTTGTCAACGATGACGGCGGACTTTCGCTTGATGGCAGTCTCACGTTCAACGAGACCACGCTCGAGGAGGGGAACCATAATGGCAAGGGTTGGCTCGTGGACGTCGGTGACGAAAGTAGTGGCACCGAGCAGATGAACAGTCTCGGGGACGTTCTCAGGCTTGGCGATACACTTAATGAGCTCGGGAATGAAACGCTCGATATCCTTGTTGGAAATTAGACCGCACAGCTTCTCCATTGTGCCATAAGCAGCCTTCTTCACCTCTGGCTTTGTATCCCACATAGCCTCGGAGATGACGGGGATGAGGTCTGGGACGCGGAAAGCAAGCTGGGCGGGAGCGCTCTTGCAGAGGATCTCGATGCACTTGAGGTCGGCCATCTTTTCGGGCCACTTCTGGGCATTGCGAAGAGAGTGGATTATGGCTGGGATGACGGCTTTCACGGCGTTAGCGTTTGAGGCCTCGACGATAGCTTCGGAGGCAGTCTGAGCGGCGGTTTTCACGGAGCTCATCTTATCTCCAACAGCAGCAAGAGTGTTCGGGAGGAGAGAGACTAAATATGGCTCGACAGCGGGAGAGACGGTAGAGTGCTGGGCGATAGCACGGATGGCATCGAGAGCGCGCTCGCGGGCAACGGCATCTTTCTTGTTGCCAAGCTGCTTCTTCAGAAGCTCAACTATTCTATAGTACTTGTTAGCTGTCTGGTTCTTCTAAGAATTGCTACTGTGCGAAAACGAAGCGAGAGCGAAAATTCCTTGCACAAAAGGTGTAAACACTCACTTCGTGGGAGCGTCGGCCTCCTCAATGTCACCATTGATGAAGGTGGCGAGATCAAGAGACGCAGCGTTAATCTCATCCTTGGCCTTTGAGACGGCCAACTTGGAGAACAGCTCCTCCAAAACCTTCAAAGATTTCTTGTTCTCGGATTTGGCTGCGGCCGGGGATTGTGCGGCCCGCATATCGACAGCGGGAGCCATGGCGATTGTGGGAGGGGTTTTTTTGTTTCGAGTATTCGTGGGAGATAAGGGGACGGGTGAGATTAAGTAGGTTCGGCGGTCAAAGGCGAACCTGAGGTGAGCTGAAAGACTGAAAATCTATTGGGTACCGGGGTATCTCGTTCGTGGCCAGACGCGACGATGTTGCAGCAAAGCAGTCGCGGCTCTCTATGCAAATGCAAAGACAGAGATAGAGAAAGAAAAAGAAGCCTTGAAGACCCGAAGGAAAGTGAGAGGAGATTGAGAGGGAAGGAGGAGGGCGGAGTGTTGGCTGCCTTTTTAAAAAAAAAATATTGTGGCCGGGCGGGCAGGGATGGAGGGTCCAAGCGCGCGAGAACAGCAGAGTGAAATGGCACTAGTGCGTCGGAGTCGCTCAACAGGGCAGAAACTCGGTGAGAAGGTCAGAAAAGCGCGGATACTGCACTAATTCGCCTTTTTAACGTCTTTCGTCAACCCTCGATGACTCCAAGCTTGCAAGAATTTATTGAACTATTCATCACTTCTATTAAATTCTTGCCGCCGCGTTGACTGTTGTCGACATTCCCGTCCATACGGCACATCTGGGCAAAACATGTCCTGGGCTCGCCAGAAAGCTAAACCGGCGAAAGGCCAATCTATTTTTGCCACCCTTGCACAAATCTGAATCTGAGGCTGCGTGCTGACGGGCCTGTGATTAGATAGTCCACGCTAGTAGTATTATGCACATAGGGGAGTTGAGGGGCAGTGCCATGTCCTCCAATCGTCTTCCCTAGCCCTTGGACGAACAGACAAACACGATGGCACTGCCTCAGCCATGGCCCGCCTCGTCCATTTTGGTTGTCTGGGACAAACCCTGAAGATCCCTTTCGCTCCAGCTCGCGCACTACGGCGAAGTACGGGAGGCTCCTGACTTGCCGAAGTCTCTGACGGACATTCCGAAGTAGCTACTGTCACAATCTAACCTTAAGATACCCATGCGTCTCAACGAAAGAACCTTTTTTGCGCGCCATGCCTTGTTTAGCCGCCCACGTTACTGTGACTGAAAACCGGCAAACGCGCCGAAGGTTTCGAGAAAACTACGGTGTACGGCCCGCCAATCACTCACAAACCATTAGCCAACTGTCGGGTCCCTTCATATGCTATCGTCATCAAGCCAACGCCTACTGCGACCCTGCAAGGCCAAACTTAGCCATGCAGGTCAGCAATGCTTCCATATTCCTTTTTCCCACCCAATCTCTCTTTCCATATCTGATATCTGATATTTAACATTTGAGCGCGGAGAGTAAACTGGATTATGCATGCAAAGGGAGATTACTCCAATCCTCTCTATCTCGCACTCCGAGATGACCTTCTCCTTAAGTTTCGCCTAGGCGCATTTAGAGGCCAGTAGTATTTTAAAACAAACGCGGCTTATACTGTCGGGCCTGTCGCACAGAGATCGTCTTCCCCGAGAGCCGGGATCTCCGGCAAAAATTTCTTGTCTTCTTGCCTTATGAACGTGCAAATTTAATTGGTTGCTGTTATTTTTGTGGGCTCGGTTGATTTTGAGCCTCCGTTGGCGAAAAACATCAGCTTGGCGTTGTGGTGTCGCAGGTCCATCACATCCTTCAAACTCAGACGTCGTCTTTGATACCCCGGATTTTCTCCACATAAGCTAGATAAGGCACTCCGCAATACGCTTGTACCGATAGGAAGACGGGTGGCACTGCCTCACCGTGATTGAGAGCGTCGAGTCAAACGCAGCAAACCACGTAATGAATCGACGAATCCATCGATTTTTCAGAGAATAGGATCCATACTACTCCATCCTCGCTTTCATTTGTTTTTATCTAGTGCGCTGAAGCAGTTTAGGGTGTCTTTCACACGACAAGGTCTGTGTTGCGACGCTTTGGCCTGACCCGTTAGCAAGTTCAAAGCTTGACTGCACCATCGCGGGAAGACCCACAAGGTGGCGCCCCATCGATAAGATCCTTATGCATGTCAGCTCTATTTGAATTGGGTTCGGATATTTTATGGGCGTTTATACCTTGTCGTTGGTCCTTCCGAAAGTCTCGCTCCGCCACTGAAACCGCCTCACCGCATCTTTGCTTCCCCCGAAATTTGTATCTTTTCGCTATTTCAACCTCGACATATTTAATTGATAGGCGCGCCCGTCTCTCCTGCGCTTCATTAATTAAACAAGAAATTAGAAGGTCTACATTAGTAATAAAAAAAAGATTATATGTTTCAGCCTCTCGCTAGGGCTGCACCACAGAATACCAATAACCAAACTTCTTATTTGATTTCGTACCTAAAAGGCGTCCGGATACTACTTCACCCACGCATGGCACGAGGGCAATAGTTGAAATCAGCTCATTACTCAGAACGTGAGCTTACAGCATTGTTAGCAGTGATTCCATACCCACGTCTCACTCGTCGCAACTCCTACAAGCACATTACCGCCTTGTTGCATTCTCTGCCCCTTACCTGGACGATTCGCCCTTGAGGCAATTCTCAATATTGACACGTTCATCATTATGTTGGATGGTTTGTTGAACATCTACATCGGTGGTTCCCTTGGGTATGGTAAAACTTTAGAAAGCCTCCAGATCCAGCCGTTGATCGGGGTTGTCCTCCGAACGGGTGGGAAATGTGAGCGGCAGGGTTTGTCGGTCACAATGATAAGGTTGGTGCGCCGTATAAATGCTGATGTAGACGCTGTCTGAGAGACTTAGCTAGATTCAATTCCATGGGGACTTGGATCCAGAATGTAATCTTTCAACTGCCTAGCTGTGCTTTAGTCACTTGAGTTGTGTAGGTATGAAGAAAGCAGAACTGACTTTGCGTAACGACTGGTATATTTACAAAGAACCGCGAAAACAAGAAACCCACTCGAAGTAATGCCAAGGCTTCCTCTTGGACTGCCAGCACCGATGTAACACCATCGTAAAGATCCCTCACTTATCCAGAACGCACAGACAAAACCAAAACAACCTCCCAGGAAATCAAGAAACCGCCCAGCCCAACAAAACGGAGCACTCACTCAAACGCAAAAAGCAGATATCCTCCCAATGCAATCCCCCTTTCGATAACAAACATGTCATCAAAGTCATTACACAAGTGTTTCGTAAATATTTAGGGTTTATCATTGCAGACATTATCGAGCCTCACACGGCTAGAGCTCTGTCCAGTGGACCGCCTCGACCTTTACATACTCCTCCGGCTCGTCCCGCCGTCGTGGCTTCCGAGAGCTGTCAGCCTGCTCGCGCCCCGATGACTTTCCAAAGCAACGGCATATCTCCGCCTTCAAGCCGCGACCGACCCGCACCAAGAACGGAGACCGAGGATGTCCTTCCGGCGACGAGACCCCCGCCGTGGGTAGAGTGGGCGAGGATGCCGGTAAAGATGCCCTTCGCTCCTTGCCGGGACGCGGCTGAAGATCCCCGTGAGGGCTCGGTTGGAATTCTGCAGAGAACATGGGCGATGGAACGGGTGTCGGAGAAGAAGAGTCGATGTGGGGAGAGCGCATACTTGCGCCATCGCTTGACCCCGCAGGCCGTGGCAAGCCTTGTGGCGAGAGAGGCGGGTATGGGGATCGGGATCGGGATCGTTCGGTGACGTTAAGGCTTTTCTCAAAGCTTCTTGGGGTAAGGGAGGGAGATGACATGGCTGGAACCAAGGCTTAGATTGGAAACTTTATTGGTGTATGAGGAAAGGATAAAAGCGGTAAAAATGGTACTAAAGGCGTCTGTTGCGTCTAGTGATGGATCCAAGAAGTGACAAAATGGTGGCAGTATGAATTAAGGATCCAGATAAAAAATTATACTATAATAGAGGGGAAGTTACTTAGGTATGGTGCAATGGTCCGGTATATATGCGGCTATGGCGGATTTATTTAGGAGGAGTCTGGCCACGAAGACGGTCGGGCTGTGGGACTCATGCTGCGCCGTCATGTCAGGCCACATGGTGCCACCATAAGCTCTGTCAGAATATATTAATGTCGAGATGTGCCGCATGCGGCCGGCGTTAGTGTTGGGTGTACAATATCGCCAACGGGTGGGTACAGGGGTCATCCTGTCAGACAAAATACTTTGCCAGTAACAGAGGTGTAGTTTGGGTGGTGGCGCGCCTCATGTTAGGCGCTTCGGTTCTTAAGAATTGTTATAGAGTTCATCGTGTTTCTGTTGCCGCGAGTCTAATTAATCTCCTACTTTTAGAGCGGCTGTAAGGTGATGGGTGGTCGTACGGTGGCCCAGCTCGCCGCAGCAAGCTGCGAAACGTTTCAAGGTCGATCCTGGACGACGCAGTCTAGGCGAAAGCTAACAACTCCTTCAACTCCTACAACAACCTCATCTCCTCGAAAACGCCAACGGAAACAAGAAAATCTCAAGAACCCTTGCTCCTGGAATCCTGATCTTCGCACACTCGCAGCGCGATATTAGAATGAAGCCTGCAGATCTCATGTGACTGCATTTGCTGCACGAAATACCTCCACAAATATTATGCATCCCGCCGTTTCGGCAGAACAATACATTATCCTAGAGTTCCCACGGAATGCGATGATAGAATTCTCTATAATTACATTGAGATATGTGCTTCAATTTCTCGCGGTCACAGCAAACCACTATACTCCAATAAGCATATAATCCTCGGAGGATGGGTTTTTGTTATTCACGATAATGTTTCCAAGTAAATGGAAGAAATTGTCGAACAGGACGATCAAGAATGAGAACTCTGGTTTATTGAGAGAGGATCTGGAGCATTATTAAATACACGAATTGAATGGGTCAAACGCACCCCTGAACTAAGCTTGATATAGTAGTGATCGACGACAGGCCGAGAGAAATCCAAAATCACTCTTACTTTTTCACACGAAAAGGCGATGCGGCCCGACACAGTGCTATACGACTGCACAAAGTCTTGATTTAAATATCTACTTATGTATTTAACGGGTCACAGAACGCGGATTGAGGACCGATTAAGCGACTACGCCGTAAGGGAGTATGAAAAAAAAACCTCGACATGCCGGCCCGGGCTTGTACCATCAAACACATTCACTTGTGTTAGGCAGAGGTCGCTTACTAGTCTTTGCTTATTTCGCCTCCCTCTCCAACGAGGCTCTGAGGCTGATGCGGCGTTACGCTTGCCTCAATACATGTGGTTGGAAACCTCTTCTTATTGGGATTAGGCACTTGGCTCCGTGTTGAAGGATGCACGCTGTGCCTCTTAGTTAAAAAAAAAAAAAAGAAGCAGGGCTAAATGGTATTCATTGGGGCCACGTTTTGATATCTGTTGGAGCAGCAAGGTTGACAAGATAATTCCTTTTTGGCACGGTAAGATCGCTTTACAGAAACCGTATGACTTTGAATCCGTATCGACCCAGCGGTAGGATTGGACGACGACTCCTGCGAGCGCTGAGGTAGGCGAAAATTCAAATAGATTCTATTTCTCCCAACGGCGCCATTCGTACGGCATTTGTCGAACGGAATTTGAGGCTATATATTGTCCTAATTCGCGCTACCTATAGCCTTTTATCCTCAACGTCAGTGGTCCGTGCGGGAATACCAAAATTAACCTCATATTTCTGAGCACGCCCTTAAATCCTATTGATCCTATTGGCTAAATCCTTATCGATAACACGAGGACGAATTTTACTGTAAGGCATATTGCCCAGGTGTACGGTAGGGAGCAGGCAAGCCGAGCATGAGTCACAGGAGAGTCGATGGAAGAGGACGATATGGTAAAAAGTAGGTATGGCAATACCCTAATACAGAGACGCACCGATGAGGAGGGAAGAGCTGCAAGCCCGAGTAAGGGAAAAGATCCCTTACATTTACCGTGCTAAGGGATACTTAGTATAGGTCTATTATAACTACAATATAGTTGTAAATTAAGTGCTATAATAGCCGCGTTTTATCTTAAAGTATATTATTACTAGCCTTATAGCTCTTTATTTTAGTAGTTGATCTATAACCTTTTAATAAAAAAAGAAGTAGCTTCTCCTTATAAGGATTCCTGTAAAGGAATTGGGCTTATATTGATATCGCTATCGTACAAGAAGGATTTGTTAAGGAAAGAAGAGGTTGGAGTTCCCCTAAGTCGTACAAGTGTTCCTCTCCTGCTAAGTAGTTCTTCTAGGGTACAACCATTACAAATACTACTAGTATCGCAGGAGCGGCGCCGGTCTGCTAGGGGGGTTTTCCATTTTTCTATATACATGTAGACGCAGATGGGGGAGGAGAGGTAGAGAAAGTATACTTACTAAAACCGGTTACTTAGCGAGCGGATAAGTAACCTTTCCGCATGGGGTAAATGCATGGGCGCATGGCTGGCCCAATAGCCAATAGTACGCCTTTACCACGCTGCAACCGCAACTGATCAGTCCGCCGTCCTTTAACCTGTGATTCACATCCAACCATGCTCGCCAGATTCTTCGCCCCCGTCCACATCGGGCGGGTTGCGGGTGCGCGAGCTTTTCACACCGCGACCGCCGACTTCATCGATTATGGCCTAGATGGAGCACTCATCACCAGTAAAGTGTCTATCAGAATCGGTGACCCCGGGGAAGCGTATGTGATGATTCCACCTAAAGTTGGCCGTGCTCTCCAGTCTGGCAGCTTACTCACCAATGACTCGGCTCTCACCAACGGATCAGCAAAGTCTGCGCTGAGCTACTTCCACGACACCCAACACTTCACCCATGGTAAGTTGGCCATCACCCGCCTGCTCTCCGGTTGTTGCTAATCTCTCAACTTAAGAATCATCGCCCGGCTACCCTCGCCTAGTAATCCCTCAACAGCTCCCCCACCAATCCGCCGCAAACATGAGCCCAGCGACGCTATTCCTCTATGGCAAACTATATACAATCGCTTTAAATGGAACTCTAGATGGTACCTCGCCCTACCCTTACCGTAGTCACTTAGCAGCTCCTAACATAAATCAGCGGAATTTGCGAAACTTGCGAGCACTGTAGGGCCAGACCTCGGACCCGCGCTAGAGAAGTTGAAGGACATGTAATTATTGAGGGGCGACCGGAGGGTTTTTCAGAGAGCTGCGTATAAATAATGGATTGCGCAGTCGCTTTTATTATGCTTCATCCTCGCTGAAGCAAACAAAAGAGCGTCCTACTCTGAGTGAGTCCTGCTTTATGAAAGTCCCTCCACACACTAAAGAGTCCTGGCCCCGACTCCTAAAGCTACCCAGAGAGCATCCTGATCAACCAAAAAGGAAAACCCGAATATAACACAGCGCTAATACTCAGTGGCCGCATTTCTATACTCCATAATGTCAGCGTTCTACTCTTCAATCTTGCTAGCCACCGACTGATAGAACCGCCCCAATTGCTCGGCCGTCCACGCACTAGTACACGCCGCAACATGGGCGTCTACTATGCTTTGGTTGACACGATCATTTGTATCATTCGCCTGAAGCGGTACTTTTTGGAGTTTGTACCCGTTAATTTTCAGGAACATATCTGCCGCCACAAGCGCTGTGCGTTTGTTTCCATCTTGGTAAGCGTGGTTCTTTATAATCTTTTCGGAGAGGTTTGCGGCAAGCTGGAACATGTTTTGTTGGTTGGTGTAATATTTGATGTTTATAGGCGACTGTACTGCTGAATCCAACATGATCGGCTGAGTGGGCTGGGCATTCGGGTTGACCCAGGCGGCGTGGAGGCGCTGGATTTGAGCAGCTGTCAGGAAGCGCAACGTCTTCATCGCGGTGGTGGAGGCCATTACTGGCTGAATTATTATTACTAAATACGTCGTTGACTCAGGTACGTGCTGTCGACTGAGGGCTGTAGGACCAAAAGCAAAGTTAACAGGCGCGGTGCCGGTCTAGACCTTAATAGCTGCACATGAAGTGCTAGGTATTTCGGAAATAAGGTGCAATCTGCACGATTATTAGTCTACTGGCACTAAATAACTTAGATGTTTGAGTACTTACTGTAGACCACGCAGTGATTTTAGTACATGTTGTATAAGAATATCGAGGCATGTCCGCAGCCAAAATACCACACGCTACCGTGGACTGCTCTGACGAATAAACTATATAACTAATCCTAGGCCCTTTCCAATAAAAAGGCATTGCTAGTTGATGCCTAGAGGTATCCTTCCATCTTCGTCTAGAGAATCTGCTAAGACTTCTTGGCATCATGTAATAGCAAGGATGGCTCTAGGCATCAATCAAAAAGAGTGCGCTTGCCTTTAATCATGGAGAGTAAAAATTAGTATGGCGCGGACGATTTAGTTAGTTTACCATACAAATGGGAGCGCTAACAAAAATCCGAACCGCGGCCCAGACTTATCTCGGTCCCAGACAACCCCGGTCGCTTGATACAACGCTTACTACTTTTGATCAATTTCACGTAGGGCTTCGAGAAGGGCTCGGTTATTGCAGCAGAGCTTGTAGCCGATGAACCTCCAGGTGTTAAACCTGGAGTAGGAGATACGCTACCGGAAACTGTGCCGACCAATTTGCCTCCAGTAACCCGCGCGTTGGGACGCTCCTCGTATACCGCGTTCTTTAAGTAACATGGTCCTCTCTGCGCCCAACCCATAACACGAGGATGCATTCAGCGGTAACGGAGCAAAGCTCAAGGCATTCATCCATTGTGTCGGTTCATTGAAGGAAAATGTCCCCGCCATAGTGATCTGCCCAGGTTCGACCAAAAATAGATCGCCGTTTGTAGTCGTATACGTCTCAGCAAGCGCATGCCGGATGATCACGTAAACGGAAAGAATGATCAAGGGCCTCACTCTCTACTATGAAATGGAAATGATATAAGGCCGAAACAAAACAGCTATTAGTTTAGGCAGTGGACATAGCTAGCCGGTAAGAAAAGACAAGGCAAGACTAGTGTAGAGAGCGCGTCGAGTCATGACGAATCGGTGTTGTGGGGGGTTGCAGGATTTGAGGATTTAGAAATAGGAGAAAAGGAAGGTGTCAGTGGAAATGAAATGATAGAGGAACCCGCTATTTGGCGCGAGGCGCATATTCAAGCTTTTCTAAACATAGTGAATAAGGAACACACTCTCTCAGTGTAACAGTAATTGGAAGAGGGAAAAGGGTGATTGCGAAGAAGTTAACGTTGCGGACACGATTAGCGATATTCCCAGGCAAAGAAGAAGTGTATATTAGTCATAAGTAAGTGGTTGCACAACTTCGGAGAATATTGAAGTCATCGTGATGTTTCTTAGTCGCTAACCGCATTTCTCTGTTTGGGGCTGAACCCTGCAGAGGTTTGTGCGCCACGTTACGAGTCAGGGGGCCGTGGGTACGGGAGAGATACCTTGGCAGATTTGGGGTCTCGACAACTCCCATTTCAAAAAACTCAGGGCAGTTATCTCATAATTCTCTACATCGCCTCTTTGCATCTCGGTGTAAGATCCTATTAATCCTAGAGATCTAACGGCATAAGTTCATACCTTTCTGAGTGTTAAGCACGACCATTCAACGTGTTTCTAACTATCTTAGGTATAATTCTATATAGAAAGGGTATAAATCCATAATCACTCAAAGTGATTCGCCGCCACGCATGCCATCTAGTATGTGCCTAAAATCATATAAGGTACGATTCAGGCAAGCTTGAACTCCGCGGGTTTAAATATCTTAACACCGTCTCTATCTCCACGGAGAGCCAACAGAAAATCAAACGGCCTGCAGCATACTTTTATCTGATGGGGATTCTCATCACACTTGTCGCTTCACATACTTCACCGAACCGATTACCTTCGAGTTCGCCATATTTTCATCAACCAAAAACCAGCAATTATGTCTGCCACGTTCACCACGCCGAAGAAGCAGCTTACCTGGCTAATTACAGGCTGCTCCTCCGGCTTTGGCCTCTCACTCACTCGCATCGCGTAGGTAGGCGGACGTACCGTGATCGCGACTTCACGCAACCCCTCGCGCACGCCCGAGCTCGTTGCGGAGGTCGAGGGCAAGGGGGGGAAATGGCTCCAGCTGGACGTGGACAGCCCCAACAGCGCCCAGGTTATCGAGGACCTTGAGAAGTCAGGCCAGGAGATCGACGTCCTGGTGAACAATGCCGGCTTTTCTATCCACGCCCCCATAGAAATCTTCGCCGAGGACGAAATCCGCACCCGGATGGAGTCGATGTACTTCGGCCCTCTGCGTCTGATCCAAGCGGTGCTGCCTCACATGCGCAAGCGACGATTCGGCGTCATCGTGAACATGAGCAGTGGCGCGGCCCTCGAGGCTAGAGATAGCATGGGTGCTTATGCCGGAGCCAAGGCTGGACTCGATGGTACGTGTATCCTCCACCACTCATTTGTATGTTAGTTCTAGCTCGAATTCATTCACAGGTCTGACGAAGGCCCTGGCAAAAGAGGTGGCCCCGTTCAACATCCGAGCCCTGACCGTCGTCTTGGGCACCTTCAACACCAACATGGGCAACGCCGCCGTGCTCGGCAAGAATCCCCTCCCGGACGATTACGGGGGATCTGTTGCCCAGCAGATGATCCAGTTCATTTCCAGCGGCAAGATCGTCCCCAACGGTGACAAGGACAAGGCCATGAAGGCGGTCTACGAGGTCGTGGTGGGCGAGGGTGCCGGAGCCGGACGCGAAGCCGAGCGATTCCTCCCCCTGGGCACTGACATGACGGCCCGAGTGAAGATGGTGCAGGAATACCTCGCGCATGGCCTGGATGTCTTTGCGGACGTCACTAACAACGTCAACATCGACAAATGATTCAGACTGTCTAGTTATAGTGTTGATATGAACGCTGGCAACCAGAAGAAGAGAACATAGCGAGAAAGCAGTGGGCACGGAATGACGCAACTCACCCTAGACCTACCTGGCGAGAAATCGAGTTTTCTAGCCTTGCTGAGCGCATTGAATCTGAATTAAAATATGTCGGTGCGAGGTTTGGGGAGGCGGTGAAAACGTGTTTTTGACGAGATTGTAAGTATTGTAGCAAGCAGGCATTTACCTTGCGTTACGGTATTTGTACAAAGCCGTAGGATGAGGCAAAGCGGGGCATCTTCTGGTTTGACAGTCACAAAATATGGTAAGGCTCTCGGATGGGGATATTTTTTTTTCATATATTAGCTTACCTCGGTGCCACTCTGGTATAGAACTCTAACTTTGTGTTATTTTACTTGCGCTACCTTCGGAGCTCCGTACGAGTCCGTGACAAGGTTTAACTCCTATTTAGCCACCTCGTTCCTTACCTGCTTCCTCATGTCACGTCTTGTACGTAGATCGTAGTCCTAGCCCGCAAGTAAGGAGTTCTGCGTTCTTACAAACGGACTGCAGCCGGCGCTGCGCGAACCGAGGATTGAGCCGTTAAAGCCTGCGAGAGAGTAGGTATTAAAGTCTGGAGAATGTCGGGCGGCTAGGGAGGGTAAGGCAGTGTTAAGGGTTTGGTTGGAGGGAACTACATACATGAACTTCTCTATAGGTCGCAACCTATTCCCGCAACATATCTCTGTTCATCATGACTCCTCAGAAACTATCCCCTATCTTCAATCCTCAATTTTGGCTCGTTCCCATGACCTTCAACCACGGGCGGACACCTCATCAAAACATCCGGCACCTCAAACTTAAGCTCAAACCTCTTCCCACACCACTCCACCTCCACCTTCGCCTTGAGCCTATACGTGAGCGTAATGGCAAAACTCTGAAAACTTGGCGTCGCATACCCGGGGATCCGCCCAGTGAACGATGCCTCAACAACACCATCTCCAGAGCCCCCGCCCTTTCCCTCTGCAAAAGATACATTTTGGTGTTCCGGCATTGCATTCAGCACCACACTCCGCTCACTAATCTCCATTTCCTGCGTACGATACCCCGACTGCCTCGGTTCGGCAGTATGGTACTCACTCGGCTCACCGCGCGAGGTATTCCGAGCAGCCCAGTCCCGCGGCGCGCGAAACAGCGCGAAATCCAGCAACTCCAGCTTCTTCACACGGAACGCGACCGGCGGCAGCACGCTCACGTTCGCCGAGCGCTCCATGATCCTGACCGCGCCTCGCACGCTGAAGACGTCGCCGCAGGAGACGGCGGCCGGCATGCTGCAGCCGAGCTCGAACGTGACCTTCGGCGTCTCGCTCGAGAACCGGTCGGCCAGTTTCTGCCGGAAGCCGGGCTGCGCGACGCCGGCGAGCATGCTGCTTGCGATGTCGAAGGTCTTGGCGCTGCTTCGTGCGGCGGGCGGCGGCATGGCTTGCGGGATGCGGTCGTTGGGGAGGAAATTCAGGGGCGCTGTGACGGACCATGGGATTGCGTCCGGGTGGCCCGCTGGGGGTTTTATGGTGGCGGTTACGCCGTAGGTGATGGAGCATTTGTGCAGTGGGACGCCCCCGGGGTCGTGTATGAAGGTGGGTGGTAGGGGGTGCGGGACGGATGTCCATATTTCGTTCCACGGATCCTGGTAGCAGGCTGCGCGGTTGAAATTCGTTCGTTCTGGGAATTGGACCTGGAAAGGCCACTGGTATTTCGTGTTGGGTAAGAGCGGATATGGGGACGGGAAAAGGTTGAGAGTATGGGTAAAGAGTGGGGTGTGGTCTCTGTAGTGGCGATAGGTAGTTGAGCTCGTCTCGTTATTACCAGCCCCGCTGCTGTGGCTTTCGCTTCTGCAGATATACGTCTCGCTTTGTCCCCATAAGGTGACTTCGACGGCGCTTGGTGTCGTGTTGACCGTACTTTCGAAGATTACTCGGCCAGAGATGAGTTGCCCTGGCCTGAATACCGTCCCTGGTTCGTGATCAAGAGCGATACCAGAGGAAGGGACCGGCACTTCCGGCTTAGGATCGGATTTGGAAAAGAAATGCATGTCGAAGATGGAAAGGGTGCTTGGAAGATTTTTGGACGCTGGTAGTCATTTAAGAAATCCGGAGAGGTAAGCATCAGCCCTAAGGCGTGCCCTTATCTTGGTTACAGCCGCCTTGGTTTCGGTGGGCCGCCTGTGACGTCCGGGGGTGGCGCGAGTGTGGCCGTGATTACTATTTGCAAGGATCCGATACGCTCGCCACCTAGGTAACCAATCGCTTAACGTCTTTCAGCTAGGGCTGCAGCTAGTAATCCTCAATAGAATAACTTTACCAAAATTAGGTAAATTCCAGCTGCCTTATGATTATTAAACCCATTTCGCTAGTGAGTTTACAATCTAAAATTTCATATCTTGGGCTAATAAGAAGAGTTAGCAAAAGAAATTATAGATTGTAGAAGGGAAATATTGTGAAGGGATTTAGAGGGTATATTGTTTGCGTTTCTATATTATCTTAGATTCCAAAGAAATAATATCCTACGACAATTCAGATTTTGAGTGATACATGCATATAGAACAATGATATAAAAAGACTTGATAAAAGGGAAATGTAACTGGGCAAAGGAAAATGGTCATAAAAAGTTAGGAACTGCTGAGATGTAGTGATGATCGCGGACACATATCTTGACCTATCCTCGAACTCAAGCCTAGGAAAGTGCTGTAGCTCGCGATCAGGCAAATATCAAAACCTCAGGTCCACCGAAGAAACCAGACAAAGCACAATACTCCCGACTAAAGCAAGTGCAGAGGTTACTTTTTCACGGGATCCACTCCCCAAATGGTATATGCTCCTCAAACCTCGGAACCTGCCAGCGGCGTTGCTGATGATGTATCTTCCACCATGGCAGCTGGCATTTCCATCGACATTTTTTCGGGGTTCATCATCCTTCGGCTATATTTGCTCCTAGCTCGTAGCGTCGGCCCCCATTTGAACAGAACCCAGGGGATAGGCAGCAACGCAATTGAGATAAAGCCGAAGGTGCTCAGAGCCCAAGCGCCGGTCAGGTTAGTGAACACTAGGAATCATATCAGCATTATATCCTAGGCTGGGAGAAATCGGGATGAGAAAGGGGAAAGGAGGGGGATCTTACTTTGGAGAATCACGAGAGGAAGCACGCCAGCTAATAAGAGACGTATGGTCGCTGCTATAGTGAGGGCCGAGAGGGTTCCGGCTGGCGGGTACGCATCAAAGAGATACGCGACGAATGATATCTAGTGCCAAAAACGTGAAATTAGGACTTTAAAACTTCAAGAAAACAGCATCCCGGATTGAATAAACTCACAGCCAAAGACAGACTGCCCCACACATAGAGCATTGTACCAAGTACAGGGCTAGGCCAGCGGATGGTTGGTTTGGCTGTCCAGCCAACCCAGAAGAGGGACGTGGTGATGAAGATACCGCCGAGCATTGCCGGGATAAGGCGATATTCGATAGCTAATGTTGCTCTCCTATCCTTGGGAGTTCGGCGGTAAATTACCTGCTCAATGAGTATAGTCGTGATAGCTGCAAGAATCGCTCCTACAACGGCAGCAATGAAAGCGAGCCCTGCTTGCTGGCCAGTGAATCCATAGACTGACTCGAGAACTACCGGGACGGTGATGAACCACTGAAAGACGACAGCGAAATTGAAACCGAGGTAGAGTGTGATGAGTATTACGACCGGTTCGGTGAGTAGCATGTCAATAGGGTTGAGAACAGTAATCTTGATCATCTGTGCAAGGGTCACTCCACTCTCGGCCGGCGGCTGATTAGGAGGAGCAAGGCCACGGCGCCTGTTTCTCCGTCTGGGAATTTCTCTTCCATAAGTCTCAGGTATGCCAACGCCAAACATAAACACGACGAGGGTTATCATCAATGTGACCCATTGTGTCCATCGCCATCCTTTCGCGGCAACAACAAAACCGCCAACTATAGGTCCTGCAAGAATAATAATAATTAGCATCTAGATAAAATTTAGCCGGAACAAAAGCCATACCAACGGCCGCTCCCATGTACGAAGCCAACCCCAAAATAGAATAGTATGTGTTCGTCGTTTCGGCAGACCAGATATCAGCAAATGTGCCTTCGATGAGAACGAGGCAAGGACCACCAAAGAAACCAGCAAAGAACCGACAGACGGCAAGGCTTCCGAAATTTGTGGAGAGTCCAGCACCTAGCGTAAAAAGAGCGAATAGGAAGAGGCTGGTTAGATATATTATCGAGCGACCAACCCGTTCGGCAACATGTGGTGTATAGATTGGCGCGAAGTGAATTCCAAAGAGATATAAGGACATCCCAAGAATTGCGACAGAAGTCGAGAGGTTGAACTTTGTGGCCACCTCAGAGATTCCGGCAGTATACGATGTCAGTCCGAAAGCCCTGGAATGCTTGTCAGATTAAGTCCGTAATAAGAAGCTAGTATATACGCACACAACAAACGCAAATGCCCACGACACGGCCGAGGCGTAAACCCGCCGGTATAATGGCCAGTTCATTGGATTGTCTGGATCAGTCGGAGAGAGCTGATGAGATAGTATGGGGGAAGTAGACAGGTGGTTGGGTATCTTTCCTTCCATCATGCCGTGCATCTGAGTGCTGGAAGTGGTAGTTTCTCTCATTGAGTCCGCCATAGTAGGCATATGGCCGTCGTGTTCCATTATGCTGCGATCGATGACGGTTGAGATATAATGATGAATAGAAACTGCTTGGGGCTAGGGTTGGAGAGTAGATAAATGAAAATTGTGTGTTGACTTATTGATAGCGACAGGAGATTCGGAGTCTTATATACTAGAACTACACCCTAATGTAAACAGCACAGCTGCAGATCACTAAGAAGTGACAAATATGGTTCAAGAACAGCCTCTGATGATGATGCGCCTCAATTCTAGCGCCCGCTGCATAGACTCGGTGCTAAAAGAATGCCGAATTACCTGCTTCGACAGCGATACAATTGCAGTTAGCCAATTAGAGCGAGGGCACATTTACAGTTTCTCGCAAAAAGCCTCTTCAGGGCCTGAATGATAGGTGGCATTGTATTGGATGATTCCATATCACCTTGGTGGTAAGACCTGCAGCTGCCCAGGAAATGGTTAAGGAATCCTCGAACAGTGCACACGGAATATCCAATGCTGCATAGAGACTGCCAATGTTTCCAAACTAAGATGATAATCTTTGGGTGGGCTGAGTATGAAACGTGGAATATTTGGAGACCCTGGTTGATGATGGAATCAAAATGTACCCTAATTGGAGTGGCTAGGCCAGAAACGTTCGTCACGAGAGTCAGCGGAGCCTCAGGTGCGAGTCAGCAAACGGTGCAGCACAAGTTGTAATTAGAGTAAGACGTAACAGATCCAGCAGGCAGGCTATAGTTGCCTGCAGCTATTTAAAATAATTGTCGATCTTTGGAAGCATGAAGCCGACACGGGTTGACGCGTGCATTCCGTTAGCTTTAGCTCCGTATATCACTCAGCCGTCGGAGGGTAATTGCAAGATATGTCGACCAGTGGGTTCTAGACCATCAGCATACCTCAATTGCAGTTGCTCTCTTCACAGAAGCGCAATGAGCGGAATCATAGTAGGTGGAAAGTTGGGATCGCGGCTAGGGAAGACCGAAGCAGCTCGAGAGAACAGCCATCACAACAGGCACAGAAGGTTGGGCCTGCGTTATCGATAGTGAAATAGCGCGGTTCGGAGGGTCAAGTCGCGCCAAGCAACGGGACAATCAAAACAAGGCTAGTGCCCGGCAACGAAAGCGCATCACCAAACACCGCACCGCGCCCTTACACCAAATCTGTTTACCCATGCGTTATCCGAGCCCTCTCCCACAGCAATAACACCACCTGAACCATGGAGGAACAGGCGGCTACCCTCCTTGCGACATTGAAAAAACCCTCCACAGCCGTCGATACCAAAATCGTTCTGTTCAACAACCTGAAGTCCAACATCAAGCACCTTAGAGTTCCTGAGGCCTCACAGGCTCCTATCTTCGAATGCATTAGGCTTGCAATCAGTGCCTCAACCTCCGCATCATTGGTCTCTACAGGCTTTTCAACCCTTGGCCACCTTGTCAAGCGTTTGGTCCTACAGAATCAGACGACTATCCTCACCTCGCAGACCAACCGTCTCCTGCCCATTCTCCTTGATCGACTTGGCGACGCTAGGGAAAGCCACCGCAATGCTGCCTCTCAAATTCTGGCCGACCTTTGGCCATTTGCTCACAATGAGGTGGAGGCTCTAATCAAGGATAATGCTATGAAGGGTACAAATGCGCGAGCAAAGGAAGTGTCAATGCAGTGGTTGGTGAATGTAATTAATAATTCGTCACAATTCATGTTGATGGGTTGAGCATGAGATTTGACACTTCTACAGATGAACAAGAGCGAGGGATTGCAATTCCGCAGCTTTGTTCCATTGATTGTCGCCAATCTGGAAGATTCCGATGGCGTCGTTAGAGAAACTGCGAAATTTGCGGTTGTGGAACTATTTCGGTATGTCTTAGCTTATAGTTTGTGCATATTGAGACAGGTGCTAACTTATTCTACAGCTCAGCACCAGAGCATGCAAAGGCCGACCTAAAGAAGCAGCTAGTCAATCATAATGTCAGAAAAACGATCGCATCGTACATAGTATCACAACTGAGCTGCTCGGCACCTCCGGAAACTGATATGAAAACTTCGACGACTTCCATTGCAACTACCTCGGCAGACTCTGTCAACCCGGATATGGGGTTCGCTGATAGCATGATGTCTGAAGCTCCTCCTCCCACAGAAGTTGTGCCAATGGATCCGATATATCTTCATACGCAGAGAGAGCTAGACGAGATATTCCGGGAGATGACACCACATTTCGAAGGGAGAGAGACAGAGCAGAATTGGCTAGCCCGTGATAAAAGTACTCTGAAACTAAGGCGGATCACCAAGGGCAATGCTCCTTCGGAATTCCATGGCGCATTCATCTCTGGTGTTAAATCATTGCTGGATGGAATCCTGAAAGTAGCAAACTCTCTCCGTACGACGATGTCAACGAATGGGTGTCAATTGATTCAAGAACTTGCTAGAACCTTGGGATCTGCTATGGATCCGTGGACCGAAATCCTTCTGCAGAATTTTATCAAGATGTGTGCAGCAACGAAGAATATTGCAGCTCAGAACGGTAATACTACGGTGGATACGATATTCTCTAATGTTTCATACAACAGCCGACTTTTGCAACACGTTTCTTTTGCATCTCAGGATAAAAATGTGCAACCTCGAATATTCTCCTCAGGGTGGCTCAAGACTCTTATTAAGAAACATAGATCGCACATTGAACACTCTGGAGGTCTGGAGCTTGTGGAAAAGACCCTTAAAAAAGGACTAGCTGATGCTAATCCCAAAGTCCGGGAAGGCTCAAGGGCGGCTTACTGGATGTTCGCTCAAGCCTGGCCCCAACGGGGCGAAGCGTACGTTTGCATAACGGGTGTTTGTATAAATGCTAATTAAGTTTCAGAATCATGGCCACTCTCGACCCGAAGTCCAAAGGACTCCTTGAAAAAGACTCTAATAATCCTAATGCTTCCTTGGCTTCATCCCAAATTAGTAGTGTGGGATCATTTTCAAAATCTGTAGGGTCAGCTGGCCCTGCAGCAGCCCGATCTGCTTTGAAAGAGAAGATTGCAGAGCAGAAGAGAGCGAAAATGGCTGCTGCTAGGAATCTACCGGAACGGCCCAGTTCGGCCCTGGCAACCTTTTCACCAGTAAAATCGCAATCCACAACATCGCTTAACACACGAATGCAGCCTCCTACATCTGGCACATCACACGCACCGCGACCACCCTCAGCAATGTCCACCGCAACGTCAGCGAGATCTGCTTTGGCGTCATCAAACGCGAATGGATCTAGTTCCCTAATGTCAGCGCCCCTAAGGCCACCTCGCAGGCCTGAACTAGCACGGCCTGCGACGGCTGATCCGTACGCGAGCAGGCGTAAAGCGAAGAATGCTACACCTTCGATGACTCCAGAGAAAACTCCCGCTAGAGACACCGTTAAGAAATCGGTACCTCCAAAGAGCACTGTTCGATCCCGCACAGCTCCAGGACAGAGCCCGAACGTAAGCCCCATTAGAAGCAAGTCTAGATTAGACCAAATGACGACCCACCGCAAAACACCTAGCTCGGAAAGTACACGAATTCCTACCCCAGCAGGTAGTCCTTCCAAGAACGAGGACTTGACTATGGTTATGCCTCTTGGAAAGCTGCCAAACCATAATGAACTAGGCCTGATGCCATTAAGGAGAAGGCCAGTAATTGATAAGACAGTTTCGGTTGACAGTGGAGTTGCCAATGTTACGGAGGATGATGGATTCACGATAGTTATACCAAACATGCAACTGCCACAGCCATCCACACAACCGGCGCAATGCAGCCCACCGAAATCTATATCTAGTCGACTAGATTTTGGAAGTCCTCGTACTATAGGGACCTCAGCGAATGGCATTTCTCTTGAAGCTACACATAGTCCTCGACTTAGATCACCAGACTATGCACCAGCGCAAGGCGGTGATGCTAGCGTAGTTCAGCCAGATGAAGTCCAGGTATACGAGGACCCATTCGTTGGCGAGGAGCCTGATACCCTACCCACAGATTCTGAGAAACCAGTGTTGGAAGAGCTACCTCTCAATGAGAAGAACCTGGAGCGTCGACTAAGCGATGCTAGTATCAGTAGTAACACTATTGTAGGTGATAGTGTAGCACGAACAGAAGAGCACTCAAGAAGCCATCGCAAAGCCACCGGCACTGGCAGCATCATAGCAGCCGATAGCAACGACGCCCCACCAATGCAAGACCGGACCGAAGTCCTCCGAAACCGCCGACTCCTTGCCAGTGGTATTGACCGCATCCGCGCCAAGACACTCGATGCCCACGGTTTCCGCCGCCTACAAGACCTCGTCAAGGGCAACCAAGACATCTGGGGCACCGACGGCGAGCGGTTCGGTGAGCTCCTCCTCGCGCTCCTGGACTACCTCGAAGCACCCAACGAAGCCCTCAAAGTCCCCGCAGGCAAAGCACCGAACTTGAAAGTCCAAGTTCTGGCCACAATCCGCGCGATGCTAGCACTCTACCGCAAAGAGACCGCCGTGTACTATTCCCGCGCTCTGTGCGCCATCCTTCAGACGAAATCGCACTACGACTCCACGTCGCACATCACGACGGACCTCGAGAACACGGCCGACGAGATTGTGCGCTACGGCCAGACGAGCGACTGCCTCAACGCGGTCCTCGACCTCGTCGAGTCCTCCGCGCCCGCCTTCGCCTCCTCCACCCCCACCACCCCGTTTCCACCGCCCGCTGACGCCTCCGCCCCAGCCTCTGCGCCCGTCCCCAACCGCACCACGACGATGAGCCTGCACGTGCTCGCGCAGCTGCTGCAGGTCGCGGCGACGAAGAACGCCGCCATTACGTCAGTCCAGACGCAGCGGCTCGGGCGTCTCGCGGTGAGGTTCCTCGACGATACGGATCCGGACGTGCGGAAGGCCGACCTGGATTTCTGCATCGCGCTGCACGAGCGCATCGGCGGCGAGAAGGACGTGTTCTGGAAGGCGGTCGCGGGCGCGCGGGAGCAGCATCTGAATCTCATCACGTATTTCCTTGCGCGGAGGGGCAAGGCGTGAGAGGTGTTGGTTGCGGGAGCTGAAGGTTGGGGATTCGCTCGACTTTTTTTGGGGGGCCTTTTGCTGTTCTTGGGAGAGAGGACGGTGTTTTGGAGTAGGCTTTGGGTGAGTGGGGTTTTGGAGGGTTCTTTTATTGTTTCTTTTGGGGTTCAAAAAGTGGTGTCTTCGACTTAGTCTTTGTAATTGTATAGCCTGGGTAGTGGATTTGATAGTTAATATAGCCTTTTTATTCAGGGGTGCGGTGTTCACGTTGTGATGCTGAGAGAGCAAAGGGATGAAGAGGAGGAGGGAGGCAGGGAAAGAGAGAGGTAAGAGCGAAAGGTGAGTTGGTCTCTTTTGATTCGAGGGTGAATCATGCGAATTTCTTTTAAAGACAAAAAGAGACGGGACCGTGCTGACGGAGGTTTTTTACATGCTCAAAAATGAATTCTAGGAAAATACCGTAGCAAGAGACAGGAAAGTAGAGTTGAAGGAACGGATCGGGCATCACCAATATCCAGTCTGTGACAATGAAAAGCCACACGGCGGACACCTTTGTCTAACATATTCAAACATAAGAAATTATAAGATGCTATCATCCCGTTGGATCGAACATTATTCCAAGCAGAAAGACCGTCCCAAGATTTGTTTAGCCATCGAACTCCAGCTTACGACCTTATAGCCAGTCCCATTTTATCCTCCTGACACCAACGCCTTCTCTAACCGCCTTTATACGAGACAACGGCGTTTACAGTTCTTCTGTTAATCTCCTTGTAAATCAATTTGAGGTTTATTAGATGGGTTCTTAAGTGCATTGTCATGAGGTAACAGTGTGGATGAGGGCGTTTGGTATGCGTGGAATGGTTGGGTAGCGGGCTCTGTGTCAAGAATTCATTAAGAAATTCCATCGATGATGGGAAGGGGTTAGTAGTTATTACCAGATGGAGGGGCTCGAGGCACCGACGTGGATTCGGATTGCGCTAGATTGACTGAAGTGGTTGATAAATCAGTGGCTATATTCTGTTCTTGTTGTGGTCCAGTAGGGCTTTGGAGCGTAAGATCACGAGCTGGTGGTGGGATTGGAGGATCCCGGGTTGCGACAAACTCATCGGAAGTGGTATGGGATGGTGGAGGTAGAGATGGAAGTATGTGAACCGGGAACTCATCTGAAAATAGTGAGAAGTGCTCTAGTAGACATAGGGAATGGTAATTTACTGTCAAATGAAATTGTATTTTCGGTTTCGTCCAACTCAGGTGCACGTGATGGAGATTGAATACTTTTCCTATATTGAAGGTATGCGAGAACAAAGGAGCCCAATGCGATAAAAATTCCTACGATACTGATTGTAATACTCTGAAGCGAGAACTGGTCGGTGTTATTTAGGTTGAGAATTGGGTTTGGGTTTGTTTCATTGGCACGGCGAAGAATAGAATGGGAAATTGTGGCAGGTGGAATTTGAGGGGAAATAGGTGATGGAAGGAAGTAAAGTGGCGCCATGTTCATTCGGTTGAAAGAGAAGGAAAATGTTCGAGATATTGTCGAGGTATATATCTATCTGTGGTATGCAGGTGTCCCCGTCCGCTTGGATCTGGTGGCCCGTGGGCTGACGCTGACGTTGCACGACATATGCAGCCGTTGCATAACATCTGGCTCACCTGGCTAGACGTCGCAGCAGCCTGCAGTCTGCACGCGATTGGCGAGCACAGCCAAAACGCGCGAGCTAGCCATGCCGCTGCTGCACTCGATATGGAGGGCAGCCAGTCACGGGCGTTCCTCGGTTGAACCGGTGGCAAGCCATATTCCATAGGGTTTCCAGTATATGTCGCTCCCAAAGAACTTCACCGCCCGTAATTCGGCAAAGCTGCTGCGAGAAACCCTCAGGGCTCCTAGGATAGTCATCCCGAGCAATCCTCGATTTCTTTGCCACTGTCCGCCTCTGACCCCCACTCGAACCCTCACCTGTACGTGTTGTTGTACGCGTTGGAGGACAGTGCAAGCCAGTCACTCCAAATAAAGTTATCCATCACTTACCACCCGCCCCGCAATCGTCAGAAAATAAAGGCAGATGTCGCGAGAACTAGTTGCTCTCGATCGAGGATCACGTGAAGTCCACATTTCCTAAACGTAAAGTTGTCGAAAGCGTACCTGCTCAGCACTCCCGTTCAGCGTATTAGGGCTGGAGCAAATGGAGCCAGCCACACGAAAACTTCCAGCCTGCTTTTGTAATTACTTTTGTTTATCTTTAATGCAACGATGCAAGAATTAATAGCTGTTAGATAAGAATAGGAATACATTAAGCAGCTTCCAAAATAGCTATCATCCAACCCAACCGAACGCAACTCCAAGCAAAAAGGGCCGTCGCCATATTTGTTTGATCACCAAGCTTCAGCGCATAACACGTTTGCCTCCAACACCTTAATTCAGGAAGACCACATCATTTATTACGCTTGCTTAAGCGCCATATTCACCAAAGGGGCTCGTTAAGCGGGTCCTCTAGTGCAACATCAAGCGGCAGTCTTATGGGTGAGGGTGCTTGATATGTGTGAGATGATCAGTAAGAAGGTAGTTATGTAGACAGCCCTATACTCGGAGGTTAATAAGTTACACTACGATGGGGGAAAGGTACGTCCTTACTGAGTGGAGTTGCTGGTGAGGGTGAGCGCAGTTTGAGCTCTACGCAATCAGCCGAAGCTGTAGATAAAGGAGCAGCAATTCCACTATAACCCTGAGGTAGATGGCTGGAATGTTTGGGTGCGTGAGCACGTATCTGGGGTGAGATTGGAGGGCCCCCGGATGTGGTAAGGCTATCGGAAGTGGTACGGGTTAGAGGTGGAGGCGACAGTGCTTCGAACACAAATGGATCTATATATGTTCAGAAATACTTGAGCGGAGATAGATAAGCACCAACATGCCTACTATTTGATGGTGCAGCATCTTGGTCTTCGTTGGATGCTAGGTACTCCCAACCTAGAAGCAACAGTTCTTTGGTATTGGAGATATGCAACTATAAGGGTAGCTAAGGCAATACAGGTTGCTAAGACGCCAAATGTAATATTCTGGATTGAGGACCGGTTCACTTGATGAAGGTGAAATATAGAAATCGAGGCGCTATCTTTCGTGCGGTGCTTAAAGCGGTGGAGGGTTACTGGAGAAAAAGACTCCCGAAAAGGGAAAGATATTGGTATTGGTGCCATGCCAATAGTAAAATATAAATATGGAGCAGAGAGCGACCAGGCTGTAAATGAATGAAAAATCCAACTTGCTGAGTCTTACGAACCTTTAATAAAATTCTTTGATGAGCCACCTGGGCGGGCAGGAAACAGGGTTCGCCGAACATACGCTGACAAAACTGCGGTCTTTGAGCGCCGAAGACAGATATACAGGGGCGGCGGGTGTCAGTTGTGCAGGAATTCCTCCCGAGTGAAGTGCTAGAGGCTCGTTTATGCTAGATCATTACGATGATAGGGTAGAGCCATCTCGCGGAGACTAGACGGTGCGTCGACAGGTCACGATGGGCTTGGCGAGTTCCCGCATGCACCGCCCCAATGCACGTCTGGGCCAGCGCCCTGCGTCGCTAGCGGCATGCAGCCATGATTTCTGGAAAAGAAGGATCGGCCATCCGACGTTATGACGCAACCACCTTGTCCTTATAAGCATTCGACATTTTCTTCGTCCGCATCCTACACTCCCAGCCGACCTGAGAATTACATTTTCCTCGCCCCTCATCTGTTGTACGGGTAACTCCGACAAACAGCTGCAGCCGGATTCCACGGTATTCTACCAATCCTGCTAGCTCTTGTTTACATCGTCGATTCATCCTCCTCGTTTTCTCGAGACACTTCGTGGAGCTCAATAAATCAGACGCTCCGTAGTGGAATTTGGTTACGGAGCAGGTAAAGCACATGCAATGGTTCCTATATCCCTAACCAACATATTTATAATATATATAATCTAATAGATTCTCTATAAATATATACTACAGCCCTATATCTAGAATATTAAGAGGCGAGATATATCGTTATAGAACGTGAGTTGGATTTAAAATGCATCCTTGTAGATCTTAAACCGAAACTAATTAATTGCCCATGTCAAACTCTTATAGAATGGAGCTATAATATCGCCATAATGTGGAGGCGATAGAGAAGATAAAGAGCTTTTAGCTCGTGGTATTTTAGAGATAACTAGACTTAGAGAAGTATATTTGGCAGTGAGGACCATAAGCTCTCGACCCTCGGTGGAGAATTCGTTGGTGATAAGGAGTAGTATGCACGTGCGCGTAGTACACGTACCAAGTGTCACTCCCCGTCCTTGGCTGCCCTGCCCATGCTGAAACCGCTACGAATAGGATGCGCCATCTGCACCTCGCACAGCGCACGCATCCAGCCCCCCCCGGTGACTTGCCCGATCCTGCCTGTTGTGCAGCGCAACGACAACAAATCAGTCTCTGACGGCACCCTCCACGCTGCACCTAGCTTTTCTCATTGCATGGCTGCAACCAGTTGAGGCTCTCGCGGAAAAAATCCTGGGACCTAGACCCAAGCCGCGGCTGAATTTGACAGTCTTTCTAATCGCCCAATGACAGTAGGAGAGGCTTTCAGGGCGGGGAAGACGTTCACTAAGCGAACTGAGCGAACAATCTACCGGGGGTCTAATTAAGTCTATCCGGTCGGCTTGCGCACTTGTCTATACGAGGTTTTTTTAGTAAACTGCACGCGTATTTATTTCTATTCACTCGCTCGCAGAGATATATTCCAAATATGTATTTGTATTGTATTGGGGGGTATAGGCCTGAGGGGAGGGTAATTTCGCCTCAGCCTGATTGAATAGTAGGTTCCCTGCTGTCTTAAGCAGTGGTAGATAATTACACACTCATTGCCCCAAACAACGCGTACTGTTAGAACCTAGCGGTATGAGGCCTGCGCCCAACAACTAATATAAAAGTAGGGATATATATCGTCTCTTTGCGCCCGTAGGGTATCGTTAATAGACCGTTTAAGTAACGTAGAATCTCTAGGTAATATCGAAGGCTATTAACGACAACAACGTAGTAGGAAGGAGGAGGAAGCTGGAAAGCGTTAATTTAAAACCTGTTAAAAAACCCTATGGGAAAAATTGTTAGGAAAGACTACTTATTAACAGCTGCGGAAAACGCGAAATGTTCGCGATTCTCTAGGGGTAAGACGTTTTATCGTAATGACGACGCAGTGTAAGGCACATTGCCAGGGTGTACGGTAGGGAGCAGGCAAGCCGAGCATGAGTCACAAGGAGAGTCGATGGAAGAGGACAATATGGTAAAGATTATGGCAATAGCCTCGTACGGAGAGAGAGAGAGAGAGAGAGGGAGGGAGACGAACCGATGAGGAGGATAAGAGGGCTGTAAGCCCAAGGGAGCTTATAAGATGCCAAGGCCTAGCCGAAGGCTGGCCCTTGGCAGCCGCCAAAAGATCCCTTACAGGGATAGTGGTTGGCGTTTAGGAGTAAAGGCTATCGCTAAGAGCGTCGCACGCGACGATGCAATAATAGATTCGAATTAGGCAAATCGGATAACGTAATCTTCTTCGCCAGGTTTGATTTGGTTATTCTAGCCATTGGGAATGGCTTAGGAAGTTATAGGCGTTGATATAATAAAGCTTAAAGTAGGTGTATATAGGCCTTTTTACCCCGCTAGTATAACTGTGCGTGTTAAAATATCGGTAAAAATTGCTAAGCCGCACGACGCCCCCTATAGCCCCGCCAACATAGCTCTATATTTAATAAATAGAGGCCTATTTTATAGCTCTACACTAAGGCTATAAAATAAGCCCTTATTTATACAAATTGGACCGATATTAGTGGAATTATATAGGGTGTTTTATAATCGCTCTAAATTTTAAATTAAGGCTCTGCGTTAACTATCGTAATCCAACCCCTAAAAATAAGCCCCCCCTACAACTCTACTAAAATAGCCCTAAATTATAACATGCGGAACGTTGATCCCCTAACGTTGATTTTGACCTAAGTTTATAAGTAATAAGCCAATTAATTTTAGAGCTTTATTATATAGACTTTAATTAATATATATAGAGATAAGGTTTTCCAGGGGGAGA
>Ga0307515_10001869_pt1 | contig 46869 bp, 32 predicted proteins | sample 17_EM_MG_FD_194513 | JGI IMG/M metagenome (GOLD analysis project Ga0307515, IMG submission 194513) | Populus trichocarpa ectomycorrhiza microbial communities from riparian zone in the Pacific Northwest, United States - 17_EM | ecosystem: Host-associated > Plants > Roots > Unclassified | place... | reverse complement strand
GAAAATAATAATAATAATTTTCAATGTTATTATTAATATCATTGTTATAGAAAATAGTAATAAAAAAGAGCTTTTTATAATTGGGTGGTTTAATTAATTAAATTGAATAAGGTTCAATTTGATTCAATGGCTTTTCAAGAACGGAACAGAACATGTAGAATAGAACCAGAACGTTTCGGGTGGAATTTAGCTGAAAAATCCGGAACGGACCGAGATTTAAAATGAAATGAAATTTGTTCCATTTTATTCTATTTTTTGAATTAATATGAAATGTTTTGGCCATTTTAAATAAAACGAAATGAAATTGACAACCTTAATTTATACATCACAGAAATGGTAAAAGATAGAGATAAATTCTGGTGGATAAGTAATAAATCTATCTGCTGTAATAATGTCATCTCTGCGAAGATTTTACTTTAAACGGAAGGAGTGGACGATGTCTAGGTTCAATGAACCTACGAACGGATTTATTAATTTACTTCAACGGGCTTCTGTTTTTTTTTTTTTTTGTTTTGACTGGAGCATGACGTTATTTCTAGCAGCTTTAAATGACAAGGGTGTCGGCAAGGTAACCCTTCCATCTAAAAGTCAGTCCAGATTCAATGTACCTGGAAAAATGGAGAATTGATGGATATATGATTTGATTTTATGTTAGCATACATCATCCATAACCATGCATTAATTAATAATTATTAAAAAAATAACACCATGATGTGCATGTGCGAGAAATTTCATGATGCTGATGGATTAATTACTAATAATATTTTATTAATTAATCTATGAGGTTTATTAAAAAGAAAATTAATGATATTGTATCTATTTTTTTTAAAAAAGAAATAGATATATGAAAGGGAAACAAATTATAAGCGTAACTATTTTTATTATTTTTAGTGACTTATGAATTTTATTTTTTCTTGTCTCTTTGTGTTTTTTTTTCCAAAACGAATCATAAAAAATAACTACTAAAATGATACTTGTTATTCACTAGACAATAATGATCATTTTCATTTCGGTTTGATTTTAAATAAAAAATAACCAGATTGAATTTTAGTTTTTTAAAAATTCATAACTAAATTGAACAAAAAACCAATTCTAACTAACTAGTTTTGGTTCTATCAAGTTTGGTTTATTTTTATTTCAAACCGGTAAAACTAAAATTGCTACACTTGGATTGAATTTTTACTTAAGAGAGATTCAAGTTATTGATACATGAATTTTTTTTTGAATTTTTTTTATATATAAATTACTTAATTTTATTGTGGAATGTTAGAGTAAAGATATAGTTAGTGTGCGTTTTATGATGCAATGCATGATATATTTACAAAAGTATTTTTTAATTAAAAATATATTAAAATAATATTTTTTCTAGATGTTTTTTAATTTTTAATATCAAAATATTAAAATCATTAAGAATCACATAAAAAGACATCAATTTAATATTTTTTATGATAAAAAATATTAAAAAAAAACAGTTTAAAAATCATGTTAAACCTTATTACCTAGCATATTGGTGGACAAATAGTACTGAATACTATTAGAAAGAAATTTACGTTGACATAGAATGCTGTAATTACACATGCTTCTCCTCAAATTACATTGTTTTATATTTTTTAATTTAGAAAAATAAATTAATTTTCTTTTTGTAAAAAAAGAAAAAGAAATGCATGCAAAACAGATGTATACATAAAAAAACACAGGTGGCATTGGCATGGGATGGGATGGAGGAGTGGAGAGTAGGGAAGACACAACAACTTGGAGCAACCTCTCACCGTTCTCTCCTCTCCTTCCTCAATAAATAGGGTCTCTCTTGTCCCCTTCTCTCAATCCCTTTCTCCTAAAAAACGAGAAGCAACGAGAGAGAGAGAGAGAGTCCCTCAAATCCGGTTTTCATCTCTCTCCCTTGTTGTTTCCTCTCTCTATCAGCCATCCATTGCCCTTCTTCAGCCACCATCTTCATAAATCTCAGCTTTCTCCCTCTTGGACTTGGGTCACGCAACATTGTCTCCATTTTGCTCCACTCCTTGTAAGACCCATCTTTTTGGTCTTTCCTGTTCGATTTCATCTTTTGTTGTCTCAGATTTCGTTTCTTGTATTTTGTCTTTCCTGTGACCTTAACAATGTATGTCATTTATTGTCTTTTGAATTGACTTATTACCAGCCAGTGAAATTTTCCAACCTTGATTTTATCGTGTAATCTAAGTTTTGCTTCAGTCTAATGCGGTGTAGCCGAAAGTGAGAATCTTTTGTCAAGGGAAAATATTTCTGATCTATGTTATAAATGCAAACAGTAATGCACCATGGAATTGGAACTGTTGTTATTTGATTTTATGTTAATTCTTTGATTTTGGGGAACACGGACAATCAAAACTACTGTTATTGGTGTTGACTAAAATTCTAATGATATTGTTAATTGTGTGAATGGAATGATTTCTCAGGAGATAAGCAAAAATGGTTTTCTGGGTTTTTGGCTATGGTTCATTGGTGTGGAACCCAGGTTTTGAATATGATGAGAAAGTGATTGGCTTTATCAAGGACTACAGGCGTGTTTTTGATCTTGGTATGTTTCTTCTCTATTAGTATTATCAATTTGAAGTCTTTTTGTCAATTATAGTAATAATCTTGAGTTTTTATAGTCTTAATTAGCTCACCTGTTATGAACAAATCTCATCATCTGTATGCCAGCTTGCATTGATCACAGAGGTACACCTGAAAGTCCTGCAAGAACTTGCACGTTGGAAAATGTTGAAGGAGCTATTTGCGTAAGCACTACAGCTTAGCAACTTTCTCATGCCTTTTAAATGGTTTTGTTAGTGGTGATGGTCAGCCAAAAATGCTCATCTTTTTCAGAAAGTTTTTTGCAGTATTACTCTCTAGTAATTTGTTAGTATCGATAGACTTGTGTTTTTCCTTGTTTCTTATTCCTCCCTTTTCTTTTCTTGTAGTGGGGAGCTGCTTATTGTGTTCGGGGAGGTCCTGAAAGGGAAAGATTGGCAATGGAGGTATGTCCCGTTGCTGTATTTACAGCTTGACATTGCTTAGATTGTGCAGAACTGGTTATAGATAATTTGATGGGATAAATGTAGGTGGTATGATCTCAAATGGAGTGGCATAACTAAGGCAATTAATTTGAAACTCATGCTTATTCACTTAAAATCAGCTCATTCATTATAAACTGGGAAATCTTTTCCCTTCGTTTCAGGAGCAGCTACTGATTATAATTTCTTGCACGTATTGACATTGATGTGCATTGCTTTCTTCTGTAGTATTTGGAAAGGAGAGAATGCGAATATGATAAAAAGACCCTCGTAGACTTTTACAAGGTAAGATAATGGTTTGTTTTTTATTGAAGTTTCTGAATTTGCCAATTGATTTTTAGGTTTGTTTTTGTGCTCTCTGCCCTCTTATTTCTAATCCATTTGTGCGTTTCCTCCATATAGGAAGGGGAACCCTCGGAGCCTGCTTTAACTGGAGTTATAGTGTAAGTTTATTACTCGGCACCTGTGATTTCACATTTCTGTTTTAGCTAAAAGAGAGTCTATAATATTCATCTTCTTTTTGCACGATTTTCTTAAAAGAATGTGTTCATATGTGCAGTTTTACTTCCACTCCAGACAAGGTATCAAACAAGTACTACCTTGGGCCTGCCCCGTTGGAGGAAATGGCTAGGTACGTTTGATGACACAATCTAATCCTTTAGAACCATCATTTATTTGCTCGCATGAAGTTCTGTCCATAAACAATTACGTTATAGATCCTTTTTGTAATGTAATTGTAACATTTCAGGCAAATTGCAACTGCTCATGGACCATGCGGGAACAACAGAGACTATCTGTTCTCGCTAGAAAGAGCCATGTTTGCTATAGGTAAGATTTTTTCTCCTTTTTGTACACTTATAATTCACAATGAATACACCATATTAAGTGCATGCCTGTCCTTCTTGAATTTGTTTTTGCTAATAATGCACCTGAATGTGTAAACAGGTCATGAAGATGACACGGTGATTGAACTGGCAAAAGAGGTGAGGAGGGTTCTTGGAACTAAAGGGAATGGAATTCCCGTGGAGAAGAAGATATCTGGGTCATCCCCAGCTGCTCTCAAATCCCACATGCCAGCCCTTCAACTTCGTTCACTTCAAGAAGCAGTCGTGATGGACTCTTAAAGGTAGAAGACCAATCAGTGGTTAAAACAAAGCTTCGATAACCCAGTTATACTATTTCTGAATCTTCTGTTGGCCTTTTCAAACGAGAGAAGAGTTGTTCTTTGTAGTAGTCTGTCTAGCCTTTTGACAATGCCATATCTCTAACCTTGGTTAAGTTTAGGTTTGAATTCGGAGCATAGATGTTAATCAATTCTTATTCTAGCCAAATGGCTGGAAAAAAGTAGTAGGTGATGGGACAACAAATGTTATGCAACTTTTTATTTTCAATGAAGAGAATAGTGAACAGTTTCAAATCCTTTCCTTCATGTGAGGGTCTGTATTTGGATGTTTGATTTGAATTTTTATTTTGTTTGGGATCAAAAGCAGAACGCTTTGAAAAACTCCGGGGGGGTGAAAAAATGGGAGACCAGGAAGGAGTCTTTGGGGGGTTTGAATGCAAATGGAGTCGAAGTGGTCACTGGTCAGTAATGATCTTCATGATTCAGAAGACTAGAAAGTCTCTGAATTCATGTTGTTTTTATTTTCAATCAACAAATTTGTAATACCAAAAGACGGGGAAGAAAAAAAGAGAAACAAGAGAGAATCGCATCCGATCTGATGAAGAGGAAAATTTTTATGGTACTAAAAAGTGATAAAAATAGTGTAGTTTTTTACTTATTGATTGGGCTAACATGAATAGCTTTGAAAATTGTAACTCTTCAGTCACCTAGTTCAACTCGAAACTAGGTTAAAATTAAAATAATGTATTTTTTATTTTAAAATATTAAAATAATATTATTTTATATTAACCGAATCAACATTGATGAACTTCACTACCTATTACCCTAGCTTTGAACCGGTACTGAATTTCATAACTTTACCTCTAATAAATGGATTGAGAAAGAAAAACCACTCAAACAAATCCCAATCTTGCAAAACTATTGAGAATATTAAAACACCCAAAGGCCTTCAATCAATCGAATACTGTGCGTGCGATTAATAAGGATAACATTTCCTAATCTTGTACTTCGAGGACCACAATGAGAGTTTCATATTACATTCGAGTGTCCTCTACTTTGTGGCCATTTTGTCTTGTCTTGTAGTTCTTCAGCAGCCATAGCAATGGCAATGGCGGCAGCAGCAGGCGGCAATCAGGTCCACAACGTGTTTGTGTACGGCAGCCTTCTTGCTGATGACGTTGTTCGTGCCCTCTTGAGTCGCATCCCTCAATCCTCTCCAGCCATCCTCAACGGCTAGTCTGTCTCTTTCTCTCTCTTTAACTTAAATTAGCCTGTGATTTCATTTCATACCAACTCTTCCTCCCAACGTTTCAAATTCTTCTTTTTTTCAATTTTATTAATGTTAGTTGACTTAGTTCAAACTGATCATAACCAACGATTTATTTTAATTTTTATTATTTTTTTGGTTTATAGCTTAATCTTCGTCGTTGTTGTGTTGTAGTCACAGGTTTAGCATAAAAGGGCGTGTCTACCCTGCAATTTTACCTGTGGAGAACAAGAAAGTCTCAGGCAAGGTCTGTTCTATACCTCAATGTTTCACTGCTGTATTGAAGTCCTAATTTTTTACTTCTTTAATCTTAGCAATCATTTAATTTTCTTATGAACTCAAGTTTTGGTCGGTGCCGTTTGTGTGCGCGTGTGCTGTTTGGTTAAATTCAATAAACATGCAATGATATATGTTTATATTTTCTTCGTGGTGATTTTGATTCTTGTATCGTAAACAGCATCCAATGTAATGGGTTCTTTTTAATCCAGGTTCTACATGGCATCACGGATCCAGAATTATACATTTTAGATGAATATGAGGATGTTGAGTATGAAAGAGTCACTGTTGATGTTTCTTTGATGGTAAGTGAGTTCAATTCAAGGAATCTTTAATGCTTTCTTGTCACATATTAAAATGGGATGTCCATGCTTCACTGATTGCATGCACTTCTTGTTGCTAAGAAGGTGAGCTGCCAATTCCTTCTCCGCAGGATTGGAATTGAATGTGAAGAACATTACTGATCATGAACAATCCCCCCCCCCCCTTTTTTTTCTAATTCAAGAACAATCGATTAAGTGGTGTGTCGCCCTTTTAGTTTTTTCGTACTTTTCCTTAGATTAGACATTCAAAGTTGAATAGTTTCTCACGAGTTGATGAAAAAAGAGCGAAAAGGTAGTGTGGTTTTGAGTCCGCCTGTTAGATGAATGGACAGGTTAAATTTAAACATAAAGCCAGATACTCTCTGTGCGGTGGGAGAGTGTTTATTATTGTATTTTGTATGTTGAAAGTGTATGATTGGTTTCAGGGGGAAGGTCTCCCAGCAGATGAGAAAGATCATTCCGCATGGCTCTTGTAGAGTCCTATATATTGTTGATGAAAGTAATTGATGGTGATGATATTTTGCAGGACAATTCTAATAAGACACAAGCACTTGCTTATGTTTGGTCAGACAAAAATGACCCCAACTTGTATGGGGAATGGGATTTTGAGGTAAATTTCTAATGCTTTTGAAATTTTATCTTTGCTAGGTAGCTGCTATAGGCATTGGTCTGGGGTAAAAAAGGTTCAAGAGGAGGGGAATGCTCTATATGAATCGCGAACCATGAGTTCCATTTTTGCTTTCAGCAAATAGCAAACAGCAAAAAGTGAAACATTAGGGCAATGGTGGATGGCTTTGTTTCGTACCCCGATTGTTGTGTCAAAGTCTTGATCAATCCAAGCTAGTTTCCTTTTTTCACTATCCAATAAATTCAGCTAATTAATTGGTCGCTGCCAGGGACAAATAACCTCGTTTGCAAATTGAAATGGAATAGGTACTTCACTATCGGCATTTCTGCTCTGAGATTGTAATTATCATCATAATCCTTTTTAGGCTGCTAGAATAGGCTGCACGTCTTTTCTTTTACATGGTAGCTATTTTAATTCTCTGGCCATTTGTCTTGAAGTTACACTCATCGAACTCTCAAGCCTCCTCCTACCAAGGGTTTGTTGTGCTTCGTGCTGATGTACTTTTGCTCTAAAACTGTGAGAATCTAGTAGTCTAAAAATGATAAATCCTGTCATCGTACCTGTTCTTAGTCTTTGTTCTTTTTGGATTTCGAGGAGGCACAAGGACAAATCTCTTCATGCATGATCAAAAGTATTAGTCTTAGCGCAACCCCAAAAGGTAAGAGAACGAGATGGAATCGAGGTTATAATGCTTTCATGCCTGGTCAACAACAGTATTATCTTGTTAAGAAACGTACTTGTAGATTTGTCATGGCTGCGTCATTTGGTAAAGTCGCTGTGTCTCAGGTGATGCGAGCTCAAGATGGAATCAGGCCTACACCTAGGTTCTTTCGTTTCTTTCTTCAATAAAAATACGCTAGGCTTTGTTGTAAATCTGCTGGATGATCTTAACGGTAGTGGAGGACCTGCTGTGAATTTAAGACTGTCTGCTCTGGAAGGGATGATAAGAAAATGAGAAATAGAGATACTAGGATTTTATTCCATGTTGTTTTAGGTTTGTGTTGGGCAATGCATTGCCATTGATGCTCCAGTCAATATTTCTGATGACTTCATGGCTACATTTTCCTTTACTCTATTTTCATGCTTGCTTATTTGTTTTTACTGTTTGTCAAAAGGAATGGAAAAGGACACAGATGGAGGATTTTGCCAAGATGTCTGCTGAGTTTAGGCAAGATCTTGAGCAGCCTGAATCAAAGACAAGAATAGCCACTTATGAATCCTTCTATCAGCAGGATGGCGGTCGTCCCCTCATGCCCTGAAGATGTTCATTCTTCTGCACAGTTATTGATGGCATAGGCATAGCGCTGGAATACAGTGATCGAAGGCAGAAGCAACATAAACCTTTGATGTAATCCATAAGCTTCGAAGGGTATCGCATTTTCTTTCTGACTGGAACAAGCATCTGATCATTTTAGAAAATTCCCTTCATTTTCCTAAAGCGAACAGTTTAACCGAGGAGTTAAAAGCTACAATAAATCAAATCAACATCCAATAATTCTATCATCACTTTGTGTTCTGGTCTCATATTCTGCTCCCCCTCTCTCTGCCAAGTTCACTGGTCTGAAGGTGGGCGTAAGGCAATAAAACTGCAAGCCTTGGGTCAGTAACCGATTCGATGCCATAGCTTCCTTGCTAAAGCTTTGATAAACACTTCCAAGTTGAACACTCGGTAAATTGTAACGGTAACAAAAAGATGGCGCAAAGGTGATTTGCTGATGAACCATTATACGAGTGGTGATGAACCCTAAAAAATAAATGGCAAATAGCCAGTTGCACCTTCGTATCTGTGCTGAATCTGGATGCAATGGTGATTACTTGTTAACTATGAACAATGACGATAAGAACAAGAATCTAAGCTCCAGTTAGTTTGGTGTCCTAGGTATACCATCAAGTGCAAGGCCATGAAAGAAAGCAGAAAGTTTTGGGCATTAAGCTGTAACAACATAATCTATACACAGATAGGAAAGGAAAAGGGAGGTATTCTGGCAAATATCAAAGCATAGAAGAAGCATATCTGCAGAAACCCTATGAAAAAAAGGTGGCTGCTTCAAAGACAGTTCCTGCCAAAGACAAAAACTGTTCCGCCGGTCCCCCGCCCGTGATTTTTTGCACCCTCCCATGAAAGAAAGCAGAGTTTGATGATTTTCAATGTTGCATTTCCTGTACCAACCGAGCAACCATTTCCGTCAAAAAAAAATAAAAAATATTTATTTAATTTGTAGTTTAATTGGTTAGAATTTAAATTTACTTCTAAATAATCACGAGTTCAAGTTCTCAGAATTATTAAAGATTTATATAATCGTTAATTTCAATACCCGTAAAATTAGTCGAGGTATATACAAGCTAGCCTGAGCATCATGTTAATTAAAAAATAAAAAAAAATATTTATACCAAAAACAACTCCTACAAATAGATGTGTAGAGCAATAAATAATATAAAATAAATACCCTTGTTCTTTCATGTAGCTATCACATTGTTATTCATGTTCTTAGGATATATTTCTCCAAGCAAGAACCTGGTAAATACATTATAATAACATGTCATGCTTTTTATAGTGTTGTATTTCCCATTAAAATAGATGTTTCATGTAAGCTTTCAAAACTTGAGATCATAAGGTTATTGGATCATTGGGACTAAAATATAAAGGAGATGTGCTCAGATTTTATTGTAAAAAAAGTCTCAATCCAGCAACCTATGATACTTTAATAATCTAATAAATATCTGAAGTCTCACCAAACACTTATTTGGTGATTTTTATTGCTTTGCTTTAAAGCTGAAAAAAGGGTGGGGGCCAAGGCCAAGTCTAAGAAATTGATAGTTTCAGGAGTAATCAAGAGAACATTTATAATTTGGGGGACTAATTTGTGATTTGACCGGCAACGAAACTCGACTGTCTCTGGCTTTTAGCTGATCGATCGACAGATTACCAGATACAAAATTAGGTAGGGGAGGGTCCTTGCTTTTACTCCAATCCAAACAAAAAGCCCTCTCACTTCATGCTAGGGTTCGTGCTCGTGGGTTTTATTTTAGATCTTATCAGCCAAATGCAGCACAAGGAGACCTGATTTCTTCTTCCAGATCTCTCCCATGGTAGATTCTTCAAATCCCGATCGATTTTGAGTGAATAATAAGATCGATAGATCTATTAGAATTCAAGCATGGAATTGAATGGCTGTAATTTAGAGAACAGAAACAGAGGGAGTCATGATGATTCTGAAGAAGACAAGTGCGTTCCCTTCGACATTGAAAACTCTAGGAGGAGGAATTCTGATGTCGATTCCGATGTCAATGGCATCGCCATGGATTCTTTGTCGGTTAAGAAGTCTCCTCCTACTCCTGTATCTGCTGCTGATATTTTGAAGACTCTGTTTTTTATTCTTGTTTGGTACACTTTCAGCACTTTTTTAACCTTGTAAGTCTTTCTTCACCTTCCTTTTCTCTTTTTATTCATTTTTTTTTATTTTCCTCTTAATTAGTGGGTGGTGTTTTTTTTTTGTTTTTGGATTGATTAGGTACAATAAGACTCTGTTAGGAGATGATATGGGGAGATTTCCAGCTCCGTTGCTGATGAATACTTTCCATTTCACAATGCAAGCTGTTTTATCCACGGCTATTACTTGGTACTGGTCTGATCGGTTTCGGCCGAATGTTGCTATGTCGTGGAAGGATTATTTTATAAGAGGTAGTAGCTCTTTATTGCGTTTCTGTTTTCCTATATCATATTTAAAACTAGTGTCGAAATTGGAGTTGATAATTGTTGGGTTTGTTGTGTTTTAGTTGTTTTTCTTCTGTAAATGATGTTTGGGAATCAATTCTAGGTACTTTAAAATTTAAATACTGAACTCAGTAATGAAGTCATGGATTTCGAATAAGAATTCCGTAGGATCAAGATTTTTCATTTGTTCAGGGATGATAGTCCGAATTGGCTGCGAAAATGGCTGGAAAAGCTGTTGAATTGGTCACTGTTCTTATTTTCTCTCTCTCTTATGATAGAGTGAGTTAACATTTTGGTTTAAGAATTAACTGACCTTTGATAAAACCTAGTGTCTTTCTCTTCTTACAGGGATTCTGTGCTAGTTTCCGTAACTGATCTGTAGTGAGATTGGAAAGCCCTTTTGTTTTGATTATCATTGAATATTATGTATCACCTAGTTACCGAAACAGGATGTTATCCTGGTTAGAGTGGAGTCGTGGTAAATTGAAGATAAGTTGGTGTCTCAAAAGGTGTTGGCAGTCTCGTGTAAAATACATGCTGCTTTCTGAATGACATTTCAACTTCAAAAGAAGAAAATTTTCAGTGGACTGCTCCTTTTGGTTTACAATGAAACTCTGTGTTGATTTGAAATCAATTAGCTTCTGTAGTGAAAGCGCATTTGGCTTATTCATATAAGGATAGCCATAGCCAGCCCTGCTAATGTGCTTCTATGTGAATTATATGATTATGCAAATAAGGAGTAGCACACGAGTCCTAGACACTGGGAGATGCTACCATCTAAAGAATATTTTTAATTAACAATTTCATCAGCTACTTCAGGTGATGAGATATAATGGATTTTATTGTTTAAGTTTTACTACTGTTTTTTTTTGAAATCTTCTATTGATTCTGCTGTGAAATTATTATAACTTGCCAATTAACTTTTCTATCAACTAATGCTACAGATGGACTTTCCCTTTCACAGTTGTACCAACAGCTCTTGGAACTGCATTCGATGTTAACTTGAGCAATGTGTCCCTTGTTTTCATCTCTGTTACATTTGCCACAATGGTTAGTTATGCTCTCTCTACCTTATTGCTATATACTACGTCTCTGGTAATCATTTTTTTCTTCTGACAGGTTATTTTACTAACTCATTTTTTTTTCCTATCTGTATAGTGTAAATCTGCAGCTCCAATATTTCTCATTCTATTTGCCTTTGCATTCAGGTGAATTTCTTGTCAGTTTAGCTTATTTACCAATACAAATATCTTATGTGACCAGTGTTCTTTTACTGTAATCTGTCTCTCATCATCTAATTTTATTTTTTTAATGAAGTAGCTCTATTTTTTTTCATCTCAAACTCTTACCTTTTCTCATTAATTAAGAAAACTTCTTGTTGCCAGGTAATAAAAGAACAATGAATAATTCTACATCCATGCTTTGCCAATTGAGGGGGCTGATGTGCAATCTATGTCTTTTGTTTTCTTCTTTTTCTTCTTTTTTTGTCTTCTAACATAGTTATTTCAGCATAAGAATAAAATTTTAATTTTAGTGGGAACCTGGGTACCTTCCTTGTATAAGGTCAAAAGCTATATACCAATATTTAACCTGTGCTAACTACAAGTGCCAAGTTAAAATTAAAGAAAGTGAACAAATTTTGAAATATCATCCTCATTAGTATATTATCCAGAATGCTAGTACTGCATAATTCTCAATTCATATAAACAAAAAGTTGATGCATATCTTGAATTGTTTTAGTTGTTGGTCGTGAATAACAAGGCAAGGGCATACTTCCATGAATGAATTGTCCATTTTCACACAACAATAAAGACTTTGATACAAAGAACTAAAAATCAGATGTGATATAATGGAAGTAGGCCAAGAACATGTGGAAATGAACCTCCCAATTATAAAATTTTGAAAAATGGGGTTAGACGCTTACTGTGGAACCGAAGGAGTAGCATATGAAGTCTGAATGCCAATTTGGTATTTAACCTTTACTTTTAGCAAAAAATTGACCTCAGTATGTTTTGTATAGAAGACAGAAATGTATTTGAGGACAGACACTTTTCACTTACCATTTACCACCCATTTTACCTAAAGAATTATGCAATTACTATGTGCATTGATAGTTAAAAAATGCAAAGAGAGTTAAGAACACCAACTCAAGTGTCTAATATATAGATATTGCTTGTGGACGAGGACATTTTGAGACAGGCTTGTGAACATGTTTACCTTAAAGAATAATGATAAGATGAACTGTTCATACAAGCATATAAGACAGTATATTGCAGCGATATACAAATTAGCTGAACTGTTATTCACCTAGTGAAATTCTTTCCTTCTTTTTCTTTCTTGACCATTTTACACCTCTTTTTAATGTAATAAGATGTATTTCTCATGATTGTTTCTCTTAACATCATTCTTTATATTATACCACTTTATTCTGTTATATTTAATTCTAACCTGTTCATTCATGCTCCTTCTTTTTTCTTTATGAGGAATCAGTTATAAGATCTTTTGCATATTCTAGACATTTATTTTTATATTTTTTTAAGGTTGGAATCTCCAAGCGCTAAGCTTTTTGGTATCATCATGGTAATCTCTGTTGGAATTTTATTAACAGGTATACAATTTCATCATCTTTCATTTTGATTAATCATTCAGTGTGCACCTTTTTCTTATAGAAAAAGTAATATTTGTGGCCTATCTTTTATTAGGCGTCTTATGGAAACATATTAGATTAAGTTATTGATGACAAATTGGAAGTAGTGTGCAGTGTTTAGGACCTTGCTTTCACAAACACTCCCAGGAAAGAAATTTGTTTTCCTCTTAAACTAGGATGCTAGCTGACCTCAAGGTAGTATAAAAGAGGGAGTTGCCTTTTGTTTTAAAATTGTGAGAGCCGGACCAAGTTTCAGTCAGCAAAATTCATTATGGTGTTGGTGGTCACATGATGATGACTGATAAGAGAAATTAATGAAGCAGGTGACCATGGCAGTTTCAGTCACTAGGGGTGCGATTTAATGGTATATCATGTGGTATTAGCTTTGTCCGTAGATGAGAACGTTGAACCTTGCCAGAAGGACTTGGTGCTATTTTCAAATGCCACATCAATCTTGATTCAACATAGAAAAAAATAATTTCAGACTGTTAGTGGAGATTGTCAAGGCTGTATGTCTGTCGTAGTGCAGAAAGTTTTTTTGACTCTGTTCAGGGGGCAACCCTGAAGCTTATGGTAAATTTAACTTATTTTACTTTACATAAATACCAACTCTACTTGTTTTTGCTACAAAGATTTGCTACCCAATTAATTATTCATTGAAGAAAGTTAAGTTGAAGGAAATTGGTAGGTGGAACTATGTAATACCCCATTTGCTTATTGCTTATTGATTTATAAGAATATTGGAACCCAAATCCAATTGAAAAGTAAATGTTCTCCCATCCTAAAATGGAGGGTTTTTTTTTTTTTTTGGGTATATCACGCCTTGACATATATCTGTATCCAATGCTGATAAGCTAGTCCAAGTGACTTAGATGATGATAATAGTGCTATTGATACCTTTTATCTTTTAGTGAATTTTAATTGTCAATCGCTACTGTCTGTATCACCAAACTTCATCTTTTCTGTTTCTGATGGAGATTTGTTTCGGTATTTATCATTTTCAATTTCTTTTTTTCATTTATACTTTTATTTTGAATCCAGTTGCGAAAGAGACAGAATTTGAGTTTTGGGGCTTTGTATTTGTTATGCTTGCTGCTGTAATGTCTGGATTTCGCTGGTGCATGACTCAAATTCTCTTGCAGGTATGTCTAATTCTGTTCCTATACGAGATACATGGCTTAAAGTATTTGTTTACTGAAAACCAACAATTTTTTATTCTAAATTTCACTTTCTTACTTTTTTTTTCCCTCCTGGAATTTGATTTCCCAATTTGGTGATGCGTGGATCAAAACTAAAAAGAAAGAAGCATATGGTAGGTGTTTTTCTGCTTTCTTATTTTTTACATTTTTATAGTACTCTTGAATGCTATTTGGATTTAACTGCTATCGTTATCATTTTTTTGGGTACAAATTAGCTACCTTACATGTTTGTAGACGTGTATTTGTGAGGAATAATTTTTATTCATGACTTTTATAGGTGTTCGTTAAAAAATAGTTGTCTTTGGCAAGTTTATTTATGGCCACTTCACCAGAAAGATGCTTTATTCAAATATAGTCCTATAAATATTGTTTGCTCGCAGGTGCAAAAGCTGGTAAGATCATAGATATGGAATATGGAACATGGATATAAAATCGATGTAGATAGGTAAATATGAAATTTCCTTACATGGATATAGTATTGATACAGATAGGTCAATTTCATGGAAAGGGTTTGGTTAATATAGTAATTCAGTTTTGGGATTTCCTTGTGCATGTAGAGAAAATAGTATTTTCCTTCGTATTATACTGTTATTTATGCAACATAATGGTGCTTTCGGGATGTATTCAGGTTTGAAAAATCCACTTACATTGATGAGCTATGTCACTCCAGTGATGGCAATTTCAACCGGTCTTCTTTCTCTTGTCTTAGATCCATGGCATGAATTTAACAAAACAAGTTACTTCAATAATTCATGGCATGTTGCTCGGAGTTGCCTGCTCATGTTTTTTGGGGGAACACTCGCTTTTTTCATGGTACAAGCCTTCCCTTTTCTTTTCATTCTGAATTTGAGTTTCTTTGGGGTTTTTTGAGTTTCATTTTTTCAAGGGAGGGAGGTGGAGAATTGTGTTTTAATTGTATAAATTACTTGAAGATTGGAAATTAGTTTTCTAGTTTATTCCAGCTGTTATATAATATTGACAAATTGTGTCCATTTCTTTTGGACCAAGTTTTTGTCAGGGAAATTAATTTTTTTTTCTGTTGCAGGTTTTAACGGAGTTTGTTCTTATTTCAGTAACTAGTGCCGTCACAGTGACAATAGCTGGTGTTGTCAAGGAGGCTGTGACTATATTGGTATAAGCATTTTTCTACACCGTTGTTCTCCTATTAATTCTGCAAAATGTTGATCTATGAATACACTAATGCATGGATGGTGTTTGGGGTCCTGTTACAGATGGTAAAAAAAAAAGTAGAGAGTGAAAAAGCAAATTTTGGGTGCTTGGCTGCCTCGTTCAAAAAAATCATGGTTTTGGAATTCCATTCTAGAATCAGAGTCAGGCATGAACTATGGTTATAAAAACTCATTCCTGAAAACAACCATCAATGTTTCAGTCTTGCCCCTTGACTTTCAAGTTTTTGCACAATGAAATCTCTCAGCAGCTTATCATGATTGATTGAACACCGTGCTTTATTTTTATTAGTGTTAGAGGTGTCTGCCTTTCTGATAGATGTAGAGGGAACTTCATTAATTAAACTCCTGGCATGAACCCTGGACCAAGATGTTTGTAGAATCACGCAGTGATATTTGTTAGCTGTGCGTCTTTCGTATTTACATTGTGCTGTCACCATGCTTTGAAGAAAACCTGTACCTCCATTAGTTTCAGAGGCTTACTTCCAGATTTCAATGGGATTCTTTTTAAGAGCGTGTTTGGTATTGTGATAGCAGTTGCTTTTTGAAATGTTTTTCACTAAAAAATGCATCTAAATAATATTTGTTTTATTTTTTAAAATTTATTTTTAATATCAGCACATTAAAACGATCCAAAAATATTTTAAAAAATAATTTTAAGCAAAAAAAAAATTCAAAATTTTTGGAAACGCGCGGCCAGCTGCATTCTCAAACATGCTCTAAGTTTTATGAAAGTTGATGCTCATTGCTATGATATTCTCTATAAGAAGTCTTGAATATTTTTCAGTGTTTGGTAGTACATGCTCTTTGGAACGCTGTTACTGCTTGTGATCTGCTTACGATTGTATTCATTCAGGTTGCGGTTATTTATTTCCATGATAAATTTACCTGGTTGAAAGGTGCTGGGCTTTTGATTATTATGGTTGGTGTCGGCTTATTCAACTGGTACAAGTAAGTCTTATGTCAGCATAGGTTTGAAATAAACTACTGTAACTGAAATTTGTTTGTCTAATTGCTTTTTTTTTTGTAAGTTTAAAATCTCTGAACCGTGATAGTGACTGAAATTAGGCATTCAGACCAAGGAATCTAGTGGCTGTCAGTTGGTTTTAGTCTTAGTTTATTTTTTCACTCCATAGGTTTTACAGACTGACCTCAGTAAGTCATAACTAGATAGCAAAAATGCCCATGTCAGAACCAAACAAAGAGTGACCCTTTTGGTGCTTTTATTCTTTCAGGACTGCAATGTTTTGTTTTCCTTATTTATTTATTTCTTGGGATGTAATTTGAATTTGCTATTAAGGTTATGTATGGCATGAGAGTAATGAAATAGAGATTAGTGTATAAGGTTACGTGTTAAAGGTGTTCAGCTGGGAGTTTGCATAATATTTGGCCCCAATAAATGTAGATGTCAAGTAAAATGTTGAATTGAACTTTTATAAAAACTACAATAATGTTTATTAGCAGGACCAACATCAGCAAGCAAGTAAAATAGGGATGGTCTATCAGTTTGAGATAGTGACAGAAGGCAGAAAAAAGAAAGCCTTGAGCCCATGAAAAATTTGTAACCTCCCTCTCATCAAGTTTAATGCTTAAACCTCAGTCAGGGGCTGAATGTCACCCCTCCTTAACTTTTCCTTTTTCCAGCATGTCTACCAACCAAAACTAACTGTATTCCCCTTAACATTTAACTGCTTTTACTCTCTAAACAAACACCTATCAAGCAGTGGCGATTCTGTCTTAGAAGAACCAAGAAAAATTGCAGATAATTGGCCTATAACTTGCTCTCTTGTCTTCTTTTTCTCTATTGTCCTAGTAATAGCAGCATAATCCAGGTAGAATGTCTCGTATGATGTACCCTCTCTATTGATGTTCACTAAACAGTCATTTATTTATGTCAATTTTTTGTTGAGATTTTTGGTTGCTTGTACCTGAATTTGGTCAATCTAAAGCTTCTTAATATCGTATCCCTTTATGAAATGGGGCTGGTAGGACAGAATTGAAACCATTTAGTGCCTCTACAGTTCATTGATACTTACAGTTGAGTTCCATGACAAGTTGTACAACATTAAAGCAAAGAATGGAAGAAGCAAACCTGCATCTTCATAAATCCTAAATTTCACTTCCAGTCCAAATCATAGATTATACCCTACCTAATCCACCACTTAGTAGTTTATGTTCACATTTCAAATTGAATTTCATAATGCTCTTGATTATATGGTGTTAATTTTGCCACCCTGTGCAGGTACCAAAAGCTACAGAAGGGCCAAACAAGTGAAAATGACTCGGCTGGGTCATCCCCAACAAATGTTGCAACGAAGTATGTTATCCTTGATGAGATGGATGATCTAGATGATGGCACTTGATGGTTCTATAATCTTAAGTAAGTTTCTTTTAGGCACTCATTGTTTTGGTTCAGTATTTCAGTAGCTAAAGCCCTCCTACTGTTTTTTCTCTAGGCATTTTTTCTTGTTTCAGCTTTGTGTTATGGCCACAGGTCATTTTGTCAATTTTGTTGTTGTTGATGCTTTTCACCTTTACTTTCTACTTGATAGCCTGTGCTCGTAATAAATATTATTTGCCATATAATAAAAAGACTAGGTTTCTCATTGTCCTTGAAAATATCATTGAACTTGCAAGAACCTGTTTCCTTCATTAATGAAGCAGTCTTCGTTTTGTGCTGTACAAATTTTTTTATTTGTTCCCACCCTCATTTTCCTTCATTTGCCTTCCGAACAGAAGCCAGGTGAATTGAGGTTTACTTGTTGTAGAAGTTCGTGATGAGTGCCGCCGGCAACTACTCTCGGATTTGCAAAGTTCCTTGCTCGTCAAGCATTTTACTTGTACTTGTACTTATACAAAAACGATAGATTGAGAAATTTGGAGCCATGAAGAGTCAAGAGAGAAGATCCCTTGACATTTTTGTCTTCCCATGGTTAGCAGAAAATTGCAGTCTTCTCGATCAATTGTATCCTGGACTAAGCACATGTTCATCGATTTGTAGTCTAATATTTCATTCAATTGTGGTATTTTTTCTTTCTTTCACGTTATTGTTTAGAACATAGAGAGAATGTAATCGTGAAACCCACGTTATAGTAGATGGATTTTTCTTTTTGCAACAACTTGGGTGAATCCCTTGAAGAATCGCAATGGTGGGAATACCTTGCTACCACATTTTGAAAAAGCGAACGTGCTATAGCTATAAATCCCTGCGCACTCTTTTTCGATGCTGATGATGGAGTTTTGATTAAATTTGCTCCTGTTTTAAATCATATCCTGGAACCTAGCTTAAGCTTTTGGGTTGAGATAGTTCTTTGATATGGTATCAGAGTCTTGATGACCAAGTGGTCTCAAGTTCGAATCTCACTATCCTTATTTATTTGATAAAAAAATTAAACACAAGGTAATGTGGGCCTGTGCAAGTTTCAAGTCCAAAGGACTTTCACTTGAGGGAGTGTATTAGAGAATAATATAAATCATATCCTGGAACCTCACATAAAAATTTAAGCTTTTGGGTTGAGATGATTTTTTGATATCATGCTGAAATAAATTTGGAGTTGATTCAGTTGAATGTAAGTTAGTTAATTTATGATTTGATCGATTTTTATGAGTTGGATTTTTATTTTATTTTTGTATTATCTGTGTCAAAATTACATCTCAGTTTTTTTTCAAAAGGAATCTTGTGACTGGGTTGATAATATTTGTCTCTGCCTCGTCGAGTGTTTGCAAGGAATCTTAATAAATACGCCCCTTCCTTTCTCTAACCAAACAATGAAAATCTGTTGAACTTTCTTTAATCCAAACTAGTGAAAGGTGCTGCCTTCCTCTTAAATTTGTGATTCTTCACCCCCTCCCCCTCCCCCTCCTCAGTCTTCATCCTGATTCCCCTAGCATACAGTAAATTGCTTGCCCTAATCTCCCTGGAAATTGTCATTTTACCATCCAAATAAATAAATGGTGGTATGGGTCATAGTGGGCTTTACCAAAAACCAGGCTCTGTGATTTGTCACCCATCATTGAGCCCCACCCTACTTCAGAAAATAAATTAAAGGAAAACAAAGGCTTAAATTGGAAATAAAGAAAAATAAAGAGGAGAAATTCGTGATTTTGAATAATATTCAAAAGGGTTTTCATAAATTGACCTATATATACAAGTATAACCCTCACAGTCAGCAAGCATCATGGCAAAGGTAGGGTTTTTGCCAAGCCGCACAAGGCTCCTTCCTTAGTTTCAAGTTCTCAACTCTCTTCTGATCCGGGTTTGTTTGCCATCTTATTTCGATCAACCCATCAAAATAATTGATGGGTATTTGATGGGTTTTCCTAATTCTTGTTGTTTTTTTATACAATCCGATTATCAAAGGAATTGATGGGGCTGAAGTTTGGCTCTTTGGCTGATAAAAAGTGCCATAGGGATGAATGCAGCTACCTATATCAAACAGCCCTTTCTCACCCTTTTTCGCCTTCTTCCTTTTCTGGCGGATTTCTGTAGAAAGGCTGATACATCCTTGATTCTTTTTTTTTTTTTTTTTTGGTTCTGTATCGAGTAGTAATTCAGGCAGCCTCTTTGCTGAAAAGAAGATAGCAAAGAAGGTGTTAAACTGCTCGTACATTAATTGTCTTATGCTCTTCAGACTTGCTGAGACTTCTCTTGTCTTTGAAGCTGGTCTAGTAAGCCTAAGCACATCATCTCTTCTTTTTATCCTCAATTTTTTCGAAAACTAATCCTTCATTTTATTTTTTGAAGGAGAAATATAATCTCCAGTGATAATTTGTTCTATATTTATTTATAAGAATAGAATAATTTTCCTTTTGAATTATCAAATACTAAAAGATTATGATTAGAATTTATCGGAGTTACTCGTGATAAAATTTGTACCAACTATTGGAAAGAAGTTAAGGGCATTCGTTTGAGTGGATGGGGAGGAATGGAAGTTGCTGTACCTTATAATGATCGATTCATGGGATTGAAATGGATCTTATGGTGTACAAAGGATTACTTGCTATGACCGTATACTTTGAGAGAGGATCAGCTAGTAGTAGTACTTTCAGTTTTGAGTTGTGGACAATGATTGTGGACACGGTCACTCATACGCAGAAACCTCTTTGAATCTATGGCTATGTACCCTTTTGGGAATTTGGAATGATAAAGAAATTATAATGCTCAACAGAAACCATTCCCACAAGATTTTACCTTGACTCCAATTGTATGATCCCTTTACACAGGAAGTATGGTTTTGATAAACACTATGATGAAGCTCACGTATTGGGAGCCTGGTTTCGGTCTATGGTCTGTACAGAAACCATAAACAACTTTGTTTTTCATTTTTGAGGAGCAGAGTCTTGGATGACTAGTAAGCAGGCGGGGGTGTTGCGAAGAACACTCGTGCAGATTGTTAGACAGGAGTCCTGCCACCCATACTATCATATTGTACAGTGATGAAGATTTCTTGAATTGGACAGTTAGATGCTTAGCTTGGATGATAAATTGTTTTGGTTTGCTTCCCTTATTATCATCCAAGATTCCAATTTTAGAGAGCCGGAATGTACGAGCGGAGATGTAAATGGTTTTGTAGGTTCCGACCAAACGGAACAGTTAATTTCAATGTCTATGAATTTCGTGGCAAAAAAAGAAGATGATCTTCTGCAGGACCCTTTGTAAAGTAGAATTATTAGCTTGAAGCTTGTAGTTACGCGGTGCACTGCAATAAAAAAAATCATTTTTAGTGTTTTTTTAGCGTGTAGTTCACCGTTTCCAAATGGGCACTGTAGTAGTAATTGAATATCATGGAGGAAATTTGATTTATTGAGTCAATCCCTTAACCGAGTCCAATTGTAACAAGAATCAATAAATAGCAAGAAACAAAGTTACAATATGAATTAATTGCACTTAAAGGATTCAAATTTAGTAAAAAAGGGAAATAATTTGTTACTAGTAAACATGTATTCGAGGATCAAATATCCTTGCAGTGACCCAAACTAAAGAAACAAAAGTAGAAAGAAGCTCAACCAGTTGGTTTCTGAGCTCTCATTGCCCGTAATTGAGCAACCATAGCTTTGTGTTCCATTCCCAATTGTTATCATTATTACCAAGTGCATCTACTCGGAAATGCAACGATTCAAACTGAATCTCAAGCCGATCGCAGTTTAGACAAACATAGCTTAAGCAAAGCCATTGTCTAAATCACACCACCACCACCGCTGCTGCTGCTAGAAGTAGTTGTAGTCTTACATTCTTCAATTACCTCTGCAACTCCTATTGTGTCTTCTTGTTACATGCATATATGGGACTCACACAGCATCCTTTTAAACCCACCAAGAAATTAACAATGCTAGTAGAGATGGAGGGATTCAGGAATGAAGAGTAAGAGATTGAGGGCTACATTAAGCATGCAAAACATCAAAATGTGATAATGGGCTTAGCTCAACAATAATGGCCCATCTTGTTAACACCTTCAAAACATATCCATCTATCTTGTCCTTCATCTTCTCCTCTATCTGCTTGTTTGCTAGAAAATCAGATGGCTATAATCTCAGCTTGTGCTTCAACCAGTTGCTACACTCCTCCTCCCTCAGGTTGGTTGGTTTGCCAAATTTAGGAAAGATTACTTTTTGTTAATTACTTAGCATCAATCATTGATCTTTCTCTTAATTTCTGTATTCGCAGGAGGAGAAGGTAGACTGTGCAAGTACACCGGTCAGTCAGTGGTAAACTATTCCATTCCATCTCCCTCCTCATCTGGGTTTCTTTCTCTGGTTGTTTGTATTGACTCACTGAGTTCAAATTCTCTGTTTTTTGGTTGCAGAGAGCGTTACCTATAAGAATTATAACAGTGGGCAAAAAGAGATCAGCTGGGGTACAATTATTAGTGGAAGAATACACTAACAAGCTCAAAAACTATTGCTCTCTTCATGATCTTCCTATTCGGTCCAACCCCAGAAATGCTCGGTCAGTGTTTGCTCTCTACTCACTTCAATTTGCTTTCTTTTTATATAATTTCACTTCAGTTGGTTATGCTTTGCATTTTTCAATTTTTTTCTACATGTTGTTGTTGTGTTTTAGTGATGAGAAGGCTCAGGTTGATGATGAAGACAAGGCAGTCATGAACCTTATCAGGTCTGATGATTGGGTATACTCTTTCTGTCTGTCTGTCTCAAACAACATTATTAGTACAGGAAACCTTAATTTCCATTTCTTGTTTAGGTTTTGAAGTTAGTTTGCGTTTTGATTATTTCCAAACTAAATGTGCTTAAAACAATTGATTGTAGGAGACATTGATTCACTTGTAGGTTGTCCTGTTGGATGAGCGTGGACGGGACATTGGGTCCGAGCAGATGGCTGAATTGATCGGGGATGCAGGGAACACGGTGTGAACTGCTTTCCATCTACTACTGTTTAGGGTTCATCTTAATTTCTTTTTATATTAGTTCGTACAATTTGAAACAGAATCTGGACGACTTTTACTCATTGATCAACGTTTTCTTATTGTTTCTAATAATAGGGAGCTTCTAGGTTATCATTCTGCATTGGTGGACCGTATGGTCATGGGCAACAAATACGAAAGCGTGCTAACATATCGATTAGATTGTCCTCCATGGTTTTGAATCATCAGATTGCGTTGCTTGTGCTTGTTGAACAACTGTATAGGTAAGCACTTGTTAATATTGGATTCACATTGCATTCCATACATAGTAATATAGTTGCTGGCTCCAAGTTACCCAAGTAATGTGCAAGTTCATTAATCATGTTATATTGAGCACTTTGTGAGCATACTGAATATCAATGGTGTGTACGGACATGTTAATAAGATCATTAGATGCCAATAGGTAAAAATTTTCTTCTTTCAATATTTTCTTGGAATATTGTTTGTTGCAGGTTGTATGCCTTCTCCTCAAGGAATACTAGACCTAAATCATTGTCACCTCTACTTCTGGAACCTAGTTTGGATATTAGCGAGCAGAAAACAAAAGATAATTAACATGTTTGATGGCTTTCATATTTTAGCATCTCAGAGGATACCTTGATATGACATACTATAACACAAAGCTGAAACTGCAAACGTGCCCTTCTTAGCAATTTCAGTTGATCATATGATCATTATGGCTTGGGAAAGATCCAAAGAGGATATCTTTTTGTTTTTAGCCTTCTGCACTGCAGATTGCTGTATGAATAAACAATTTAAGATATTGTCTTCATAATAGTCACACCAAACTTGGTTGATTTGAAACATGGTTTATTATAGGTGGATCATGCCACTCTTTAAGACATTTTAAATCGGTAGTCTGTCATAAGTTCTCATCACTAATTTATATGCTTAGCCATTTTGAATTTTAATTACATTCTTCATTCAAGAGCACTACCAGGAACTTATTTATTTTATTTGCAGGTCATGGACGATTCTGAAGGGGCAAAATTACCATCATTAACCCTTATGGTTGTGATCTTGAATCGAGCCGTAGTACTGATACAGGTATTAGACTAATCATGCCCTGCAGATTCCGCTGTCAGCAGCAACTTGTTGGCTGAGTTGATGAATGTTGATAGCTTCATTTTCTCTGGTAATAGAAATCATTATAGAAAGGTTGTGCTTAAAATCCAGGACTGAAACTAGATTGAGCTTAATCCCGATGGATCTTCGAAGCCACCTTAAAAATTCATGATGGTTCAACTCTCAATCCCAACTGCTGATTAATTTCTACTTTTTTCTATAAGCATTAACTGGTGATGTCATGGTGTTAGATGAGCACGGCCTTGGAGTTCATGTAATTTGACAAGGGCATTTTATCATGTTATTCTTCTTGCTGGACCATATGCTCAGGGCACAAATGTGTGAACATTCTAATAGATGAATCAAGCTATAACTTGCTTGCTTGCTTGTGATCTTGCAGCAATTGGAAAGCATGTGCCAATATGAGCGATGAGTTTTAATTAGTTAACCCCAAGCTCTATTGTAGCAGCTCCCCCCTGAATTGTAAATCCAGTTCAATAAGCCACTCTCTACTTCTGGTTGCCAGGGCTTCAAGCTCCGAAAAGGGCTTCTTAATGCGCAAGAAGGCAAGCTTTTGGTTTTATTTAGATAGGCATTGCCGTATGAATCATTTTGATTGCCAAAACTCAAGCTTTATAGCTCAACAAGTTTAGAGAGTTAAACCAGACGAGGCACTGGTGCAGTCTAGGGTTGATGAAGGGCTCATGAGAGTAGGGATTTGCTTGCACTTCTAGTAGGCAGGGTTCCTGGCTTAAAAATTAAAAATAAAAATAAAAATAGCACTCTACTAATCAATTATTTTTAATGACATTGCCGAAACGTTTCACGAAAACTCAAGACTAATTTTAATGACACTGCCGGGAGAGGGCTATCGTCGGTATTGGTCACAAAATACCAACTTGCCTCCTTTCAGACACCGCCCTTGCTCCCCAACTGAATTAACTACTTTCCCATAACTATACCTTAGAGGCATCCTACCCAAAACCTTGTGAAACTCCCTTAGACAATCCCCTCTCCTCTTCCTATGCTCCCTTCTCCTGCTACTCAGCCCCACCTCCCTTACCCTGCGCCCCTCCCCATCTTTCAATCCCCTTCCTCCATCACCATCATTCCTTGCATCTCCCCAATCCCTCACCCTCTCTGCCCCCACCAGAATGGGCCCTGCTTTTACCTCATCAGCCACCACAAAATTCATCAAGATATCCTCGCAATTCTTCATCCTATCAACGGTCCTCCTCACTTCACTCATCTGGGCCCCACCTCCACAGCTATATCTCCACAGATACTCACTCTTCAACATCATAAACTTTGTGAGCACTATAGAGTACTTTTCGCCATGGACAGTATAAATCCACTGCTTTGCCCCCAGGTCCATATCATGCGACCTCGCGAACAACCCAATCAAGCGGTCGGGATTCAGCCTCCAAACCTTGAAAGCAAACTCAAAAGACCTAGCATCAACCTCCACGTCATCATCACAGATCAAAACTGCGTGGGTCCCTATCGAAAACCTGGGGAGAAAACGGTCATTTAAACTGTTAGATCGCTGGCGAACGAGGGAGATAGGAGCTGGACCAAAGGAGGAGAGGGAGAGGTTGTGGGCCAAGCGGGCCAGTGTTTGAGCTGACGTTGAAGGGTTTCCCCAGAGAACCAGCACAGAAGATACCAGAGGGGAAGAGGTGTAGGTGGAGGCAAGTGACCGGAGGAGAGGGATTCGGGACTCAGAGTAGCCGTTCATCAGAACGGTGATTTGATCAGAACGGAGAGCTCGTGGGTCCCTCTGGTTTGTGGGGTCACATGGGTTTGAAGAAGAGAGAGAGATCAAGGCCAGAGGCCATAGAATCAGTAAGGCAAGATAGGGATTCTTCTGCATGTTGTGAGAGCGAGCGAGCGAGGTGGTTTCTGGCTAGGCTTGGGCAAATTATTTACAGGGAAGGTGGCGGTTTTTGTAATTAGAGGAATTATTTTAATTAAAATTGTAAATATGTAGTTATTTATCGGGAAGTCTGGTTCAGTCCTTTTTCTTTTCTTTTCTTTTTAGGACAAACTATATCTTAGCTCCTTTAAAAATTGAAACGTTCCATTTCGGCTCCCTTATTTAAACAAATGTTTCAATATCATCCTTGCATCTCTTAAACCTGTCATGCTTAACATCATTGGACTATGGTGATGTCGTCGGAGCCATTTTTTTGAAAGGGTCTCGAGCACTAGAAGAGAAGGAATGACAAGCAGTACTGCTTCCTCGTGGATTCGTGTGGATTAAGCATATATATCACTCATGAATAATAAGCATCATTGTTCATGTGATTAACATATATCACTCATGAATTTGTAATTAAATTTTGATTTAAATGATAAAGTTTGTATTTTACATATATAAATATGATTAATATGTATATACTCCCACGATTTCCATTATGATAGTTGTATCTGTTTTAAATGCTTCTTATGTTTCTCATTATCAACATGTATTTATTTCACTAAATAGCTAGTAAAATTTAATAGAAATTCTGTTTTTTTTTTTATTTATGAATTTTTGTATTGGAATATTTACGGGATATGTTTTTAAATCCTATAAGAAGTGACATTGGCTGGCTAATTATAGGGTTGGCATAAGCATTCAAAAGAAAAAGGATTGAAGTGAAAGATTATTCGAATAATAAGGGCTAAGATTAAACTCACCCTTTTGTTTATCTCTGTCCGATGATAACGAGAAGTGCGTGTGGAGATAGAGAATTCTTGGGAAAAAAGAAAAAGAAAATAGGAAATGTTAACTGTAACTGTAGCTCCTGCGAAAATCAGTTACTTGAGGTCGTTGCCATCTTGGCCGGCGAATACGACGACACCTCGTTTCTTGAAGCCTGTAAACTGCAGCCCTCCTCTCCAGCAGCAAGTCCAAGAAGAACAGCAGCAGGTTTTTGGTCTTTATTGATGTTTTGTTAATAAATATCTTCTAAATTTACTTAGTTTTGTTATAATCTTACGTTGGTGCAGTTGTAATGAAGGTTGCTTCAGGAATAATGTGTGAACCTTGTAATGGAAAAGGATGGCTTCTTTGTGACTTCTGTAAAGGGCTAAAAACCAATGTTAAAGCTGATAACAAGAGACTTTACCGTCGTTGCCCTTCTTGCAGAGCAGTAAGTAACCCTTTCTTGCCCTTTTCTTGAATTTTAATTTGGATTGTGAGGGTTAAGTGTTTGATTTTTTTTTATTATAAGAATTAATGGTGGGTGGGTACTGCAGATTGGATATGTGCTGTGTTCAAAGTGCAAAGTTTTCAAGTGTGTAACTTTCCCAAATTATAATGATGGTGAAGACCCTTCGCTTTGAGCTTAGCTAGCATGATGGCATAACCAAGGAAGAAATATTCATGACTCAACTAGTTATTCTCACTTTAAACACCTTGATTGTTGTGAGGAGCTTATGATCTCCAGGTTACTGTCTTCTCCTTCAGTATGATTTTTTTTCCCTTCGCGAAAGATTTTCGTCAAGGGGGTACTTTGTAATGTTCATATCAAGAGTAATGCAATTGGTTGATTGAATGGCTCTTTGTTGAGCAAGTAATGGATAGCGTTTCCTCCTTTCATGAAACTGGGCTGTTAATTGCTGGGATGGCCAAGCTTGTTCATTGTTTCTTTTTATGAGGTTTGTGAATGCAGATAGATATCTGGGCCATTGCCGGGATAGAGGATTAATTTTGGATAATGGATGCATAATCTTCCATGATAAAAACTTGTTGCTAAATTTAGTTTATGAATCGAAGTTGGTCTTGCATTTGAAATTGACATCTCAAGTTTCCTCTCGGAGATAATACGCCAGCCCGCCTACCAATCAAAGAGGCTGAGTGTAAGTGTAAGCTCACCTGTTAGCTCTTCGAGCTTTCTCCGCCAGACACACTAGAGAAGGGGAGAAGTATGCCGGAAAATGCTGATTTCTGCTTATCATAATTAAGGCTTTTCATTATTCAATTGAACAACTGGATCGATGTGAAGATTGTTTGCTGTCTTCTTACGTTATTGAATCAAATTTATAATGATCCAAGGACAAGCAAAAAGAAAAGAGGTAGAGTGCAAAAGGTTATGCTTTGATTCATCTCTAAGCTCAAGAGAACCTAAAATGCGTGGGTCGGCTAGGAGGGATTAGTTCATTTTCATCATGTAGTCCTGGGTCTACTGACTTGGTTAACTTCATATTCCTTGCCAAACCTTAAAAGAGAACAAGCTCTGCAACTCCGATGTTATGTTGGCTAATCCTGTGTAAGCACTCGAATCTGATGGATCTCTGTTACACAATGGATCATCGTTTCTTTTGATTCTGTTTCTATTTACATCACATGTTAAAATTGTTGTTGATGCATGAGTCTATCATGCCAGGACCATGATTCTCTGTCACTACATCAAGTGTCGTGCTAAGCCATATCAATCAACTCGTTAATTCTTCTGTATACTTCAGCTAATATACTGATTTAAATAAATGTTAGATTGAATAAATTTCAAACTCATATAGCTTTCAACGTAAGTGAAGGGATGAAATATTAAAAAATAATATAAATTATATCTTCAGAAAAGTTTCTTTGACAATTTCAATTCTTGTTTTCATGTTAAGATTAAAAGAAGTGTTAGATGTGTGTTTACTGCGATGAATTAGGCTAATTAAAGACTTTTAAACATGACCTTCAGTGAGTGTCATGTGGGACTCCTCTTTTATTGGATCTTAGAATGGCCGTCTTGTTCTTGGACTCTTGTGTGCACATTGAGATTTAAAAAAGGATTTGATGCATCACTATGATCATGTGCTTGTACTAGAAGCATGAAATGAATGGGTGCATGTGGATTCAGTGAAAAGGGGCTGGGATTACTGTATTATATTTTTCAGTTTAGCTTGACTTGGTGCAAATTGCTCTGGTTTACTGCTATAATCTTTTATGACAGATATCTATATTTCTGCAGTCAAACGCTTAGGATACTGCACTTGCTTTGACAGACTACCATGCAAATCCATTTAAATTATTGATATCGGGGACTTCCATGCTCTGAAAATCCCAGAGTTACTTACTTGCCGTACTCGTATCGAATCCTACTCGTGTCCTTACCTGTAGATTTCTCGGATCTTATGCACAAATATCGCGATATATGATTAAACACTTGGCTACTTTCTTCGCATTGATACCTTCATATACTAATGATCTTTTTTAAGTTTCGAGTCTTCGGTTGTGCCATGGATTCTAGTTGGTACTAGCCACCGTCACCGTATTTTTGCGGTCGGGTTATTATTAAAAAAATAAAAATCAAAAATAAATTTAAAAATTATAAAAATTTTAACAAAAAAAAACTAAGAAAAACAATAAAAAATTAAAAGGAAAGAGACCAAATTAAAATCACTATTATCATTGAAAAAATAAAATTTATAAACATTATTTGAAGGATCAATTGCAAGCTATAAAAACTTTAATAGAGGAGTAAAGAAAAAAAATTATATAAAAATTAAGAACTAGTGTTTAAATTGAAACAAATAAAAGGAAAAATAACTAAAACACAACAATCAAAATTCAAAAGTCTAGATTTAGAAATAACAAAAAAAATGAGGACTGTAGTGTACTCATGAGGTAGGAGAGAGAAATAAAGGAAGGAAAAAAAAAGATTGTCGATGATACATTAGCCAGATTTAAAGCACACACACCGTTTATAATGGAAGAGAACACGACGAGGAATAATCTGAGATAATAGGATAGTGTTTTGACAACCAGAAACCGCTATACACGCCGCCTAAAATGTGCTACGGTTCCAACACGATAACTGGACGTGCTAATAACTTTTTAAATAAAAAATTATTATTTTAATAGTAAATTATATAACTATTTTTGACCAAACTTACAATTAAAAAAAAATCGAGCTTAAAATAACAAAACGTTATTGACAACAATGAATTAAATGTTTTGCATTAAGGATATATGTGTAATTCTAGCATGTATATAAAAAAATCTAAATACTCATGCCGACACCATTTAATTTTTTTGCTCATGAGGTTTTCTGGTTATTTTAATGTTTATGAAAACATTTACGAATAAAAATACCTCTAATAAAACTAATAAAGAATTAAGAATCATGTGAAAATACTAAAATACCCCTAATCCAAAGGTATCCATTTTGTTGATAGGAAGGGCAAAACAGTCGGTGCAGCGATGAATAAGAAAATACAGCTACAATGAATCTCTCATTACTTTTATTATATTTGTTATATGGTCAATTACAGATGCTGGTGATTTAAACTTCGAAACTCTTTTGGAGTCGTCAAAGGTACTGACAGAGGTCTGGTGGGGTGTCGCCATCTGGAATTAGCTGCTTAGGGCATTTGGATCTATTCCTCGATCGTCACCTGCTGGTTTTGGTTATGAGCCTGCTGGATTCAATCCTCATACGCTTTAATGTCGCCACCACCACCACCACCAACAACGTACAGGCACAAACACAAAAGTAGAAGATCATGCACAAATGCATTTAAGTTCAATAACATGAATTCAAAGTTCTTTATGTTCTTTCATTGATTCTCAAAATGTTCTCTTACAATTCAAAACAACTTATTAAACTCACTAGATCTCTCTTACATGGCCTCATCCAACTATAAGAAAAACGTGAAATGAGGTTAAGAAGGATGATAGCAACAAAAAAAACTATCTGCACATTGGACTTTGAGGATGGTGAGATGGAGTTTGCTGGCTTTTCGATGAGCAATACACCGCGATATTATCAACGTCAAGCCTGCATTCTTGCATGAAGAACAGGTCTTTCTTTTCCTCCACCAGTTTCAGGATACTCTCAAAGACGGCGACTTCACAAGGAATCCTTAAGACACCTGCCTGTTGAAACCCAAATTCCTCTTCTGCTTCTCTCAATAAGATGAGGAATGCAGGGTGGCTCAAATACTCTGTTGGAATTATGAATCTCTTTTGCTCTTCTCCAACGCCGACGGCCAGGTAGCCCTTTGGGACGGCATTGCTGGAGGTTTCCTTGGCAGAGTTCTCTGATATAGAGAGTGTTCTCTTGAGAAACTTCATGCTCTTACTGCTGGTGGTGGTAGAAGCTGCAGTGGTTCTTGATGAACTTGCAAGCTTCCTCCACTTCTTCAGGATCTGTTGAAGCCTAACAATGTCTCTAATCTTGTTAGACTTCTTGGAATCCATGGCTTCTTCCTGGAGAAGTAGGTTTTGTTAGCTAGCTTTTTTCAGGACAGCTTGCTATTGTCAACTCATGGTGGGACTTTCAACTTATAGGAGTTGAAGCCCTCGGGCCTCCCTCCTCGGGAATTCTGAACTTTATTTTATTCGATTTTTTATTTTCAAACAACCAGAAGAGAACCCATTAAAGAAATAAAAAGATTGGTTGTGGAAGGTAAGGGTCCTAGCTAGTACTGGTACTTCTGAGGTAGCTAGGGTTTGTTTTTTTCTCTCTTGATTTCATGCCACCCGCCATGGGGGATTTATGTATTTAAAAGAGCAAGCACCTAGACTGAGATGATGCTCACGGGAATTAATAAAAAAAAAAGAAGAAGGTTTAATCTGAGGAGTTCTTCTGTGGTCAAAACCAGTGACTCCTCAAGTTTCCAACGCAAACTAAAGGCACCTCGTACAACTCAACTGTACTGATCAATTTACTTAAATAATTAACTGTCTTGATGGCCCTGTGAGCAAGGTGTTTAGAACTCCAAGAGAACCCCATGTGAAGGTGGTGGTGGTGGTCTTCATAGCCACTTGGCAGGAAGGAGGCTTTGACATTGAGGCCGATGTTACCTCTCTATTATTGCATTGCATTCTTTTGCAGTTTTAAATCACAGACTTAAGAAAAGCTATATTTTATATATATAAAGCAATTAATTAATTTTTTTTAATGGACCTGTGTAAAATTAGCTAGGGAATATATATATTTATTATCAAATATTTTCAAGAATATAATCGGAATAAAATACAATTTTAACCATACAACACCATACTCTTGCACTAACCCTTGAATATGTATCAAATCCATGTCATGCTAATGATTTTATTAATCTTGAGATTGTATAATATTTTTTTTTTGTTTTTTTTTGTTTTAGTTTAATGTGGGTGTCCGGGCCAGTTTGCGCGCACCTCGACTAATCCCACAGGCCCTGAAGTTAACAACCGTATAAGCCTCCAGTGGTCATCATATGAATAACCACAGAGCTGGATATATTGCTCCAAGTTAATATGGTTAATACTGTGTTTTTATTTTTTAAAATTAGATAAAGAAAATATTTAATTTTGATTAATGTGTAAATTAAATTAGAAATATAGTTAGTTATCTAGTTGTAAGATTGGACTCACAAGTTAACTTTATGATTTGTCAATTTAATTTAATGAAAAAAAATCAGTTTTTTATTTAAGAAAAAAACTTAAAATGATTTGGATGAACTCACTTAACCTATATCTTGAACCTTAAGCTAAATCCATCCCATAGTTAAATTTTATAACCATGGTTAATTATGAAATATAATATCCACACAAAAGATCACGCGTTGATCCAAATTTGATTTATGAGAAACAAGATTTTCATATTCTTTTAATTACAAGTGTTGAAGATTGATGAAATAAGTTTGTTTTGATAATTATAAAACGGAAATGAAAAAAATAGTAATAAATTAATCTATTTTATTTTTAATCATTTCTTAAGCTCCTTTCTCCTTCTTAATCATTGGATTAATACTTAAATGGAAGCGTAACGTGACCCGCACTTCATTTCCATTGATTAGTACAGAAAACTAACTTTTGAACATGGATTAGAATGAAAAATAAATAAATAAATAAATAGCATCGATGCATGTGTCATCGATCATCATCTGACCTTTGAATTTTAAAAGACGTGCTTTTTTTTTTAATCATTGCTAAAAACAATTATATTATTTTAATATATTTTTAATTAAAAAATCTTAAAAATATTATTAACTACGTCAATAAACACACACGATCTAAAGATACTAAGATTATCCTCTGCAAATGAAGACGTTACTCCATCGTTTTTCTTTTTATACAAACATATTTAAGCTCAAATTAATTGGAAAGTCAGATTTTTTCATAAATCTCACAAATTAACTTATAAGAAAATGATTTATTTTTTATTAGATTGAAGAAGTAATTTTAATTTAATCGTGTAAAGATCCAAAAATAAACAATAATATTGGCCATGAAACAAAATTAAACTCTTATTGATCAAAATCTCTCAACAAATAAAGCAAGGAGCGCATCAAGCAACTGGAATCTGTCATCCAGCTCAAAATCCGATCGGATTATTATCTCAGGTTGGCATGAAGTACATACAATTCATGGCAAGAACAAATGACAAGAAAAACAAAATATGGCAAGAATCAAATCCTACTAGCATGGTGATATATCAAAGCAAAATTCTTATCCATACCACACAAAAATTAATTGGAGAATAAACAACCCTCCTTTAATCCTATAAAGTTATTAAACTTGCTTGAATTAATTTAATTATAAGCTGTTTAAGATTAACTTGGTAAATTCGTGAATTGATTCTTAAATTAGACTGAGTTTAATAACTTTAATGTAAGCCAATCATTGATTCTGTCGGAAAGAAGAAAAGAAATAAAATCAATCAAAAATTAAAATAAAAAAAAGGGAGAAAGTCAAGAAGAAATAATTGAAACCAAACTCTCTATGTGCTGCCAACTTTGGATTTCAATAGGGAGTAAGGACACATATTCAATTAGACAGCTATTTACCAAACTTATTTTTAATTTCAATCTCCTTGCTGTCTCAATAATTCAAAGCTTTCTCCATGATAGCACCACCCATTGGAAAAACCCTAATTCCTTTAATGCCTTGTCAAGAGGTACCAATTCTTAGTAAAATACTTGATTTGATATTAAATGAAGACCACACCAATTAATCATTGGGAAACCTAACAATTTATTTTAGGTACAAAATATTATGTATTAAATTAATTGGGAATTGGATGTGCTATAAAGCAATTAATTAGCTGACCCCAATAATAAATTAATTATTATGTAACTGTCTTGATATTGAAAAGAAAAGTTAGCTCTCCACATGTGAGCCACCGCCACAGCATCCTTCCACTGATGTCAGCTTTTCTCTCCTCCACACTTTCCAACAATATTATAATTAGCTTATATAGATAGGGTGAGAGATACGTTTGAATTAATTTTTACATTAATTTATTTATTTGAAATTCTTGCATAGTTTCCGCAGGGATGGTAATAAGTATTTACAAATTAGATTTTTACTGTATTTGTATCTTATTTATTATTCATGGGATAAAAAATTTAAAAATCTACATCCTATCCATTATATTTCGATTATTTATTAAGATGCTTATTGTACGAGTATTAGTTAAAATAAAAGAATAATATATATGTATCATATTCATAAAATAATTATCCAAAAACTCTACTCATGCAGGTCGAATTTCGGTATTTATGGTATTTGGATTAAATTGTCTGGGACCAGGAGTTAGCCCACAAGTGAGCTAGCAACCCAACTGGCTTGGACGGTGGGCGAGTGAATGACTTGCCTTGAAATCTCTAATGAACCAAGAAATGCAAGTGGGCAAGTTAGCCCAGAGCCTGAGCTAGGCTGGCCTCGGGAAAACCACTCGGTTTTGCTGGAAGGCCCAATTACTGGGCCCGGCCGAAGATAATACATTCAACCTTCTGAGATTATTGAAGTTTTGAAATATCTAAAATATTATTCATAAAGGTATGAAAAATAAAAAGAATTGAATCCATCATTTCTTTTTTAATAAGAAACATGTATCTTTTATGGATTCTCAAAGAAAGAAAAAACATGAATCTTTTATGGTGATTTACTTACGAAATTAATGTTCAAGAATTACAGCACAATTTCGAATATTTAATAGATATATTAAGGAAATTATTTAAATATTAGCTACATTACCAGTGGTTAACCCGTGAGTGCGTGTGCATTCGGGCGGGCTTTTTGGGAACCTGAGCATGCTTGCTTCTATGAATCTTCAAGTAGTTCGATGCTATGCCATGCCATCGAGTACCAATGGTTAATGGCTCTACAAGTTGTCCTCCCATATTAGACACAGCATGCATATACAGCATTATGTACATGTTTAAGTGAAACTTGGCAACTATTTGGGATTCATGTACAAACATAGGTTTGTTAAAATTCTTTTTATTTATATTTCAGATCGTTTTGATGTATTGATATAAATACTATCGAAACATTGATAAATACAAACAAAAATACCGATAAAAATATTCCGTCGGTAAATTGCGGTGAATTTTACCGACGACAATATTCCTTCGGTATATACTGAGGGAATTACAATGGAAAAAAAAAATTAAAACAAAGCTAAAAAATACGATGAAGTGTCATTTATACCAACGAAATAAACTCCGTCGGTAAAATCGTTGGTAAACTATTAACACTGTTCATCATGTCAATTACAATGAGAATCACCAATATAAAATTCCGTCGGTATTTTCCAGAGAGCTCTTGAACTATTCACTTTCCAATTGCACTATTAATTACTGTTCTTTACAGACAAAATTACCGACAGATTGAAAAGTCTTTGGTATTATTTGGCCGGTTTCTGAAAAATTTTGATTAAATTAAAAACTTAAATTAAATATTACATATATTGGAATCACTGACGGATTGAAAAGTCGTCGGTGATATTTGACGGTTTCTGAAATTTTTTTATTAAATTGAAAATTTAAATTAAATATTACAGACGGAATCACCGACGAAATAGATTAAAAATATTAATATTTAATTATCAATTGGTAAAATCATCGGTAAAACGTCCTAATAAAAAACCTAGAATCCCTCATTTCACAACAACGACCCTCCTTTCTTCTTCTTCCTTTCCTTATGTAAAAAACATCAACATTCCTTTCTTTCTCTTCTCTTCTCTCCTCAACTCCTTTTCTTCTCCTCTATATTTAGGTATGTCTTTTTCTCCTTTTTTCTTTTCTTTTCTCAGTTTTTTTTAATGAATATACTTTATAAATTTGTTTTTTTTCTCTTCTTAGTTTCACTCGCAACTACATTAAGGTAAGCTTTTTCTTTTTTCTTTTTCTTTTTATGTTGTTTTTCATTATATTTTTTTTTATTTTTTTTTAATTTTTCTGTTCTTAATAATTGTATGAATGTTGTTGTAGGAATTTTTTTTTTTCATATGAGATCAATTTTTAGTTGATTTATTTATAGGATTTTTAATTTTTTTAAATATTTTCAAATAATCACCGACGGAATTACATACGGTATTTTTCCAAGAAAAATACCGATGGAATGAAGCAGGAATTTTTTTTCCATCAGTAAATCCATCGGTAATAATATTGTTTTATTACCAACAAAAAAAAATTACCGACGAAATATTTACTAACGAAGCATTTCCATCTGTGATTCCGTTGGTAAATTAATTACCAACGGAATGATAATACAAATACTAACGGAAATTTTTTTCGGTGAATATAAAAATTCTGATAGTGAAAAAATAATGTTTTAAAAATAAAAAATATTATTTTGATAATTGTTTTTTAAAAAAAACATTTAGAAAAATATCAACGTTTCCGAACACCCTAATTAAAACAAGAAAGTAGGAGTTACGGAGGTAATTAATCTATGGATGTCAATATGATCAGAGTATGTACGCAAGAGCTTCTGTAGTGAAATCTTAAAATACCAAGAAGATGAAGCTTTGGGCTAGCTCTCTAAATCTGCAGTGTCCAGATTAATTACGATTTCTTAACAAAACTCTCTCTCTAGCTCGATGCATTAAAATTTGTGAACTTTAGCCTGCTTAATTAATCTATTAATTTGCATGATAGATTGATAGTACAAGTCTTCAGGTTTGTGTTACTTGATTGAAAAAACAAATATAAAAGTACAAAATAAATTATCTATGTTATAATTATAAAATGAGTTTTTATATTTTAAAAATAAATAAAAAAAGTATATAAAAACATATCTCTTACTATCTTTATATATATATATATATATATATATTCCAATTACCATATTGTAAAACAATGTGCTGCAACATGCAACAATATTATTGCTCTAGCTAGTAGTTGTCCCATGGCAGGCAGGCAGGCAGGCAGGCATGCATGCAGGCACCAGCTAGTCACCAATGGCGATCGATAATGTTTGTCCAATAATTAATAATATTGGCAAGTGAAATTCTGTATGTTTCATGAAACCATAAAGGACCGGCAATAACTCTTTGATTTGGTGCAACATGAGATGTAATAAAATTAGTGGGACTTATGTGGATCTCCATCTGCCTGCCCTAACAAATGGTACGGTCGCCCACTAGTCTTAAGGCACCCACCCTGATCTCCATTACCTAATTATTACTGACTGGACAGAACACTACCACTTTCCTTCAAGCTGTCTTTATTAAAATATCTGCTCCTTCAACTCACAATCAATCGACTCTGACTCTCAAAATTACATGATGAAAAATTGCTCGATCCACTGAGTTTGTAGGTATTTTCTTTCCTATAATAGGAATGGAAGAAATATTATTATTAAGATCGATTCCAGGGCTATCAAGGAGATGACAAACCAAACCGGAAAATAAGTAAAAAACAATATATATTTCGTAGACTTACAAAGTATAAATCCCTCGGCTTTGGAATTTTCTTCTTACAATACTACTCCAATAAATTAATACTATTACAAGTACTTTCAGTGCTACTGTCTGGCATAACCCATTGAATACCTAACCAATTTGTAGGTATTAATTTCTTGTTTGTGAATAATAATAAAGTATTGGTGGGGAGTTGGACTTTAATTTGTGCACTAACTTGAGCTTCTTTAATGGCGTGTCCAATTTGTTATATATTCCAAAAAATAAAAACAAAAGCATTAATGTCTTAATTTGCTTCATTGTTTAATTAGTGTGAGTACTCCTTGATGGATTTTAATCCAATAAACCCATAGATCAAATTATTTAATGTGATTATAGCATATGATAACATATATCTATCTTAGTTTTAAAAGAATATTATCCATAATTAAAATCTTAGGTTGAAAGCTTCTCCAATATATAGAAGTTAGCTAGAAAAGAAAGACAAGGGAGGAAGTGCATGCAGAGGAAAATCAATGCCAACAAAAGTCATGAAATTTTGAAAGATAGGTTTAAATACTCTAAAACATCTGTAAATAACTAAGAAACAACTAAAATTCTATGCTAATTTTTCCATCTCCGATGTTGCTAAGAAAAATATGAGTATGGAACTTTATTTTTTAGAATAAGGTTTAAAGCACTGATCCCTTGAATTTAATTACTTTCTTATCCTATACGTACATCTCATAATATGTGTGCCCAATATTCTACTTCCATTATTTCCACAAATAGCTAGAATTAATGGACAAAACATCATTCATTTATTTATTTATTTAATCCACAGACTGATCAGCCCATGCAAGAAGCTGTAGAAAATTAAAGCTAGCTCTTCACTAACGTAATTAAGATCGACATTAAACAAAGCATAGACATTGCTTACTTTTATTTATATTATTATCTCTTATCTCTTTTGACGTTTTCTATGATAAACTATGATTTTTTCTTAAAAGTTTCTTCCACTATATGTAAGATGAGTAGAGCAATTTATTAATTTACACAAGTCATATTGAGACCGTGGAAATATATAGCACTAGATCATTACTTGCGGGGTCCATCTGATTGTGGCGAATTAATTAGTGGAGAAAAGAGAATACCATACTTAATTATAATATAGGTTGTGATTGTTAGATATTTCAAGAAAATAAAAAAAAATACATAACGCGACTATAAAAAATATTTGGTTAGAGATGCAAATTAAATATGTCACTGGTGAATCTCTAAACTTTCAAGACATGACCCTCACTACAAACCCAATAATTAATTAGAAATGGAAGTAGTAGTTCGATCAATATTTCAATATATTATGGAATGTGTATATCATAGGAAATATTGTAATTTTTATGTATAGATTTATTCTATGTAGTATGGTCTAGATTTTCATTTGTATGTTGCCCTATTCATATATATAGAGAGGTTGACTACCACATTAGGTTAAGCCTCCTATTTTATACAAAATACTATTATATTATCCTTTTCAATTTGATATCAAAGCTTGTTTATCTTAATTGATTTATTTCTTCCTTTTCTCTCTAAACAATCGATGGATCCTTCTACAACTGCTTCTGATGCCGGAATCAATATTTGTTCTTCTTCTCTTACTTCATCTTTCCTAGTAGTGTCGCCGCCCACACTCTCCTCTACAGCTGCTGCAATCATGTCTGCATCTGCTGTAACAACAGTTGTTGGTTCCTTGGCAGCCATTATTCCCCTCTCCAATACACAACAACTAATTAATCTCAAGCTTATCAACACAAACTATCTATATTGACGTATGCAGATGAAACCATATCTGATTGGTCAGAGTGTTTTTTCATTTGTTGATGGTTTTTTTTCATGTCCTTCTCCCCACGTCATGTCGAGTGATGATTCTGCCGCCTCTGTCATCTTCGGTTCAGGTATTAATCAAACTTTTCTCTTATGGAAACAACAAGATCAACTAATTCTCAGTGCTCTCCTCTCCTCTCTTTCTATGAATGTCCTCTATCTTATGGTTGATTGTCTGACTTTTGCCAGTGTTTGAAACACACTAGAACATGCTCTTGCTTCTCCATCCAATTCTCGAATTATGCAATTACGTGGCTCTCTTCAAGATCTTTGTCAAGGTGATGATACTGTCACCATTTATTTGCAGAAAGCCATGGTTTATTGGATGAATTAGCAGTAGCAGGCCGACCCATCTTTCTTACTGATTTCAATTTATATGTTTTTTAGGGCTTTCGTGGTGAGTTGATCCGTGATTTGATTACAAGTTTGTCGACCAAGGCTGAGCTTCTTCCCTACTCTGAGCTTTATAATCACCTTTTTACCCATGAGTTCTTACACATGAGTTCTCTTCAATCCACTCCTACTGCTGCACCGTTGTTGCCTACTTCTTCACAACCTCTCTTTGCTTTGGTTGCTCAACATGATTTTTCTGATTTTAATGGCAATGTTTTTTCTCATAATCAAGGCAGAGAAAGATATGGTGGCTAGAGGAATACCAACAACTCCTTCAGCCAACCATGTAGTTAGAATTACTATGGCAACAGTGGTTGTTCTTGGCAGTAGAACCGTGGCTATGAGGGCAATTGAAAACAACAACCTAACTAAAATTTTTCACCAAATCAATCGTCTTCTACACGATAGGTCTGATGTTAGTTATGCAACATTTTTGGCCACTCAGCACAATAATGTTCACGGTTAGTAACCCATAGAAATCAAGCCTCAGTCAACTTCTCTTTCAGTGATGCTTCAACAATAAATTCTGTCAATTGGTTTCCTGACACGAGTGCAAACCAACATGTTACTCCAAACATTGCAAGTATGACAAATACAAAACCCTATCTTGGTAATGATCAGTTACATGTTGGTAATGGTAAGGGACTTGTCATATCTAATACAGCTCATACTACTTTACATATTTTAAAACGCACATTTATTTTATCTAATGTATTACATATGCCTCAAATTAAAAAAAAAAACAACTCCTATTTGTTCAACAGTTTTATCGTGAAAATTGTCTTTTTTGAATTTCATTCCTCTGTTTTTTATGTCAAGGATCTCATCATAACTAAGAAAGTTCTTCTTTCAGGTCAGGGTGAAGATGGAATTTATATCCTCTCAGAGTCTTCCACAATCTTTATGCCTCAAGCTTTTTGATCTGTTAGCATGTCTAGCTCTATTAATGTCCGACATCGTTGACTTGTTCACCCAAGTTCACATGTTCCGAGTTTCTTAGCGTCAAATAAAAAGGTCATTTGTAATTCTCATCATTTAAATTTTCAGTGTCAAGCTTGTCTGTTAGAAAAATCACCACGTATGTCATTACGGCTTACAAGTCACAAAACATCTGCTCCTTTTGAGCCAATTTTTAATGATGTTTAGGGTCTTACCCTAATTTTATCTTTTGATGGTTTTCTTTATTTTATTATTTTTATGGCTGTGCAAACGAAATCTCTTTAGTTTTATCATATTGTCATCAAATCTGATGTATTCAATATGTTTCACCAGTTTCAAGTTTTCGTTGAATGACAGTTTTCTCATAAAATTAAATCTGTCCAAACTGATTGGGGTGATGAATATCATAAATTAAATTCCTTTTTTTAAAACCATTGGTATTCATCATCACTTAATATGTCCACATGCACATGAACAGAATGACACTATTGAGCGTAATCATTGTCATATTGTCGAAACTGGTCTTATTCTTCTTGGTCACTGTAAGGCACCTCTAAAATTTTGGAGTTATGTTTTTGAAACTTTTATATATCTCATTAATCATATGCCAACACCTATCTTGGGTAATAAATCTCCTTTTGAATATTTGTTTCATCAACCACATGATTATACATTTTTACGTACTTTCAGGTGTCTTTGTTTTCCTTTCATTCATCCTTATAATGCTCATAAGTTAGACTATTGTTCTACTCAATGTGTGTTTTTAGGCTACAGTTCATCTCACCTAGTCTATCATTGTCTTGACTTGTCCTCTAATCGTATTTTCATCTCTCATCGTGTCTGTTTTCATGAACATCAATTTTCTTTTCTTGAGTTTGACTAAGTCTCCATCTCAAGTCACTCTGTGTTTACATCTACACTCACTTCAAAACTTCCTTCATTACTAGCTTTTCAATACCAACTTTCTCAGACCCACGAACCTCTCCCACCTCCCCTTTAGTTCCCTTATCACCACCTGCATCTTTATCTCTTGATCATTCTCCAGGTTTGGGTTCTGTTGTGCCAACCTTGTCTTCATTTGACTCACTCATTGCTGCTGCATCTATAATCACATCATCGAGTCCTTCTTTTTCGCCCAATACCTCTGATCAGTCTATGCCAGGTTTGAACCTCTTTGTTGATCTCTCCAGCTACTCTCTTCCACAGCAGACCCAGTCTATCATGTCTGCTGTCCCTTCAGCACCTCGACAAAACCATATCGTCCTGCGTTCATGACAAAATAGGTCTGCCAACATGAGTTTGGTTTCTGCCACTCCATTGTCTTCAGAATCACGGGTAACATCTTCTCCTAATCTTGAACCTCTTAATTTTAAGGAAGCTGGTCAATTTTTGTGCTGGTATAGTGCAATGAAATATGAAATTGTTGTTTTACATGACAATGGTACTTGGTCATTGGTTCCATTTGATCCAATTATGAATGTGCTTGGTTGCCAGTGGGTGTATAAAATCAAACGACGAGCTGATGGTGGTATTGACTGCTATAAGGCTCGCTTAGTTGCGCGATGATTCACTTAGCAGGAAGGAATTGATTACTAAAAAACATTCAATCCTGTGGTTAAACTGACTATTGTTCGGTTAGTTCTCACTATTTCCGCATATAAAGGCTGGCAGATTCGACAACTTGATGTTCATAATACATTCCTTAATGGGTAACTTAAGGAGGTTGTTTATATAAAGCAACCCATGAGTTTTGTAGACTCTACTCTATCTACTTATGTCTGTTGCTTTCACAAGTCTCTTTATGGCTTAAAACAAGCCCTACGAGCTTGGTACACACGACTGAACGACTTTCTTCTTTCTATTGGTTTTTAGGCTTCGAAGGTTGATACCTCCTTATTTATTTTGTCTGTGGATTGCGATATTTGTTATTTTCTTGTTTATTTTGATGGCATTTTACTCATTGGTAGTAACTCTGCTTTGGTTCAACGTCTCATTACTTTGCTGAGCTCAGAGTTTAAATTTCGTGATTTGGGTGATGCTCATTACTTTTTTAGGAATTGAAGTTACCTTTACCAGTATGGGTCTCATGTTTAGTCAACACAAATATGTTCTTTATTCTTTGTCATGCTAGTATGTCATCGTGCAAACCTGTTGATACTCCGACCTTTGCTTCTAAGATTGGATTGCAATCTGGTGAGTTATTTTCGGATTCCACTCGCTTTTGACAAATTATTAGCGCTCTTCAATATCTCACCTTTACTAGACTGGATATATGTAATGCTGTGAACAAGGTCTGTCAATTTATGCATGCTCCTACTGAGGGCTATTGGGCTGCTGTGAAACATATATTGTGATATTTAAAAGGTACGACTTCTTTTGGCCTGCACCTTACTCGTGGTTCTTCATTATTTCTTCATGGTTTTACTGATGCTGATTGAGCTGATAGTATTGATGATCGTAAGTCTACCGTGGCTTACATTGTATTTTTTAACACCACTCCTGTTTCATGGAAATTTGGCAAGCAACGAACTGTTGGTGACACTGCTGAGGTTCTTTGGCTTCGCTATCTTTTGTCAGATTTATATTTCTCTTCTAATTCTATCACTACTATTTGGTGCGAGAACTTTGGTGCTACTTATTTGTACGGTAATCCAATCTTTCATGCTCATACAAAAGCATGTTGATGTTGATTAGCACTTTGTTCGTGATTAAGTGGCCAAAAAAAAGATTCAGATTCGTTTCATATCCTCAAGGACCAATTAGCTGATGTTCTTACTAAGCCGCTGCCTCACTTTACCTTTGCTTATTTACGGTCTAAGCTTCATGTGGACACCTCACGTTCAGCTTGAAGGAGTGTATTATGAAATATATTATATTATAGAAAATATTGTAATTTCCCTGTATAGATTTATTCTATGTCGTATGGTCTATATTATCATATATATATATATATATATATATAAAAGGCCTTATTTCTCTCTCTGTCTCTCTATAACAGAGAAAAAGAGTAATTGCCATATTAGATTAAGCCTCATATTTTACACAAAAGACTATTATATTATCTTCTTCAATTAAATGAAAAGGACATTTCACAGTACTAGATTAAAATTGAAAGCAATGTGCTATTAACATTTGAGAATCCCAAAGATTCTTGTCTGGAAGGATATGGTCAGCAAAACGATCAAAAAGCAATTCCATATTAATAAAGAGGACGTCTTCAATCAATTAGCTTTACAGTGAACTATTATTTGATAAAAAAAAAAAGCAATCTATTAGTTAATCCATGTGTTATCAGTGAAAAATAACTAGCTAGTTAATTCTCTTAATTTAAAATCCATGTGTTTATTTATAGATATATATAAATTTTTGTAAAATATCTGAGCACGCATGCACACGATTAAGAAAGATAATTTAATTTCGGTACGTAAAAGACATGCTCAAAGAAAGCAAATTAAGAAACGGGATAAGCATATTATGAAGAACAAAAAACAATTCGAGAATTTATTTGCAACGAACAGATCATCAGTATGTGAGGATTTGAAGCATACCAGAAAGTATCAGGAATTTGTTCTAATTGAAGGTATATGAGTGGATTCCATGGTCCGCCTGGCTCTCTTTGACAAAATAACTAGTGGAAACTGAATATGATTCCAACATTCATGCTAGCCAGATTCAATTCACACATGCATGTAGCAGTAATTAATAGGGCGAATTAAGGACATTCATACCCATAACAAGAGACGATTCTCGACTGCGGGCTGAGTCCCTAACCAAGAAATGTGCCATTGGATCTTCCATCTATCTAACATTACCTACCTCCTTGACAGCAATAATATTATCATTCTCAAGACAGATAAGTCCATTATTTCAAGGCGAAGACGAAGGACCTGCTGCAGCTTCCATCATCTGATGATGATTGCTCTAGAGCCTCTGGCTAAATATTAACCTTGGAGTACAACAACTAATCAAAACTTAATCATCAGAGCATGCGGTTAATAATTATTACTTGTGGTTATGGAGTGTGTGTGTGTTAACATTAATTACTCGTTGTTTAAATATGTATTTTACTAGTTTTGAACAATTTCGTATGCGTGTTTGACAGGATAGTCACGCAAGATATATAGGAGAGGCCATATGCATACAATATTGCTTTCATGGCAAGCAAAAACCACACGCAATTAGCTTGTAAAATCCATGAGCTTAAGCATAGAGACGCAGCTGCAAGATGAGTGCGCATACACGTTCCCCTACACTCTCCATCTCATGATAAAGGCATGTCCTTGGTCGCTCCCTTCTCTTCAATTATTTTTATTTATCTATCCACCTGATCTTCCATTATTATTTTACTTTCTTCTTTGCGCCTTGTCAGATTACCACTTTCCCCTGATCTCCTTTATACCATCCATTTTTTTTCTAAATCCCTTCAATATTGGCATCCTGTTTTTGCTTGTACGTATAATATTCTTCATTCAAATTTCTTTACATGAAATAAATAATAAGATTGATTTTAAGGTATTATTCGATTATATATTGTATTGTACAGAAGAGACGTCATAATTACTGGAAAAAAAATCATTTTATAACTATATATCATTATAAATTATAATTCTATATATCTTCAAACAAGAACAAAAACAATTAATAAAAGTGACTATTATTAAAGAATAATATAAATCATATCCTGGGACCTTACCTAATAACTTAAGTTATTGGGTTGAGATGATTCTTTGACAACTATATATATAATTGTCTCTATCTCCTTGTATCTTGGAATTTCGCTTCATATCCATATATAGTGTAATTAAATCCTACAAAAATTAGAGTCACTTCAATGTTGAATCAAACCCTTTTTGTGAAAATAAGAAAGAAATGCCCTTGCAAGTTTATTTCATTTGTTGAGCAAAAGTGTTGTGCTACATGCAAGGCCGGGGTTCTAATAAATTAATACTTGAAATAAATTTATTTATTATAAAATGAAAAGTTAAGAAAAGTAAAGTGGCAAATGGACAATATAAGCATTAGTTACATTTTTATAAAGCAGCAAATGTTATTGGGGTTTCCCTCCTTTTTCTTCTTGGCTTTATGTGCATGTTGAATCACGCAGTCAAACAAGACCACATACATTACTTCCTTGTTCAATACACACACATACGCTCATTCCTTCCTCGTCTCTCTCTCTCTCTCTCTATATATATATATATATGTGTGTGTGTGTGTGTGTGTGTGTGTGTGTGTCTATATATATATACGTGCGTGTGTAGCTTCCATGACAGTTTTAAAATAGAGTTCTTGAGTTTTAACAAAGCTAGCCAGAGAAGATCAGAATACAAGCCTCAGATCAGCATTCACACACACACAGAGAGACATGGAGTGGAGAAAATGTTATCTTGATGTTATACTAGTACCACTAGGGTTTATGATCTCCATGGCTTACCATGGCTGGTTATGGCATAAGGTTAGAACGCAACCTCTCACCACCATCATCGGGACAAATGCTAGCGGGCGGAGGTTTTGGGTTTCAGCCATAATGAAGGTACCGAATCTTGCTAGCTAGCTACCTACCTTATTATTTGCACTTAATTCTTTCAATTTTATCACCTTCAATGATATATATATGCTTGTATTTCATAATTTGATATATTTGATGGGTGTTTACTATTTTTTCTTCATTAACCAAACTTCATTAATAAAACCATCTAAAAAAGGGTTGAATACCAAAAAGAAGAAGAAGAAGTGAGAATACCCTATTACAAGCATGCAATCTTACCAGAGAATAAATTAAAATAGATGGACAAAATATTGTAGCCCATTTGATCCCTGTGCATCTAGATACAATATGACTGTATTGTTCATTTTGAGCAGTGTAGTTTTTTTTGCACTTCAACTGTTAATTTTTGCAATTTTATCCTTCAAAATTAGAATACCATGGTTTTTTCCCTTTCATTTCTCTCAATTTGCATGCCTATTAAGTTTAGTGTGGCGTACTTAGATTATGAATCGGGCTCAATCAGAATTTAATTGTTAATCCTAAAAAGGGGTGAATATAAAAAAATAGCAAGCTAGAAATTTGTTATGTTCAATTCTGTTTTGTTTTTGTTTTTATTCCTTTTTATCTATCTCTTTAACACTTTAATTTTATTTTATTTTAATTTTCTTTTAAGGATTTGCCTTA
>Ga0307515_10001868_pt1 | contig 46877 bp, 33 predicted proteins | sample 17_EM_MG_FD_194513 | JGI IMG/M metagenome (GOLD analysis project Ga0307515, IMG submission 194513) | Populus trichocarpa ectomycorrhiza microbial communities from riparian zone in the Pacific Northwest, United States - 17_EM | ecosystem: Host-associated > Plants > Roots > Unclassified | place... | reverse complement strand
GAATCTGAATACCTAGGGCCCGATATAGATGACTGTAGTTTTAGGATACGGTTTTAGGATACGAAGCTAGGGTCTATACGAACTCCAAATCCTGGATGCGTCTGAATGCTGCGGCTGGGTGCCTGAAGATGCAAGGGTCAACATGCAGTCTGCGGCTGGATGACTGAAGGAATGAGCAATTGTACTACGAAACCGCGGGCTGCCTGAATGCTAATGGTTGTGAAAATGCGGTGATTTAGATCAATCAAGCAAATGAATACAAATAGAAATACGAAAGCTGTATGGGGTCCGAACGATATTCACCTGTATGGGCAGGCAGCCAAAGTCCCTGCGCGAGTCGAGTAGACATATTCTTGGAGATAAGAAGTACGCTGCTTCCCCTCCGAAACCCCAATTGAACATCACACTCCAAATGCCATTCATCTAATACGGGGGCCCTTAACGGAACGATTCAGATTTTCTAGCCTCCATCACTGTTCGCCCAGAGATTTAGAAGGTCTGCATATACCCTTCTCCACTTACATGTGAGATCCAACGTTAATACCCCGGGAAACAGTGGACGCTACACAATCTCAGATCAGCGAGCTCGCTTGGGCGATGATATTATTGAGGCTATTGAGTGTTTGAAATCGTGGTTCAGGGAGGAGATATCTTGTGGAGATTCGAAGGATGTTGGTAGACATGCAGACGGAAGCGGAGGAGCTACAGTTGTGAATGGAGGAGGCTTGGTAGTGAGCAGAGTGTCTTGTTTGTTTGTATGTTATCATGTTTGTATTATAGTATCGCCGTGCGCAGTGCGCAGAGCTAGACTGCAGGGCCCTACAGACTTTTCGTCCGTGGCTCTGCTGGCCTAGTCCTAAACAGTCCTTAGTTTGCTTGCCCCGAAAATTGTCGTCTGGTCCGGGGCTTACTTTTGCCCGGACGGGACGGACTATTGGGAAGCCTGACTAGGACTAGTAGCAGTTCTACGAGCACCGGCAGCATAAAGACATCTGATACTACCCTTTCAACCCGATCTACCCGCATTTCCTCCACCGGTATTACAACTGGGACCACCAGCAGTTCTACGAGCACTAGAGCCACAGAGACATCTGAGACTACCCATTCGTCTAAATCTACCCGTGCTTCCTCAACAGAAACTACTCGCATCACTGTAATGCCCACACGCAGTTCCAGTCACACTGCCACCGCTACAACAAGACTCTTCAGTAATGATGGAAACGGGGGCAACGGAGGGACCAGCGGGAACCAGGTTGATGGCCAGTAAGCCAAATAGTGAGCTCCTACCCCATGTCATTATACGTATTTAATTTGCTAATTCTAGTTGCAGTAGTACATATGTCGGGGAAGCATCCGGGGATTAAGAGGGTTTTCGTGTTTTTTTCCTTTGTAAGAGTATTTGTGTGTATGTATAGTTTTAGTTATTTGTCAACTAATGTAATGTCCATTGCGAGCCAGGTTGCTGTCTTTGATCCGATGACTTCAAATAAGGTTCCCTGTATACTTTTGGCGTGACCAATAGTTTATTACCAACAGAGGTTAGCGTTGTGGCTCTTGACTGGCCCGTCAATATCACATAAAAATGGCGCCTAATATCCATTACTGGAAGTTTGAATGACACTGGTGATTACACATATGCAGTACCTGCTTTCGTATACACACACACTAAGAGGCATACAAATGAGAAAGTTGAAAACGAACTCTGTGTTATTGCTGGGTACCGGTTTGGCTTGTTAGATTTATAGAATGTTGGACTTGTGTCTATGATCACATGATTTACTATATCTGTTGCTCCTTTTCTCTTTCTGTAGATCATTATGCGAATACACACGAGACAATCACTTCGACCGCTACGCATACGTGTTAACATAGACCCATCTTGATGTTTCGGAACCGCTCATGATCTTTCCAGAGCCAAGGAATAACAATACGTTTCAACGAATGGAACATATTGCTATGATATCGATTGAAAATGAAGTTCCTGTCATGTAGTCACTTCATTCCCGCTGCACCACCGTCCGTCACGAAAAACGTCCTATCCCCTACTGGCTCGTTTTTTTCAGATAGGTTGTATTTACTATAATACTATTTAGGTAATTTTTCAATTGCTATCAGCCACAGTAGCCAATAACATGACCGCGATGCCACTTTTCTCTGATTCATAGACACATGCCGTTACCTAAACTGGATGTGCAACCTATTCGAACAAAACAGATACCGCCCCCACACCAGCACTGAACATCAGTGACCTTGATACGTAAGGAAAAACTTTAGAGGCAAATATAAAGAGGGTCTCCGAAGACAAGCCCCTGGGCTACCGCATATTCACGGGCACTGTTTGAAATGGTTTCGCTGTCCGGGAATGCTTTCTAAAGGAAGCGGGGATTCAAGGCATTGGCACTTTGCGTGATGAAAAAGGAAAAAGTAGTCACGTGTGCTTTCCGCGGAGCTTAAACATGTAGATTAGAGAAGAAGAGGCAAATTTCAGTATGGACGATGCTATCAAACATCACGACTTCCACGAAATCTACCGCTACAATATATGTTAATCAATACTGTCATCCTATGCAGGTATACTGGCTGTGGCCTAAAGCGGGGAGAACTCTATACCCCAGAAATTACAGACTAAGCTGTCAAAGCAGTATTCTCAACTAGACCTCGTCTAACTTTCGAGTAGAAATAGTTTAATTCTATAGAGGAACGTAATGTGGGTTAATATTGTGCCTTGCCTTGAACGTAATGTTCCCCACGGCAATGCGAAAAAGTAATGGTTGCCACAGTTCTCATCTGATTTACTGGATCATGATATATGACCCACCTGTTCACTCCGGTATTCATCTGCTAATTGTAGTACGATGGTTCCGACGTCATGCGTTACAAAAGCCCCGTGCGAGCAGATTCTATTGAGGATTCCGCATACTGTTGGGCAATCGGTATGGAAAAAAAATTTACAACCAAAATCTTGTCCTAATCATCGTGCGAAGTATCTTTGTTTATTTCCTTTGAATGCGCTGCAGATTGTATGTAGCGTAGTACTGGCCACATGGTGTCCACGTATTGTAATGTTGATTGCGAACTTTGTGTGCCTCGCACGTATGGTAACCATAACAGAATAAGATTAGGCAGATCATAGAATATCACTCACCAGAAAACCCACAAACTTTGTTACGGGTGTACATGTGCCGGAAACATGTTACAGGATTGATACACGGCCACTGCTGCAAGAGCTGATGCTTCCTGTATATATCTCGAGTCTTTCTTTTCTCTTCTCTATACCATAGTTAATGCACACGGTTCTCCCCATCCGTATCGTATCAAACTTTGTTGTATATATATAGACCTGACACGAGCTGACCGTAAGCGGGGCTGATTGATGGCAAGGCACAAGCCACACAACTAGCTAGTATATTGCTCGAGTCTTTCTCCTTCTCTCTTCTCTGCACCTTAAGTCTATACACGAACACGGTTCTCCTTTCAATATCGCAACAAACTTGTTGCATAGGTAGATCGTCAGCCTTTAGGCACAGCGGCTCATAAGATTCAACTAGATATGAGTACCATTTCAACGACTTGCTGCATGTAGATAATTTACTTTAAGTATGTGCTGTCATACATGGATAGGAAAGGAAGCGAGAATGGTAAGAATGGGAGGATAGAAAGGAAGATCGGGAAGTGATTGGGCATACTTCTTGGCAGGTTCCGCAGCATTATCCCCAATCCCGCATATTTCTCCCAGTTATGGCAAAACTAAAACCGTTCCCCCGTAGCACCTAGCATTCACCAACCGAACCTTGCACACTCAGCCGTTGTCATCGCTCGCCAACTCACCCAGCCTAACGACATCAACTTTGCCCGTCAACTGCAAGTCTACATTTACTACTTGGCACTTGGCATATAGATACATGATGTTTTGGTTTAAGGGATTGTACTTTCTCCTACCTACCATCCGCACTATCGTACCACCCCCCACGGCGAGAGCTAGGAAGTGTTACGTACCTTAATACTTTGACCGGGGATGCGGATGACTGCAATCAAATATCAAGTCGAGGTTAATGGGCACGAGATAGTTACATGTGGGACGATATGCATTACGGGGGTAGAGATGTAATGAAACGGAGCGAATTCAAAGCGGCTCACATATAGTAGGCTGAGTCTACGCTGAGCCAACGCCGAACCGCCAGTTAATGGTAGCCCAGATTTGTGGGAGTATTCGGCTTTTGATGATCCAGGTGACGAGCCGGGACATTAGCTACGGTACGTCACTTGAGGTCTGACCGACTCGGGTATGGTATTCGACCGAGAGTCCGGGTCAAATGTGTTATTTCCTCATCCACCAATGCAGATTTTACAGGTTGCAGACTCTGATCAACTAGCCCGGCGAGAAACCCTTCCCTTTTCTACCCGCGCTATAATATTTCCTTCGCGTTACCCAACTCAACATCTGCCAGCCCGTATACCCGCCCTTCCTCCCAGTTCTGCAAACCTAGTTATTTTTTAGCATTGTATCAATCCATGGCCAGGAGGGTAATATAACACCGATTTGGGATGTGTACCTCGCGCTAGTTTAGCATAGGGGACGATGTAACTGGCGAAGGGGGTGGATAGTAGTAAGACGAGGGAGTGCAGTTTATAACAAGCGCGGGTAGGCGATTCATCGCTGGCGTAGTGTAGTCGGTCTTGGTTCTGCCATGATAATCCGAACCCTAAATCTCCATATCGCAGCTAGCAGTTGTTGCCGCGTGTCGCGGATAGCGCAGGTATCGACGGTCACGCGTAAATTCCCCGGCAGGCTCGTTGGCTTACTCGATAACCGGGGTTGCGACAACCAGCGCGGAAAAAAGGTAGAACGAATGACGCGATCCTTGAGCAGAATTAGCTGCTCACTTTCCAAATGTACGTACGCAACGAGTGCTGAGTAGGATATGTGTTGTACTTGGATTGATTGAAGTATAGGTACGCAAACACCGAGACATTCGGCTCGTACAAGATCGCTTGGAACACGCGGTAAGGCCGAGCGGCACTGGGCTAACACAAGTGTGCAGAAATGTAACCACCCCCGTACGAAGATTTTAGCGTAATAAGCGGCCCCCACTACCGTCCTAGCGGAAAGGGTTAGGGCTGTACATTGATTACCTCCGCTTGAAATATCGTACACCCAGAAAGGGGGGCAAAAATACAAAAGAACTAGTTGCTGGGCACCCTCTCATCTGCGCTAAATTTCAACCAAACTAGTCGATGACGAGTAGGTGGTACCTACGCCCGCACCACATGCGAAATTACGATTCGCCTGTTAATTGAATGGCACACCTTTATCATCTCAAGAAGTGTGGTCGTCTGAGATAGGTTGCTGAAATTCTTCTTGGGTGTTGTAGAAAAGTGTTATTATTTTTACATATATCAGTTGAATATAGCAATGTGTTGCTATTGATAATCCGTCGAGGTTCACAGTGTGGTCTATAGTCTCTCGAAGTGACCACTACACATCTACATTACGTGACATTTCACTCTTGCAACTCTCCACTTCAGATTGGTCACTCTATCCAGTGAGTGACGACGTGATGATAAGCTTTCTGCACACTAGCGGAGACTAAACTTTCGCTTATTTAGTGCTGACCCGAGTTAGACTAGGTGGCGCATAACGCAAGCGTGTTAATTGTATTTCTCTCCTACGCGTTGGGCTCATGATAGACTCCGTGAAACGAGCGTTCAAAATAGTTGTCAAAAAGTATGGATCATGAATCGGTTCACCTTTTTTGTAAATCAACGCCATTTTGTATACCGGAGGGCACGTATAAGCTTCACGGATGTGATGTGTTGCGGTAGGGTCGAATAGCGAGATAGAACCGTACGTCACATTGAGTTGAATATCGCTAAACTGAATACGTTTATGTCGTGAAGTAGTCACTTGGAAGTTAGATATAGCATAGTGGGCAGCTTGTGCGAAGGCGGCATTTGTGGATGAATGTTGCATCTCGGATGAGTACAGCCCATGTTCAAAATTATCAACTGGTAGTGAATTAAACGCTCTAAGACAATAGTTCGATTCAGTTTGATTTAAATATCGTATTTAAGATGTTGCTTTATGCGACAAGGTTGATTTCGCCGTTCCTTGCTTTATGAACCAATGTTACGGACTATGTTACGACTGAAGTAGTCTAGGAAACGTTATAGCAAAAATGTCAAATTATGGATTCGTACGATATAAAGTCCCTTATTCTGCCAACCTAGATCCGCATGGACTCTCCACTGAAGTAATCCCTGAACAACCGCAATTATCACACGAGGGAAGCGAGAACTACAATAGTTACATCTGCACTGAGTCTGTTGCTATAGTACCTAGGGGAGAACCGTGTGAATATTCTATGATATAATGAAGAGAAGAAGAGCAGGAGAAAGACTTGATTTATATACAGAGAATTATGAGAGAAAACTTTGATGCTTCGCCACTCCTGAGTCACTCGCCACTCCGAGTCATACAGAGAAAAGAGAGGAGGAGAAAGACTCGAGATATACAGGAGGCATCAGCCCCTGCAGTAGGACCGTGTATCAGACCTGTAACATCATGTACATCTGTAACACTGAACTGAAGGTACCTGCCGAGTGACATCTCATGCCATTAGCTTTTTGTAGGAGGCTTTGGTAGCTCCAATCGCATGGTATGGTGTACCACTTCAACGTGCTGAGTCTCGGGGCGATAGCGTGCAATTGCTTGGTTGATGCAGCCATACTATGGTCGTCATTCGATCATCACTTCATCGCTTGTGATCACAATTCTATCACTCGATGGCCCTATGATGCATATGTACCTGCATCTAAAGTAATAACCTAAAGGTTGACGGTCTTACTTTCCAGAAGACTGGAACCCCTAGTCTAAAGTGAAGGCGCCCGGAAATTCGTAATTCAGGTTGAGATAGGACGGACTTTTTCCATCCCTGATTTCCCTTTTTGTACCCTCTCATTATGACCCTATGTTGATTTCATCAATACTGATCAGATAGGGATAATTTTGGGTGTGGAATAACTGCTCAAAGCGATGTACACAACGTTGTTCTGCTGGCAATCCATCGCAGTTGAAATTGCGAGCGACATCTATGAATGAGAAAATAAAAAGTTTACGAATTTGTTGACGGAAATACGGGCTTTCGCCAGAGAGCATCGACGGGCATCGTGTCATTGTTTGGCTGTTACGCGGGCTGCCACTCTCAGTATAGTTGTCTTAATATCGTGTACTTAATCAGTGATCTCAACCGTCCCGTCCGTTCGACGGCCGGGGACGGTCGTGCCGTCCGACATGAAAGCCGGATGGACGGGATGGCGCCAAGGCCGTCCGTCCCGTCCTTACTCAAGACGAACGGAATGTCGGCCGTCATCCACCATCATCGGGCGGTTACTGTATATCTTTACACGCGAAATCGTGGGTGCAGCAGGGCTTAATCTTTGGAGAAACGGAGTCTGAAATGGTACGGATGAAGCAGATGTTCACGGATCTTGCATCACGGTCAGCATAATTATACCAATTTTCATATAGGTTTTTGTTATGTACACTAAGGTCTATGGATATCGGTGGATGACCACCGGGGCCGTCCTTTCCGTCAATCCCCGTCCTCGCTTCGACGGACGGCGCGTTGCCATCCGTCCCCGTCCTGCGTGATCCCGGACGGACGGGACGGTTGAGAATACTGTACTTAAGCTTTCCTTTTCTCTTTTGCTCTCTAGATTTCAGACGATTGACGAGTTCTCGGCGCACATTGCAACATCCGCGTGTCAATAGAATCATGGGGCTTAAGAGGAGCAGCGTTACAGCTGTGCTAGACGGTGTGTAGGCGTGCGTGGTGCATTTTGGGTAGATATATAGTATTATCTGGGTGTATTGAGTTGATTTGAAGTGCTGCAGGTTGCATGTTTAACGGTAGTCACTTATTCGTACTGAGAGTTTGATGCCACCCTACATAAAAATTGGACAAATGAGGGCGATGTGGTAATCAAGTCTTCGTCGAATACCAAACAGGAAATGTGGGGCTATGTAGAGTACATAACCATATGCGAGCGACTTTTTTTGTCGACCTATCAGATCTATGATATTCTAATATAGGCGGTATAGATGTGCAACTCACCTAGTCGTGTAGTAAAATCTCCGCGACTAATGGTTATACTAACTATGTCAGAGCAACTTTCCTAGCCCCTTCTGTACCGAGGGAAAATTTCTCCAAATCCACCATATCAATTGGACACCTCAGTCAATAACAAGCAAGCGCACTGACTGAATTGGATCTGGTGAACACAGAGCACATTACAGCTGACAGCTAAGAGTAGAGAGAATTGAGTGTTATGCCGAACCTGTTATGCTGAACCTCTCTCTTGACCGAACTGAACTGACTATCTGTAGACTAAGTCTAAGATGTCACAGAGTCACAGACTAAATTTACACGCTAGCGGCTCTATACTCAACCCTAACCCGAGAGCACAGGAGCACGTACTCTACCATCCGCTCCAACATAGAGAGCTATACATAGATCAATAACTACAGGAGCTTGACATTATACGTTACACTGTGTGGGTTCGATTCCAGAGTCAACACGCAAAAGTGTCGGAGAATTGAAAATCTGACGATCTAATCAGTTATCGTATCTATCTCTCCACCAAATCATGTATCATAGGTCAAATAGCATACCCATTTTATGTATCATAACAATATGCCTACAAGAAAATACAGCGTTACATATATGCAAAAGTAGACGAGTAACCAATTGATTGTCCATAAGATTGGCTGCGGTCAGTGTCAATAAAGCAAATACAATCGCGAAGCATGCGCTAAGCGCCAACTCTATCATTCACCCAATTACCAACCCGCAACAGTAGGTTTTAGTTTCATTGATAATCTAAATCCTTCTCATGTTTGATTGCTTCGTCAGCCATTCCACTTATCCCACCGAAAATACCTGGCAGACTTGCTACTGCGTGATGGTTTACAGAGGTGATACAGTGTGAATGCGAAATGGATTGCCGAAATCAAAGTATCTCTTTGATCATAGACAGGCATAGGAAAAGCCACTCTACTGTGTGGGTGCAGACGTGAAGATAAAATTTCAGTGCGCTAGCGGAGACTGCACTCTCGCTTATTGCGCGCTGACCTGAGTTCGGCTAGAAATGTATTTTGGCAGGGATACGGTCAACACCTGGACAGTGGAATCTGTTCTACGTATTTGGCTCGTAAGTTGTTAAAGTACCGGATATGTTCCAAGAAGTTATCAGACGACTCTGCATCGCAAACCGCATCACCCTTTCTCAAATTGACGCGAGTTCGCAAAACCGGTCGGATCCACAGTTTCCTACATGTACTATGTTACGACTGCAGCAGTCAAGAAAATCTCACCAATCGAGACCCACATGGACCCTTCCACTGAAATAACTCCCGAATAACCGCAGCTACCACACGAGTGGATCAAGAACTGTAATGGTTGCATTGGCCCTGGTTCAGAACCGTTATTCCTGGTGAGACGGAAACTTCGACTTACGTCATCGCCGGCATGTCATGGTACTAAGGTCAAGTTCAAGGATAGGCTTCGGCCTTGAGGGGATCGGATTCTGGTATTCACTCGCACTTGCTGCTCTTCTGCATCTCATGCAATAGGTGCATCTGCCGGAATTCGTGGGTACCACAAAAAGCACAGTACCGAGATACCGTGTTCATACAGAACTTTAGCCTAATACAAGAACTGTGACGTGAAGATAAGCTTTCCTAGTTATGCATAGTGGAAACTATACCCTTGCTTATCGGCATGACCCCAGCTATTTTAGTCCACAAGATCTTATCGCATGGCCCTGTTAGGGCATTAGATTAAGATCCTAAAGCCAGGGTAGACAAGCAGAGAAAACGTCATAGTGATTACCCGATCTAAGACCCATGTACTTCTTTGTCATTCCGAAATAACTAATATGCAAACCATCAAGGCAGCTGTGTAAGGAGATAATTCAATGCGCGCGCAGTATTGAGGGAGATGTTGATTCTACGGCCCAGCAGATGAAGGGAACCCGAGAATCACTCCAATCTCTCGCACACATTCTCTCAACCAGAATGGAGTACGAGCATTCGGTGTGATAACCCAAACAAATAGAACCGTGTGCATGAATGGCGAACGACCCGATACTTTTGGGAGTATCAACAGCCCGTAACCCAGTGCTAAAAACGTTATAGTTCCATAGGTCATGCAGTTACTAGGTTGGGAGCGGTTACACATGCACAATTGCTTTATTATAGCTGAGATTGTGCAACCCTGAGTGATGTAGACTGGACACATAACAAAACGAGAGAGGTAGATTGTACGCGCAGTTACGCAGACCCGAAAAGTGCAAAAAAAAGCGGAATGTAAATTTTACGGATCAGATATATGATCCTGTATCATATTGCGGAGCGTATGTTCTAGCTACAGTGAGGATGATATGGTTCCAAAGGGATAGGTATAAACCATACAAGTTTCCAATGAACAGTGAACGCAATAATGTAGTGCATTTCAATTACCGGATGATAGCTTCCTAGCCCAAAGGACTTCATCACCCATCACTCGGCAGCACTTGACAGACTATTGTTGCATGTATATATAGACCTGGCACAAGCTGATCATATCCGGGGCTGATGGTACGGGACGAGGCATACTTCTCTCATATATAAACTCGCGTCTTTCGCCTCCTCTCTGTATCTAAGTCTGTTCGTACGGTTCTCCCCATATCGCAACAACTATTACAAATATATAGACCTAACACGAGCTGACCGTAAGCGGGGCTGATGGTAATGCAAGGCACACTTCTCTCTTGTATACATCTCGCGTCTCTCTACTTCTCTCTTCTCTGTATCTAAGTCTATACACACGGTTCTCCGCATACTCGCAATTGACAACGCAGACTGTTACGGCTTGCGGAATCCTCGATTCTCTATAACATAAGAGGTGAGAGCAACGATATGGAGAGTGGCGCCGTTTGTTACTCAAACATTTGGGAGCATCAACAATCGGTGGATCGATCCGCGCCAGCCCAATCTCCATCCGCATCAACTAGAATCGTTCCGACGCTCACAGAGCCTAAAGTGACACTCATGTAACTATAATAACTGAGCTTTGGGCATTTGCGGGGGTCTTTGGCTCGTCTGGATCTGGTATGAAAGATGAATATAGTACCATGTACTAGAACATTGCGAAACTGAAGTTGAGGTACGAGAACCCATGGTAACCGGCAGCATACCCCCACTAATTCAGGATTTAGTCATGATATGTTGGTGGCTGTCGGTGAATCATCGCTTTCAAACCCCTGTACTTGCTGACCCTCTACACTTCTCACCATCCTGTTGCTCAGGTGAGAAGATTCAATTATGTAACTGGTGTGCTCAATTCTGTCACCTCGGGGAAAAATAATTCTTGTAGAGCGTCTCTATGGGTAGCATTGGATTATTTCTGTTTTCTGATAGTTATAAATCCCTAAGGTGGTAACTGCTTGAGGAGGGTGGGGACCAAAATTGGATGATAAGGTAACTTCCACTCTCAAACTCAAATGCATGCTAGAATTGATTCGTTGGAGTAGTGTCTCGGCTATGTCAGCTACTATAACGGGGATAAATCACGATTACTGCCGGTGATGACGCTTGAGTTTGCTAGGCGAACTTCTAACACATCTCAACGGATGGAATGCCGCGGGCAGCAATCGAGCTGCAACCATAGTTGCTCTCCATCTTCCACATCTAACAAAACAGTTACAAATTTTTTAGCATCGATTCTTTGATTTCTAGATTCCAACCAGCCAAACATCAATTATTTCCAACCAATTCATTATTATATAGGAAATCAGAATTAATAAACAGCTATCCAAAAAACAATCCATCTCGACACAAATTAAGTCGCGAACTGCAGCGCATGTGTATGTCCTAAGCGGTAGACAGTAACATTGTAGAAATCCAGATCCCTCTTGTCATAACCACGATTCAGCATCGCGGAAGTTGCCTACCCTCTTGCGAAGCATACAATTCTATACATTGTTAGCAGTCGAATCTACAAAACCGTGGAGTGTTTTACATTCAGTCTCGATTGCAGGAACCGTGACGGTCTCTGTCGCAGCGGCAGTCACCACGTTGATAGTCGGGGTGCACTCCGACGCAGTCTCAGTCGTGATAGACGTGATTGGTGTACACACAGCTGCCGTAATCTGCAATTGGTGTTAGCCTCCGCAGTTTATATTGGGCAACCAGCCTACCGATGTGATTGTGTGAGTGACAATGGGTGGGCATGTCCTCTGTCTGACAAAAACCGTCGAAGTCGTGGACCGGACCCCCAAGGTCACAGTTTGCCACGCTGTGCGTGTAACAACTCTGAGCCTGGTAGTAGTAATCCGCTGGGTACTGTATTCCAACGGTCAGCTTCGGTTTATCCATGGCTTGCGATCACCCACATGACGGTATCTCTACGACCAGGTACCTGAGGCATGGCCGAGACGACAACTGCGAACAAGAGGGCAAGGCAATAGGTGATGACACTGAACTTCATGGTGATAAAGACGGGAAATAAATTACTAAAAGAGTGTGTAATGTGTAATGAACGTGTGTAGACGAATTACCAAATATGAATGAGTGAAGACTTCGGATGGCCGCGCTGTTGTTTTGACCGACGGCAATCCGGTTGTATTTATCAGAAGAATACCAGGAGACATCCACTCAGCCGATATAACATCTCTTGCAAAAATAAATCTTATACGATATTGAAAGGACTATGTATTCATGCTTCCTGCGTAACCTTCGCTTCCCATGCAAGCCCATGAGCGGCTGGGTGGATGTTCCTGCGTTTGTCCCACCTCGAGGTTAATGACGCCTTTGTGCCAGGTTAGCTCCCGAGGGGCAAAGTGGCTTTTCGCGTTTGTTGGTGCAGTTCTCTAAAAACCAATTGCAACATAATCGTATCCGGAATATTTAACGCTTCAATCAAGGAGAAAGCTTCCGCCCTTCGGCCAGCAACTGGTCCCCTTTGACCGAGCTGAAACTTGACGCGAAAAATCATGTTGCACCCGTCTCGTCTATGTGGGCTCGCGCTGTGAATCACATTTTATGTGCTAATAGGCATAAAAATTCTGTCGAATCTATTTTTATTCCCCGGCACAGCGATTCTAGACAGATGGGGACAGTGCGGGAGAGTTTCATAGAAGAGAACGTAGTGAGAGGGGAAGGCACAGTCAGGCAATGCTTCGGTCATAGAGTGTCGAGGAACCGGGGAATAGCATAGTTGTGTCACGGCCGCAAGCGGCCAAATACAATATGAGTACAAAGAACAAAGTCTGGTTATGGGAAATACGAAGAGTAGCTATACAATAATAACTGCTTATTGTGAAACCGCACTTCCAGTGTGGGGGTCTCGGAGAATTTGCAACCGAGTATGTATGAGTACACACGTGCGTCTTGTACAACGGCCATGGACTGGAATCATGGAACATGTGCCAAGACACCTCATTTCAGGAAGAAACTGGAATTATCAGAGCACCGTGCGCTAAACTGGGTAAAACGCGGGAAGAAAATGCAAAGCAACAAATAGCCGTTGTCTCAGCCTCCTCCCCTCAAGTTAATGCCCTTGTCTGATAGCAAAAACTCACTTTCAGAAATGGGATCCGGACTCATCTTCCATGGCCCGTACAACTGTCTTGAACGATAATGACGCCGATTAACGAATCCTCCCTACCGAACACCAAGTTCGATTGAAGGAGATTGCACGTGATTTGCTTTGTCACCTTTAGAAGTACAGCGGGTTCGATATTAGACAGAACCAACAGACCTTATTGTTGATCATTTCCCAACACAACAAAATTTGTTCAGTGGCGTTCGAGGGGCGAATGAAAACGTGCGCACATTTTTCAAATGAAGGTTGGCTGCGCATGCATGTCTGCAGGCGCGTACAAGGTTGGACAGCGCCTAATGCAAATAGTGAACGGTGGCGCTTATGACCGCACCCTAGTACGCATAGAGACACCACATCTGTTTAGCACATCCAACAGCTCTTTCAACGAGTGGTGCGGAGAAATGGCGGGAATGCAGCGTCCCTCCCCTGCCGGATGCGCTCTCTATAACCTTGGCAGTAATCATCATGGGTTATTCGTTTCAGTATCCAGAGTTGCAATTCAGCTAGAATATAGCAATCAAAGTGCTGAAATAGACTGGAGGGCTTGTAAGGAACTACATGTAGAAATGAGCGGACTCTCTCGTGTATCTTTCGCTGGGTCTTTCCAATCATGGTCTTTGAGGGTCGGGGAACAGCTACACAGTGCACTTAGGTGTCAAAGCTGATGTGATGCGGTGGGGATGAGTCCTTCATTGAAGAAACATGTTGGGATTCACTAAACACGAGTGAGTCATAGTTTGAAGTATTCGGTTTATCTAGACGAGCTTGGGTAGATGAGGAGGGCCGGCCACTATGCGTCAGTGCTTTCTTGGCTGAGGTGTAAGCATGCAGGTACGCGACGGGAGATGTGCGGGAGCACCACATACGTCAAAAATATAAATCCCGAGAACAACCTCAATGGGGTAGATAACTAATTGTATTAATATCCAGTTCCCTCTAAAACTATTCTTGCATATCCCCATGCGCGGGTTAAGGAGCGAAACCCACGGTTGACCACTTATCTCCATTCTCCAGCTTGTTTTAGATAATATAGCCAGACAATGGTCGGTCAGCTGAAGGAAGTGCACTCCGCTGAGAGTTGGTGTATTTGAAGCATGGAGAAATGTCAGGTATCTCCTTGTACATTAGACAGCTGAAAGGTACGTCGAATGTTCTAGGTACTACAGTCAACCGCCGGGTAGTTCAGCCCCAAGCCACATCTCTCGCCATACCCAGATCACACACCGGTTTAGCTTTTGCAATTACCACCTTGATGTTTTAGGACAAGGTTGCGCTTAGCTTTATATTCATATACTGCTAAATCCGTGCACTAGATATCCGGTGTAGATACGCTTCAGTGACGTGCTCGCAAGCATGTAGTCAGCCGAATCTATTCATCATCTCTAGGCACGAAAGAAAGACACGCTGGTATTCAGTTTCGGGGTCCAGAATAATTATCCGCTTAGGATGTAGACTACAGGAGTGTATGGAGTGGAGACGGACTTTTTGGTCATACGGGAACGGCTTGGCTGTTCTAGCTTGTCCGATCGATGACACGTATTGTACGACTCTGGCGGGATGTTACATGCTCCCCTGAAATATTCTAACTGATTATCACTTTTATCTCCGCGGCTGATACAACGATATGCAACAAAGACCCATGTAGTTTCTAGGGCTGAATGAACATTTTTCTAACCATGATGGTTGCTTTTTCACAGTTTTTCCTACACTTTACACAATTGAGTAACATCAATTTCCGGAACATGTTGCCTGGATAGCCAAAATCATTTTCCAGGCCATGTTTGGTATTCTGGAGACCCCTTTCTGTGGTAGTGATTATGGCTTTCATGTAGTCACTGCTGGGCAGCGGGTATATAGCTACTGACCAGTGGACAGATCGAAGTTCTTGGAAACCAGACAACTCACTGGCGACCTTTCGCCCTGCCTCACTCTTTCCTTTGAACATTCCTTTAGATGCGAATTAACTAGCCTTTGGGCGAATCCATTCTTTACTTGACTGTCTTTTCATATTACACAATTCGTTCATTCATCACACTCCAATCATGAAGATTAGCATTGTCCTATCTCTCCTTGCTCTCTTCGGTGTTGCGGCCTCTACCTGGCCGGGTTTAGGGGGTTCCGGCCCAAACGCTTTGTAGGTTACTCAGGTGCAATGATAGATAAGATGTCAGCTAACTTTGGGCTATAGAGCTAAGCGAAGGATATTTACCAGAACGAGGCGTATAACTAGCTGGCAACTCTCTACTACAACGAGGTGGAGGACTCGAACATCATTCAGTAGCGTCAGTGTTAGTGTTAGAACTGTAACGGTTAAGCCGAGGACCTGTGCTCAGGATAGTGACCAGACGGTTACTTCAGTAAGTTCTTGCAGTTGAGGTCTATCATGAGAAAGTCCTAATATCGTCTAGTTCATCCCATCCGTTTGCACTCCGGCAATAACCATTGAAACCGTGATGGTACCCGGCTCCTGTTCATCTGATATCACAACTACGTCAACGGAGACTGTTACAATCAGTACCACGGGTTCTACAGCAACTGTCAGCAGCACGGAGCCAATAACATCAACCAGTGTTTCTTCAACCGATGTCTCAGCTGAGATTAGCAGCAGTTCTACGAGCACCGCAGCCGTAGAGACAACCGAGACCAGTTTTAGTATTAGCGAACCAACGACTGTGTCCATAAGTTCCTCGGTAGCTAGCTCATCTACAGAGATTGTCAGCGAGTCTAGCACCGTCACTTCGACTGATCCAGGGAGTTCTTCGGCAACCGGGTCTCCTGTAGAGTCATCCAGCGTGTCAACGACCGAGCCTACCAGTGATACCAGCAGCATCGCATCTACGGAATTCGTAGTTACTTCAACAGATGCTTCCACAGATGCTTCGGCAATTGAGCCCAGCACCAGTTCGTCTGCCGAGTCTACTAGTGTCATAACAACTTTGGACTCTACCATTCAAAGCTCTAGCGCTTTATCCAGCGAAACTAGCACTACAATCACTGAGACTAGCAGTTCTGAGTCCACGAGCACATCGCTATCAGATCCCGCAACTAGCTCTAGTAGCACTGTGGTGATCGATACAGTTGATGTAACCACCATGGATCCTGTGACCACATCCAGTGCTGAGTCGATTATCGCTTCATCAACCGACACCAGCACCCTGATTACGGTCACTCTCACTTCCGAGTCCACCCAGTCCAGCACCGATTCCTCTATTACTGTCACCACTGAGACTAGTATATCGAACACTCTTTCTGCTACCGACTCAAGCACCGGGACCACTGACATACTCGCCACTGAGACTAGCATTGCCGAGTCCACCAGCGCTTCTGCCACAGAGACTAGCACCGCCTCCGATCTCACTAGCGTATCTTCCTCAGAGTCTAGTAGTCCTTCGTCCACTGAGGTTGCGGTTACATCTACATCAGAATCTAGTAGCACTGAGACAGCCATCACATCCACCTTGGAGTCCACTAGTGCTTCATCAATCGAGTCCAGCACCGCTACAGATCCTACCAGCGTGTCTTCCTCAGAGTCTAGCAGTTCTTCGTCTACCGATACTACCACTAGTGTTTCGATAACCGAGACGAGTGCAGAGTCGAGTATTATTTCCACCGTCACTACAGATGATAGCAGTGCGTCTGCCTCCGAAACTGGCACTACTCTCACATCGGAACCGAGCAGTACCCCGATCATCACCGGAGAATCTAGCAGTGCTACGTCGACTGAAACTGCCAGTGTAGCAACTTCGGACTCTAGCAGTGCTACTTCTGCCGACATCACCGTCACTGGCACCACCGAAGCTAGCAGTACTTCATCAACTGAGACCACTGTCACCGCTGAGTCTAGCAGTGCCATATCGACGGAAACTTTCGACGGAACAATTTCGGATCCGAGCACAACCGAGACCCCTAGCACTAGCATCTCACTGTCCAGTACCACTTCCATCGACACTTCCACTACGGCATCAGAGTCTAGCAGTGTTACATCCACCGATGTTACCGCTACAGTTTCATCTGAATCTAGCAGCACCCAATCCACTGAGACGGCTGGAGAATCTAGCAGCACCTCAGCCACTGAGTCTGGTAGTACTTCGGCCACCGAGACGATCGAGACTAGTGCAACAGTTACGTTGGAGGCAAGCAGTAGCTCATTTACTGACACTACCGCTATAGCAAGCTCAGATCCAACCACTGCCACTTCCAGCGACATTACGGCTACGGTTATACCTGATTCTAGTACTTCCTCATCTACGGAGATAATCGCGGAATCTAGCAGCACTGTAACCAGTGAGACTAGCGGTACATCACCTACGGAGACAATCGCGGAATCCAGCAGCACTGCAACCTCGGAGACTATCATTACCTCATCTACAGAGACAATCGCGGAATCCAGCAGCACTGTACCCACAGAGGCTAGCATTACGTCATCGACGGAGACAATCGCAGAATCCAGCAGCATTGTAGCCACGGAGACTAGCACTACTTCAACTACGGAAACAATCGCAGAATCCAGCAGTACCGCAATCTCAGAGACTATCATTACCTCATCTACGGAGACCATCGCAGAATCCAGCAGCACTATAACCACTGAGACTGGCACTGCCTTACCTACAGAGATAATCGCGGAATCTAGCAGCACTGTCACTACAGATATTAGCACTACCTCACCTACAGAGACAATCGCAGAATCCAGCAGCATTGTAACCGCGGAGCCTAGCACCACCTCATCTACGGAGACAATCCCGGAATCCAGCAGCACTGTCATCACTGAAATTAGCAGTACCTCATCTAGCGATACATCCACTGTGACTGCTACATCTGCATCAGAGTCAACAGGCACTGAGATATCTGTCACTGTCAATCCTGAATCCAGCAGCTCCTCAGCTACCGAGACCAGCAGTTCTTCATTAGTGGAAACAACCGACATAGCTACGACAGTTACATCAGAGTCCGGTAGTTCATCAACAGATGTGGCAACCGACACTGCTACGATTGTTACTTCAGAGCCTAGCAGTTCCTCGTCTACTGATACGGCCGTCACTGTCACTTCTGAAACCAGCAGTTCCTCATCCACCGATTCTCCAACCACCGTTACATCGGAGTCTAGCAGCACCTCTGAGCCCAGAAGCGACTCACCCATTGAGAGCAGCAGTACCTCAGCCACGGAGACATCTGACATCACCGCCACCATTTCTCCAGAGTCGAGCAGTTCATCATCCACCGGGACATTCGAGGACACCGCTACAGTTACGTCGGAGTCTAGTACCATCTCACCTATCGCGAGTAGCAGTACCTCACCGACCGAGACAACCAACGCTGTTACGACGGAGCCAAGCAGCAGTTCATCAACCGGAACACCCGCAGTGACTGCCACGGTTACTTCCGAATCCAGTAGTTCTTCAACCACAGGAACCATCCTTACCACTGCCACAACAGAGCCGAGCAGTTCCACTTCCACTACTACCTCTGCCCCAAGCACAACTACAAGCCAGCACAATAACGACAACAACAATGGCAACAACGATCGCGGCGGGAACCGTGGCAACAGAGGAAATGGCCGCAACGGAAGAAATGGGCGGAACGGAGGCAACAGATGGAACAGATGGAATAGCAGGAATGGACGGAATGGACGGAACGGAGGGAACGGACGGAACGGAGGAAACGGAAGGAACGGAGGCAACGGAAGGAACGGAGGCAACGGCGGCCGTGGTGGTCGCAACTAAATCTATCGGTAATACAGCAGCAACTAAGGTAAGCCTATCCACCCCTTTATTGCAGTATTGCATTCCCTAATATTGAATTCAGTAGTACACAGGTCTGGGAGTCGTAAAATTAGTTGGGAGGATTCTTATGTGTTTTCATTTGTATGGTCTTTATTGAGTGCCTTTAGTAGTAATTTATTTCTGAGTATTGAAATGTCGGTCGCGAGTCACGTTGGTGATCCTATGATCACGATACTTTACCTCTCTACGAAGAGTTCGTTGTGAAAAGATTTTGCAGGCCACAAGGGTAAGGGTTCGGGTCGTTCTGTGTCGGAAATACATTCCCGAACGCATTCTCCGACATGAAGCTACTCAAATTTTTGAATGACACCAGGTGACATGGGTGAGATGTAGCGTACACTCTAATGGAATCCGCACGCTACTAGTGTATTGGTGTGACTTCAGTTGATGCGCTCTCGGTTTGTGGTATTATGTATGCCGAAGAACCATCTGGGCATTTCGGAACTATTCATGTTCATTTACGAACTTAGGGATAACTGCACCATTAAACCAATGAAACAGAATGTCATGACAACAACAGAAAACACACATCACAAATCACTCCCCCAAGCATTACGACCAGACACGCAACATACAGCGGCCGTAACTACTACAAATACTCCTGCATTCTCCTCTAAGGCGCACAGCAATAACCTCACCGAACCTACCCCATCTTCATTTCTTACAATGCCGCCCCACTAACTCTAGATGCAACACAAAGAGAAGTAAAAGTATCCATAACCCACAGACATATTAGTTGGATCCGAGCGATCTGGTTAGCAGCCCGGGTATACCAGGAGATCTTTCTTCGGCTCGTGAGTTGAAAATCTAGACAAGGGGAACCGAATTGGCTATTTTTTGTCCATGCAGCGGGATACGAGGATTAATCGAAGTAGAGGTACACAAACACTGAGAATTCCGTTATAAATAGCAAATAACGTTTCTTCCACTTGGTTTACCACTAAGGAAACATCTGCCAAGGCGTCCAACCACTCATGCATACGGCCCAGGCGCCTTATTAGGGGCGTGGGCGCGTCCAACGCCCACACCTAACAAGCCGCTAGCGGGACACCTCTTAGCCATGCTCCCAACCTCAGCTCCCCGCTCCCATACCTATCCAACTTTGAGCTCAATTAACTCCAAGATTTTTCTGTTGACCAGGATATTGTTTATATATGAAATGTAGTTAACAAGATTCTCTTTCACTTGCTTGTCTTGTCTATTAGTTTCTTCTAATATTCCAAGAGCAGTTAATGATGAAGTACAGTGGCTTAGACAATACTTAGTACTGTTGATGCTGCTAAGCACTGCTAAGCATGGCTGGTATTTTGCATCAGGTAAATAATTTCTACCTCATGCTTAGATACATGTCATATACCATCAGGTGAATCTTTTCTACCTGTCACTTAGATACATGTCATTACCATCAGGTAAATCTTGTTTACATGACTGTAAGGTTAATCTGAGATGAGTGACAGCTTATGACTCAAATATGGAGACCAACCAGTTTACAACCAGTATCAGTACCAAGCTAATGATAATTCAGAATTGATCGGCATATAGTATAGCTACTCTGTGGAAAATAGCTTTGAATTTGGCCAAGCATTGGTGGACTTATGGGTTGACTGCAAAGGGAGAATACAGAGAAAGAGAGTTACTGACGCATATGATTTCGCCACTTGTGGTTGGAACTCATTGTCCTTGCTGCCTGAGTCTCTTTAGCATGCTACAAGACTACTTAGGTGCTGCTTGCCAGTTTTTAGGGACAATGAAATGTCACTTGGGCAAAAATTGCCTGAGTTATGAAACCATAGAGGGTCTCCCACTTCGGCAACTCAGAAACAGTACCTATCTCAACAACCACCTGCCCAAATCCGCCAAGACTGATATCAACTGACAACTAATGTGCTATATATGCTCTGATAGCTTACCAGTGAATTCCATTTACAATTGGTGATGAAACAGGGGGTTAGATGGTGGGCAAAAATCCGCCAGCTTCATGAACTATCACTCACATTTTCATCTTACTCAATGTTGCATAAATAGATCTCAGCCTGTGTATGGCCGGAGATGATTGCTCGTATGGGAGGCTGGGAGATGGCTGGGAGATTGCTGTCTCGGTGATGATGTTCAGCCGGATCTATACATAGATGAGTACGTACGCATTCGCGCTTGTATGACCATATATATATGGCCTTGTGGCCCTCTTAGATTATATACAATCAAGCTTCTCTAGCATCACTATTTCAACACTCAAAATTGGTCTGCTTGACTTGATTTTTAGATTGACATGTTGGCTTTGGAGTTGTCTATTATATTACTGACTCTGATATTCTCTCCATTGTGTGGTTGTTGAGCAATTTGCAATTTTGAACGTTTCCGGGATTTGCAAGGTGCCCCGCTAGCAGCTTGTTAGGTGTGGGCGCTGGGCCTGCCCACGCCCCTAATAAGGCGCCTGGGCTGTATGCATGAGGTGGAACTGATGACAACGTCAGAATCTACCAGTACTTCAAGCGCCGGGTCCGCCTCTGCAGATGCAAATACCGCCACCCCCGATGGTGCCCCCATCACTTCCACTGGTGCCACTATCAGCACTTCCACTGCATCTACCAAGATGTGAGCATTTCAATTTTACCATGATATTATTCATATACCGACTCTGAATTCAGCATTGCACCGGACAGAAACCTGAAAAATACTCCCAGACATCTGGTTCTAGCTTCCTTTTGTTTCTTCTGTACGGGTTTCGATGGGTAGGCATAATAGTTTAGTAGTGAATGTAATACCCATTGAGAGTCGCTTTCGTGGGCCTAGGCTCATCCTGTAGCCCTGTCGGTTCAATTCTTATACTAAATCCAACAAAATTTTCAGCGCTAGAAGTATTCTACCACCGTGTAGACTAGATGGATGGAACTCTTACTTTCATTAAATAGCGGTAGTAAGACTGGGGTTAACTGTCCTCAGCCATTGACGCTGTGGACGCAGTGATGTGGATTGATCCACAGGATGGACTCAGCGCTCCCATCCCTGAAGTTGATTATCGATGGTTTATGTTCGACTCTGCGATGGTGTTAATCCAATTAGGGATTGATATAGTGGATATAGTACTTAGGTGGAAGTAGGAATGTTTAGAAACTTGATTGCGGTTCCATACGGGGAATTAGTGACTTGCAGTTGTGGTAAGCAGAAAAGAACCAGATCTACCAGAAGCACCCATACTTTGCAGTATCTCCAAATTTCGAGCAATAGCTTCCGAAATTAACTGACGCTAGGTGCATAAGGGTCAATGGTACGCACATCAACACCCCACTCGCACCCGGATAGAGTTGGAAATATGGTTCAGCTTGACTAAGGGCTAGTGGAAGTGAATTGGCGGGCGGGACTCTACCGATGGCTAGTGGAGGCGAGCTTTTCGGCGGAGGCGAGCATCTGGGCCGACTAAAGGCGGGCGGAGGAGGGTGGTCGAATCCTTGAACTAGGGCGTGAGCTTGAGCGTGAGCTTGAGCGTGAGCGTGAGCTTGAGCCGGAGCTTAAGGTTGGGCCAGAGCGCGAGCTTGAGCGCGAGCTTGAGCTCGAGCCAGAGCCAGAGCTTGGGAGGGAGCGGAGGAATCCAGAGCGAGGGAAGGGGGTATATAAGAGGAGCGGAGCGGCAGTGGTTAGGCAAGAACCGCCTTCAGCATCAACCCGCCCACCCTCACCTCTGCATATACTGTTGCTAGTTCTGCACGTTTTTGACTCTACACCCAGTGAAGGGCTTCCGGCCCCGAATGGGAGAGTGCAGGTGGAGCGGAGGCCGCAGCGGTGGCCTTCGCTCCCCCGAGGCGGCTCCATTGTTTATACTTCGTTTACTGTTTTGTTTCGTTCGGGTTTTTGCTTCGTGCCATTTCTTGTGCTGCAAATGTTTGTATATGAATAAATGGAAAGCACGTGCTAGGGGGAAGAGCGAGTCCACTAGTTCACTACTCTTCAGAACCAAAGGGTAATGTGAACGATTTGATTCCGTTAAGGAGGAGCGCTACATGGCTAACGAAACTGTTTAGATATTTAAGCCATACTTTCCTGATTCTGGACCCCGTACAGAAAGTTTAGTATGATAAGTGGCCCCCACTACCGTCATGGCGGGAAGGGTTAGGGCTTTACTTCATTTTCTCATGGTCAACTCATGAAATATCTACACCCAAAACAAATGAGAAAACGCACAAAAGAACCAGTTAATCCTAGGACACTTCCGGGATATCGAACTATTCGTGTCTCTATCCTTCCAAGACAGTTATTGCCATTACCTACACCTTTAATTCTTTGGCTCAATTGAAAATATAAATCGCAATCGATATCTTGAAATATAGCTCTGGGTACTAGCTAGGAATGATTGCCTCTTATAGCTATGATTACAGCAAATAGGTCGTTGGTATATGTACAGTTATAGGATCGAGCAGACACAACAACTTCACCACCATAACACATCACCTGGGAGAAGGATGGTTTTCAGCAATGATAGCTTTCATAGGAACAAGTTGGATCCCAGCTTCCGAACGAAGACAAAGTCATTTCAACATAGAGTTGGGAGCACCGAGTTAAGAAGTTGTGATGGTACTTGAAGTCAAGCGGAACAGGACCAGAAAAACTGTAAAGATCGTCCGACAGGTCTTAGATATGAATTAACTGCATATGTACTGCTGAGTAGTCTCAAAACCACTAATTTCGCAAGACACATCCCTACCGGTAAAGAAAGACGTGTTTCCATGATACAAGTACATTAACACATCCAGCGGGTAGTAATTAAGTATACTCTGAATCGGCAATTGCAATATAGCCCATCCAACATATTGAATTATGCACACTGGCAGCAGTATGGACCACCCAACAGGATAAACGCACTTCCGTAGTTGGCAGCGGTGGTTTCAGCTAAGTTGCACAGCCGGAAAATCAAAAATTCCAAAGTCTGTAAAAATGAATTAACCCTAATTAGTCTAGATATATGCTCGTGAGCTAGCCAACTAACCAGCTGGTAAATAATTGTGAATTGTGAAGATAGGCGGTGGATCCAACGTGAGATAGTTGTGGTTGGCAATGCCGGGGATGTTTTGAGTCTCATATTCTAGGCCAGTTTTATAGCTTCAGACAGGTGACTAAATGGTGTAATTATATTTCTATTGGTGACCATTCTGGGTGCCTTATTGCATGTAGTGAGAACTACGAGATGGTAACGGGACGGATTTCATGGTCCATTATCCCATTATCCCATACTGCGACAAGATATCGGATGAGAAAATCGCAAAATCTTGCGTGGTATTAGACAGGATGCCATGTCATTTTGTGTTAAAGCAGCACCCTGCGTGTCCAATCTTAGTTTACAACAGCCGTCCTTACTCGGTGGCCGTTTTTGTGATTTTTGAGCGGTAGTAGAGCAGCGGGGAGAATCCCGTCCGCATACGTGATGTCGCCGGACCGCGAGAAATCCCCGTCTTGGCACTTGCACGGACGGTTTTTGGATGGGATTACCGTCCTGTTTTCATCCCGTGGTTCACACTAATTGAAGGCAGCAGAATATCGTCCGGAGCTGCCTAGCGCTGACTGCATCGCAGTGATGCAATACGAATACGACATCATTTTCTCGGGTGCAATCTTCTCCACCAAATCTTTTTAACTCTACCGTGTTCTGTTTTACTGGTGTATATATGGAGGGGATGGATTTTGAATTGCCGGGCTAACTGATTACCATATATGGTAATAAAGTAGTGATAAAAAGAGTTCTAATAATATTTGTCAGTAACTCTCATTTTGAGTACTAAATGTTTTCAATACAAGCTAACTCAACTCTTTTGGGCAATTGATTACCATTTCGCGTGCTTTGAGGACTCAGTGTGCAGGGAACTGCTCAAGGTATGCAAATGCACTAAATTTACCCGAAACGTTAATTATTGTTCAGCCTCCACGCACTCACATCCCTGCATTACATCTCTTAGCATTCAAATACCGCTGTCTACCCCGCCTCATCACCCCATCAACCCACCAACTCATCTTAACCGCACAGTCGTCAACCGGTACACGTTCTGTCAACCAAAATCGCCGTATACGAGTACACCTTCCGCCAATATAACACTGCGAATATTTCAATACCAGTAGAGCCTTCTTTAGAACACGCGATTACAACTACACAGCAACGGTTCTTTCCGTACCGAGCCGCTAGCATCGTCGCAAACTTGAACGCCACGTCGCCCAATACTCTCCGCCGCAACATCCGCCGCTGCCAATACAATGTCCTGGCCATCATTTCTTTCACTCCCTACGGAACTCCACAACATAATTCTTTCCCATCTCACCCAAGCGCGTAGTCTCTACGCCGTTTCTCAGACCTGCCGATATCTCTCCATTCTCGTTGCTCCATATCTCTTCAACTCCGCTGTCAACGCGAAAGACTCCTATGCACTCCGCTGGGCTACCTCCGTCAACAACACCGAACTGATGACACGACTTCTAAGAGCTGGTGTCGATGTCACTGGGAGAGAAATCGGCAATGGATACTCTCCATATAGGCTGGGGGAGCCACGTGGCTTGAAGTACAAAACTGCGTTGCAAATTACGCTGGAAGTGGGGCATACGGATGCTCTAAACATTCTATTGGATCACGGAGGTGCAGTTAGATCTCAGCTTCTGGAGGGTAGTTTACTACTAGCTCCAGTGTCTAGAGGTGATTTACCGATGCTCGAAATATTACTGGAATACATCCTTTCCGACCTTGAACGATCTGACAATGGTACATTGGTATGGGACGGTGCATGGGACGATGCTGTCACGGAAGCGATTCGGTCTGGCAAAGTCGAAACCGTGGAATTCTTTCTGGACTGTGGGTTTGAGTTTTCCGATCCCTTACACCAGGCTGCAAGCGAAGGTCACATTGAAATTGCCAGGCTGTTGCTGGAAAGGGGTGTTATTGAGGATATCGGAGGTCGATCCCTTGGGTGGGACGACATGACGCCAATGGATTTGGCGGCTCAGCAAGGGCATGTTCATCTGATGGAGCTGTTATTGGGCAATGGCGCTGAAATAGATTGCACTTCTGACGAAGGGATTCAGCCAGTCCATCACGCGGCAGAGTCCGGTGGAGACGATGCTGTGAAGTTCTTGGCCCAAAATGGAGCAGATGTGAATGCGTCATCTATCGATGGAACCACGCCCATCCACCTTGCAGCCCTGTACTATCAATATTCCACGCTGGAAGTGCTGATCGATATGGGAGGGGATGTGAACACTACTGATTATCAGGGCCGTGCAGCGTTGTATCATGCGGCGAGAGCAACTGAATTTCACGAACCATATAATTTACTGACATCCTCACCTTATGAAGTACGTACATACGGCATTGATTTAGCATGGTTGCTCTTGCAGAACGGAGCGATACTTGATCAACAGGACGAGAATGGATGGACGGCAATGGATGTGGCTGTGCAGGGAGGTAGGATTGGAATGGCGAGGACGTTGCTTATGGCTCGCAAGATGAAGGGCATTGAATATATTGCGGATACTTTGGAGGGGTTGTATGACCATTTCGACAATATGGATCGAGACTATAAATGGTTTGGTTCACCAGTTGTGTGATCGGAAAAATCTCAGGCTCGTGCATGGTATGACTATCCCCCCCTCAGTTTCAGTTAGAGTGAGCTGAACTAGTTAGCCTTGCTTCGTTTGGTACTACATCTTACACCACCCATTGAAACACTCGTTTGCTCACCAGCAATAGGAGATATCAAGATGCGAACTCTCAGTTAGTACTGGAGTAGAAATACCGGGTATTATTGGTGATAACAGACGTCGCATAACCGATTTTCGCATAACTGTAGTATTAGAAAATTGCAATATGATTGTCAAATACAGACAAAGAAATTCCGGTTGAAATCCCTTAACTAACAGTGCTCTCTGGCAAAGCAATCGAATGCATGCGCGACCACAGACAGACGGGTCTTTTCCATCGTGGTGGAGCCACAAAGAATGTCATATGTTACTGGGTATCAAGATGTTGCTTATTGTGTAATAAATATCTGTAATATCTCCCACAGGCCCGATTGCTCAAGTTGCACAATTGTTGCATTTTGTCATAGTGAAGGTTCCACAACGCTGTAACGATAGCTACATGAGAGAGGTCTGGGAGACAATCTGCATAACGCTTAAAGAGTGTGATCAACTGGGAACCAAAGAACGAACGATATGAAGGGGTTGCATCTCGAGAGTAAAGAGTAAAGAACTAATTTGTAAATGTAGGGCAAATGCATTATATCTATTATTGCTACATATGGTTTGAGTGCCTAGTTGTTTTGCCCTGACTTGAACAGTCTGTGGAACTGCCTTAGTGTTGCCACTCCCTGTCCAGAGAACCTCTGATGATACGGCTTTTCAATGGCGTATTCGAACTTCTTTTAATAGGTGAAGTATGTTTGACGTAATAATGTACGCGTTCAGAATCTATATCCTCCAGTTCATCGCTCCTGGCAAAGCACGGAAATGAAACTACTACTTTGGAAACATACTCGTTCGCAGCGCTTGAAAGTTTCCCAACGTAGAGTGATGCTGGCTGGGGAGGAATCAGTGCACATTGCAAAAACTCGCCACAGCTTTCAAAGATCGCGCGAATTTTGGAAAGCCTCTGAACTCTCAAGGAGCGGCAGCTTATAGGTGTCTAAGTGCCAAAACCTCATCTCGCACTCACCAAAAAATTTATATCCCAATATTGAAAATAAATAATCAGATTACGCGGGCTAAACACTAATACATAGTAAATTTGATACAAAGACCACCTAAATTGTCGGGCAGTGGTGGTGGTTACCGGCAACTGGAATGTTCTAGTCAGTTCACGGAGGATGTCAGCGTCAACCCGCAGTGTAACTGGGCTCCGTGAACTGACCGGTCACTTCGTTGAGGGATACAGCCGATCATAGGGAGAATCGGGGGGGAAAAAGGTTGACATTTCTCTGCTCAGCTGCACTGATAAAAATAACAAAGTCAATCCAATTAAGTCTACAAGTATTTGTCCAATCACAAAGTGATGTATACATGAAATATGCATAATTCATAGCTCTTTCACTTTCCGTTTTTCGATTTAGAATATCTTTATTCCTGATTGAGTGGCTCTAAAAAAACACCCAAAAAAAGCTGAAAATCAATGTTTTTCCACAACCATTCTGCCAATATTAAAGATATGGTAAATTGGAGACCCAAAGTTGAAAGAGCAATGAATTGTGAATATTTTCATGTATACATAACTTTGTGATCGAAGTAATTGTTACTCTTGATTGACCACAACTAGCACTGGTCAGTTCACAGAGCGCTGATCTGACTGTCATTCACGGAAGGTGGGACTCCGTGAACTTACTGGTTACTCTGTGGACTGACATTGTCCGTGAACTGACTAGAACATTGAACAAAGACACTGTATGAAGCGGCTAAATTATTAGTCTTAAGCCACCTGATGTCACAAAATTAAACTTCGAGCAAAAGAAAATATTTTGCAATGGTGAATACTGAATATCGACTAGTGATTATGAATTCCATGGCTAGAAAGTGCATCGTCATTCATTTTTGGGCTGCATTGTATAAATGCGTCTACTAAGTGCTGCCTCTGGCTGCATCTCCAACCAATACCATTAGCACGGTCATACGCCCACAAAGAAGGCCTCTATTTCATCTCCAAACTGCTTGCACCTTTTCCTTGCACTGGAGCCGTAGTCATTATTTGCCTAACTTGGGTACATTCGCACAATTTCATTACGTGTTTTGGCATGTCTTGGCACCCCCCACTCGCTATCTTGCATGTCATCCCCTACGAAGTGAGAGAGTAATCTCGAATGTATATGATTAATTTAAACATGATTCTTGTTGCTTTTGGACATACTTTTAGAATGCCAGTGATTGTTAGATCGCCTGTTTAGGCGCTTCATACAGCCAGTAATAAGCGTTCAATAGTACACAAGGACTACCTGGAGACACTCCGATCTCTAAATGCAGCTGAGTACTGTAGCTAGTTCCCATCTCCAAGTGCACTTTACCAGCGTAGCCAGCTCCTGTCTCTAGCGCACTTATACCATAGCTAGCTTATGTTTCTAATCGAGTACCGCAGCCAACTCTTGTCTCCAAGTGCACTTGAGTACCGCATCCAGCATGCTTTCGTTGAGCCTATAGTCGCCTTCGATAGATAGATCGATAAATGGGACAATTGAATCGGCGTGAAGCATACTCCAAGAGCTTCCTGTGCACCCAGGCGGCCAAGCCTTCATGTGTACCAAAAGCTTCCAGTGAAAACGAGTCAAAGTATAGCCAGATCCGCCGCCAGAAATACTAGAGTTTACCAAGTCAATAAACCTAAAATCTGCATATAGTTTTCCAGGCTGGTGAACCTAATACCGATCTGCAGCCTTAAGCAGGGTTTCCCAACGGTCCGGGAGGACTATAGTCTTGACTAGGGTCAGATATAGTCTTTACTAGGGTTTACCAGGGTCGGATATTTGTAGTTCCGGGATAAATAAATTCCACTCTGCAAGAGTACAGTAACCAAATCCGGGAAGAAATCTTCAGCTGCAGTATCTCTGGGGGCAATTAATAGACTGTAGCTCTCCGCAGTTGTGTAGTCTTGTCATGGAGCGCCCTGGTCCGTCCAGTCCTAAAATTTTGAGCCCCGCAAACTATCGTCCAGTCGGAGGTATGTCCTCGGTCGGACGGGATGGACTATAGGGATGCCTGTTCTCTCGTTCCCAGGTTGACTAGTCACGTGCTCGTAAACTCCCACGCTGCTAGCCTCTGGAATTAACCCTCCCCATTACAAGTCCCAGTACCATACTCCAAATTCCGAATCACGAACCATTTTCCCGATAGCTTCTCACTCGATTCCGATCTTGAGCATGAGAAGTACCTTGTCGGGTTGATTAGAGAGCGGCAAGCCACATTACTGAGCATATTTTCACTACAGAAAAGATACCTTGTACATTCTCCCTATAGCGCATTTTCTGCTGCGAGTTTCTTCGGGCCACTATTCGGGTTGTGTTTCGGGTTTCGGGAATTGGGAATGTTTGATTAGGGCTCAGGATTAATTGTAAACTCAACCCCCCATTTTCGGGAAGGGTCTATTCCAGAGGTCAGCGGTATTTATTCGCCGCTACACTGGGCACGAGAGAAGGATGCCTGACTTGAGTGCCGAAAATCTGGAAAGTTACCAACAGGAAATCTAGAATTATAGCGCCGCTTTCAAAGTTTACTCTGAGATATCAACTTATTTCAGACTTTCGTGAAGATGAAAGCCGAAAATCACCCTCCGAGTTGTAGCGATGCACGTGCACGACCATATCTCGGATACTCACGTCGTTTATTTAGTAGATTATATATATGGCTATACAGAAACGGAATATATATGTTCCGCACGGTATTTAATCCATTTGGTGGACTAGACAAAGTCCAACTTTGCCGATACTGCCGGAAGAACATATTCCCTTAAAAATCATGCCTCTACCAACCACAAGAAAGTGAGAATGAAAAGTATTGGGATGTGGAATATTGAAAACCCACTTTCCAGTTTACAAACCAATACTTTCTATGTCATCCTTTTTCATATATGTGTGTGTAACCTAGTTGTCAAATATCCGGGTACGTATGATTCGTAGTAGGTACGAGACCAGGGATACCAAGCATCCTGAGAGTTATGGGCTCTATTGCGACTATCGCCCTCGCGCATCTACAGCTAGTACACACCTGCTCACACACAAGGGTGAAATTGGCCCTTCTTTTCTCGTGCCAATGGAGCTTGCGACTGAGCCGCAGGAGGCTGGGCACGAGAAAAGAGCAGTGCATTAAATATGACATACTCTAGTTGGGGACCCCAATACCTGGGATGTTTTGAGTCCCTCTATCTAGACAGTTTTCTTCACCAATCTTTTTTTTGTTTATAACTATACGAAATTTTCAATTTTGCTTGCATTGGCTACAGAAGGGATGGAGCCGGGTCAATTAATTACGACATATGGTAATAATGCGGTACTAAAGGGTTGTTCGCATTTTGGGTACTAACATTTTAGGCTAAAAGCTTACTCAATACTTCAGGTATGAAAATGCTCTAAATTTACCCGAAAAGTACTAAAAGATAACACTTAAGCAATTTATTTTAGCTTCAGCCTCCAAGCGCTCGCATCCCTGCGTCAACATAGCTTAACATTCAAATACCCCTCTCTATCCCGCTTCTTCATAGATTCGTCAACGTTGCTGAATCTGCTAGTTGTCAGCTACTGCCCATCCTTTCAACTGAATTTGCCGCATCCGAGCAGATTTCCTTACACCGATTCACCACGAGTATCCTAACAACCCGCGGAACCTTCCTAACCGACCGATTGCCACCAAACAGCCGCCTACTCTATTTAGTAGCAAGTTGCTAGCTGTGCTCGTAACAGTCAAAACAACGTTCGACGATATTTTCCGCTGCAAATGTCCCAATCATCATTTCTTTCACTCCCTACCGAACTCCACAACCTGATTCTTTCCCATCTCACCAAAGCCAGCAGTCTCCATGCTGTTTCTCAAACCTGCCGATACCTCTCTGTTCTCGTCGCTCCATATCTTTTCATCTCGGCAGTCAAATCGAAAAATTCAATCGCACTCCGCTGGGCCACCTCCGTCAACAACACTGAGCTCATGACACGACTTCTATATGCCGGCGTCAATGTCTCTGCAATTGATAATTGCCTAGGTATTTAGTCCCTCTGGGGACGAGTTTCTTTGTTAAAACTAGCAACTGATTTCATAGACCAAACTGCGTTACAGATCGCGTTAGAAACGGGGCATACGGAGGCTCTCAAGGTTCTTCTAGACCATAGTAGTACCGTCACAGCTCAGCTTCCGAAGGATGATTATCTACGGAGTCCGGCGACCAGAGGCCATTTACGGATGCTGGAAATGCTACTGGAACACATCCCAAGAGACCAGCAACTACTTAACGGAGGGCTTTTGGTATGGGACTGGATGGCCTCTGTCGCGGTTTCGGCCGGCAATGTCGAAACCGTGCAATTTTTTTTGGACCAAGGGTTACCATTTTCAGACCCTTTACATGATGCTGCACACAGAGGACGCCCCGAAGTAGCAAGACTATTGGTCGAAGGAGTCAAACAGCTTGATATCAGTGCTCGATCGGAGAAGTGGAACGACATAACGGCAATGGATTTGGCGGCCAAGTACGGAAATGTTAATATGATTGAACAGTTATTGGATTACGGCGCTGAAGTGGATTGCGTTGCTGAAGATGGGATGCAGCCAATTCACCATGCTGCCGAATGCGGCGAAGCTGATGCAGTGGTGTGCTTGGTTCAGAAGGGAGCGGATGTGGATGCAAAATCGGACTATGGACTTACGCCTATCCACCTTGCTACCTGCGAAGACAACTATTCCGCGCTAGAAGCGTTGATCGCGATGGGAGGGGATGTGAACGCCACAGATAATGATGGACATGCAGCTCTATATTATACTACTAAAGCATTTGACTTGGAACAACCGTTTCGCACACTGCGATACAATGTTGCGGGTTCACGAGGCGTTGATTTGGCGTGGTTACTTTTGCGGAATGGAGCTGATCCTGAGCATAAGGATTGCATTGGATGGACGGCAATGGATGCGGCTGTGCGGAGTGGTAGGATTGGGTTGGCACGAACTTTGCTTATGGCTCGCACGATAGAGGGGATTGAAAATGTTCCGGATACTTTGGAAGCTTTGTATAATTGTCTTGTAGATATGGAACGGGACGATGACTGGCTTAATTAACTCACCAGTTACTAGGTCAGGAACATCACAAGCTCATATGTATGGTCTGAGCACCCCCGCCCCCACCTCCTAATCAGTTAGAGTTTGTTGATCGAACCAATCTACTTTTGCTACATATCAGATGGTAAAGAGTGGCAAAAGGTTGCGCAACTCTCGCCACTCCCTTGTTCTATATATATCAAGCCTTTCTCATTTTTTCTCTGTATCGTAGTCTATACACGCGGTTCTCTGTCATGTCGCAACATTTGTTGGTGCTATATCTTATCCACCAAGAGGACAACAAGCAGCTACAGCGTCGAGTGTGCAGGGCGACGAAACCCTCATTATCACCTGATCAGTTCCTTGAGACCAAACTTGAAGCTGCTGCCGTGTTAGGAAGGTGGCTATACGAATGCAGAACTGAGATGGGGTACACATGCGCCGCGCCGAGACATTTCAATTGCGCAAATATCGCTTGGCATATCTCGCACTTCCCTACTGTTTCATAAACAAACCAAATTCCGTAACCCCCTAGTTAGCATTAGCCCCAACTTATTCTTCCGATCAAGTCGCCGTATACGGGTACACATTCTGGCACTATACCATAGTGAGTATGTCAACTCGCAGTGTAACATTCTTTTAGCACCCATGATCACTACTACTTCTGTCCAATCCCGATACTGCATATATATAGATCTGACACGAGCTGACTGTAAGCGGGGCTAATGGTTAGGCACCAGGCACACAGATCTCTCGTATATATCGTGAGTCTTTCCCCTCTCTTCTCTCTGTGCCTTAAGTCCACACACGCGCATGGTTCTCCCCTCCATATCGCAACAACTAAGCTGCTAGCATCGAACGCAAAGTCGCCCGATATTCTCCGCCGCGGCATTCCCTACTACAAATACAATGTCGACGTCCTGGTCATCGTTTCTTTCACTACCTACCGAACTCCACAACCTGATTCTTTCCCACCTCTCCGAAGCGTACAACCTCCACGCCGTTTCCCGAACCTGCCGATACCTCTCCACTCTCGTCGCGCCGTATCTTTTCAACTCCGCAGTCAAAGCGAAACACTCACATGCGCTTCGTTGGGCCGCCTCCGTCAACAACATCGAATTCATGACAAGACTTCTACGTGCCGGTGTCGATGTCTCTGCGACCGAAATCCGTGACGACGGTGGTTTCGGGCGGCGCAAGCCTGGTGACTTGAAGTATAAAACTGCCTTGGAGATTACGTTGGAGGCGGGGCATATGGAGGCTCTGAGGGTTCTTTGGGATCATGGAGATACAGTTAGAGCTCAGCTTCTGAAGGGTGGTGTGCTACTGGCTCCAGTGGTCAGGGGTGATTTACCGATGCTCGAAATGTTACTGGAATACATCCCTTCGGGTCAACTAGATGAAAAGGGCTATTTGGCATGGGATCATGTTATCTCAGTGGCGATTGGGTCTGGCAAAGTCGAAACCGTGGAATTCTGTCTGGACCGTGGGTTTGGGGTTTCCGATCCGTTACACCAGGCTGCAAGCGAAGGTTACTTCGAAATTGCTAGGCTGTTGCTGGAGAGGGGTGTTATTGAAGATATAGGAGGTCGATCCGCGTGGTGGAACCACATGACGGCAATGGATTTGGCAGCCAAGGCTGGGCAAGTGCATCTTATGGAGCTGTTATTGGAGAATGGCGCCACAGTGGATTGCACCTCTGAAGAAGGAATCCAGCCAGTGCATCACGCTGCAGAATCGGGTGGAGTTGAAGCTGTGAAGTTTTTGGTTCAGAACGGAGTTGATGTGAATGCGCCATCAAACGACGGAACTACTCCCATCCACGAGGCCGCGCGGTATAATCAATATTCCACTCTGGAAGCGTTGATTGAGATGAGAGGGGATGTGAATGTATCAGATAATGACCACCATGCAGCGCTGTATCATGCAGCTAGGGCATCTCCCGCATTGCATATAGTGAGATCCGAAGGAGATGATGCGTACACATATGGCGTTGATTTGGCATGGTTACTTTTGCGGAACGGAGCGGTGGTTGATCAACGGGACCTCAGTGGATTGACGGCAATGGATGTGGCTGTTCGGGGAGGCTGGATTGGAATGGCAAAAACGTTGAGTATGGCTAGCACTGCTGGAGGTATTGAGAATGTTGCAGATAGTTTGGAGGAGTTGTACGAAAATCTTAACGAAATGGACCGGGACGATGAATGGTATTAATCAGATACTTGATTGGAAACATCGCAGTTTCATATATGGTATGACTACTCCCCATTTCAGTTGGAGTGTGCTGATCTATCTAGCCTTGCTTCGTTCGGCACTAGTTATTACACCACCCACCGAGACACTGGTTTGCTTACTAACAGGATTTTCAAATTGTGAACTCTTCATTTGTACTAGAGTAGAAAGAATACCAGGTACTGGCGGTGAAAACACAGACGTCACACTACTAGAGTGACTTTGGCATATCATAAATACTAGCAATTTGTGATATGTTAATGCAGGAAAACAATCAACTTCGAATGAATTCCTTAGATAACACTGCCCCTAGCAAAATAATTAAATACGTGTGTAGTCACTTGTCTAAGTTCACGTCACTAATTGCTACCACTGGGTTTGACAATGGTGTAGTGTCCAGTGTTCCTAAGCGGCCCGCATGAAGCCGGGCCTGGCTGCCGCCAAGGCAGGCCTCCAAATTCGAGGCCGGGCCGCTAAGGAACACTGGTAGTGTCCTTAGTATTTTATGCTCTTTCGAATAGGATACTAGAGCTCTACTACTACTACAATTATCTACTTTGGTGGTACATCTAAAACTGCTATATCGAGTAAATAGTCTACCACTGGGAACAGGTATAGAGCACCACCAGTGGGATATATTGCCTACCCTGACACCGCACAACTGCAACCGCACACCGGCAACGTGAATTGCCTACACAATTCTAACGGATACATGCTTCCCTCATCTGTTAGAAGAGGTTCTGTACCGGTTATTTCACGGATCTGTGATCAGACTAGTTGATTCACGGAAGGTGGGACTCCGTGAACTGTGTTGAAATAGTGATGATAGAGAAGCTTGATTGTATTTTATCTAAGAGTGCCACAAGGCCATATATATACGAGTACAAGTGTGAATGCGTGCGTACGCATCTATGTATAGACCCTTCAGGCCGACAGCAATCTCCGGTCATACGAGAGTCATCTCCGGCCATAAGATGGCAGAGACCTATCATGCAATAAACTGACCGGTCACTCCGCCGACCAACATCCTCAGTGAACTAACTAGAACACATCTTACGACCGTTATCTGATTGACTACTGCAATGTGTAGCACCATGCTCGCGGAAAACTACTGGGGCACGTCGTTCAATGTTCTACTGTTAACTCAGGATTAGTATCCACAGTTTCCCTCCCAATTAAGTCTACGAGTTTTGGTTCTATCACAACATGTTCTATACATGAAATGTTCATAACTGTGCATACTTTCACCTCCCTGTCTCCAATTTACAGTATCTCCAATATTCATTGTTCTGTTGTGCGAAATGGTCTATTTTTATCTTCTTTTCAGCTAAATCTAAAGCAACACAACAAATATTGTAGATATCATAAATTGGAGACAGCAAGGTGAAAGTATGGATAGTTATGCACATTTCATGTATAGAATTCTTTGTGATCAGACCAAAACTTGTATACTTAATTTGGAGGGAAATTTTGGATATGGACAGTGATGCCTGGTACAATAAGGTATGTACCACCAGTCAACCAATGAGAATGCTTCGTGGTGACTGCATATGATGACACCCGTATCTATATACGTATAATAAGCATAGAAAAGACTCGATTGGTGGAACAAGATGTGATATCAAGGGAAAGCTAGCTCAATTAGCATACTCTAACTGACAGAGTGCCAGCTCACACCTTAGAGATGAGTTTCCATACATCTAATTGAACCACTAGTGACTTAATAAAACCAGTCATCGTCCCTGTCAATTCTTTCAAGAAAATCATACAACTCCTCCACACTACTCGCAATATTTTCAACACCCCCGTTTGTGCGTGCCATAAGTAAAGCCCGAGCCATTCCAATCCGTCCTCCCCGAACGGCTGCATCCATTGCCGTCCATCCAATGCTATCCTGTTGGTCAAGTAATGCACCATTCTGCAAAAGCAACCACGCTAAATCAACACCGTATGTGCGCGCTATATCTTCGGATCTCAGCGGAACATGATATGGTGAATGAAAGTCAAATGCTTTAGCCGCATGATACAGCGCAGCATGACCTTCATTATCTTTCGCATTAACATCTCCTCCCATCCGAATCAATAATTCCAATGTAGAATAGTGATCAAATTGAGCGGCAAGATGAATGGGAGTAGTTCCGTCGTCGGATGCTGCATTCACATCGGCTCCTTTTTGAACCAAGAACTCCAGAGCATCATCATGACCGTATTTTGCAGCATGGTGTGCTGGTGTAATCCCGTCTTCAGAAGTATCTAACTCGGCGCCCTTCTCCATCAGCAGCTCAATCAAGTCAACTTTCCCAGCCCTGGCCGCCAAATCCAATGCCGCCATGCCGTGCCACCTCTCCGATCGCGCATCTATTTCCTCTATAATACCTCTTTCTAGCAATAGTTTAGCTACTTCGGTATGTCCCGAATCTGCAGCAGCGTGTAAGGGTTCGATAAACTCCCACTCACGGTCTAAAAAAAAACCGACGATTTGTGTTTTTCCGGACACAACTGCGCCAGAGACAACAGCACCCCATACCGAATAACCTCTATCGCATCGTTGGTCCAACGGGATGTATTCAAGTAACATTTCTAGCATCTGTATATCACCCCCGGTTGCCGGAGTCTGTAGCAATCTACCATCCCCCAAAATTTCTAGCAGCTGGGCTCTGACTGCGCCTCCGTGATCTAGAAGAACTTTCAGAGCATCTGTATGGCCTGCTTCCAGCGTAATCTCTAATGCAGTTTTGAACTCCAAGCTACCATCTCTTTTTTGTTGGAAGATCTATTATGTCCCAGTCTTCTGCCGCAGAGACATCAACACCAGCATGAAGAAGTTGTTGCATGAGCGTGGTGTTATTGACAGAGGCAGCCCAGCGGAGTACGTATGCGTCCTTCTCTTTGACAGCGAGCTTGAAGAGATATGGAGCGGCGAGAATCGAGAAGTATCTGCAAGTTTGTGAAAGAGCATAGAGGCTACGAGCTTCTGAGAGGCTGAAAAAAATTAAGTTATGGATTTCGGTAGGGAGTGAAAGAAATGGCGACCGGGACATTGTGTTTGCGGAAATATTGGGTGACGTTGCGTTGGGAGTTTGATGGCGCTGCTGGCAGCTCGGAGTTGAACAGAATGGTGGCTAACGTGTGTTAGGGAATTCTCCACTGGTTGTTAGGATACTCACAGTGAATTGATACGAGAAAATGGATTCGTACACGGTAAGTTCGGGGGAAGCAATATGCTAGGATTGATGAATGAAATGTTAGGTGGGCATTGATCGATATAAGTAGAAGCGGGGTAGAGAGGTGTAGCTAAATGGTAATAAAATGATCCTTAATGGGTAATATGCAGTCAACCAGCCGCCTTAATTTTGGACCTTGGCAGCTGGAAATCGACATAATAATTACCCTTTCGGATAAATTTAGTGAACATAAATACCTTCTCATGTGGCAAATGTTGGCGACAGCCTTACGAGAATTGTTGAGACCAATCAAAAGAGAGAAGAGAAGAAAGATGATTCAGTTGTCCATCGTGTACCAACTCGCATATAAGGTACGCTCCCTATTGGGTTAGCGCGTCGTATACGGTATGAAACCTACCTAGATTGGTAAATGTGAAATCCCTTGTGAGACCTTTAATTTCCGATTTATTACCGTATGGGGTAAATAATTTGCCGCTACCCTAATCGGGAGCATACCTTATACCTGAGTGGGTACGGTAGTACAAAGCAAGTATAGGATAGACATCAATAAGAAAAGATATCATACCTAAAACGAAGCACCACTCAGGCCCGTGGCTCTCGGAGAAATAGGTACCGTACGAAACCTGAAGCACACGGAGAATCAGGTCCTGTACCAAGCCCGGAGTGCTCGGTGAGCCAAGTACCGTGCCAAGCCCAGGCTAAGTATAGTGCCAGCTTAAGTCCCGACGGCCTGCGGGCTAATGCTAGTGCCCGCCTTAGTTTCCGATAATAGATTATGGAACATTCAGAAAAGATAACGTATAGAGTACACTTGTATAAAAGTTACGCCTCTAATTAAGTCAATGGCTTACGTATACTGTAACAAATATGCAAATTGAAAAAACTCACTGACTCCTACTTGGCTTCCGGTTTCAGATTATGAGCGTCCAAATTAGGAACGCTAACTTAATTGGGTGCGTACCTTGATACGAGTATATCCGTCACCTAGGTCGACCCGTTGTAAGGGATTTCTGGTGTTTTGTTTTCCGTCTGTTCCTGGGTTCATAGATGAGTCTGCAAAGACAAATTTTTTGCAGCACTGTAAGCTCCATAGCGTGCACTGTGGCTACTCATTGCGATCCTCTCATCAGCGGCACCGATGTATTGCAATTACCAGAATGTTCCTGCAATGTCAAGTTTGTCTTCCGCTGTATTGCCTACATACCTCCCTATTCTGTTTTCTTCGCGGAACATACAAAAGAGGCATCTGATTACAGTGAATTACCCCTTCAGAGAATACATGCGGTTTTCTAAACGGAATAGTAAGATAAAAAAAGGGAGGAGCCTCCCCCACCTAGCCGGTCATTCGTAAAGGGAAGAGTAAATAGGCACTGTCATACTCTAAATCGAGTGAGTACAATATAATTGAACAAAAAAGTCCCTATGTTCCTAAGAGTGACCACCTATGCGCACTCCAAATCTTTGTCCCACTACTTAAATAATCGCACTTTTTCGACCTAACATAGTCCGCTCACCATTGAAAATAACGTCGTTTACCACCCATACGGATAATTGTGTGCTGCTTTTCACGTTTCAGATCTGACAATGACTGCGAGATTCAAAAAAAGACAGGCCTACTTGGGATTTTCAAATTGTCGGGCTGCATATTGCAAACTGAGTTCACATTCGAGCGGAACAAACCGTGCGTTCAGACTTGTATTTATCGTCCGGACTCATTCGTCCTGCTCAGCCGTATTTGTGTCGCTCGGTGGTATTTAGAGACAACTTCCGGGTTCACTTGGAGGTGCACTTAGAGACGGTGCTCTGGCGCATTTGAAAATTGTATTTGGGTGTACTAGAAGATGCACTTGAAGACTGTGCTTGTGTGCACTTGGAGACGATGCTCGGGAGTACTTGAAGGCGCATGCGAAGACGGCATTTGTGTGCACTTGGAGGTATATTCTACCCCGTTGGCGCATTCACCGCTTCCGCAGATGTGGGCCCGTCCGTAGATAGAGCACCCATCCGTGGATAGTATGGGTTCTGTGAACTAGGTACACTTGAACGAAATGTGCGAACATGGAGCTAACTTGTGTGGTAACTTCGGTTGCTGCCACCACTAGACATAATTAGCTCTCATTGAAATTTATTGCTTGCCATCACTATGCAGCATCATTGTATTTGTTATGCTGCGGTGAGTTAGATTACCGCCACACGGCGACTACCATCACCCCACCGCCATCACCAGAAGGGAACAACTATCCATAACAATATCATCAAGAGTTCTGATGGAGACATTTTTTTTGTTTTGTTTTAATCATACTGTATTCACTCTACTTAGAGTATGACAGCCCCTTAGTCCCCTCCGCCTCCGGGCTGGCCGGCTAGATGGCGGAGCTCCACTCCTACTACCCGTCGTCCCCTTCTTGACAAAAGAAAGCATCCAAAAGTGGCAGATATATAATACAGAGGAAAAGGGACGAAATCAAGGAGAGCCCGCCGGTCGTTTCTTCTCCGCCAGTTGCCCACTGGCCCTTACACCTCCGCCCGTTGCCCGCCGGCACTTGCTCCTCCGCGCCTTTTTGGCGGGAACTTCCCGACATCAGTGGCTGCCAGGAAGTCCATCACCGCTTGGTCGCATTTCTCTATGGAGAGCAGCTCAGAGACTTTCACTGTCGGCATCTGCCCGCTCTCCATCCCGTCGCTTTTCCCACTTCTTTCCAGAGCGTCTTCTGCTGGTCTTTTCATCGGCTGCAGTGGCGGAAGACATGTTCCCGCGTCTGGGCCATTCTACTTCCGCCGCCACCCCACCAGCATTTGTCATCGTCTCGTTGTCCAAACCGTTTTAGGTACGTCCCCACTGGCGCGTGTGCGGACCTCAGTCGGTAGAACCTGGCTGCGAGAGGCTTCACACTGTTCATTGGGATGGGTCTCTTGCTTCCAGCTTTGCCTTTCAGTCTATAGCCGTGGTGCTTACTGCATTTGTCAGCCTCCCATTCAGCCTTCGCCGCCGTCTTTGCTTCTGAGATTCGTCTGGTCCTGTTCGCCGCTGAGGTGTACACATGTTCTCTCACTGTGCCTGTCCTACGGCCATCACATGCTAGATTCGCTTGGCGGACTGCTTCCTCATTCCCGGGGATGCCGGTGTGTCCCGGGACCCAGTCGATTTCTGTCTCAATACCGACTTCGCGAAGAGTCCTCGCGCTCCGGTTAATCCACCTGGCGAGTGGCTGCCCTGGCCCCAGTTCTAGGTGCACCATTCGTCGGATGGCCGCTTGTGAGTCGCGTGAAAACGGCTACCTTCATTACTCCGTGTGTCTGCAGTGTGTCCCTCTTCCTCACTGACTCCTGGAGAGTGAGTCCGATTGCCCATCGCTCTGCATCATAGACCTCCATTCGTCCGGTGCCCAGGTGGCCCGCGGAAGGCTTTCCAGTGGTCTCCGTGCATGCACACTGCGGCGGCTCCTACTCTGCTGTCGTCAGATCGCGACCTGTCCGTCCACCACGTCCAGACCCCTGCGCCTACTTTGGCCTCTCTTTCTCTCGCCCAGCGGATCGCCGCTCTCTTCGCCACTGTGTCTTCGCTCAGAATGACCGTCTTGACAGCCAGCTCTTCGTCAGGGTTAGGCCAGCGCATGGTCTCTGCTTCTCGGCCTCGCGGGTGCTCCTTTGTGATGACTCTGCATATTGGTGGGCCAGATGTGGGGTGGTCGTGCACTGACTTTAGTTTGGAGCCTTCGCACGCGCTTGCGAGCCTTGCTGTGAATCGTTGCTGCCCGGCGTCCAGGGCTACTGGCGCAGGGATGAGCCCTGACTCTCTCATAAGTGCGCCCATTGGCATCGTGGGGAGGGCGCCCAGGGGTGATCTAGCTTGCCCATTGAGCAGGAGTTGAAGATCCTCTCGTCTGCCGATCTCTCTCTGGTCCCACAAGAGGTCGCTTCCATATAGCGCGACAGCTTGAACACAGGCTATCTGGACAGCTCTCACTCGGTCTGGGATGATTCCCTGCATCTTCTTGAGTATGCGCAATCTGGCTTCTGCTGCCCTGGCCAGCTTCATGCACCGGTTGTGGTGCTCTTTGAACGTCAGGTGGGCGTCCATCCAGACTCCCAGCCATCGTGTCACCTCTTTGTTGAATCGGAAGAAGCCGTTTCCTACCTTGATTTTGGCTGTGAGTTTCGGCTGGAGGTGCTTCTTGTGGCCTGTCCTGCAGGTGAAGAGTGCTGCCTCCATCTGTGCAGTGTCAAACTGGAGATCTCGTCTGTTGTCCCACTCGATGCTCTCTGCTGCGCAGGCTTCCAGTCTTTCGACCATGTGGTTCACGTCCTTCCCGGTTGCTACCCATCCGAGGTCATCTACAAAGGAGAGGCCTTCGGCTTGCACTCTCTCTTCCACCCACTTTATCAGTCCAGGGGTGTGTATCGCAAAGAGAATCGGCGATACGGGTGAGCCCTGCGGGACGCCTGCCTCCACGGGGTGACTCCGTAAGACATTGCCTTCGATTACCACCTCCACTGTCCTCTCTGAGAGAATGCTCTCGGTCCATCGTATGAGATCTCCATCTATCTTCTTGGCCTTCATTGCATGGATCAGCCTGCCTCGCGCTACGCTTGGGAACGCTGCCTTGATGTCCATCAAGAGGACACACGTGATGTTGCCTTCGTTCCACGCGGCGTGCGCTCTGTCGACCATGATGGCTGCAGCATCGAAGGCCGACCTATTCTTGCTGCTGCCAAATTGGCCGTCGCTTAGCAGTGCTCTCCTCTCGGCCTCGTCGGATAGCAGCTCTGCGACTACTTTCGCAACGAGTTTCACCATGCAGATGAGCAGAGAGATCGTTCAGTACGACTTCGGCTTCGTATAATCCTCCTGTCTTGGCCTTCGAATCACCGCCCCGCTCGCGCGATTCCAGACGGCTGGGTGATGGCCCGTTCGGACCGCTGCCTTCGTTAGTCCTACAATTCTCATTTTGTCCCACTTCCAGCGTAGCCGGATGGCTCTGAACGACAGCTTGCCTGGGCCTGGGGCCTTCTCAACTGACTGCGAGAACAGAGCTCGTTCGACTGACTGCTCAGTTATGCATTCGTGGGCTTGGCCTGCTGGGGTTAGTTCGTAATACTGGTCTCCGTCATTCAGGGGGAAAGACTCTCCTCTGAGCATTTCCTCCTTTTCGGCAATGGTATTTATTTGCTTCCCCTCTCTGTCAGTCAGTGCTTCCACGGTGGCTCCCGCTCCAGGGTTGGTGAACTTTGCCGCCCTCCAGACCTCGCCCCCCCTAAGGTTCTGCACGTAGTCATTCCACATGCGGCTCTTGGACTGTCGAATTGACTTCTGCTGTTCTGCTTTCGCGCGCGCTGCCGCCTCTGACCTCTTTCCCCTTGTCATCTCTCTCCCCAGTGCGCTTCTCCTCTCCTTGATCTCGCCATTCCACCACCTCTTCGATCGAGCGCAGATTCTGATTTTCTTCGCTTTGGCATGTAGAACTTTGCTCAGTGTTTCTTGACACCATTCGGCCTCTCGCTCTACATTGTCTCCCGTGCATTCCTCGCCTAGGTGGGCTCTTTCTCTCTCCATCTCCCTCCAAAGTTTCTCTGCGGCTTCCTCGTCCTCTTTTGACATGGCGGCCAGGTTCCATCCTATGACCTGCACATGGTCTGCCTCCTCCTGTTTGTCGACGTTGATCTCCCACTCGATCACCTCGTGGTCGGACCCTGTAGTGTGGCTTCCACCCACTGTGGTGCATTGCGTGATTGGTCGGGTGGCCAGGGTCAGGGCAATGGTCGACTCACCTTCCTCGCCGTTTCTCGCCCAGTGGTGACTGGGCCGGTCGTCATATTTCCAGATCTCTAGCCCGGGCTCGGGTATAATCTCCTCGCAGAACGTCGTATCCCGTTGCTCCCTGCATCTCGGGTCCCACCTTCGGCTGTGTGCATTCATGTCGCGCGCGATCATTGTGCCACCTCCCAGTCGGATGTATCTGTGCCAGTTTAGCTTCCTCGCCCGTCTCTCTCCAGTCTGTACGTGTCTTTGATCGTACACATTGATAATCCTCGTCATCTTTCCTCGTCTTCTTTTTACGTCAGTCACCTTGACATCGTCCTTTGCGCCCCTGCTCAGGTCTGTCCGTTCGTCCGTTGCAAGGCCACTTCCCTTGCCCACTGCCGTCCAAACTCTCTTTCGTTTTCTAATTCCATACGCCAGGTGACTGATTCAGATGCTCCTTTTCTCCCCCGGCAGTTCCTGCAAAAGTACCAAATCTGCCTTCCGATCCACTCCCGTCTCCAGCGCTGCCATGGTCCACGCGTATAACCTGGCGCAATTGTGTTGGATTGCTTTAATCATTGGAAGTGGCGGCTCCTATTTCGATCTCTGCAGTGGTCTTGCTCATGGTCACGGCTTTCTCCATCACCATCTGCGCCCCCTCCATCTCCCCGGTATCGCCTTGCTCTTCGTTGGCCATTGGCTGCCCTTCTCCTTCTCCGTTTCTTGTATCCCTAGCCTGCCTTGTGCCGAGCGCTACTCTGTTGGCCCCCAGTACCTCCCTCGTCTCTCGTCCATTCGGTTGCACTTTCCTGCTCTGGTGCGCCATTCTGATGGCCTCAATTTTCTTCGTACACTTTCCGCTGGACGCAATATGATTCCCCTTGCAGTTCGGCCATTTTTCTTGTGTATGGCTGCATACTGCTCCCTGTCTCGAAGCGCACCCGACCACGTTGCAGCTGTGCTCGCTCGATCGGTGTGGTCCGGCGCAGTAGCCACACTTCGGTTGATGGTGGCTGCACTTGCTCTCGATGTGGCCCCATCCGCAACAGAGCTCGCAGAGGCTGTCGGGGCCTGCGTTGGTGTACGGTTCGACTTGGTATTGTACTCCTGCAGCAATTAGGCCTTTGTTCACTAGTGTCTGTGCCACCTTCTTCCCCCTCACAATGAAGACCACCGATGATGCCTTGATCTCTCCTCTCTGCTCTCTCTCTCTGATGATTCGGGGGTTTGATAGCCATCTCACTTCAGCAGGAATCGCCACCGCCTCGTTCTCTGCCTGAATCTCCTCCTTCATTTTTTGTAGTCCGTCGGTGCCCTTGCCCATGTATCTCACGAGCGGGACGGTGTGGATTTTCAGTCTTTTCCAAGATTCGTTTCCTTCCACGTCGATGATCCCCTTGTCCACTGATCTGGCTGCCTTAATAATGATAGCTCGGTACAGGAGAGCCATATTTGCCGTCGCGGTTTGGTGCATGATTGCGGTTATTGTGCCCTTCGCGTTCCTTCTCGCGTTCATGATCCGGACGTGTGCCGGGGCCTCCTGCTGGAACAGTGTAAGGGCGCGTACGCCGGCGCTCGGCAGTATAAGGATATAGTATGGTATACAGTTGCACACGGGCGCGAGTGAGATCAAGTGTAGAAGTAAGTGGTAAGATATTTGGTACGGAGCTAAGTCTCCGTCGTGATGTCAATATAAGGTTAGCGGTTACCCGGCGCTGGACACCTCACGTGACCACCCGGCAACCCTAACCACGCATACTTGACAACGCCGTTACATCATCCCCCGCTTTTAGGGCAGAACTCCCGGGCTGCTACATACAAGTATAAACAAGAAAACAACCCGCATACACGCTCGTACGATCCCGTAAGTCCAACGACTGATCCGTACGTCCAGGATGACCTTCCGGCGCACGGGGAAACTCCACCTCCAATTGACTAGATTTCCGGAGGTGGTAAAACCCGTGCCGACGCCATTTGTACTGGACCGGGTCTCAACAAAGAATAGAAAAGGAAATGCCCAATTGACCTAAACCTTCATATCCCATTCCCGTCAATTCATCCACTTCCGAGATCCAACTTCCTTCATCTCGGCGGCTTATTCGGTTGGTCTCGGTGGAACTCGTCGATTAGTTCACGAGCATTCTCGAGGTTTTCGAACGGCTCCCAGCTTGTGCGTATGTGGCTGTATCCGGCCCACTGGACGAGGTAGTGTAGCTTCTGGTAACGCTGCTTAGAGTCAAGAATCCGTTCGACCTCCCATTCCTCCGACTCGTCGACTATTACTGGATGTGGTTCCGAGGATGGTTGTCCTACGACCGGCGGTGTGTAGTGATCGAGCTGCGACACATGGAAGACGTTGTGATTCCGCATTGCTTTCGGCAAGTCTAGTTTGTAAGCATTCTTATTGATGATCTTACTTACCGTATACGGTCCAGTGTGCTTGTAGTCGAGCTTCTTTGACGGTCTAGTTGTTCGGAAGTGTCGAGTCGAGAGCCACACTTTGTTCCCGACTTCGAAGGTCACGTCCTTTCCGCCAGCGTATTTTGATTGC
>Ga0307515_10001867_pt1 | contig 46878 bp, 55 predicted proteins | sample 17_EM_MG_FD_194513 | JGI IMG/M metagenome (GOLD analysis project Ga0307515, IMG submission 194513) | Populus trichocarpa ectomycorrhiza microbial communities from riparian zone in the Pacific Northwest, United States - 17_EM | ecosystem: Host-associated > Plants > Roots > Unclassified | place... | reverse complement strand
AGCAGTTATCTCCCCCAATCGTCTCCTTTGTCTTCGGTGTACGTACGGTAGTACTTATGCTCAGGGAAACTGGCGATTCGGGCATCGGGAAATCGTTACCCTGTTATTGAAGAGGAGCCCCAAACGCCGCACGAGAGGGGAACCCAGGTCGCGTGCAGATTGAATCCAAAGTCCTGGCTTTCGATGTTTCAATGGTGATTAGACCACGAGCCCGTTGAAGGGTGGGGGGGGGGGGCGCCTCTATATCAGGCTATGCCAACCCAACAGCCTAGACTGCTGCCGCCCTGTGTACAATCGCGCACATCATCACGATTTCTCCAATCAGCGCAGAAACAACTCAGTATAGACGCCTACTCATCGTACGGTTGTCGTAAAAAGCGTACTATTACCAGTACTATAGTATGACTACTTTACCAGGCGCGGTTGTGGTCGCGATCGCATTCTGTCTGATGCACTTCTGCCCAATGCACGTTCGCGCGGCCTCCGGAACATTTTCTTTCAGACGAGGGGGGTCGGTCGCATTGACGCCGCAGCGGCGTTTCTTGTCTTTTTGGGGATTCAAGATGAAGGAATGAGGCTATTTTGGATGAAATCACTGCGTGGTGTGATGCGAACCTCCTCGTGTGATGATAAGTGAGTGCTCATGATAATTGAGTGTATGTATACGAGATAAGGAGTTCAACAGAACAAAAGTTTGGCGCAGCAGCGAAGGTGATCCCCCTTCCGGAACTGCGCCCCACTCGTTTCGGGAGTCACAGCCAATCGATGTCAATGAGTGAGCTTTGTATATGGCGTAATGTCCGAGAGAGAGAGTGAGTGAGAGAGAGAGCGCTTGTCACTCGGCAAGAGATAACATATCGGATGTTCTCGTTCTCTGGAGAAGGTCCGAGCTAAAACACCCCCTGGGAAAGCATTGTATTAAGTGTAATGATGCGCATGGATTTAGTAGGCCGGATGTCCAGACATTCAGGAGCTGCGTTGGATCCAGAAGAGGGTGACATCCGTGGATGGTCGATAAGGTCGATATGGCTACAAGGGGGGGGGGAGATGACAAGTGGGATTTTATGTCAGGAAAAACTAATGACAAGAGAGCAGGTAATTAATCCAACTGCATCCTCTCACTTCCAGACGCCTGACGTGGGTGGGAACGAAAGCGTCACGGAACAACCTCGGAAAAGTAAAGCTCGTGCCTCCTCCCAGCGGCCACGCGGGCTTGACAATGACTTGTTACGTGGAACACGGAGGGAACTCTTTGCGAATTCAAGACACATCCGACGTGTATTTTTTTTTCTTTCTTATCGGGAGTATTCAAATATCGAGAGGACGTTCGGGGCCCTTGTGGATCGTCGCCGGGATCGTCCTCTTCGCCGAGAGGATGTCGATCGGGGGGACATGGAACTGTGGGGAAATCGACCCCGGATTGTGTTGTCGCTGGGTGCAATGGTGGATCGTCTCGACGATCTATCTCGAATAAAACGGGTAGCAAGCTACCGCGGTAAGCTACGTTACGTATTCTTGGATTGTCAAGCAAATTTCTCGAGTATCTTGAGAGGAATGAGCGTCGTTCTGACGTTACCCCCCGCAGCGCTTATCGCGTCCAACCAAGGAGGTGCGCACCAAGTGAACCACAAGCCCACCCATAGATACCCTACTCCTCTCCACACTGGACCCGGCACCCGAACGCGAATACCAGTAGACAAGAAGGCCCATCGGGCGGCGCGGAACGCGATCTCCTCGATCAGGATAGCACCTGGCTGCAAAAGGAAGAATTGGAACGTCGGACCACTCTTTTCGAAGCTACGATGGATAGCGTAGTCCCCACCCGTATGTACCAAAGCTGAAAGGAAGAACGCTACAATCGTCTGGAAGACCGTAAACGGTATAGTCCCTCTGTCAAGTTTTAGAACGTCTTGGGCGAAGTGAGCACCTGACCGTCCAAGTGGCTACATGAATGACAGTAACCACCGGGAGTCGTTTCGTGTGGGATCAGATCGTGTAGCGTGCGGTAAGCCCAACGTCATTTTCTTCTTCTTGGGAATAGGCTTACCACTCGAAGAAATTGATGCCAGGTTTTCCTAGTGCGAAGCGTGACAATCAAACCATTCAATGTGGATCGATTTGCGGAGTACCCGGGTGAGAACACTTACGACCAGAAATTTCGCACGGAGTAGGCGTGAGTTGGGGAACCGAATATGGGTGGCCAGTCTTCTGGTTGGAAACCACCAACGCCAACCGATAACGCAGCCGCAGTCGTCTGGAGGAAAGTCATCTCGGAGACAGTACCCGTTGTCCAAACGATGACCTCCCAGGACCTTCGGAGAAGCGAAGAATGGGTGCGGATGAACGTCCCACCGTGAGCGTCTTCGTGGAGTGTGGGATTAAAAGACGGATTTTGAAGTCGATAGGCGAGGGTGGAGTGGAACACCACCAGGGAGAAGATCGAGAGTGCAACTCTGGATATGACGAAATATTTCCTTGTGGGCCTGTTCGCGACGGCCCTATCCATCGCTCCACCGCCACGCGTAAAACTGGTTCTCCGCATATCTCCCGCGAGTTCGGCCATAAAACTCAGTTTCTGGGCGAAGGGGAGTTCGCTTGGGGTGGAATCGGCCTTGTTCCTTGAACCTGTCCGTTGTATCCCATTGGGAAACTCGGGGCAGAAGAACGTCATGTAAACGGCCATGGCCAGAAGTATGCCATTGCTGCATCCAAGGACGTAGTCTTCCCCGGGGCTTTGTAGTGAATACTCCGTGTAGCAGTAGAGTATGAGCGTGAGGAGAAAGGTGAAAGACACCACCCGCGGAAATCGACGCGTGGTCGGATAGTGAACGAAGAGGAACGCGACTTGGACGAGTGCGTAGAATGTAAACGGAAGCCGCTCCATTCCGGTCGGTGTCGAGGACGCGATCGGTGGGCGTATGTGTGGGGTAAACGCGTAAACCTCGAGTTCAACCGTTAAACTTTTCCGGGGTTGGTGACGTGGGGCTTGTTCAATTTCCAATCGATGGTCCCGATCACCATCTATGTTTTAAAAATGCGAGGCTCACGACCGTGATAGGACTCGGTCTCGACTTGTTACCCATCGCTACTATCTTCCAAATCTCCGGTCACCGATTAGGACGGATTGCCGAGAAAACCCTCTAGCCACCCCGGGTGTCACGGTCAGATAACCTGGGAGTACCCATCATCAAATGTGGTCTGACCCGTTGTGCTGATCGTCCCTGATTCTGAGCACCACAGACGTAAGTTTTACCTACGGGACAGTGGGCGGCGGAACACAACTTCTAAACAAAAATATCACGCGCTAGCGGAGCTTTGTTAGGTTCGAGCTCGGAGTCAGACCACAAGGATCGCGTTTTCTGGAACCACAGTCCAGACCGGGCCCGGTTGCACGGTGTACCGTAAGCCTTTGTGCTGTTATCTGCTGCTTTTGCGCCACAGATTTCATGTCCGAGACATGCATAGTAACTTACTCCTCGCTCTCACTCCACAGAATTTCCCACTTTGCTTATTGCCCTTGACGAATAAAGCCACTCCAAATCCGAACTGTAGGTTCCACCTGACCGCTCCCGTGAATTGCGTGAGAGAGAGAGCCTCTGCAGCTTAGTGGGACAGCCGACCGAGATCAGCAACCCCGACCCGCTCCTCTTCAATGGCAGCTGAAATGCTACCTTGATCGGCGCCTCGAATCCAACGCGCTGGGAATATACATCCCCATACATCGTACAATGGTCTCGTCGTTCGAGCGCCATTCGAGGCGTTGTTTCAGCGGATGGTATCCATCCCGGATCTCGTGCAGGGCCATTTATCTCTTCAAAGAGACACGGGACTTTTAGAAATGTTCAGGGTAATCATCGAAGTCCCCCCTCTTCCTCCCCCGCGGAAGTAAATCAGTTCTCGCTTACGGCTCTTCTCAACGGAACTCACCCGACTTCAACACATCGCCGGTGCGGGGACAGCTACTGCACGGGAGGGTGAGGGTATTGATCGCTCCTGTCAGCAATCTCGTGAATATTCAACGTCAAAAAATTAATACGATGATAATGTAACTTAAGGACGGAAGGGTAATTCCCTCCCCGTCGGACCAATACGCGCCATCTACTATGACCCACGGGTGGTATCCCACAGGCACAACGTTAATCATCAGCAAACATAACTCTCCGTTTCTTCGCCTTGGGCAACTCCGAAGGTCCTTCCGGCGGCGTGGGCGATACCGCGGATCGAGGAGACGGCGGAAGGTCCACATCTCTTCCATCCGTCGGCGTCGGCTCTGTCAAGTCCACGCCCACCGACACGGGCACAGCTTCAGGGTCCACATCCATCAGCGGTACCTCCGGCTCCGAACCGCCCAGATTTTTCTTCAGTGGGACGTGAATCAGGGAAACTTCCAACCTAATTTGGCTTTCAACTGATTTCCCAGGTTCCAAGAAAGTAGGATTCTACACCAACGAGCTTAGAAACCATCTTTGGTCTAACTTTGTTTGATCGAGGAATTACTCACCGCGATGAATTGTCTCATCCCAGACTCTTCAGCCCAATTGCGAGATACTTTCTCAGCCTGGCTCTGCAATGTTGCACGCCTGGAGACCATCATTTCTTCCATGGTCGATCTGATTGCAAGCGTTTTCACTAGAACAACAAGCATTAATGAACTCTCTCCAAACCAATTGATACCCTGGGTATCTCGGCGCTAGTCTACTAACCCGTCACTGGTTTAGTCTGCCCAATACGATGGACCCGCTGTCAATCATTCGTCAGGATGAGCTTTCGTGTACGTTGAAATGATGTTGGAGGGGAATTGCGTTGTTTTTGTGGGACCATACCTTGATCGCCTGACTCTCAACGTCAGCTCTCCACACTGGTTCGCAAAAGATCACCCGGGATGCTGTTACGATGTTCCTGTGTTCTCATGTCAGTGTGCGCCGTAACCACGGGGACAGCCAGAGGATGTAGAGGGTTAGTTGGAGAAATTTTTCACTGACAGACCGCGAGCGCCGTGCTTTAACTCCATCAGGAGTACCCGATGCGTGTCTGAAGTCTCAAAGGTCACGATCCGTTGGAACCGTTCCGTGGGCTTGACTTGCGAACTGCATAACAGACCGTTCACGTGGACCAACTTGAGCGCGTCCGCGATCATCGCCAATGTGAGCGGGGAATTCGAAAATATCAGAAATTTCTCGTCTCTTGAATGCGCCAGCACCTGAAATGAGGTGTCAGGGTTGAAGTGGAATGATGGAGCAGGGTCAACGTACCTCAGTTAGGATGTGGTCCAACTTGGAGGACGTTGAACGGATAATCTTCGATTCGGCCACTGGCGAAGTCCTGAGTAGGTCATCCATCGAGAATCCTTCAACCGTCCTCCTTGGGATGACCAGAACAGATGTCTCCGGATTCGGAGCCTCCACCACCGGCTCAGGAACGCTGACGGATTCACTTGGAGGTTCGTCTGTCGGATTATCCGACCTTTCATCGTCCCCCTCCCCGGTCCGACGTCGTTTCTTCCGTCCCCTCTCTTCGAGCAAACGCATCATTTTTGCCTCCCTCTGTAGGAGGGTCTCTGCCCACCCGACGATCCGGTTTGTGGGTGTCAGTGGGTGTCCCTTGATGAACTCTCGAAGTTCTAGCAGGTGTTCCGCTCGGGCATAAGCCCATGGTCGATTTGCGGGGTTCCCGCCGGGTACAAGCGAAGGCATGAGAGCACGGGAGATCGGTTCAGGGAAGCCTTCGACGATGTAAAACGTGTCGACTCTCTGGTTGATAGTTTTCCAATCAGTGTCTTCAAAAGCAATATTCCTAACATTCTCGGGATCACCGGAATTAGGACAAAAGGTGATACGGGATCGCAGCGGTTACAAGCAACTCACATGTGAACGAAAGAATCGTGAAGCAGCTTTCGATCTGCATCAGAAATTTTGCTATGTTTTCCATCCCGCAGGAACTTTTCCTCGCCAGCCCGGATATTCGGAGCAATGGAATAGAGGTTGTTGTCTGTATGCCAGAACAGCACCCTGAGAGATTACGCATCAGATTCGCGAGTGATGAATGGTTGTATGAGTGATGAATGGGTCCAACGCACTGTGACAAGTTCAGTAGGGTGTTTAGCAACGGTCCTTTGTTCTAAGCCGCCGGTTCAGTAAGTGCCTGTCGATCGCGATACCGTAACCACCGACCCGTTTGTGAAAGAAGTAATCCTGTGAACCGTTAAAACGTACTCGGGTTATTCAGATGGGAGACTCCAACGTACCACATCCACCCGCTTACTATCAATCGCGTTTATCGCAATGATAGCTTGCATGGCATTATAAGATTTTCTCGAGAAATCATCCAGGTCGAGCCAAACTATGTCTTGCTTCAGGGGCGGCAACACCACGTCCCTTTCGACATCCTCGATTCTGAGCGGTACCATGAGAAAAAAAGTATCCAGGGAAGTGAAGTAAGTTTCGTTACCTGTGCCGAATCATTACCGTTTTCATCACTTGTTCAAATACCTGGATCGCGCCTGGACTTGGACCAGTTGGTTCGAGGAGAGGGGATGTCACAAGGTTCTTGAACGCCTTGGAATCCGCCTTGAACTTGGGGAACGACAGGGAGTGACTGATGATAGCGGATAACTTGACCAGATCCCGCCTATCGTCATTCGTCCAGACTCGAGGTTTACCCCCCTCGGGGCCCGGCGTCCCCTCGGTGTCAGATGTATCTGGGGTTGAATTCTCTGTCGAAAGGCCGGACTCGTCGTCGGACAGTTCACTAGATTGTCCAAAGCTGAGTCCTAGGAGGTTGGTGGTTGGTGTACCGGTCACGATCCACCGACGTTCTACGCTCAGCGTGTTGAGGAACGTCGAGAATGCGCTGTCTACCGACGAAGAGACATGTCCTTCGTCTATGACAAGCCGTTTCCACCGAACGGAGCTCAGAGGAGTATTTGAGACTTCGAGATCGCATGTGCAGTTTGTTATCCTGATCCGCTCAAAATCGGGACATTTACACGTCCCTGTCGCGCGTTCGGTCACCCCGCGTCGGAACTCGTTTGTGAGTCCTACATGACATGAGAGGCAATCCAGTAACGTGTAGAGAACCTCGACCTACTCTCTTGTGTCATCAATACGATCTATCTCAAGTTTCAGTCTACTTGTCTGCGAGGTGAATAAAACCCTCTTACGATGTAGTCCGAGGCTAGCTGTTTCGGCGAAGGGATTTTGACCTCCTTCTGTATCACCAATACCCTCTGTGGAATCTGTGAGGTGCAATGTTTATTAATCTCGTTTTCCCATTGGCCAAGCAGGTTCTGGGGAACGAGAACGAGGGTTGCGGGTGACAGATAGGTAACAACCGGAGCTACCCGAGCGCGAACGCGGAGGGCCCTTTTGCGGTCGGCGGTCTTTGGATCTCGTTGGAAATAAAAGGGCGTGTTGGCCATAATTGGATCCCATAGTCTCGCTGCCCGAAGTTCTTCTTCGGCTGGTTGAAGACCGACGCTCTCCGAATTGACACGAACATAATGGACCATCGTCTCCAGAAGAGATGGCACCTCCAGGCGCTCATCCTTCGCCCCTCGTTTGCCAGGTGCGGCCGATTTGCGAGCTCCACTGAAAGGTTCCGAGGGGAAAAGTTTGTACGCGATTGGGGTCAACACGGGGGTTATAGTATCAACTGCTTCAGGAGGAGCGGGGAGCTGGTCGACTGTCGATAATATCAATGCCAGAGTCATCACCGTCTTCCCGGTACCTAGTCAAATGAGCGTACGGCGAAAGTGAAAATTGTGGGCAGGTCTTACCGAGCTCCTCGCATAGAATACCGCCCCGTACTGTAGAGGTCCTAGGGCAATATCGCAAGACTTCTAGCGTGACCGGTTGGAGATAAAAGATCTCCCCGTCCGGCTCAACCCCCCTGACTTTAATGTACACGGGGTCGGGGATAGACTGGGAAGGCAATTCCTTTAGCAACATTGCAGCCACCGATGTACGTTGATACGGGTGGAGGGTGGACCGGAGACCAAAGATAGTTGCACCCTCTAGAACCTCACGAGCTTGGTCCGTCAGTTCGTCAAGCTCTGGGGAGGGTAGTTCGCCATATATCTCCGCCATGGTCCTCGAGTCCTATATAATTAACCCAGACGTCACGATAAGCTTACTAGGATTGGCAAATACACCCACCAATGACGGAGGGAGAAATAGGCTTGGGTTTGGAGGTAATACGTCAGCACCTCTCCAGTAACCGCCGTCGCTGACAATTCTGGGTAGCGTTTCCTTCATACATCGCCTATAGTGGACAAGAATATGTTCTTGGCGATTCATCAATCGTCCTTGGACACCGGGGAGGTCGTAGGGTATGAGGTATATGCGTAGGAGAAGGAGGCAATGCAGAGACAAGAATTTTGACGTGACGCACGCAAACTCGTGTGCAACCAGGAAGGAAAGGCTTTCTAGGATTGTTATATCTTGCGGGGAGCAAAAGGGGCGGAGGCCGCGGGCCGTTTCCTGGTCGAATGCGGGCCATACCTCCAGAAGAACAGCACGCGGGAGGTTCTCGTCGGTACCGGAGAGCGTTAAAGCGAGAACGCCCGCAGGCAAGAGGTTAGAAAACTCGAAAGGGTCCCGTCGCGGGTGGGATCCCATCCTCAGCGTAGCACGGGGTTACGCGAGCGGATCGGAGTTGGGATCGAAAGAAACTCGGACGTCACGTGGACGGAACAGTTCGATTCACAAGCCGCTTCCACGGCACGGCATAACCCTCAAACTCCTACACTCGCCGCTGACGGGATGACGTCCATACTCTCTGCGAAGGGGGCTTTGCGATCGTTACCTAGAGCCCCAGTGAGGCAAAAGAATGGAATTGTTGTCGTCGCGACCCGGTGCAATTCCACCAAGACCACGCCAGAAACGACGCCAGAGACTTTGAACTGGAGTCAGTACCTTGCTATCCGACGACAGCGTCACAAATGGGAAACAGTGCGCCTCCCAATGTTTCACCACAAGAAGTCTTATTGAGTGTTCCTGCAGGTCTCATCCGTTCCGACGGCTTTAGTCGGACTACAAGGAGCTGTCGCATACTTCTCGACGCAGACCGTCGATTTTACAACTTCAATCATGGTATTCCGTCTTACTCCCCGGGCCGTGTACATTTAACCTAATGGTTTGTAGGGTCTTGATCCCATGATGTTTTTCGGGCTCGCGACCGTCGGAATCACAGGCATGTTAACACGTCCACACCTTTCTAGACTGGTTATTAATCCCTCCGCACAGGCCTTGGATATCTCTGTGGACCGATAGTTGGTTCTTCACTCTGGCGGATTTCCCACCGTAAAACGATGCATTTGATCGAGGAGAAGGATAAGGAGTTCCATCGACGCATCATCAAGAACCGCGTCAATCCAAGCGCTCAGAGTTACAACAACCCTGTGCCAGACTACTACGGTTTGTGATCCTGATTTTAGTTGATCTCACGTTCGATGTGCCAACTTTTTCGTGGTTAGGGGAGAAGATTGGCTCTCTGCATCAATATCGGCAGGTTAGTCGCACAACCAAACTTCTTCCGCAGGGCATGTCTGATACCGTTTTCAGTGGCTGCGCGATCAGGCCAAGTACCGCCGGAAGGCCCAATGGGCCACGGAGGAGACCTCTTAGATTATGGGATCGTTCGGGGTAATTTACAACTATCTAATTCGATAGTGACCGTTAATCACGGACCTGAGTGTTCGACCGCAACATCTTCGTTTCCATAAAATAAAACACACAAGAACCTTAAGTAACATGCGCAGGACAACCTACACGGTCAAACGCAGAAAGAGGGCGATAATGGAGGTGGGAGGATCCCACCACCCGCAGGACGAAAGTAAAAGTCAAAGGCCCGAAGGCACATAAATAAATCCCTGGAATGTATTCCTCCACCATCAGTTATTTTATCCTCACGAACAGAGCGTAGAGGGGGCTCACGTTAACCAGCATAAGACCAAAAGAGCGGAGAGTATGGGGAGCGCATGCATAAATATAACTGACCGGGATGGGTGATTCGCTTCAGGGGCGGAGTGGTTATAAACCGGTATCCGTGGAGCGCTATGTGGAGCGTTACCGGGCAAAGGGGACGTGCGAGGTTACTTGCAGAACGTAGAGGTATGGAAGAGTACACCAGTTATTCGCTTCCCTGCGCGTGGGATGATCTCCTGCCGCTCGATTAAGCAGAACCTGGGGATCACTCCCCTCTCATCCGTTCGGCCAACTCGCTGGACGAGACACCACTTGTCCTCATACTCTTCGATCATGCGAATGGTCTCTCCCATCCTGATGGGCAGCTCATCGCTCAGAGATGGAACATAGAGCGCGTTAACAGTCATCAATCTGGGGCTGTAAGGATTGGATGCATTAGATCAGACTTCGTCGGGTCGAGTGTCAGCTAGAGAGATCCACATACAGTTTCTTGGCGCCCATTGACATACGCAAAGAGGCACGGGAACTGAACGACTGGGTTTTTGTGCTGGGGCTGGAAGAAGCAGAACGAAGTGGACTATGCAGATTCGCTTCCGCGTCGCAATTGACGTCCAAGCTGAGAGCCGGGGTAGACTTCTTGTTCGATGCGGAAGAGCTCATTATCGGTCCGAGGCTGTAAGCGGGGGGAGGCGAAGGAACCTGGTTAGCGTAGTCCTGACCCTTCTCCGTGTCAGCGAAGTGAGTTGGTTCCGGCTTCTGAGGCAGGTGAACGACGGTGGTGAGAGAGAACGAGAACTTTGTCGAAGTAAGGGCAGGGAGGGCGACCTTACTCCTTCCCCAGCTAATAAGTCTCCGTGTAAGCACGCCTAATGTCACAATGGCGGAGACCCGTAGATCAGTCGCTGCGGCCTCGGTGGTATTGTGGAGCACGGAAGACTAACCAAGTGTCAAGGCGGCTACCACAGAAGCAATACAGACAAGTACCCTTACGGGCGTCGACAGACCCGAGCTTCCGTCTCCACGGGTGTCGCGGGCGATGAGAGGCATTGTTTCGACCTCGACCTAATAATAAATACAACGATGCTTACCTCCTAAACGAGTGAACGAGGCGAGCTGGAAAAGAATATGAGGGCGGAAAGAAACAAAACCTTACGGCTGCAGAGCGACCAGTGTCAGAACCTCATCGGTTTTTCAGGACGACCACACAGCCTATGTGACTTTTTTTGATCAGTTTCAGTCCCATCTATTTCATCTTCAAGCCAGCAGTGATGGGCCAATCGTCCGCATGGGTCTGCCCGAGGAATGGAATTCAATGTGATCGGCGGACGCGGGAACTTGTCCTCGCGTTCATTGACATGCGCCCACATCGAACCCCAGTAAAGGTTAGAAATACTACAGGGTGAGCCGGGGCATCGCGAAACCCATAGTACAAAGCAATTCACCGCAGTTTGCTGACGGGGACGCCACCGTGATGAAGTCAAAACATGAGCGTTTGGGCGCTCGCTCGGTGAAGCTCACGCTGCGCCCTGGGGACCGGCGGGCGACTTCGGCAGTGTGTGATGGTTTCGAATTGGTTTCAAGCAAGGGCCTCTTCGCCCCCCGCAGACGCGCACCCACGATAACAGCATCGAATAAGACACAAGAAAAACAACGGGTGAGACTCAATTTCCCAAGCCGGGGTTTCCTTTGAAAGACTTGCTTAGAGGTTTATGGAGGGCATGCTGTTCCTCGGTGGCAGAGATACTGAAGTAGCCTTGTTTAGCCACATTCCAAAAATCCCAAGTACTATAGTGCACTCGACATCGCTGGCGATTCGCGTGTGGAAGGGAGCAAATATAAAATTTCATGGGTGAATACCTTACGCCCAGGATACGACCGAGTTGTAGTGTATCTAGCCCACTTGAGTGGAATTTCTTGATCACTCAGTCAAACGAGATTCCGAGAAAAAACTCGAATTTCCACTGTCCGAAGTCATCTCCCCACCGGACTGCCGTTGTAGCACGGAACTTTACTCCGCCCCCTAACGATACACGCCTTTAAACCGTGTACGCTAAGCGATATCCCGGTGTAAATGAGCTCATAAGGACGCGGGCTGGTTGCCGGTCCCAATACGCCGTGAGAGGATAAACGATACCGGCAGAGACTCCCGTGTCCCTGGAAGAACCGGAAAACTATGCAAGATAGTCGTACTAAAGGAAAAAAACATGTCTCGACATGTTTGTTTCAATCGCGTATTTGGGAAATCGATATATATATATATGATGGATAAGGTGCCTATACGAACGCGAACCAGAGTAAAAACAATTGTCACCGAAAAAAAAAAAAACTCAACGAGCACAAAACGCACAACTCAGATCACAAGTATGGACGACAAAACAGTGACTGGGTGGTGTAACGAAATAAAGAGTCGGTGGGTCGTACCAGCGAAGGCTCCCGGCCTGCGACTGCACGCCAGTTTAATGTTTCGGCATCATGGGTGTATCATCTAAACTTCTGTGTGCCTGGAGGTCCTTCAAGACACTAGGATCCACTGGAGACGTGCATCAGACAGGTGTTTGAAAGCGGTTAAACGGCAGTCATGCCTGGTAATGCGCTTCTTCTGCGGACGTGCAAATTCTGGCCACCGTTTGGTGAGGCAGGTTGGTCAGCTCCCATCTGCTCGGGGAACGGTCGCTGAAGGGGCTGATTAATCGACCGTCGGAGTGGAAAACCAAACGCAACGGACTTACGTCCATCTCAGGGTCGGCCATCGGTACCCTTTCTACCCCACTCTCGTCCAACTCTGCCTCTGGATCGATGCTGATTGCGTTGAAATCCATCGTCAAGTCAAGAATTTCATCCTCGGCTACAGGGGATGGTGGGGGTGCGGGTTCCTGCTCATCAAACGAGGACGGTAGCTTCCCGTGTGCATTCGCTTTCGCGATCTCTCTAAGTTTCTGCCACTGCTCGTAACGTTGTACTGCATGTTGTTGTTCCCTAGGGAAGGGGGTTCAGTATATGATGAGATTTCAACGATCCGGACCCACCCGATCTTTCTCTGTTTGTACTGTTCCATAGCTTCGGCAAAGTAGTCTGCGTTGATCTCCATGAAAAGCTTCAAGGCGTTGTAAACCATAGTGTGTATTGTCCTTTGGGAAAATCAGCCTTGCGTAAAGATCGAGGCAAGGGAGACACTAACCGGTTCCAATGGTGTTTCGAGTTGGTGAAGAGGACAGGGAAGACGATGGGTAAAATGGCCGAGAGATTCTCGCTCATGAGGTTGACAATATACTCATTGTTCCAGTAATAGAGTGCCCGTTCTGCCACCTGGAAGTGCTGGCTGTTGATACACCGTGCCAGCTGGTGGAAAAGTGGACTCATAATCTTGCGGAATTCGATGGGATCGATGACGTCCAAAACCTCCTCCATCTCGCTGAGGAACATGACCTCTTTCGGTGAATTGACCTTTGGCCAATACTTCAGCAAACCGAGGACAACTTCTTCTGCGAGCGCAGGATCCTTCTCCAGGAATTGCACCACACAGTAGGCAAGTTGGGGGTGGTACATCGACAACGTCTTCGCCTTGTGGAGGGGAATCAAAACCCGCATCAAAAAGGTCTTGTGTTCCTCCTTCAGTGGAAGAGCAAAACCGTTGATGATTGAACCCAAGATCTCCAACAGTTCAGCGATGCCGTTATGTCGTTCAGTTTCGTAGATAAAGTGGAAGAAAACGTTGTTGATCGACCGTCGTATAGGAGCCCGGAGATTGAGGAATTTTCCATAGATCCGGTGGAGGGTGGTCTTCAGGAAATCGCGTTCTCTTGGATCCTCCGAATCGAAGAGTTCCAGGAGGTTCAGAACAAAGAGTTGATCGATATACCGCTTGGCGACGTTCGTGTTGAAATCCGGACTTTCGACAAACCGCAGGAAGAACTCGTAGACGATCTTGAGGTGCGGCCAAGCGAGCTCCAAGACGGGTTCATCCTCTTCGGGGTCAAATGCATCGCCAGTCGGATTCACGGGAGGGGGTATGGAACGGAAGAGGTTGGTAGCGAACTTGGGCGCCGCGTGAGACACGATGGATGGTAATGGTTGAAGGAAACTCACCATCTTCACCACCTCGGGGTATATGTTTTCAGTGATGACGTTACGTTGTGTTGTGATGTACTCCAACATTTCGTGCAACGTCTGAGTCTTGATCTGCTTCCCCTTCAAATCGGCGTTTGTGTCGTTAAAATCGAAGAGGACCGCGCATTGATGAAGCTTCTTGACGAAGAGCTGTGGACGCTCAGAAGGTGCTGTCTCTGCGGAAAAAAAGGGTCAGCTCTTGGCAATTACACGCAACGACATAAGCACGCGACGGACCCATAAAGGGGGCCAACTTCTCAATCTCAACCTTTTCTGTGATCACGAAACGGCTGCTGCGCTGTTTGCGCGGCGGCTTGACAGGAATCGTGTCCTTGGGTCCTGATCGTAGTCTGCTGAGCGTGGAGTTGCGCGGCGGGACCACCTCACCCGTCAATGAGGTCCGTTCGATGATCTCAGGAGAAGGGTCTGCGCTGACGACCACAATCGGAGGCGCAGGAGGGCCAGTGATACCTGGACCACCAATGTAGCGGGCGCTTCCCTGCGCGTAATTGGCGGAATTGGCTGAACCTGGGGAGGAAGAACGAGAGTTCAAGGATTGGCTGGAGCTGATCGACTGCTGTGAAGTGGCCGGGTTAGTGTGCGGCTTCGGCGGTGGTGGGGGTGGGAGCGTCTGGGGCTGGGTTGGATTGCTGTTGGGCGGAGAAGGCTTGGGGTCTTTGTTTTTCGATGTCCCATCCTTCCTGGAAAGCTTTATTTCGCGAATATGTTAGGATGGATCAGAGCACATTAGAAGATAAAGATCGCATACCAGGGTCCTCTTTATGTTTTTCATCATACAACGAAGGTGCGAAGACGAAACAACGAGCTAGTGTGCTGTCGTAGTCGTCGTGCTCGGCTACGACGGATGCTGGCAAAAACAGGCTATGGAGAACGACGACCAGAAGGCTAATCGATTCTCACCTGTGGTGGTTGTGACAACCTGTCTGTCACACCAACTTGGCCTGTAACCACCTACCATACTGAGGTTGAGAGTCTTCTTCTTGAACAAAGTCCGACCCCTTTCCTTCGGAGTCACCTCTGCTTCTAGGTCAAATGGCTGGTGTGTGCAGCCGTGTTCTCGTTTTCCGCATATTTTTACTATTTTTTGGCAGCGATATATACCGTTTATACCTCTCCCAACCATCCTTCAGTCCCAAATCATCTACCAACCCTGATTGTGACTCCCCACGGTACGTCCCAACCCGACTTCTGCGACCACACTGCACGTTCTGACGCATTCTTGGATTGGCAGGGCAACCTACAAATATCCTCTACTCGTACCTTCACACGAACTTTGTACGCACCTGCTTCCAAAACCGCACTCGAAGCTCGATCTAACAACCCATTGCGCAATAGAACACGGAGAACTACTTGCTCACGCCCTCTCCCCAAGGTGATTTATGTGTTGCTAAGCTCTTCCCGCCCCGCAGCACCGGCACCGGAAAATCCTCTGCTTCGGATCCTGGTCATTCTAGTGGAGGCTCCAGAATCGTTCGTTGCGAAGCATCCAGAAACCTCAAGTGGTCAATCACCAACACAGGCGTACTCACACCCATTTACAAGCTCTCCCTCCCCTCTCCGGATTCCCCAGATCTTCCTCTATTTCAAATCTCTAAGCCGAACCCAAATGCTGCGTTCTGGAGCATGTTCTATTTTGCCTATGCGGGACACAACATCCCACCTAAGCGAATTGAATTCGGAAAGATCCAGAAGAATCCACCCTCGGCCAACGGAACAGGAGGTGGGGGAACCAGGATCAGTATCACCGGGAGGACTCCAGAAGAGAAGGCGGTGTGGCAGACTCTTGGAGAAGGCAACGAGGATTGTGTGGAATGGGTGGTCTTGTGCGCAGCTCTCAACCTCCTCGAGTAGGTCTCAGCCACTTGCGCTCTAATTCCGTACAACCTCACAGCCCATATATAGCGACGAGATCATCAAAGCTGCCGAAAAGAACGGTTCAACGCCAGGCGGACCAAATCCCGTGGGTCTCCCAAATCCAGCCAACCGTCCTCCAGTTTCCCTACGGGACCCTGGTCCAATGCATCAGTCCCGTCCTGGAGGAGGGCCGCCCCCGCCCCAAGGACCAGGACAACGTCCACCGCCTCAACAGATGATGCCACCGCCCGGCCAACGACTTCCGCCTGGACCTGTTTACGGCGGTCAACCACCCCCTGGAGGTTACGGACGTCCACCAATGCAAGGTGGTGCTCTTCCTCCTCACCCGTCACAGCGTGCACCACACATGCAAGGACCTCCGCCCCCTGGGCAACAGAATCTTCAGCAAGGACGACGCCCCTGAATGGTCTTATTTTTCACTTTGGGACTTGGTTGCCGGTTTGGTCGTGCGGGCATGATATACCCGTGTTTCCACTAACCACCTCTCGATTCATCTGCACGTGATAATTGAAATCTTTGGTAGGGACAGGTTCTACAACCCTCCAACCTTTCTTTCAGGTTCACTTTTTCCTTCTTACTCTTGATTGTAACCCCGTATCGCGTCGGTAATCCCTTCTTCGCGGCACCAATACCCGTTGTACGCTGCTTGCCAGCCTTTCAGAGCTTTTTGTACGGTTTGAAGAGAAGTCGTTGTGACCTGTATAAATCCCCATGTGCTATTTATTGTCTCGACTTGCGTCGTTGTCCGATTTGTGTCCCTGTTCTTGTGTATGAAACTGCGAAACCGAAAGATTCGTCCAGAATAACGACAGCGTGCATATTCTCCTCGTATTCAAGTTTACTGAGTCTTAATAAGTTTCTCCAGAGCATCGATCGAGTAGGCTGGGAGGGATAAAACGTTGATTAGCGTGGGGCTGGTCGCAAACAGTCTCAACACTTACACTTGGGCCGTTCAATCGGAAGTCCGAGGGCTAAAGAGATGAAGCGAACTTTAGGTAAACAGCCACGTTGTAATCAGAATCGGGGACATACCGCGGGCCCAGACCAACTGGGACAGACATCCGAGGGCTGCAAGAGATCAGGAAATTTCTCCGAGGAAATGAATGGCAAATGAAAACCCACCTCGGGAGACACCGAAGATAACCGTGTAGTACTGCAAAGGTGATCAGTTCTAACTCGGAGGGGGGGGGTTGAGAAGTTCGACTAGCATACCTTGAACTGTGTCAACCCGTAGTGATATAGTACGCAACCCGAGGCTGCGTCGACGTTGGGCCACGGATTCTTGGTTTTTCCGTGTTCGGTCAGGACGGCAGGAGCGACTTCGTAGGTCTGTTTCACAAGCTGGATGGTTGGGCTGGCCAACAAGTCTGGTCGCTTGTCGCAGAACTCCTGAAGGGCGATGAACCTGGGGTCGGGGCTTCGCAAGACACCATGTCCGTATCTATGGTCAAAAGTTAGTGCCGAATTCAGCGGAACCCAGGGGCAAGCAAAGTAGACTGACCCAGGAACGACTCGTCCACCCTTGAGGGTTTCCCACAGGTAATCCTTGATGGTTTGGTGGGTGATCTTGTCGTTCCCGATCTTTTCCTGCATCTCGAGTTGCCACCTCAGCACTTCCTGGTTAGCCAACCTGCGCAATACCATCAGTGTCACAAAAGCTTGATTGTCGAAGCAACACACCCATGGAGCGGCCCGGCCAAGGCGAACAAAGCAGCAGAGTATGAGATGTAGGGGTCAGAGAGGGTCGATCCGACGAGGTCTAGAGGAAGTTAGACCACGTCCTGATGAAATGATGCGGGGACTTACGGGAGGTGTGAGCGGAAGCGTTACCGCCCTCGTGGTCACCGTGCAAGGCAATGTAGAGACGGAGGTACTCGGTCATGTCCTTGCTATTTCCATAGCCAAGCATGTTGGAGTAGTTTCCTGGTTGTGGAGTTCAGCAAGGGAGGGATGTGTGGATTTGTCAAGATACCTACCAACAAGGTCAAGATCCTTCTTAACGTCAGGGAGTTCCTCTCCGGCCTTGTAGATGTTTCGGTAGATCCTGGCAGCAAGAGCGGGAAGCTTAGCTAACAAGTTGATCGAATCCTCGTAGGTGTAGGTCCAGTAGTCGGTCTTCTTGATACCCTTCTCGTACGCGGCGGCGAAAGCGCTGTCGTGATTGAGAGCAGCAACACCCATGCCGAGTTGAGTCATGGGGTGCAAAGAATTCGGGAAGCTACGGAAATGTTGGCATCCCTCGACTTAGGAACGGACAACCTTTGTCGGAACGCACGAGTCAACGAGTTTCTCAACAAATTCTGGAAGTTCTCCACGTTCTGCGAGCTCTTGAGAGAGGGAACGGACTTGGTCTGCAGTTGGGACCTGTCCGGTAAGCAAGAGCCAGAACATGCTCTCAGGGATAATCTCCTCGCCACCTACAGCGGCGGGGAGTTGTTTTTGGCAATCTGGGATGGTCAATCCGTGGAAACGAATACCCTGATCATATGCGTCAGGAATCGAGCTAGCAGCAGCGAGATATGGACAAACCTCGTTCGGGTCGAGGACGGAGCCCTCCCAAAGAAGGGCTTTGAGGCCCCGCATACCGCCAATGAGGTTTTCGACCTGGGACCAGCTCAGAACATGCGCACGTATAAGTCCGAAAGGCCGAAGAGCATACCTTGACTTCACCGATAACCGTGTTTCCATGCTCGGCTTTCTATACGTCACGTCGTGAGCTCGGGGAAACCCGGGAAGCCCATCATGACCAGAGACGTACGAGTTTCTTTAGCCTCTCCTGCTTTACAGGAACGAGCTCCTTCAAGGTATCGAGAAGTGACTGTTGTGCGCATTGTCAGAAGCATAATCGTTGCTTTGACTGGCTCGGTACGGACCTTGGTCGAAGCCTGCCTCGACTGGAATCGAGTCCCAACGCGAGCAAAGGTCTTGAACGCGGCACTGGAGGGGCGGGCGAGGATCGACATCGTACGAGTGTGTGGAAGAACAGACCGGCTGAGGGAAATGTCTTTTATATATTGATGGACGGTTCTCCGAGTGATCCGTTCGGTTCTACATCACCCTGGGTCAGGATTGGGCGAGGCTCACCGCAATGCAGCTCGGCATGGAATATGATGGAATTGACGGCAAAAAATCACGTATACGACAACAGGAGATACAGGCACAGCGGATATCATTCGGATAGATCCATGTCTACTTCACCTTCAAATAAATCACTGTGAGGAAATGAAGGCGGAAGTGGGGGAGGGGAATCGGGTGGTGGGGGAGGGGGAGACCCGTACCGCCCATCGAGCCCAGGCTCCGCCAAGGGCGGCAGCACCCTCCCAGTGTATGCGGGCAAAATATCAGAAAGAAAGTAGGTGTTAGGATACACTGCCCAACGGCGAGGAGTTCGTGCGTCTGAGGGGGGATCTGCAGGGATGGAAGAGAACAAACTACCCAGCTGGAGAATTTCAGAATCCTCTGGAGTTCCGTTGAGGACCGCGAACAGACAGGAGTCACTGGGTCCCCTGTCACCACCACCCGAGTCATCCTCATCGAGGATTCGTCTCCAGATGCGTTCGACTGGATCCTTGTGGGATATCCAACCAGGGGGGTAGCCCCAAAGTGAGATATTTTCTAGCCATGGCATATTCGGAGCCCCGCCCGCGTCCCTTGACCCGAGGGCGTCCCTCAACAAAGGGCCCGTGATCTCTCCCGGTCTGTATATGCGGGTCCACTCCAGTCGGCGCGATCTCCAGCCTTCGACCTCATGAATCCGTTTCCAATTCCGGGAAGGATCATCGGCGAAAAACGCAAAGAGCTGCCGAGACAAATCGATGAGCGCATGATTCCGTGGGTCAGGACAGGATGAGAGGAGGTGTTTGGTCGAACCGCAGTTGAAGCAGCGGGGACCAGGTGTCGACTGGAAGCCGAGTTCATTGCCCCCCTCCGGTCGTTCTGGACCCCCCAAGAGTTGTTCATCGGGACGATGGTATAAAATTGCGCCAGGGTATATCCAATGGTCCCAGTAACTCGCAGTCTCGCGAGTATCCACGAAGAACAACTGTGAACCATCTATGCCTCGCCATCCGTCTTCTTCTGCTGCTCCTTCTCCCACAGGTCGAGGGCTTGGTTGATGTGCGTTGCGTCCCACCGACCCTTCGCAACCTCCTTCCCGTCTATGTGCAGGGCTGGAATCCAATACACGTATTTCCTCTTCCACTTCTCCTGCCCCTTTTCCCGGATGTTGATCGTCTCCAACTGGAACTGCCGGGTCTGTCTGACCTTTGCCAATTCCGCCTTCGCGACCTGTAGGGTTATAGTTCGTCATCGGCGTTTAGTCTTGTGCGACAGAGGAGAGGTAACGAACGTCGCAAAGGGAGCAATTTGGGCCAGAGAATAGTGTGAGCCGGGCGAGTCTTCCGAGTGACGGGATCATTACCACGTGAGGGGAAGGTGAACAACCGCCACCCTCCGATCTCACCTGCACCCGACTTCAATGTCTTCGGCAATTGGGGTGGCAGACGGCCACCGTCAATTCTCTATGTCTTTGACGATGCGCAATTTCTCCATCCCGATTCCCCGCCCAATCTCCTGGGCAGCATCCGCATTCATGGCCCGGCTCAGGCAGATCGACGAAGCCACGGCATTGGGCTACTCAGACCATAACACAGCTGCCCAACCTGTACAGGGGACAATGACTGGACCGCAACGCCAGCCGTTCCAGCAAATGCCTGTGCCCTGGACGTTCTTAACCTCGGGATATTTTATTGGGTTTCTTATATATGTGCGTTTCGTGACACCAGGCTGTCAACCAAGCTTAACTCAACGGCTGTGGCAGGCCCTTGTCTCGAACAGGATACAAGATATAGTCAGTCCGCCACGGCTCGGACCGCGTCAGCATAGGAATAGAGACGATGGGACCCCCTATGGCCTGCGATCGCGGGCAAGGCATGTTTGGTCAAGGTTGTTCCCAATCGATCTATCCTCAACGCTCTCCCGCACAATCATTCGCCTACCTTCATCGTACCTCCTCCTAAAGTCCCTCTTCATCTGGACCACCATCGTACTCCAAGCGTTTCGCCTGTTTCCAACGACACATGTGGGCTGGCTCCACGACATTGACACGCAAGTTGACCGTTGGGAGACAGGAGAAGTATGTTGGTCGACCTTCATAGCTGTTTGTGCCGCCCTCTGTATCAACTACATCACTTCTGGTCTGGAGGGTCTTGGCAGGGATGCCCCGCCATTTAACCTGGTACGCACATCCCATCGACCTCACAACCGACAATTAGTAAATTTTGAAGTTCGGATACGCATTCCTGCTTCACTTGTACTCTTCCCCAGGTATCAACGTCGTCCAAAGGGACGGTTTTGCGTCGCGCCCTACCAAGCACTGCCTGATTCCAATCACAGTCCCGCTGCTTCAGGTCAGTGGGATGTGAGTCCATCCCCCACCTTATTCTGATCGAATTTTCTCAGATAACGATGATCCATTTGCTCGGAATGAGGAAATCCTGGTCGAGACAGAGGCTTGTCCCCACCACCATGTGCACCGCTCTCACCATGACCCATTTTCACTTCGTGTTCTGGAGATCTCCAGCCTCGTACCCCCTCTTCAACTACTTCCCCGTCTTGTTGGAATCTTTCTTGATCGCAGCTACGATCCTTGTCTGCGTTCTCGACGCTCTCACTCAGATTCTTCTCGAGGGTGCGGTCACGCGAACAATATTGTGGCGCAGCGGATCGCTGATGCCAAGGTGGGAGGAGGATTGTTCCGTTGTAATCACTCGTCTGGGTACAGCCAGCTTGGAAGCCACCAGCGTTGCAGGCTTAGGAAACGAGGTCGCAGGCGTGACCGTCTTCGATACGTTGGCCCAAGGGTTTGGTAATGACACCAATGATCCGACGGCAATGGAACTCGATCGGGCTGGGATATCCTCTCCGGGCGGTTTGTTCCATGGTCGACAAACGGGTTTTCTCAATGAAGTGAAGAATATCAAGGCAATTTCAACGCATGATCCCAACCGCTTCGAAGCCCGATCGTTATTCTCGAAGGAGCTAGAACGCTATGTCAAGGGTTGGTTAAGGGTAATGAAAGGAACCTGGATCCTCCTCAGGTACGGAAGAAGGTTGCATCTGCCTGCCCCCTCAAGTGCTCCAGACGGTGAAGAAGTTGCAGATGAAACAGTCTCTGCGGAAGGGGACGAAGACGACTACCGCCGATTCCTCCTTGGCGAGGCCATCTCAGACGACGAGGATGAATACAATCAGAGCCCTCACGCCCCATCGAGTACCCATTCATCATCGGACAACGAGGAAGACGACCACCCTGCAGAGTTGTACCACAATCTCACCAGTGGTGAATCATCAACCGGTTCTGTCCTGGTTCTGTTGGCACACATGGTCAACACTTCTTCGTTCCCTTTGACAAGACAGCGTTACCAGAGCCTCGTTGCGAATGCCGGACGACATGAGACCCCGGCTGTGGTGTCTCCAGTTGATTCCGGGGTGTCAAATCTACGTCGAAGGCTGCAGTTGACTGAACTATCGGAGGAAGAGGGCTGGGACGAGAGCAGGATGAATTGTGTGATTTGTACAGCAGGACCGAGACAGGTCATCTGCTGGCCCTGTCGGTGAGTTGATCGTTTAGCTCTTAGCAAGCCACGGTACGGACAACGTTTGACAGGTGCTTGGCGATGTGTGATGATTGTCGAGAGAACCTTGCGTTGCGATCTTCAGCATCAAATCACAGCTGTCCCTGTTGTCGCAGACGGTGCGTGCCGTGAGATATTGGCCGGCTTGCCTGACAGATCTGACGCCGTTCTAGGGTGGAAGGCTTCTCGAGGATATACATACCATGAGCACCCCTATGAAATCTACTTGGACCATATTGGATTGTATTTATGTTACATTATTCCCTAGTATCTCATGCACCGTAGCTGCTTGGTTTTCCTGCGCGATCGAAAGTGTAAATGTAAGCCTATATGTAAGCGCCGGTAATGTCGAGATGAAACAAGTCCACGTGTACTTTGGTAGTTCGGCCAGCGCATCCATCTTGTCTCAAACCTCAACGTACCACCTTCGGGTAATCCCACGGGCATGGCTTCAATTATTATCCCCATAGCCTACCTCATCGTCATCTTCGGCGGTTTATACGTCTTCAGTGTTCTGTACAGGAGGCACATTGCTGGCAAGTCTACACCCATCGCATCTGTGTGCGTGGAGATTGAGATCTAACGTTTCCGACTGCCCCGCACTCTCCTTCTACCCACCTATAGGGAAACACGTCGACCCCTATTACGGGTCGCATCCGGAACGAGATGCCTACGTCACTCTTTTGCAGCAGGATCCTCCAGCACCGGAAGTCACGTTGAAAGCAGCCCTCGTGCGGCGTGCCATTGCGGACGTCTTTCGGGCCGTTCGTTTCCGAGAGGACAAGCCCGCACTTCAAAACTTGTTGCAGAAGGGTTTGGTCGGAGATGACCTGTTGAACAGTCTTTTGGCGGCAGAGAAGGAATTGGAAGGAGAGGTGAAGGAAGTGTGCGCGGAAGCGAACACTTTTGTGGAAGGTTGGGGATCCCTCATTTTCCCTACCGCCAACGAGGTCATCGCCAACGAGAGGATGCGCGCAATGTTCGAATCTACCAGTAAACTTCGAGCGGAAAAAGGCGAGTATACATCCGTGCTTATTTGTTTTCTGAATATTTCGTTTAAACGAACACGTCACTGATTTTCAATTTGGCTGGGCAGAATTGATTTACGGGAAGAAGGGCAAAGATCTCTCAAGAGTCCCCATTCCCGGCTTCCAAGTCGGCCCGCCACTACAAACTCCTACCACCCCAAGCACACCTACCCTCAAATTACCACCAGCCAGCCCCGCCACCCCTGCGACTCCGTCCACCCCGCTACTCTCTGCGAACGGCAATCTGCATCCTTCAAGTGATACTGAATCTATCCCCAACGCTCCTTCAACCCCTTCAAGGGTATGTGCATCCTTCGCTGACGTGACTTTCTCCTCTGACGTGGGGTGTTTCGACAGTCAGGAAAGAAGGGCAAGAAGAGGAGATAGGCGGTTAATCCTTCATTTAATTTCTGAGGGTCCTACTTTGAGTCCTACTTTCCACCCAACCATCCGAAAAGTATTCTGTATAGTGTACGCACTCTATATACCAGCGACTTATTCGAGTTGTTTTGGGAAAGCGATTCCAGATACTTGATATTGTTGAAGGTCAGAATTACAATGAGCCGGGGACAAAGGGAAAGAGAGTAACAAGAGTTGGAGGGTGCGTGCAGGATACAGGAAGGAGGTAACAGGGGGGGTGGGGGGAGTACAGAGAGTATGCGACGGCAGCGATGAAGGTTCCTCGCTGAGTAAGAACCAACACAGTATAGCGTGTGTGCGAAAACGGAGAGCTGAGTATGCTGTCACACAGGGGGAACCCTTTCATCCTCTGATAAAGATAGCCTTCTCACCAGGACCTCCTCGGGCCTTTCCTGACTTGTCTAAGTGGTCCAAACCAAGACAGTCCTCCGGAGCGAACTTGTGTTCGTAGATATTGTCGTCTAAGGAACATATGGGTCAGTCATAATCCCAGGTCAAGTTTGACATACGAACCATCCTCGATGTATGATGGCTGTTTGAACGTGGCCATCTGTATCAGGGCGAACTTGAACCGTGAGAAGTCCTTGTCTGAAACCCCGAGGCGTTGTTGCAGACGCTTCTTCGTCTCCGAGAATCGTTCGCCCTTTGACGCGATGAACACCGTTAACGGGAGTTGATGGTGGCGGAGGAAGGATGAAGGCTTACGGGTTTGACCACAAACTTGAACGGAACTCCGTGCGTTCTCGCAACGTCCCTGGTAAAGTGGAAGGCATTGATGATCTTATCGTGGTCCTCAGCCTCCAACTCCTCTCGCGGAATCTCCTCTGCAAACAGGTCAACGGGATCGGGAATATTCCCAATCATCTCAGATCCAGTGAACTCCTTCTGTGTCCTTCCGTCCTTCGCCACTTCAAACACCCTGATCCTACCAGTACCCGCCGGTGTCATCTGTACCTGTTTCGACAGGTGCTCGGTCAGGTCGTGGACCATGCTGGTCTTAGGCAACAAGAATGGGTGTGGCGACTCCTCCTTGTTTTGGATACCGGTCCAGGTAACCTTGAGACTCCGCTTGGTCTCGAGCTCGACGATGCTCACATCAAGCCTCTCGTAGAGGATGACAGTTGTGGATGGGGTGACATAGGAGGGGGAAATGATCTCGGTGATGCTTTGGTTCAGCGAGCGTTTGAGGATGGACTTGGCTGTGCCGTTGGTGGCATGAGTGGTAGTGAACCTCAGCTTTATCGGCTCGTGCTTGAGGTGCTCTCCGACCTTGGCGGCCATCTGGTAAAGTGGGTCAGAAGCCATCACACAGCACAAAATTTGTGGAGGGGCGGTAACCCACAGCGTCGTAGTTCTGCTTCTTACTCAGTACCAGGCTGAATTCCGGTTGATCGGCATCTGGCTCGTCGAACTTGGGCCTGAATAGCACCATCACTCGGTTCTGCAGGAAGTCGTAGAACTGTTGTGGGTTCGAGTACAATCCCTGGGACTCGAGGTCGTGAACTTCCTTATCGGAGATCTCAACCTGGAAGCAGATGATATCTCCATCTTGAATTTCACTCTGGGTGAAGGTGTACTTCGGCTTCATGTGCTCGATCATTCCAGGTTTGATTTCCTGGGGAATGATGGGAAATTAGCACGTCACGTCGGGGGAAAAGCGCAATTTGTTACCTCATAGAGCTTCAGCGGTGTCCCGGATGCCCACCTCATCCTCTCGTTGATGATTGGGATGAGGTCGCTCACTTTGCTCGCCCTTGGCATATGGATCTTGCCAATTCCGAAGAGTGATTGCCTTGTGGTGTCGAAATGTTTGAGGAAGACCATGATCGTTCCAGCGTTATCCAACTGGATTTTCTTCATGCATGGACATGAGCGGCACAACACTTATAGTGATAAGACGGATAACCCACTTTGGAAGGATCTGGGAGGATATCGAGGTATAACCGAAGGTCGCTTTGTTGTCGCACGGCCATGTTGTTACGGATCACCTCGACCGCTAGAGAACATCGTCAGAAGTAGTCCACGTGAAGCCCGCATAACACACTTAATGAAGGCTCGTTCTCAGGGATGTGCGTATCCGGTCGCACTGTTTTGTTCTGACGGTTCACCAATACCCATAACCTGATCTGGCTCTCAGGGTAACTGAAGTGCTGGGCGACTCTCGACTTGAATACGCTATACGTCTCCTGCTTGAGGACGCGGAATGTCGGGAGGTCGGATAGAGGCCAATTCCTCTCGTCAAAGACGGCGAGGTCGAAACCTTCGTGGCGAGCAAACGCCTCGTCGGTGATGACTTTGGCAGTCAGGAACAAGTGCTGCTCCTCCCTCTCCTTCTTCTTAGCCTCCATCTGGACACGCTCCTCGTCCAACCTTCGTTCTAGAAGAGGAATGAGCCAGAAATATTCGACCAACAACCCGGCGTCGACTTACTCAAGTGCGGAGGAGTGTCTTCCTCGGTGAACGGCGCCAGGACGTCATCGATCGCCGTCTCGTGGATGTACACCAACATGTAGGCATTCGTGAACCTCTTCATCGCCCTGACCTGATTCCTCTGTGTCTGAGGGACAACGCCATTCATTGGCTCCCCACCATAGTTCTCCTCCAAAACCTCCCGGTCCGTCACAGGCGTCACCCGATCGTCGTCGAATTTGAGCCAGCGGGTGTCCCGATCTGGTTTGATGAGGGCGAAGTAGTGTCCACCGTGGAGGTCGCCGGAGTGTACGAGGACACCATGAAGCCTGTACTTCCAGGGTTTGGACCTGTCAGCCGCCTCGTCGAGGAATTCATCAAGGTCAATCTCGAAGGGGAATTCGAAGCGATCATTGATCTGCGGGGTAGTGTCAAAATCGTACCAATGGTTCGTCGATGGTGTAACTAGTGCGTACCTTGACCATGGCGTCGCGTTGCATGTCGTACTCGTAGCGCTTCAGTTGCAAGTGCAGGACTGGCGGAAGAGACTGGAAGATGATACCCTTCCGAGCATCCTGCAGTCCAAGCCCTTCAGCCTGGTACTTGTTTTCACCATCCAGCATTTCTACGGCGACGTAATCTCGGAAAGAGTCGTACAACGTTTTCATCCCCTTGACATTCAATTGGATATCTGCGCAGCGGATCGGATGGGTCAATTTCTCCGGGGCTCTAATCTTCTCGGGGTTATATGTTGTTTCTCACCATTAAATTCCTCTATTCTAGACGACTCGTAGTTGACGTTGACGCATTTGATGTAACTTTTCATCTTTCCGACAAAGAGTTTCGCAATGGCACCCTCAGCACGTGTACCCTGAAACACAGAAAACTGCTCAGCGCCATCGCTTCGGCACAAGAATGACGCAAAACTGGACCACAGACCTTCATCTTGGACTCTAGCTTGTCCTGCAACACCCTGTTGAATTCTTGCACATCGTGCTGTAGAAACGAGTCGAGGGACTTCCAACCGAAGGACTTTGTCAACTCAGTTGTTCCTGATGGGGGCGAAGGTCATTTCGGTGATCCAACATGTCAAGATCGAAGGCTGTACTGACCAACGGGTTGATCGGAGGTCTGTAGATGGTAGAACACGCGTTGAAGTGCCAGTGGGACGCTCTCTGTTGGATGCTCGTCTTCCGTCGGGATTTGGTAAACAGCCTGGGCAATGTTTTAGAACAGGTGGTGGCTGAGAGAACAGATGACTACGTACCTTTCGGAAGTAGTGGGTGCAGAAGAGGGACTGTAGCAGGGAGTTCATATAACATGTAGCGCCCTGGTTTTTCAGTCCGACGTAGCCCGTTTCCTTCTTCGAATCGTAGCTGGAAGAAGCGCTTTAGATTTGGGAAGAGGCGAACAACAAGGACCGGCTTACTTGACGAAGTTATGCCACAGCACACCGGTCGGATCCTCCAAGACCCTGACATAAACCGAAATCATAGCGGAATCCTCCTCAACCGTTGGGCGGTTGTGGCCTGGTTGAGGGTGGAACAATTTGCGCAGTTCGCTGAAGCGGGTAAAACCCCAGTCGCACTCTTCAGCGATGAACCGGTGATGTGCATCTGAGAGGGAAGGCCATTAAGAATTGAGCGAGAACCTCTACAGTTATGAACCACATACGGCTGACGGTATAGATGGTAGGATCGTGTGGGTTTGAGATTACCAACGCGAATTGGGCGCAAGCGTGCCAACCCTCTTTCGCACCTTTGGGGTTAGCGTAATCAAGATAGACAGAGACGGTATCATTTGGAGGAGCGTTAGAGTTGCCGAACGGGAAGAGAAGTATCCGCCTGAGTAGGTTTTGAGATTACGCAAGTGAGAAAGACGGCGATAACCAGGGCAAACGTACCATTTATGCCCGCCGCAATCGAAATCTGGGCTGGTTAGTTTCTTCTCGAGTTTCTTCCAGCCCTGGAGCTTCCAATGAAAGACCTGGAATTCTTTAACGTCATGGCCCAGATCAGGCATGTGTTTGGCGGCGAAAGCTTCATCTGGAAGACGGGAGAGAAGATGAGCGGTATGCAAAGGGTGTGGCGGGGACACGCGAGACAAGACTCACGGTCTAGAACGGATACGATCTCTTCAGTTTCCATGGGAGGGTTGTGTGGATCGTTTGGTTTCTCTTCGATGATTTCCATGCCCTCGGCCTGCGGTTTAGGTTGAGATACGGCGTTGTATGATAATGGCAACAAAGACAGACCTTGACCATGACTTGCTACGGTCTCGGGGTGGTTAAAAAGGCGTTGGCGCTGTTGCGCGTGAGGGGTGAGTGAGAAATCTGAGGGAGGAGACACTGGACGAAGCTGAGAGACTGATAGGCAGCACGCGCTTTCTCCAAATTGGGCATATCTGACTAAGCACACTCGCTCTCCCAACCACCACCAGCAAGAACAAGAAATCCCCCATTTTTTTCTCATTATTTTCTCGTATGAAAACCGACGGATACACGATCCTTAAATTGTCTCGACAGGGAGAAACTCGGTGTTCTCCAACAGCCTTGCGGCTGCCCCACTGTCGGTAATGAGTCAAAATCGTGTAAGAGCAGGCATCAGTCCACCGCAGCGCTGATTGCAGACCGTCTTGGTCTGCCTTATCTGCTTTTCTGCGTGGCTGATGGCGGCGACGAACACGCCTTGGTTGGGCTGTGTCGGGTCGGCAGCACTCCACAGCTTTTGGCATGATCGGCAGACATTTCCTTGCGCTTGTATCTTCACCCGTACGCGTGTGGGTCTTTGCACCTCCTCTATACACACCGCTTTGTACCCTCCGTACCGTTTGTAATCGCGATAATTATACACAGATTTCACCTCTTTTGTTAGTTCGACACCCATTCGGCAAATCGCGAGGGTGTCCTCGCTCTGCCGCGCTGCCAGGCCGAAAACACGCTGTCGCTCACGAGTCGGCTCTTCTCCTCGGGAGTCTGAAATATCGGCTAAGGGCCAGCCGTTCTCACCCTTACCCTCCCCCAACAGCCTGTTTGGACCCCGCCAGAGCATGGGCAGTGGTCGGCCTGTATCAAGCCAGGTCGACTACAAACCTCCATGGTCCCCTCAACCCACCCAAGAACCCCCAATGCTACAGACGACCACCCGCCAGAAAAAGTCTTCTGACCCAACTCGCAGAGTCTCGAGAGCAAGTATCCTCCCTGACTCATCACGAACAATTAAGACCGCCTCCAAATCCCCCCAATATCACTCGTCATCATCCTCAGAACACGTCCACAAACCCTCCACCTCCTCCCGGACCAACTACCCGACGTCATACGGCCATGACCCTGGAAATCCTCGTTCCAGTTCATCTCGGCATTCTGAACTCAAATCGTCCAAGTCAAAGACACCAAAGAGTTCATTTAATCAGCTCACTTCACCGGTGTCACCAAACGCTGCCCTCGATATGCCATACGCTGGCTGGCTACCCCCAGTCGGTAAGACCACGGATCCTGCAGTTCGCAAGTCATCCAGGAGCAGGGACAAAGATCGGGGCAAGGACACCTATCGTAGCCGCGAACGGGACCGGCCAGCTGATACCCACGCCAGGAGGACCTCTACTGAAGTCAGTAGAGATCCGTATGATTCACGGCAGCAGATCCATCACGCTGCAACCCTTGGTAGAGACTTCAAAGAGCGGTCAGATGAAAATGGTATGCTACCGAAGCTTTCCCGCCATCGACGCCACCTCACAGAGGACGATGCAATGACCTTGAAGGTGAGTCGCATTTCCCGTCTCTTCCTCTTTATCCCACGACCTGACCATTTCGAACCCCAACACTAGTCTCCACGGCAAGGCGAAAATAATCGTCCGACGATCCTTCCCACTCAACCACCAGCGCAACCTTCCTCCGTTCTTCAATATACTGATCAAGGCCGTGGCTTGGCTACTCCCGCGGCGACCAATAAGTACAGCCCACCGCCTGCACCCCTAGTCGCACCCGTTTGGTTACCGCAGCGGTCCAAGAGTAAGGAGAAGGCTAAGGCTGCCCAAGAAGCCTTGACATCTGGTAGCGATACCGAACGAGAGAATCGTGGTTTCGTACGCCCTCTCGAATTCTCAGCCTGATCGTTGGTTGACATCGTCACAGCACGCCAATCGCGGAAATGGTTCACAAGAGACTCTCGCTCCGCCGAAACCAAAGAAAGAGGTACCTGCTACGGCTTTGTTCTGTGCATTCAACTGAATAACTTTCCTTCTAGTCCAAGATGTCGCTGACCGGATGGTTTACAAGAAAAGCGCCAAGGCCAGTCATCGGATCCCCGATCATGCCAACGCCGGCCAGTTATCTATTCTCCCCTCTTCCGGAAACCGTGTTACCTCCCCCACACATGATCTCCCTCAAGGCAGGGCAGGGCCCTTCCGATCCCCCTCTTTCTTACGACTCGTCGGGCAAGGCACCGGGTGTCACTGGTCGTGCTCTCAATGCTTTGGAAACATTTGCAAAGAAACACCATCGTTCCCAATCTGCTCAACCGACAATAGCCTCCTCTTCCAGACCTTCCGCCAACGGCCATGACTTTCACGGGCAGCTGCGTTCCCAGACCGCCCCAGTGCCGCAAACGCCGGTGATTGGCACATATACCCCTAGCCAATCAGGTCCAGCAGTGCATCGTTCCAATACCACGCCTTTTGTAGGTTCCTCCCTGGCATTATATCCGGAACAGAGCTTGCGGTCCGGACCCGGGAGTACACAGGATGTGCGAACGCATTCAACGGATACCACCCGGGGCCTACCACCGGTACAGGCAAATGGCCACGATTCCAATCAGCCCTCAACCTCGTACCCGAAGGACAGTCACTCCGGGCGGAACCGATCCAGGGATTCCGTTGTCACCGGTCAAACAGGCTCTGTATCCGGGACGATCAAGTCGAGGCGAAAGCCTGTCCCCGTGCATAACATCTTTCCCGATGGCACTGTGGAAATTATGCCAGTTTCCAATGTTCCGGCTTCCGCTCCGATCCAGTCACAAAGCCACGACGCCCCCACGCCTGGTGTACAACGCTCTAAACGAGATAGCGTGGTACCAATCCCGGTTCCTCCTCCACAACCTCGGTCCGCCCCAGTGAACGGTTCGTTCCCAACGTCTCCGGTGGTGACAACTACGGCCGGAGTCCTCGGTGTGGAGCAGCAATCTACCCCCGCGACTCTAAACGGTTCACATCCTGGCTTCCCTGTCACCGACATCTATCCCCCCGGGTACGCGACTGTTGGGAAGGACGAGGAGAGGACGGGGAGGGATCGGGATAAGGAGAGGAAGGGGAGGAAGAGGAAGGACAAAGGTTCACTTCCAACCCACACAATGGACGGTGAACATGCGGTTTTGACGGCCAAGGACTCACCGTTGCTGGCGACTCCGCTGGTGACCACCGTATCTGCATCATCTCATATCCCTGAGTTCCTCGAAACAAATGGCGTCAGTTCCACAACTGCATCACCCGGCATTTCATTGAATCCGCCCTGGGAGCATCAGAGCCAGGACCAGGATCCACAGCCACAGCCGATTTCTGGAGTAGGCATCTCTACACCCCAGCACCATTCATCGCAGGTTTCGCCCCCCAAGCACAGGTCTACCTTACACCAGTCTTCCAACAGTCCTAGTTCGCAACCCCCATCTCAGCGTCCATCTCCCAAACCCTCCCCGACAGGATCCTACTTAACCGTCCCAAATCACAGCAATCAACCATCCCCAACCATGAAGAACGGAAAGCATGATGCGGGAATCCAACAGGATGAACTAGATACGCCGTCTAGTTCCTCAACGGTGATAATGTACACTTCACCGATCGATTCCTCACGGGTGGCATTGAAGGATGGCAAATCGACACACAGCTATTCGCCTGCAAGGAAGGACGATCAACTCTACCCTAATTCGGGCTCCCACACCGCTGGCAAGGGTTCGATAGGAACCGTGGACACTGTCGCGGACCCGAGGACATATGAGAAAGGATACGGAAAGTCGAAGTCGTATTCCTACTCTCAAGAGCAGGTCATGGGATCTGGATATGGTTCCTCGAAGGATCAACTCGTTCAATCCCCTGTTCGTTCGAGCACGGATCCATTGTTCTCTCCAAGGAGTACTGCCCAGAATCACCCTTACCAATCGTTTTCCTCGAGGTCGACTCAGCAACAGGATCCATATGGTTCCGGGCACTCTTTGTCTAAACCTTCAATATACCCCACCGAACGTCATGAACGGAGGAGGACAACGAGCCAAGACACGGTCGAATACGACCCCAGGCATCGCGATCGCGAGCGTGACCGCGACAGGGACCGAGAGCGTGAACGCGATCGTGATCGCGACAGGCCCTCTCGCAGGGACCGGGGTGGACAATACACAGTGCCTTCCACATCTAATAACAACGAGGGCCCCTCGCACCGTAGCTCACCGAACATCGACGACAGGGGTGTGCCCATGACCAACACCAACGAACGGTCTTCCTCGTCAACACACACCCACTCACAGCAATCCAACCCCGCGACACCTGCATATACACACACATCCCAGACCCTGCAGGGAACCGTAGGGCGTTCATCGAGGAGCACTTCCCAACCTACCGGCCATTCACGGATAGCGTCCGATCCACAAAACATATCACAACATCCTTCCAACCGCGTCGCCATTTCTGGACACCTTTCCACACCAGCTCCCACGAAAGAGCAGTTGTTACCCTCCACGCCTTCACAAGAGTCCCAGCAGCTGAAATCCACCTCGACTCAATCTCTGACAACCAAGCAATCGAGCCGACCGCCCTCCACCCACTCGTCGGGTCAGGATTCGAAGAAGAAGGGAGGACTACTCAGTCTCTTCAGGTCGATTTCAAACCCTTCAAAGACCAGAGATCCTTCCTCTACCTCTACACCTTCACAACCCGAACAACGACCGGGGAAATTAAGGAGGAACCCGAGCACGGCGAAACAACGTCCTGTGGACCTCGAGGCTTTGAAATCTCCTGGATCAAACACGACGAAGGTTGTAGAGTTGCCCGGCACGGTGCTCCCTTCTCACCAGCAGCAGTACTCATATTCTACCAATGCCACCTACGGCTCTCATGGCACGCAGCGGAGCCGGGAGACGCAGAATAACCAGGATGTCAAGGGTGGCAGCGCGCAACCCAGGGGTTTCCATCCCTGGAAACTACTCTCAAAGAGACATCGGACCATGTCTACCGCTTCCATGGACGCATTGGATGGCACGATGGTGAGACGATTCTCAAATTTTTGAATCAACTGTTTCTAACTGCTTTTTTGATGTAGGTCTCTTTGAGTACTCCGGATGAGTCCGTCCGCAGTTCAGCAACCTCCGGACTCTATCCACAACTCAGAGACCCCTTGGAAGCGGCCCAGGAGTGGAGGAACCAAGAGGAGATAGAATTCCATTACCGTGGTACGGGTAGAAGGCGTAGGCCCGGTGTGACATTCGACGAACCGGAAGACAAAAACGACCTGGAGACTCCCACCCCAGTGTCTGCTGCCCATAGACGATCCATGGCTCCCAAACGCCTCTCCAAGCTACGGTGATCGTCCGTCTGGTGGTTCGCCGCTGTTATCCTCGAAGCGGTTTGGTTCCCTATGTTTGAATTTTCTCTTCTGTTTCCATTCCATATGTTGTTTTACCCACCTGCTTTCGTACTTCGATCATGCGAGACCTTCGCGGGTCCCGTCCAGCGTTACCAACAGCGTTCCGCAACCCCCCTACCCTCGCAACAACCATCTAAAACTCATATGCTCTGATTCATATATGCCGCGTTTTATTTTCTTATCCTATCTATGTCGTTTTGCTGCGTCGCTGCTCTTGCTGTCCCGCGTCCTTCGTTCCGTTTATCCCAAACTGCTCGTATCTCCTCGCGTTGCTTTATTTCTTGGTAATATTCACGTTCAATGACCCCCTCGCCGCCAAGCCAAATCATTGTATCCTTATAGCTAGGTACTTTGTGAGTCATCGCCACTCCTCTGTGTATTATACTATCTCGCTCGCTTAGATTCGGGCTGTGGCAATCGGTGTACATTATACTACGGCTTGACTGTACCCTCCTACCCCTTCTGTTGGAATGCCATGAATAGGACTGCTTACCATACATCGGGTAAGCCCAAGGATCTCCTACACGTATTGTCATACATGGTGACGACATGTATGGAGCGGAAAAAATGAACAAGGGATTCAAAGTATAGACTGTGAATAGTATTGATACTTTGCGACACGATGTCAGTATGAGTACTTGCGAAGAAGCTCGGCGAGACTTACCGAGTCATAAAGGCGCGTCCAGCTCGATCCCAACGAGGTCTCTATGAGCCTGTCGACGTGCTCAGCCACGAGGGAATGCGTGAGACCCTGCTGGAACCTTTCACGCAGCTGCGCTGCGGTTTGTTCTCCCAGGGCAGCGAAACACGGCATAGCAGAATCTAAATGATTGTCAGAGGTTGAGGGCTGGTATGTCATTCGGTGCCCAACGTACCTTTCTGCATCAGTTCAACCATAGCTAAAAACGCAAATATTAGCTGGCTAAGCAGTCGCCCTCGAATAACCTCTTCCACTCACTGACTATCCTATCGCAATGCTTCCTCGCAGCCTCGTACCCATCCTTGAACAGCCTCTTGAACTCACGATAATGCTCGCTATCGACGCCTCCGAGTACCTCCACATACTCCAGCGGGAGTTTAAACGGGGCAGCTTCAAATCCAAGATTCCCGGGAGAGTTCGACAACATGAACCCAAAATCGATATGGACAAGGTGACCCTCTCGATCCAATAGGATGTTTCCGTTGTGCCGGTCCTTGATTTGTAGCAGGTGGGTGATTAAGGAATAGCCTGATTATAGGGATCATCAACAACACATCCACTCAGTACGGCGCGGAACCATACCAGCAAGTGACTTGGCGAAATTCCGCTGGGCCCTCGTGAATTTCGCAGAGGATGGGTCACCGTAGGACTTGGGACAGGTCGGGTGAGGGTTCCGAACTCGTAAACGAAACAAAGCCTTACGGATATGAAATGGTCCAACAAGGTGACGTGGCCTAGCTGTCCTTGAGCGAGCCGTTTAGCATACTCGGCCTTCTTAATCGAGTGAATGGAAACAGCGTCCGTGATCGTCTCCACCAAGCCAGATGTGCCGCCGGTGATGAGAATCCGGAAACTGCAAAGGTTGGTGATTACCCCGTGCAGAAAACTCAGGCACTCACTATCGGACCCAACACTGGACGTTCTCCTCCCTCCAGATCCGTTCAAACTCTTGGATCAGCTGTACTGCGAGCTGCTCTTGTCGCAGGTCCCCACCGGTCTTGACGATCACGGACACACAATCCCAGCTCGCTGGGAGTGAAGTTTAGGATGGTGGGTAACCAGAAGGATAAAAACGTACCCAAATGACCGTACGGCGAATCCTGTCGTATTCGACTCTACAGAGAGCTTCAGTGGAGTTGGCCAATTTAAGAACTCCGATCGCACCTTCTTGTTTGCCCACGATTCACTGAATACGACAGCGGATGGATCCGCTTTGTTGAGTTCCTTCCTGATGATGCTCTCGTCTTCTGCACTATTTGATGAGCCCATCCCAAACTTGAGTATCCCACTAGAGCTCCCGCCCTCCTTCATCCTCTGCATCCTCTGTTCCTCCAGTGACATCATCTCCTTCATGATGCGCTCCCTGATTGCCCTGGCCTCTGCGTATTGTAAACGTAGCCTCTTGGAGGGTTGGTGCTCCGGGACCGACGCAAAGTTCGAACCTGATGATTCCGCTCCTTCTGCTGGAGGCCCCGAAAGCCATCGCCTAGGAGGTTGGGATGAACTGTCACTAGCGTGTGCGGTCTCACGGACGAGGTTGGCGTTCAACTGGGCGAGCATAACAGCGGCAGTCCTCATTCTCTCCGAATAGTCATCAAGGGTGAGGTCACCACTGTTGGTAGTGGAAGATTTGAGAAGGTCGGGACTTTGGGGGAAGGAGGATTGAAGTGATGTGGGCATTATGTCGATGTTATGAGAGGCGAGGTCGACGGGAAGGGGTGTTGTTGGAGTTGATGATGATCTTGACCAAGCCACCAAGTCCAGGTCTTTGTTCTTGGGGGCAGGTGGACGGACAACGGACTCTGATAAGTCCATTGGCCTTGACCTGATGGATTCGTTCGGTCCATACAATTGCTCTACGAGGTCCATTTCTTCATCGCCCCCTTCGGGGGGAGGGATGGTCGAAGTCAGGGTAGTTGGAGGGACGACGATCCCCAGCACAGGTTGAGGGGGTTGTTCGTTCGATGTGTCGAGGATAGCCTCGGATCTGCTGACCCCATAACCCTTGGGATCCTGGGATTTAGCTTTCTCCGCAGCGACCGTTGGAGTTGTGTTTGAGGTCGCATTGAAGGCGACGATGTCCTTGGAAGCACCTTTCCGCTCAGATTCCTTGACGGCAATCTTGCGTAGAACCTCCTTGTTACTCCTCTTGGTTACACTGAAGTCAAGGTCGCCGTGCAGAATTTCCAATACAAGGAGGTATGGAGCGCGCTCGGCTGAATTGAGGACGACGCTCTCCCCTGGAGGTATTCGGACGATCCGATGGTGTGCCTGAGGGATACCGTCTGGACCTTGCGGTGCATCGGACGACATGCACCATAACGGCACACAGACCTAAGACAAGGGTGAGATGGCAATTTGGATCACAGAAGCGTCCGCTTACTTCTGCAGGGAGCATATGATTCAGAGCAGTAAGTTCCGCTCTCAACGCACTTACTCGCGCGGGTTTAGGAATAATCAACAGTCGGTTTGAAATGTTCTCTACTGTGAGTAAAAATTGAACCTGGAACTTGCGCGTTAGGTCTGGGGAACCGCCGAATACTTCTCGAGCGTACCTCAGATCGACAGAAGTGACTACGCAACAGATGCATCTGGGATTGTTTATCGTATCGTTGCAAGAGAGCCTCCGCTTGACTGGGGGCATTCGAGCGACGTTTTCCGATTGGAAGGAGTGAAGGGGTGGAGTGAGAAGGGCTATTTGTAGATTGTGAGTCTTCTTGACCAAATGGATCGTAAGAGAGCCTCGGCTTCGTAACAAGGTGCGCCGGAAGAGCAGGCGTCGTCTGCGACGGACCGATGGTCGTTCTCCGTGAGAGCTTCACTACACTGGCGTTGGGAACGGGTTCCTCTTCTTGGGGACTTTCAGAAGTTTGCTGCACATTGTCATCGTCGTCATCGTCGTCCGTAGTATTAGATATAGTCACGGATTCCTGGCTGAGTTCGCGCTCCAAGCTAGATATCTCTGGCCCCTCCTCTATCACTCGACCCTGTTCGATGGCAACTTGTCCCATCATGGGCGTCAGTCGTGGAAGGCCAGGTGCGCCGGCCAAAACCACAGACAACCCAACCAGAGCGGGTTGAATAAGTGGTCTGACCTTCTTGCGCGCAAACCGTGATTGGAAAGGGACTTGTAGGGTGGAATAGGGTGCTGAAGCTGGGGTCGGAAGCTCTCCGAAGATGATTTCGTGACACTGTGTCAGGACCCGTTGACATACTTGAAAAGATTGCGAAGTAGGGTTGGCGGAGAGGTCCTTTAAAGATGCTTGCATAAACCACAAGGTCTGAATGGGAACCTTTTAGCCGTACGCATCAGGGGAATCAGATGATCGAACACACCAGCATCGCTATATGCGTCGACCGTTGGGCCACATCAACCACAAAACACTCGAGAGCACGGGATTTAGATGGTCTAGTGACAAGGAGGTGGCTAAGAAGCCGGATCATGATAAATACGAGGTCTTCGGTTCAGAAGACGAGCGTCCGAGTTCACCATATGAATCCCCAGACATCACGCAACTCGCGAGGGTCTACCTCGTTAAGCCTTCTGGTCAGATAGTAGGTTATGCCGATGTTGTCGGAGTACAATGCCAGATACTGGAGCGCGACGTGGACGGTGAAGAACGAAGGTGCAAGGAACAATCTCAAGAGCAAAGCGTGAGACATGTCGTATTACTCGAGTTCCGTCCAACGCCGAGTACGGTGTCGACGGAATGGGCGGATCTGGGGGATGTTGGCTGACCTCCCAGCTTGACTGCAGTGTGTCCGTCGCCGTGACCGTCGTCGGTGGTCTGGGATATTTTGGGGAAGGGGTGTGAGTTCTCTGCCCACAAATCGGAATGCGACTCTTCGTATTTCCTTTTTCGTCATCAGACACGTCGCATACATTTCGTCAAAACGTCCATTCCAGGATGCTGTGGACTGCAATCCTCGCTCTCCTTCTCCTCCCGCTGACTCTCGTCTCGGCAGCCCTCGACGTTGAGCACGACACGCTCATAAAACTCGCAGCTGCAAGCAATGGCGTGATCAAGTTGGACGAGAGCACGTTCAACCTGCTCACACACCCCAAGAGAACATGGTCGGCCTCTATCCAGTTTACGGCCATGGACAAGCGAAGGAAGTGCATCCCTTGCAGGTGCGTTCCACTACCCATTTGTTTATTCCACCCACTCATTTTGCGATTCAGGGAGTTCGGCCCTGCATGGGATACTGTGGCAAAGGCTTGGACCAAGACCCCTACAGAGCACAGAAACTCCCACTTCTTTGCTACTATAGACTTCGACAATGCTCAGTCTGTATTTCAGAGGGTGAGGCCTGAACAATGAAGCTATCCAAAAAACGACAATACGCTTACATCACCATCCAGCTGAACTACATGTCCGCCCCAGTCGTATCGGTCTATCCCCCTGCTGAAGGACCCAGGAAACTCGCCAGCGGAAAAACAGATCCCGCCAAGTACGACTTCTCCAGCGGTTTTGACCCTGCTCCCCTCGCCAAGCAACTTTCTCACCACACGCCCATCCCAATCCCCTACCGAGCTCCAATCAACTGGGGAAAGATCGGCTCAACCCTATTCTTCGTTGCAACCTTCCTGCTCTTCGCTCGTTTCTGCAAGCCCGTCCTCACTGGCCGCCTCGTCTGGATTATCATGACGGTTGTTCCTTCGCTTTCCTTCATGGGAGGTCTCATGTTCGTTCAAATCCGGGGCTCGCCGTGGCAAATGCCAAACGGGCAATGGATGGCTCAGGGATACTCCAATCAACTCGGAAAGGAGGTTCAGATGATTTCAATTATCTGTAAGGCCTATGCGTTCCCTTCGTTACCATCTAATACTGATCACGATTCTGCAGACGGTTCCTTGGCTGGTGCTTTCCTTGCCCTGATCCTTGTCACACCCTACGTATCGCCTGCACGTCAGCGAGTACAGATCTACACCTTGGTCCTCATCATCGCCTTCATCTTTTCCTCGCTACTCAGCCTCTTCAGGTTCAAAAACCGAGGTTAGTACAGCCCATCCGTTTCACCGACCCTTCGCTGACGTGTCATGCCACCATAGGTTATCCCTTCCGGCTGTTCTTCCCGTAGTGTAGAGAAAGTTCTCAGACGCAATGATATTGTGTGCATGAAACGGGGCAAATTTTTCGGGGCGAACTTGAACCAAAGGGAACGAAGACTGCGAGAGATGCTAGCACAGATACCGATGAAAACCTGAGAGGAGGTCGAAAATATAAGCTTTCAATGAATATCCAATGTTATCGAAAGTATAATAATCTATGATGGTGGTGCAGGTGATGTTGAGGTTGGTTGTTGGAAGACGTCAACGTATCTACTGCGAACGTTTTTCTTTGATGCTTGAGAGCGAGGTCGGCTTGGAGGAATCGGCGGCTGGAGGAACCCTGTGTCTTTACTCGCAGGCGTTGTTGGCACGGATTGCGTATTGTCCGGCACCAGGTTCGACCTCACCCTCGGCAACGTTTTGCGCGGCGGCGACGAAAGGTCGACGGCAGACGCTGGTCGCGGTGGAGGGGGAGGAAGATTTCCAGGGGACGGTGGGGGTTTGTCCACCCTGCCCGGCGACGTGGTCTGCGCCCTGGGAGGCGGGGGAGGTTGTGAAGGTTTCGGTGTATCCGATCCGGTCTGGAAATAGGCGGGGTCAGATCCAGGCGTCTGAATATCGTTTGGTAGTACCTTCTTGTTTACCCATTTCTTGAGCTCCTTGTCGTAATAGAAGGCGGTCTCTTCTCCCAGGTTCGCTTTGATGGGGGCGGTGCCCTCTTTCTTCCACCATCTACCGAGCCAAGAACCAGAAGACGCTGGTTTATCACCCTCTGCGCGGCTCAAAATAAAACAGTTGTGCGACGAGGTCTGTGAGAGATCACGTACCGCTCTTTGTTGCCTCAATCTTGGGGGGTGGCCGCGACTCCTTTCTCTCCGTAGTCGCCGATCCATTTGTCTGTTTGGCGTCGCCGTCGCCACGGGGGGGTTGCTTCTTGCTCGCATTGTTTCCGAACCCGAGGTCTTCTTCGTTTTCCTCCTCCTCCTGAACAACCTGTGGGGTGCTCCTATGAGACGAAGGAATGCTCGGCATTGGTATATCGTCCATGAGAGAAACAAAGTTTCCGGTATCCCCGCCGCCCTGTTGGAACGTTGCAGCAGTTGGGGTTTGCGTATCTGATACTTTCACGGAATCCCACCACGGGCTTCTCATCGATGGTCCATCATTCTCTCCGTTCGCGGTGCTGGGACTGTTCTCGCCTGAGGTCAGGCCGGAACTGGCTTGTTGACGGTGACCATAGTCGTTCACTCCATTAATTTCGTAAGCAGACGTGGGAGGAGCACTGAAGGTAGTGGTCAAAACACCAGCGGAGGCAAGCCGTCGAACCGGAGACTGGCGGTCTTGAGGGCGGACGTGGTCCATGGCGGAGGATGACCTGTTAACAGGGATATGAGGGGTGCCGGTCATCGTCCTCAATGCCATTGCGGACCCAGTCCTCGCCGGTGCAACGGAAGGATGTTGGTTTGGAACGGCAGCCTGAGGGGTCGTTTGGGATGATTGGAGGTCCGTCGTCGATATCGAGCTGTAATGAGAGAATGGCCCTTGCGCGAGTCCAGGCTTCTGCTCCTCCGTGGGTGAGGAGTCCCTTTCTCCGGCGATGAACTTCGTGAGCTGACCACCGATCCACCCGCCAACTTTGTCAAGGCTTGGTTTGCTCAGACTTCCACCGATCCATGAACCGGACTTGTCCCAAGACGGGGCGGCGATGAGACGAGCGGAAAGGTCCCCCAGTGATTCGTTGAATGCATGAGTGGAATAAATGGAGGCCCGATTAGCCGAGGCGGCGACTGCGTCACAGTATCTAAATGGGGCTCAGCCTCGCGTTTACGCTGTGTGGTTATCGATCTCTCGTACCTTGTTGCGAGCTGGACATGTCCCAACTCAGCCAGTTGGTGGGCTCGAATCAACCTGTACGGCTGCAAGTGAGGAAGTCCAGGGAATGGTTCTTGTCCCTTTTGCGGCGTGGAAAGCGAGTAGGCAAACTCCACAATTTCGGAAAGAATCATAAAGTCTGGATCCTTGCTGAAGGTCGGAGTGACAACCGGACTGGCAAACCCCACGAGAACCAAACGGGTTGTGGGAGATCCAAGACCACCGAGCAGAGATGTCTGGGGAGATAGCAGGTAGCTGAAAACGTGCAGATAAGGACCGACAATATGGGAGAATGGATGGGGTGGATCCGTACCAAGCATGAGCGGCCTCTATCCATTGGTTGGCACTCAAGTGGTCGCCCAACGCAGTTAGGGCGGCGGATGTCTCAGGCGACGCTGAGTTGGATATCATCATTGCAACAGTCTCGGCCCACTTTGCCAGGACCTCCACGGGGACGTTCGTAGGCGGGCTGCCTGGGAAATTAGGAGATGTGGGCGTGACACCAAGAACGGCAGGCGGAGGTGGCGCAAGCTTGTTGCCAACCGCTCGAGAAAGCGAAGCTGGAGGAAGCATTGCTTGGACTGAAGTCAAAAATTAGTTGACCCTTGCCGCAAGACGCTAGGTGAGTGTAAATACCAGAAGCCGCACCCTGCCCTGCGAACAAACTATATGCCGCCCTCAAACTCTCGCGACCGTCCGATGTCGGGGTAAGCAGCGAACCCCGCCTTGAATCATTGGGCTTGGTTCCACTGTCCTTGAGATCCTTCGAACCCAGCTCTGCGCGAATGAACTCCTTTGCAACCTCCTGCCAAGCATCCCGATCAATGCTGCTCGCGATTACCATGGCATGTGCCCAAAGTTTCTCATCCAACGCGTAGTGACAGGCCTGCCTACGTTCTCCACGGATGAGGAACTCCTGTAATTTTTCCAAGGCAGAGGGTTTTAAAGTCGTGACGGATACCGGTACCTCGTTCGATGCGAGGCTTCCCAACGCGCTAAATCCATCGGCAGGCGTCGAAAATTTGGCTAGGTCGGTGTCTGCGTCATGTGCAAGACGAGGTACCAAAGCCCTTCGCACAGCTTTGTCGATCTCGGCACTGAGTAGGTGTTTAGTACACGGATAAGGGTCAGGTCATTGGTTGGACGACTCACGTCCCATTCAGCTTCCCGTCGTTCTCTACCATCACCTTAAGCAAACTGAACAGAATAAGTCTACCCTCACTTCTTCCACGTTCAAGTAACCCCGTGCTAGCATAGGCGACCACATTCGACAGCTCAGAGATCCTATCCTCGAGGTACTTCACGACCTTGGCTTTCTTCGTCTTTGCCTGCGTCGAGGTTCCTCGTACCAAGCTAACGGTAGGTGATCCAGAGTCTCCAAACAAAGGCCCAGGATAAACCACAGTTGTGTCTTCCAACGCGGACTGTGGGATCAGTTTGTGCAAGGGACGGATATGTACCTCCCTCGACTGCCTTGAGGACAATGCGACATCGAACCCTGCGCTCGACATATCCGCGCCGTGAAAGCATGTCACAACTTTGCCGCTGAAACCGAAACTGATGACTGGGATGCGAGCCGCGGCTCTACCTAAGGGATCGTTCGTGCCAAGAAGAGAGGGAGACGGAGCGTAGGTCGGGTATGCAGAGGTAACCAAAAGCGATTCTGTCCTCGATGAAGGCCGATCTGGATACACGATCTTGGAACCGTACGGCGTATGATCCTGAGCCTCACTGGATTGGCGGCGTGGCGTATACGCGTCCGACGTAATAGACGAGATAGTCCCGTTCGTGGAGGAGCGTGTCCTGTTTGAAGGCACGTAGGGATCGTGGGATGAACCATACTCCAATTTCAAAGCGGAGGATACATAGGTTCCAGGTTGAGAACGAACGGAGGCCGGGGAAGAGGGACGAACTGGGGGTGGGTAGTCATACTGCGATGCGTGCGGTCGCGTAGATTCTAGACTGCTTCGCAAAGAACCTGGGCGTGAACCATTCCCATTGACTGGAGGAGAGGAGGGCGCCGGGAGAGGAGGCGGGCCCGGAATGGAGGGCACCGCTGGCTTGTACGGATCATACGGAGTAGAGGTTGCCTGCGTCGGCGCGGGAACGAACTGGCTCACGGGAGGCGGGCGTTGCACCAACGGACTGGTCGGTTTGTATGGATCATGGGGTGGTGCAGCCGGTTTTGGGGGAGAAGCCATCTTGTCGTTCGCATACAGCCGATCGTATGAGTTGGTCCGAGAGCGTGAAGAGGCAACAGGCCCCCGCTCGGGTTTAGGTATATCTGTAACCGTCACATCTCCAAATTCATCGTCTTTGGGTGCCACGTATTCCAACTGCCGGGGCGAGGGAGGACTGGGTCCGCCCTCATGATCCCACGAGAGTCCCAAAGAAGGGTCAGCGGCAGGCGTGAGTTCGTCGACAGCAATGGCTGAGGCTTCCGGATCACCAAGGCTATCGAATGGGATCTCAGGATTCGGTTCGGCTGGAGGTCGCTCCGTTTGAGGTATCGACTTTTCAATAGGCTGTTCCGGGCTCGTCGTCACGGGTCCTGGAGAAGCTGACCAATCCCTCTGAGTCCATAAACCAGGGGAGTCAACCCTCTGATGTGGATAACCACGTTGATGGGGATTTTGGACGGGAGGCTCTGGCGGGACCTGTCTGGAAGAAGGACGAGGTGGTGGCGGGAGATGAGAGACGCCAGTCTCCCGAAGAACCTGCCTCGATGAAGGTCGAGACGGAGGTGGTGGAAGACCTGGAGGCTTAAAGCTACTCTGGTGTGCGGGAGAGTCGACTCTGCGGGGAGGTGGCCCAACCGATGAAGTGTTGGACTGCGGAGGGGGACCAACCGAAACACTATCACTTGGTCGAGGAGCCAATGGGGTATTAGACACCGTTGGTGACGGGGGAGGGAATGATGATGCGTGCGCAGGGGGCGTCATCGTCGACCCCCAACCTGAGGCATGTCGTTTGGTTTTTGTCGGTAGCATCGGTGGGTCGTATGCGTTCGAAGTGTTGGTCCTGAACGACTCTGCGGTGACCTTCGGGGGTGCAGGGACCGGAGGTACTGGAGGTTTCGAATAAGCATTTGAGTAATTGTTCAATGCACCGTATGCAGGTGAAGATCGACTCTCAGTGGACGAACTTGTCTGAACAACTGGCTTATAAGGGTCGCGAGCCGTATGGACGGAAGGGAGTTGCTGGACTGGGGGTTTGTATGGGGAATATGTTGGCTGGGTTGGGGGACTTGAAATGACCGAGGGCGTGTAGGAGTCATACGCGGACTGGGTTGGCGGGGAGTAAAAGCTCGACTGTGATGTAACCGGATTCGGTTTGTACGGATCATAGGCATCCGACATTGGATTCCAAGTTGCAGATTTAAGGTGGGTAGTCTCCTGCTGAGGCGAAGCATAGGCAGAGTATTGCGACGTGGCTCCAAGGTTGTAACTCTGAGAGGAATACGTGGAGCTCTGAGCTGCTTAATATTCCGTTAGCGCCCAAATCCTTGCGTGTGTTATGAAAGGTGCATACCAGGCGGTTGGTACGAGTTCGAAGCCGCATACTGGTTTTGGAGATCGTAGGGGCTCTGGTACGCTAAAGGAACTGGTTGACGAGCTAGTAACGGCGGAAGGTCCGGAAACTACTCACTTGTGCCGTACGTCTGGTAATGTTGCTGCTGCTGCTGAACCTGCCCGTACTCCGGCCAACCCTGACTTTGGTTTATAGCACCTGAAGAACCCGCGTTCGTATGATACGAGTAATCTGAGTACCCTCCTCCCTGCGTAACACTTGCGTCTGTATTCACGTCTCCGGTTCCAAGCCAATCCGAACCCGATACCCCGCCCATGCCGAATAGATCGTCGGCGCCGTCCGAAGGCGCACCGCCAAACAGTTCATCCACAGCTTTATCATCGTGCGCGTTCGAAGGCGCAACCTTTCCTTGGACGGAAGCAGAATTCTGGTCGTAGGTCGTGTTCGGCGAAGAGGTGGGAGGTGGGGAGAAAGGGTCTGGGTCTTCGGCTGAGTTTGAAGAAGTGACGACAGATCCAAACGGGTCCGAGCCCTCATCCGGGCCTGAACCAAAGAGCGAAGCGGCCTCCTGCACTGTGCTCATTTCGAGCTATCCACGAAGGTTTCCGAGAGGTGCGGTCGGTGCCCAAACGAAACGAAGGGGAAAGTTTGGAACGAAAGCCGAGCCGTTGGGAGTGCGCCGAAGAGATTATTGCGTTCTTTACAGGCTGCCCTCTGGCTTGCCCACCACTGGGGTCGAGAAATTGTCAGAGAGCAGTGGAGAAAGGACGTAATGGAGGCGATGTCTGTGTGATGGCTCGTTCGCCAAATTCGGACACTGTCTGATGGGCTACGTGTGAACAAACACGTCACCCCGCTGCCTCCGCGGCACCAAGCGGTTCCGTTGAATGCAGTTTGATTTACAATATTCTCGCTTACAACGGAACCGTGCTCGTTGTGTAATTGACCACAGGCGTGGTGCGATCTCGTCGCTTCTCGGCATCAGCGCCCGGTTTTTTTGGTGGGTTTTCAAATCAGAAAAGGCTAGAGATGATCGCAGAATAATAGATAAACGCGGGCGGGATATACCACAAGCAACAACGGCTCAAAGAGACCAAGAACTAGGGGGATAATAGGAAAAGAACGTGTACGGTGATAGCGAATGTGTGCGCGAATGGACATTGCAGGAGGTGTACGAGTACGATAGAGAGATGGAGAGCGACGACCAAACATTACGAAACTTTGGTGGACAGAACCAACACTAAAACAGAAGGATGTATCGTACGCGTAGATGGCTGTGATGGGTCAATCAATATTCAAGGAATGATGAAAACGAATGGTCAAAGGAGAGCGAAGAGAATGAACGATGAACAGTCCGAACAATTTCCTGTTAAAAGGTGATATCCAGCTTTAGAAGCGCAAAATATTAGAAAGGGAAATGTGAGAGACGATGGGAGGAAACGAGGGGAAAACAGGGGGACATGTATGGTAACTGGAACCGAGGAATACTTGGCTATGACGGTATTGCAGATATTATAGATGTTGCGTATGAGTTGGAATCGGGTACCGGCCGGTTTATGCGGTGGAGGTGGTGCTATCCGGAAGACCTTGAGAGCATTTCTCAATCAGACGTTCGACTGGAGGGTTCCGTCAGCGCAACATGTAAGGGTCATGAGCGATTGAACCCACTGGAGATTAGAT
>Ga0307515_10001866_pt1 | contig 46900 bp, 40 predicted proteins | sample 17_EM_MG_FD_194513 | JGI IMG/M metagenome (GOLD analysis project Ga0307515, IMG submission 194513) | Populus trichocarpa ectomycorrhiza microbial communities from riparian zone in the Pacific Northwest, United States - 17_EM | ecosystem: Host-associated > Plants > Roots > Unclassified | place... | reverse complement strand
CTCTCTTTCTTGCCTCTGTTACTCGCACCCCCAGCTCTTCTGCCTCCTTCCATTTTCCTTGCTCCAAAAGTATTATCGCCAGATTACCCACGCTGGCCAATGTATCTGGATGTTCCTGCCCTAATACTCTCTTTCTTGTCTCTGTTACTTGCACCCCCAGCTCTTCTGCCCCCTTCCATTTTCCTTGCTCGAAGAGTATTATCACCAGATCACCCACGCTGGCCAATGTATCTGGATGTTCCTGCCCTAATACTGTCTTTCTTGTCTCTGTTACTTGCACCCCCAGCTCTTCTGCCCCCTTCCATTTTCCTTGCTCGTAAAGTATTACCACCAGATTACCCACGCTGGCCAATGTATCTGGATGTTCCTGCCCTAATACTCTCTTTCTTGTCTCTGCTACTTGCACCCCCAGCTCTTCCATCTCCTTCCATCGCCCTTGCCCCCAAAATGTCGACGCTAGATGAGCCATGCTGGTCAATGTATCTGGATGTTTCTGCCCTAATACTCTCTTCCTCGCCTCTGTTACTTGCCACCCCAGCCCTTCTGCCTCCTTCCATTTTCCTTGCCCCAAAAGCGTCGTCGCTCGATTAGCCACGCTGGTCAATGTATCTGGATGTTCCTGCCCTAATACTCTCTTTCTTGTCTCTATTACTTGCACCTCTAGCTCTTCCGCCTCCTTCCACCTTCCTTGCCCCCCAAGTGTCGCCGCTAGATTAGCCATGCTGGTCAATGTATCTGGATGTTCCTGCCCTAATACTCTCTTCCTCGCCTCTGTTACTTGCACCCCCAGCTCTTCTGCCTCCTTCCGTTTTCCTTGCACCCAAAGCGCCGCCGCTAGATTAGCCATGCTGGTCAATGTATATGGATGTTCCTGCCCTAATACTCTCTTTCTTGCCTCTGTTACTCGCACCCCCAGCTCTTCTGCCTCCTTCCATTTTCCTTGCTCCAAAAGTATTATCGCCAGATTACCCACGCTGGCCAATGTATCTGGATGTTCCTGCCCTAATACTCTCTTTCTTGTCTCTGTTACTTGCACTCCCAGCTCTTCTGCCTCCTTCCATTTTCCTTGCTCCAAAAGTGTCGCCGCTAGACTAGCCACGCTGGCTAGTGTGTGGGGATGCTCGTATCCTAGTCCGTCGCTTAAAGACTCTAATGTTCGTCGATGTATTTTTTCAGCCTTGAGATAAACCCCTTGAAGACGTAGTACCTTGCCGAGGCAGTCGAACGCATTAAGCGTGTTAACATCCTTGTCTCCATTTACTTTTTGGCGGGCCTTCACCAACCTTCGAATAATTTCCTCAGCAGACCTGTACCTTCCTTGGTCTTGGAGTACCTGGCTTAGTTCTAACAATACACGCAAAGTTTCGGGGTGATCGTCATTTCCATGCAACATTTCCAGAGTAGAGAGTTCCTGTCTTAGACGCTCTTCGTCCGCTTGTCTATATCGATACTGGACTGCACTTCTGGGCGCCTGTCCTGTTTGTATTTGTAGGAAATCTTCGGTAAAATACGATTGTAAAGATGTAAATTGTTCTGGGAAGGCATCAGGGGGTGGTGTAGATTCTTCAAGTAGGTTTGGGAGAACTTGATAAATAGGAGCTGGACTCTGCCCTGTGAAAGTGCTGGTTGCAGGTCGAATGATACTGGAGATTGACAAGGTGGGAGAGGAAATTTGGGGACTCTGGGCTACAGACATGGCGCCTGTCATTGAAAAGTTCGGGCTTCTCACTGAGTATATGGGACTTGTAGCCGCTGAACCTCGTTCGGAAACTGTCCGACAATAAATGGCGGATGGGGTGGCTATGGCATATTAGAGAGATTCTTTAGGGAATGTTACATCGATGGTCTCTTACATGCAGCTGGGCTCGGGGCATATAAGACACTCTCAGAAATCTCGTTCCTCCTCATCCATCGATCAATTTTCTTGGGTTCCACAGAATTGCCCCTAACCACGAAAGTAAGCTCCCCTTTATTGGTTTCGACGAGTTTTCTTTTCTGTCGCTTCTTAACAATCGCTTTCATCTCTTGCGGCTTGATATTCTTATCCAGACCCCACTGAGTTATACGTGTTCGGTACTGCCGTACCCTTGTAAAAGCAACTGTTAGTATTAGACCATCAAAAAAGGCTTGTCCTTACTTGCTAATATAGGAAGAGGCATACTCAGCTACGAAACCAAATTCCGTCTCAATGATATCTTTTACTTTCCGAAGCGGAAAAGGTGGGTCCCGCTCAATATGGAGCTCTATGATTCGAGCTTTGTACGGCTCCCAGTCATCAGCGTGCAACGTTGGCGCTTTTCTCTTTCGTGTTCTGGTTGGTGGTCCCATAGAAGGTGCGGTTGTATCCTTGGTCTCATTGGGAGGTGGGAAGTTTTGTGGCTGACTGGTGTAAGGCGCGGGAGATGGATCGAAGGAGCGCGATACGTAGTTGTGTGTAGAGGCAATCTGCCCAAGTGGAGGTAGTATCTCTGAAACACGATCTTCAAGCACCGAATTGTTGCCATGGAACTCAAAAGCTTGGTCTGTAGTACCGTGATTCTGCATGAGATATGAAAGAGCTGGTTCATACGAGCCGAAGGAAGTCAGATCGACTCCCAAGTATTCCATGTTAAAATCGCCTAGCATTTGGGTCATGTTTGTGAGCATGGGTATTGGGTGTTCTCCACCTTTTCGCTACCAATGTCAAGAAACAATTCACTCTGTCAGTAGCTGTAGAGGAAGAAATGCTGAAGGAGGATCGATGTTGTGCAGACTGAATTTGGTGGGTGGTCGCAAATATATACTGATTGCAGCTGCAAAGGAAGGGCTGAAGGAGCGAAGTTCTGATTGGCCCAGTGACAAAACTCCCATTGCCCCTAGTGCCGGCGAAGATGCATGGCAGGTCAACGTCAGCAATGCACTAACTTAGCCTAAGGCTTCTGCGCCCGCAATCTTCGCAACAAGCCACAAGGCCTGGCGACAATCACAAAACTACTATTCTGCCAGCCTCCCTTTCTACCATGCATCGCCTGCGGACTACTTGTCGTTTCCACGCACTAAAGCGAATGCTGAACTGAGACAATGTGAACTCGGCATTCTCCACTGACGGAGGCGCTGCATGAAACCGCAATGTTGCCTGTATTCTACTCTGAAGTATAGACTCGTAGCATAAGGACCGCAGTCTATTTCGTTGTGCTAATAAACACGAAGCCGTTGAAGCCCGGGCTACTCGCCTGTGAGGAACGACCCGACGGGCTTAAACTGGACAGGGTAATTCACAGGGTTTTCGAAGCAATAGAGGTGAGACGTTTGGCGAGGTTGAAATACACTGAGCCCTTGCAGTCACTAGAATCTTGGTGGCAACGAATGGATAAGAATACGAAATCGACGGCTTCGCAAAGGCCCTGTTTCAATGGCAATTCCAAGGGATCCAAGGCTGCGACGACGTGAAGCTCGAGTTTTGCTCCGCAGCTCTAACGCCCAAATGGCATGTTGCTCGATCGCGAGAATGATCAAATACGGAGGACGACGCAAAATTGAATTTCCTCTTCCCTTTTGGGACTAGCGGTTTTCCCCCCATAAGGTGCCTGTAAGGTTGCTAGGGTTTTAGGCCTTTAGGGGGCTCTTTAGGGGTCTTCGGGATATAGACCGCCTAAAATCTCGTTGCTTAGGCGATAGAGCCCCTATAACTTAGGCGACCTTATGGGGGGTATCTACTAGTCCCAAAAAGGAAAGAGAAATCCATTTTTGCGTCGTCCTCCGTACTGGATACATATAGGAATCGTGGCAAAGGTCACATTCTTACGGAGAGTGTATACTCCGAAGAGGCAAAATTATAATTAATTGTTCCTCCAGATTATGATTTGGAACTTAGGTATATACATTTGATAAATAAAGCGGCGTGGACTGTGCGCGCTCGAGATACAAACACCTGCAATGAAAAGCAAAGATGTACTAGGAAAAATATTTGATAAGCCATCGCATGTGACTAATACATCGAAAATGAAGTTTAAACTCTATTCTTCAGCATGAGAAACAGACATGAGATGAAACCTGACCGATTCAGCTGAGGAATGATGGAAATAAGAAAACACGAACTGGCTTGACCGCTGCAAGTACCAGAGTTAGTGTGGAGAACAAGCAGAGCATTCCGACCTCATTCACATAATATGGTGAGTTAGGTGAAGGGATTTTGGTGTTTTGACGTTTCTAAGGTTTGCGCAAACATAATGCTCTTGGCACCCAAGAATTCTTGCTGCCAGCAGGCCGACCGCCCATTTCTTCGGCAGAAAGCACGAAAACACCACACCTTTCCTTTCTATAGAGCGAGCCCCATCGCCTCGAACCCCTCCATCAACTTTCACTCTTCTTCAATACAAGAACCTCCTCGTCGCGTTGGGGACCTTCCAGTGTCGTCCACTCACCCGTTGGAATTGCTGCGCGGATCGCCACCGTCCAGCAGTTGCGTCGCCAGCGGCTGAAGGAAGGCACGGGGGAGCCCACGACATCTCCACCCGCGATCCTCAGAATTTCCATCCCACAAAACGTCGCGTATGGAATCGGCTTCGGTCTCCTCTTCGATCGCTATCTCCTCTTAGGCGGCTGCAGACGGCTCTTTTGAGCTCGCCCTCGATCCTCCTTTTCCGCGTATAATGTCCAAACGGAGTGCCCAAGTGCAGGGCTCAGCAAACGGAGCATCGTTTATAGGCGACGGATCTTCACAAGCCAATATGGATGATACCCCGAAGCGGGCGACGGCAGCCCAGTTGGCTAATAGAAAGTGAGTGAAAGTCTGTTGAAATAAGCCTCCTGGTGTCCAAATGTCGCATTTGATGAATGACGAGCGAGGATGTTATGACGACGCGCTTCACAACGGCTTCTCATTCATGAAGGATTCATCTGGAATTTATGAGTTGCCGGCCCACCTTCTGCAATCTCTCCCCTCCCACATCAATGCACATTCATCACCGTCAACAAGTATATGATTACTCCCGCTAACGATGTTTCGCGGCAACAGACTTAAGACCCTCAAGTCACGGAAGACTGCAAGTAGCCCTGTAAGTCGGAACTAAATTTTCGAAGAAAGCGCATCTAGCGTGGCAACCCAAGCTCAGAGATTCTTGCGTATCTCAACGCGCAATCTGTCGGTTTTTCGATACTAACACATTATAGCAACCACAACAAGCTCCACAGCAGGCCCTTCCGGGCGCTGGCTTCGGTCAACTACCACAGCAACCTGGTCAACAGCTAACGTCGAACCCGTTCGGCTTCACACCACAACAACCTACCGCGCCGCTAGAACAGCAACAGCAGCAGCAGCCGTCGAACGCGAATCCCTTCAGCTTTCTACAACCACAGCAGCAACAGCAACAGCAGCAGGGTGGAGGACTTTTTGGCGCGACAAGCAGCTTTCCTCCAGCGCAACCCGCGGCACCCAACACAGCTTTTAGCAACGCTTCGTTCCCCGCGTTCGGCCAGAGCACGAGCAGTCCTTTCAACTTCAATCCTACTCCGCCATCGTCGAGTTTTAACTTCTCAGCTGGCGGGAATAATCCGTTTGCTTCAAGCGCTCCACCTAATGCGAACGGTAATGCGACGAGCGGTTTCAGTGGGTCTATCTTCAACATCATGCCTTCTAGCCAACCTCCGCAGCCAGCATCTTCGAACGTATTTGGAGCCTCCAATTTCGCAGCACAAAATAATACGCAGCCGGGAACAACCACACCACAGAAATCGGCGCCTTTCACAAACTTCTTCGCCCAAAATAATACGTCATCTACTCCGTTCGGCCAAGCACCAGTGAATAAACTATTTAATTCCAATGACGATGCAATGCACACATCGCCTGATAATTCACCAGCTAGGCTAAGTGAGCCAGCCAGGCTTAGTGAGCCAGCGAGCATAGCCGCTTCAGTTTCTCAGACTCAGTTGCAACCTTGTGGGGACTTGTTCAGTAGGGTCACGCCAGCCGGTTCAACCTCTCAGGATCCAGCTATAAACAACGCTGAGGCAACTACACCTACCAGCCCCCGCAAAATGAAGTTTGGTGGAATTGGGCAAGCGCCTTCCGAGGACCAGTCAGCCCGCTCGAATCCTTTCGCGAATATCGCACGTACTCCGTCGCCTGAAAAAGAAGAACCGCCTGGGCAGAAGCCAGCAAACCCCTTCGCAAACCTCACAGGTGCCTCGCAGCCGGCAAGTCAATCTTTGAGCTTGTTTGCTCCAAATGCGAACACAGCTACGTCACAAGGACCCTCTATCTTCTCCCAGCCGGCAAAGACATTTGGTCAGGGTAGCTCAACGGCTCAAACTTCAAATACATCTGCAGCTTCGTCGAGCAGCATTTTCACTCAAGCGCCGCCCATCTCATTTGTTCTACCTACCAGTAAAGCCTTTACTCCGGCTCCAACACCCGCGCCTTCCACCAACATCTTCTCTCAAGGCGCCTCGTCTGCGTCCGCTGTTCAGCCTGTAATTGCAGGATCCGCGGGTGTCGAACCTGCGCCAACGGCCACTCGTAGCCCCACGCCTCGCCTCAATTTTGAACCTCCACAAAATCTCAAAGAGGACCAACAGTACATTCGTGCGATTAAGCTTCATGCTTTGAATACCGCCACCAAGGATTATCTTAAGACGCTAAATCCTGCCACTGATTGGACGAAAGTCATAATGTGGCACTTGAAGCAGACCCGTAGAATATTAGCGGGCAAAGATGCTCAGCCCGCTAGCGTGTCTCAGACAAACGGGACTGCCACACAAGCATCTGCAGATTCGAACAAGCGGAAGGCTAATGGAGACGCTGGTAGCCCGACAAAGCGACCGAGGGGTGACAACGCAGTCATCAGTATGAAGATTCCAGATACGCTGCAAGCAAAAGAGACATCGCAGACATCTGGTATTTTCAAGGATATTCTCAATAACGGTGCTGGTCGTACCACGAGCCTCTTCGGGTCGCTACAGCCACCAACACCTCCACCTCGGACGAATAACATATTTTCACCTAACACATCAATGACTACGGAGGCACCGTCTAATAACCCTATGCCTGCTTCATCAAATATATTTAGCTCCTTGTCAGGAAGTCAGCTTGCTACACCGAGCCCGTCTGCGACGGCAAAACCTGCAGCTGAGAACAATGTTTTTGGCAGTGCGAAACCTCTGTCATCTAACATCTTTAGCTCTACACCGAAACTCGACTTCTCTGCTCCCCCACAAACTTCTAGCAGCTCTAGTACAACGGCTCTACCAGCCTTCAAGCCTAGTACCACACTTTCCTCGGATGCAAAACCAACCACGCCTGCATCAAACTTGTTCAGCCCGAAACCTACCTCTACTCCAACGGCAAATAGCCTAGTCAAGGAGGGATCTGTTACAACTCCTTCGAGTACAGCGACAAGTACAAACTCTGGGTTTCAGATACCAAAATTTGGCTCCGGCGCAGGGCCAACCAATTTCTTCAACCAATTTGCTAAGAAGGCGAAATCCGCCGAGGACGAGGCAAAGCAGAAAGCAAAAGACGAAGACTTCGACTCCGAAGAAGAGACTGAGGCTGAATGGGAAGCCAGATATGAGGAGAAGCAACGTAAACTAAAAGCCGCGACCGAAGAAGCTGCGAAGAATTCATCTCTGAAGTTCGCTGTTCCCGGTTCAACTGCATCAAGCGAATCTGATACCGCTTCCAAGACGCCTCTCACAATATCAAAAGCTCCAAGTGCGGCTACGAGTAACGGGTTTTTTGTTTCCCGTACAGGTAGTCCCACACCCTCAACTACTGGTGGTGCCTCAGTCTTTGACACTCCAGCGTCAAAATCTATCACGACCAACAATATATTTGGCCACTTATCCGAGGCAGAGTCGGGCGCCGATGCTGGCAAGGATGATGCGCAAGATAGTGACGTGTCTGGTGAGGACGAGCAAGAGGGCTCAACTGAGAAACAGGATGCTACCTCCACGAAAAGTCCGTCGAAGGCTTCTTCGAAGCGCAGACAGACAGATCACGACTCCGATGATGAGACGATTGAAGATGTGATGAGAAGAAAGCGTCAAGACCGTAGTCCTCCGGCTCAGAAGAAAGCGCCTGACTCAGGACTCCCTGCTGCGTCAAAGAGTCGAAGTTTATTCGATCGTGTGACGTTCGGCGCTGACGGAAAGCCCGAGAGGGATTTACCAGTATCTACAACGGAGAAGTCAAATGGGGTGCCAGAGACCACGCCCAAGAAGGCTACCCTGTTTGGGAATACCTTACCACCATCGACGAGCATCTTCCAACCCAAGACTACTCTTTCTGGAGACAAGACGTTCAAGCACGATAGCCCGATCAAGTTTAGCGGGAGCACAGCACCGTCATTTAACGTCACCCCGGCGAGTCCCTCCGGAGGTGCGAGTGATTCAAAGCCTACTACATTTGGGCTTTTTGGTAGCCCTAACGTGAGTGGAAGCACTCCAGCTATTACAGCTCCCTCAACGACACCAGCAAAGGCTAGTACCGGTGGGATTTCTACCGATGTCGGTTTTTCTTTTGGGACTCCACCGACTACTAAGCCTACATCCTCATTCCTCTCCGCTTCTACGCCTGGATCAACTTCCGCATTCCCATCCGGCTTCAACTCCCCATTTCCGTCACGCGCAACGACACCTTTCTCCGCAGATGAAACTAGCGGTAAGGAGTCCGCCACTGAGAAGGACAAGTCTAACGATGATGACGCCGGGCCCTCAGATGCTCAAGTTCTTCTAACAGATTTGACCGAGGAAGAAAAGCGGGATAACGATGTTCTTTTCGAATGTGAAAAAGCCAAAGCTATGGAGCACAACAGAGTAGACGGAACTCCATGGGAGAATAAGGGCGTAGGACCACTTCGCATGCTTAGGAATAAGTCGACTGGCGTTGTTAGTATCCTTATGCGACTCATTCCGAGTGGTAATATCATCACCAACTCAAGACTCCTCGGCAAGTTTACTCCTGTGGTGGATAAGACGACAGTGAGGATCGTAATTCCACGAGACGCAAAACCTGTTTCATGGGTCATGAGGTTTAAAACTCCTGAAATCGCAAGTGAATTTGCGAAAGCTTATAACGACAACAAGCCATCATAATGGCAAGTATCTTATCTGGTTATGTTGAAAAGTCTGTCCGATCGGCTCGTGTACGTTTTGCCGAGAGCCGGATACTCTTTTCAAATACCCCCAATTACCTCAATTTGCATGCCGTTCATCTAAATTCGATTTGTTCCCCATAGGTGTATCATAAGTAGAACTTTTTTATTTTCTGAAACTCGGTTTCTTTTTATTGCAGCATGCATGATGGAGTACAAAATACGGCATTCACCAGGCGGGCTTGGCATGGAGGCAGGGCTGAACCAGATTTTATATAACTATAATTACCCTTATCCTAGACAAACGGCGGTTATTTGTTGCTGTCTGTACCTGCTCTGAAGGTCTCTAAATCATGCCCAAAGTATCTATAACCTAGTAACAATTAAACCACTAACACGTCGAATGGCCGAGCAGACGAAGCGGATTACACGTTGCAGATGAAGATCCATTGTTTCGACACCTCATCTAGCGTTGTCAATACAGCCTCACAACATATTTTACTGCACGTCGTATCGAAATTCAGCTCTCTCAACTCATACCTCTCCTAGAAGACCCTCTCAAGCCAACTAGTCAAGCACTACGAGCCCTTGCCCACCATCGACTACCCCACCAACACCCCTCCCTTCCACCAGCTCCCCCAACCACATCTCCCCCTCGGTACTCACACGGGCCTGCCAACTAGCCCCCACCGCCTTCTCTCCCCTCTCAAACTCCTTCCCGCCAATCCCAAACGGCCTGCCTTCCTCGCCCTCTGTCTAATCCCCCCTGCCCCTCACTGCCTCACACCAGCATCTTGGGGCCTCATTGCTGCGCCGCTATTTCTTTTCTTAGTCTTCCGCCGTAAAAGCCGGTGCGGATCAGGAAGCCGGTACGGGCGCAGCGTAACTCGTTGAGGGCGAAGACGAGCAAGACGATGCCGCAGGTGGCGAGGGCGGAGCGTGTGTTGCGTGTTGCGGTTGCGGTTGCGGCTGCGCAGGTACAAGTGGGACACCAGGGGGCAGAAGAGCGAAAGGTGCATTTTGGATTGGTGGGGCGGTTGCATACCACCAGATTCTGTAGTGGATTTGTGGTGATGTTGAAACTGTGGTCAACACCATGGAGACTATGTTGGGGCAGGGACCAGCTGGCTTTCGGAAGGGGAATCCAAATTCTGAGCGTCCCTAAGAATGTTAGGAATGGTAGGGGAAAGTGGCATGTGGCTGTCAATGCAAGGGATAGGCGCGTCTGTACAAAGCCATGATACGTCTTCCTCTCCTACCACTGCTCCAGACTTCGTCTCATATAGTTGACGAATGCTCATCTACTGCCCTCCCGACCTTCGCAATAATTAATATATAACGCTGCGCATAGCTGCTCTCACTTCTCGCTGACAACTGCAATTGCCAATACCGTAACCTATGATGTGATTATAAAAGCAGAAAAATTAGAAATTTCATAGTATAGTTAAGGCACAGAGGTTGACGTGGGAGGCAAAGATAAAAGTGGTAAGAAATGAGGTAGGGACAGAGCTTGGGAAACTCGCGTTGTATGATTTCGCGGTTTCAACCAGATTTAATGCTGTAAAACGTCTCTCGTGTATGCCCCGAAGCTGTTGGTTTGGATTATTATACCGCAGGAGGAATTCAAAATAAATTCCACGCGTATTAAGGTCTAGTATGGCATCGACAGCGAAGTTGGCGAAAAGAACTATGGCTCTAACGTCTAGCCTATTGGGTTGACTTGCCACCGAGGTTTCTGAAGGAGCGGAGATGCACGGAGCCTGACGCCGAAAACTCCTCACCTTTCCTCTCCCTCCTCCCATCCATCCGAATCGCATAAGATGATACTACCCACAGCATATTTCGGAAGCTCTTCTTCGCATCTATACGGGTATTCTGCAAACACATATCTTTGGCATGAGTTAGTGCACATCGGTAACTGTGTAGAGCCTCATTATATACACTAAGTGGGTGAACCACAGACACCCCTAATTTAACCTTGATATAGTAGGGATCGATGCCAGGCCAACAAGGACGAAACGCGTGAGAAAGTTAACTGTGACATGTATTCTCTAATGAAGGATGGGAGGCCGGCAGCGAATATTAATGAGCATGTTCGTCGTGCGTCCGCGGAGTTCTAGGTTTATTGGCCCTTTTTCCTACTGAAATAGACAGGATATGCGCATGGCGGTCATCGTTAGTACAGTGAGAGATAGTAAACTATTTCAAATCTTCAGGGAGTGATGCTAGATGCTCGAGACTTCGTTGTCATTATTGCGGCACTGCAGTCAAACTGGCTGGCGTATTAAGCTTTATCTACTTTTAGTTAGTAGAAATTGAAGCGAAATTATGTCTTAAGCCACTTACGCCATACATACGTACGAAGGACGCCCCGCGTACAAAGGGCTAAGGTTATTAGTTAACGCACAAGTATTTTTGTCAGTGGAGGTGGATTCTGTTTATGGGAGGTGGATGTCGAAATAAACAAAACTTTGTAGGTGGATTTGGTATTAACCGCTTGATTCATTTCCCTTATAAGATCCCAAGAAATCGGGCCGCTTCTCTATTATTTCTATAGTTTCAGTTTCGATTTAGTTTGATTTCTATGTCTTGGTGAAATGGTACCAATATCCATATACTCTTGCTGAATTTTGCCAATTTTATTTCTGCATTAGCGTTTGTAGTGAAATTCGGCTGCGTTCACTTATTTGACGACGGTTCGCGAACGTCTTCCGTTCTTTGTCGACCTCACTCTACACTGTCCTCGCCTCACCTTCTCTTGCTTCTTGAGCAAGTTCCTTCTGAAAATCATCTCGATTAATTGCCAACTGCGAGCATGGAATAATTCTACGTAGTATAGAGTTCACACTCTGCCTGCACCTCACCGTCTCCTGCTTTCGTGAGTCCAGTCTCACGTTCACGCAACTTTCCTGGACAGCTGTACTCTTGTGTCTTGCACAGTGTGAGACAAGCAGTTGAAATATTACTACCTCACTTCTATTGATTTACTTTTCACCCTTCCCAGCAACTTTCCTACGTCAGTCATCTAACAACTCAACTCATTCAGTCTCTCTGAAGCATCACTCTCAAATAAACTCATCCAAAGTCACTCAACCACCCCACTAAAGCGCCAATCCGACGTAAAGCCACCATGGTGCGTTTCAACACCATCTTCGAGCCGAATCCGTACCCCACGCATAAAGTCATCGGCCCCACCTGGACGGAATGCGAGACCTGCAAGAGGACCGTCAAGACGAAAGACTGGAACTCTCATAGAGCAGGCAAGAAGCACCGCGAAGCCGAGCAGGCTTTCAAAGACCGAGAGAACGCAGCCGCGGCCGGGCTGACCACCGACGGCTCCCTTGCCACCGCCGACGGCGGGACTTTCGGTGCCTACATCACCAACGCGCATAGCGCGACTGGCAGCGGCTGCCATAATTGTGGCCAGGAGGGTCATCGTGCCCGTGACTGCACCGAACCGAAGAAGGGCGGCGCTGCCTGCCACAACTGCGGTCAAGAAGGCCACCGTGCCCGTGAATGTTCTGAGCCGAGCCAGCGCGGAGGTGGCGGCGGGGCTTGCTTCAACTGCAACCAGGAGGGGCATATGTCCAGAGACTGTCCCGAACCGCGACAGAGAGGCGGTAGAGGCAGCGGTGGGGGAGGAGCTTGTTACAATTGCGGCGAAGAGGGTCACATGTCGCGGGACTGCCCCAACGCCCGTCAAAGAGGCGGTAGAAGCAGTGGAGGCTGTCACAATTGCGGTCAAGAAGGCCACCGTGCCCGTGAGTGCCCGGAACCGAGCCAGCGTGGAAGCGGTGGTGGTGGAGCGGCCGGGAAGTGCTTCAACTGCGGCAGCGCAGGCCATCTCTCTAAAGAATGCACCGAGGAGCGCAAGATCATCTGCCGTAACTGCGACGCCGAAGGCCATATCTCGAAGGAGTGCACTCTACCAACCGATTGGTCCAGAGTCAAGTGCAAGAACTGCGGACAAAGTAAACGGTCTCCTACAGGCGTCTTGAACTGCCAGAGCAAGAAACATTGCTAACGCTTTCTTAGTGGGACATGGCCCTAGACGCTGCCCGGAGCCCAAGAAGGAGGAAGAGGTTAGCTCCTGGGGTGCTCCTGCCGGAGGGAATGGTTGGGAGGCTTCTGCGAGCTCTGGCGTGCAAGGTGCCTGGGATTCCAGCACTGCCGATGCTGATGCCGGTGCTGATGGATGGACACATGGAAATGCGGATGTTAAGGAGCAGACGGGCTGGGAAGGCGCTTCTGCCTGGTGAATCAGTTGCTGCTGTCACTGTTAGGTCCTTTACATTCTGAAAAAGGTTGATGGGTATCTGGGACTTATTTCGAAGGCGGCTGGATGGGTTGAATGAGTGATAGAGGCTGTCTCAGCTTGTGTTGCAAGCTCCAAGCAGGATGCAAGGATCGCATTTGCCCGTAGCTTTACAGCTCTTGTATGCAGTGTAAAGACACTTTCACAATCAAATGGAAATAGCGTATGGCTCACCTTCCTGACTATTGACTCGGTTCTCATGACGTGTTATCCCGAAGCCATTCACACACACGGCGATGCAAGGAAGCTCATCCGCGCATACCAATATATACCCGTATTTCATTCCCTCAACGGACTGCTAGACCTGCCTAGCTAATCCCCATATACTCGTACATCCCTGAGCTATGCCCCTTTGGCCCAATGGCCATTGCCGCATCCTTGCCTCTATCTCAACTCCGCTCAACAGCTTTTCCGCCGCACACCGCAGATAACCATGCAAGATATACTACAACGAATCGAAGAAAAAAAGATCAATAGAATGCAGAACCACGCACGCAGTCGTCCAAAATGCAAGAGAGCCGCCAGTCGTAAGTATGCCGAATCACCAAAAGCAGCTGGAAAGCAAAACACGGAGCCGCCCGAAACAAAGGAAATAAGTAGTATAAGAGGTATAATAATAAGTAGTTGCATGGACAAAGTTGTGAGATGAAGGGGGTAAGCATGTATAAGAAAGTGTATATTGGTGAGAAATAGTGGCTTGAGGTGGTCTAGCGCCTGTACTAGCGGGCGGGCCTGAGGTGGTTGGTCGTAATATTGGTGTAATGAGCGGCACAGGGGAAGGGGAACGTATAATAAGAGCCCGTTTAGGGGCTTTGTATAGCTTGAGTTTGTGTGACGAGATTACGCTTGGCTCAATCGCTGAGGTCAATGACCATGGCATCTGGACGAGACGTCGGTGGCGCGGACGCGGATTGAGTTGCGCGCGCCGAACCTAGGTCGTCTTCGTCAGGACTGTCACGATCCTGAACGCCCTTTTTGTCTATAACCTCGGGCTTCGGCTTCCAGCTGCCATCCTGCTCCACCACAATAGCCCGCGTGTCGAGCATGTTCTGTTTGAACAGCTTTGCTCGCACTTCCCCCATGAAGCCGTCAACCATTAGGTTTTGTGGCCGCACATCCGCTTTGCATAGTGGGCATTTCCATTCATCAACGGCAGTCGGCCATGTCGGTTGCTTCCGTCTGCGGGTTTGGAGGAAGGTTTCGAGGTCGAAACAATCGTGGTGCAAACATTCCCTTCCACGGACCGGGACATCAAAAATGCGGCAGGCACTGAACGGATCAAACAAATTGATGGAAATGTTACTGCTGACAATTGCAATTTCGTCATCTCCATCGAGGCCTGCCAGGCTTGTCTTAATTGCAGCCTTAACCTGCTTAATTGGAATACGATTCATCATAAAGCAGTCTTGTTTGATCTCTTCATGGCTCTTTACCCCAACAATCTCGATTGCCAAGGCGCAGTTGAGCGGTGCTCGATTGGGTATCTGATGCATTACAGCTATCTGTAAGGAATTTTCGCCTTCTTTGAGATGTGGAGTGAGGTCGATGGGAAGATCTTTGCCGTTATGCAGTTTCTTTCGTGGGTGCAGTATATGTTCATTCAGTTTGAAGTACACATACGGCAGCCACGAATTGTCAGCAGCCATCCAGGCGGATTCATCTGGTGCTCGAGGAGATGTCCACTTGATGGAACGGAGGCGGTATGTCTGGGTCTGCTCGCCTATTGCCCGAGTTGGCGGCTCACCTAACTGCCCTGGCTGATCCTTAGGTATAGTCTTAACGTCCTTTTCAGAAACTTTAAATTTCCAATGTTGCGTTGGTGCATTGGCATCCAGCGTGGTCGGGAGTATGGCAAAACCTTTGACAAATTGATAGAGCACCTTTGGGTCAGATTCTGGTGTTCCTTGCTCGGGCTTCAGTATAGGGCTCCTCAGATGAGCCTGATGGAGAGCAGATTGAGTAGGATTAGGTTGGGATGGTTGAGCCCTTATTGAGCCCCGAGGAGGAAACAGCAGTCCACGCCGAGGCTGTTGATGAACTTGCCGGTGCTGCTGAACCGCGGGTACTGAAGCGATTGATGGTTGCTCAAATATTGCTCTAGCACCACTGCTGACAACAGTAACGGGCGGTCGAACCACTCCAACTCGAGGATCACCCCACCTCAAATTTTGTGGCTGTACCACTGGGTTCGAAGCCCTTCTGGGCAAATTCAATTCAAAAGGTGGCCTTCCTATACGACGCTGCAGCTGTTGCGGTTGTTGCGGCCGTTGTGATTGCTGTCGTTGTTGTGGCTGACCTTGTTGAGGAGATGCATTTGGCGGAAAACTCCCTCTTCTAGGAAACATGTTCTCATGCTGAAGATGTAGTAGTTTATAACGACGACCGTAATTTTCATTTTCCCGAGAAATCTCGGCTTTGCTGTACAGCAGTATTTGAGGAGGTGTTTGCTTTTGAGTTACTCGTCTGTGATACTCGGCTTGATTCTTGTGGAACAAATCTTCAGCCTGTGATACTGGTGGAGACATCTGGCCACCTGTCTGAGCCCAAAAACTTCGCAGTGTTGCAAGGAAAACAACGCGCTGAAATACAGCGGACACGATTCCAAGTTCCTCAAATAGTTCTCGTACGAGTGGAGGATAACGCCGTTCTACACAACGGCGCTTCAGATCAAAGAAGTGCATACCTGTACGGTCGGCAAACCTAGCAAAAGCCTCTTGTTGCTGTTTATATTTAGTTGGCCAGCTAATTGCAATTTGTCCTAATGGCATTGGAAAGTCAGAGAACCATTGAACAAGCCAGGGTGATATGTTGGAATTTGAGTCAAGCACTTGGCTGATGCAATCCAGTGCTTTTGGTAAAGCTGGAAGAGCTCTTAAATTTGGTGGAAGTGAATTATAATTAACGGTTGCGAGGCAGAAATACTGATGGATGGAGAGGTAAGCAAAGTCTTTTGAATCGACAGCCTCTTTCAGGAGGCGTATCCTTTGTCCATCTCTGATTTGAAAGCCATGCATACCACCGAAACGCGAAATTAAGTGCCGAAGTGGTTGGTTACAATCATCAGATGTGAAGTAATCGTCAGTCGGAGCTGGAGATTGACGATGGCGTTGTTGTGCTTCTGTTGCTGCTGCTGCTTCTGTCCTGACTTGGGCATCAGCTTGGACGCTCGTTTGAGCTTGGGCCTGAGTCTGAGCCTGAGCCTGAACCTGAGCGTCCTGGATGTGTGCCATTGATTGCGCGACTGCTTCTGCCGGATTTCGATCCTGAAGTTGCGCTTGCTCACGAGACCGTGATTCTACCTGCGCCAAAGCCTGTGCTTGCGCCAAAGCCTGTGCTTTGGCCAGAATGACTTCATGCTGCGCCTGCACTCGCTCAGCATTTATGGTTTGGGATTGTAGAAGCATTTCAATCCCCGTCGCTCTAAGTGCTTGCATTTTCTCCGAGGCGTGGCGTTTATTCATAGCCAAGACATCTGGTTCCATTGGCCTCTTTCTAGCTGTAACCATTTGCCCCTCTGGGGTAAACGCACCATTTTGCCGTCCGCGACCACTATTATGGTTGGAAATGTTGTCCGCAGCCCCTGTTCCTCTACCTGCGCCATCCTCAGTCCGATTAGCCGCATTATTAGTTGGGTCGGTGTTGAGGTCGTCGCTTGGTGCTGGAGAAAGCAGAATTGCATCGGCTATAGGCCTTGGAAGCACATCCTTTCGAGGTGACAGGGTGTTGGCAAGCTGCGGGGAGGTTGAATTGGAGGCCGGGTGCCTCTCAAGATTTTCCTGCGACTGGCTTCGTGAAATTCTCGAAGTGGACGACTGGTTCGGTTGTGGTGCGGTATAGACGTTGGTTCGGTTTGCTGGGCGCGGACGGAACTGAGTCGCCGGAGCGCGCGGGACGTTCTGAGCCCCTGACACCATCCATGACTTCTGCTTTCCTCCCAAGAAGTGATTTAACGTCGAGGTAGACGCGGCCACAGGATCGGGCTGGGGTTCCGGTCGTCGACGGCCAGCGGCCATTCTCTCGTTTTTGTCGACTCGTCACAAGAAGCGCAGTAGGTGGCCCTTGGTAAAGTGTCCTAGTGATGTATCCTTCAGCAACCAAAATCGACAGGTCCTATCAAGGCGGGTGATCATGGTTTATATCCCCTTCGAGATGGGACAGATCATTTCACTCCAAAAGGCACCGATTGTGAGTAAATGACGAGACTGTTTAGGCCTGAAAGAGTGAAGTAGCTGGAGTGAAGAGAAGTGAAGTCGATACTGTAATATCAGGGCAGCGGTGTAGTCTGGAACGAGCTAGTGCACGTTGGCTTGGTAGTGGCTGCTGCAGCCTGCAGGTGCACTCCCTCATCGGCGGAGTCACGAGGCCAAGCAGAGAAACAAAGGAGGGCGGAATTCCTCTCCCCCACCCCGAACAACGGCCGTTGAAGAAGAAAAGAAGAGACGGAGTCAAGGATGGGCGAGACCAGCGGCGAGAAACAAGATAGAGATTGCACGAGTGGCTGCGGCGCAGATAATCGGCTCCAGACCAGTCCTGTCAACCAACAGACAGGCAGGCAAGTCGATTCAGACGCCCGCCCTCGCTTGACCACAAATGCCGGACATTCGCGCCACCACTCTGCCACTCGAACACCGTTCTTCAACGCCAGTAGTGCATTGCCCCCGATTTCCTTAAAATAGCCTCCTCTTGGACTCGTTCGCCACTGCGCTATTCGCCCTCTGTTGACGTTTGCTTCGACGCTCATCTAGACGAGGAGCCTTGTCGGTGTCCTAAATCGTCGGCCTGGCTATGAGCGACGAGTAGCATCACAGGCCTGCCACGCCAGTTGTCTGCGTATCAACCGTCCCAAGTGCGCTCCATCTGCTGGTAGCCAGATTCCGACTTCGCAATGATCTTCAGCACCGTGTGCAGTTGGTGAATGCCAGCGTTTTGACCTTACGCTGTCTCTAGAGCCGCTTTCTCGCTGAATATACTATCAACATGGCCTCGCGAACGCAGACTGAGAATGCCCAACCTGGCGACATTCTCCTTGTTATTCGTAAGTGACTTTGCCATTAATTTTGATTCTCGTTTAGTCTGTTGAACACCCTGTCATGTGGGATGCCTCAGTTGCTCAAAGCTTGGGCTGACTTGTTACATGCAGACGAATTCCAAGCTCGGAGCCCTGATGAATTAAGTTTGGCCAGAGGAGACCGAATCGAGCTTATTGAGCGCGACGATGATTTTGGAGATGGCTGGTTCCTTGGACGACATTTGCAGAATGGAAACACTGGTCTTTTCCCCGAAGGTGCGCTTTTATTCACATCATCAACCACCCGGCACAATGAACCTTATTCAAAGGCCGATCCAAAAGTCTAACTTTGTTATCAACAGTCTACACAAGGCCGGCTCCACGAGCAACGCTCACTACTACTATACAGCAACGCTCGACCCCTCAACCGCCCTCAGAACCTGCAGCTCCAGTCCATGAAACACCTACGGTCCAGCCTGGCATGACAGTTTCTAGGACTCCTCCGCCTCCATCTGTTGCTCCAGCAGATGAATCTACTTTAGTAGAACCCTCCTCTCCTGAACCGGTAACCCAATCTCCGTCAACCACTCCACTACAAATTACAACTCCATCCACTCTCAACAACCGATCATCTCTCCCTTCAACGACGGCTACAAGAACTCTTAGCATAGCATTGAGTGGAGCATTAAGTGGAGATCAAGGAAGCCCCGTCATGAACGAAACTCTGAGCGTGATCGACGAGCACATAACTGACATGCACACTCCAAGGCATAGCATCATTTTAAAAGATCTTAGAAGCCCCAATGATTCGGGAAGCGAATATAGCAATCATTTGGACCACCGCTTATCGTATATCAATGGCCAAGAAACTGATGAGGAGGAAGAAAACCTGCACACCGAGGAAGAAGTAACTTCTTGGACGCCTGCACGTGTGGCCGAATATCTAGAAGATGTTGGTGTCGAAAAACGGCATTGCGATATCTTTCGAGAACAGGAAATTTCTGGGGAAGTTTTGTTGGGCATGGATCAGGCAACTATATTCCTAAAGGAGTTTGAACTAGGACCAGTGGGACCCAGGCTTCGCACTTGGCTGAAAATTAAGGCGCTACAACAGGAAGTCAAAACTGCGCGCGACGGAGCGAAAGCCATCACTAACTATGATAGTGTTGAGGAAGCTAACAATGACGCAAATCGCAACCGAAGCACTTCAATGGGAACTGTACTCCCACGAATTCCAAGTTTAATGGAAGGCTCAGGGTCAAGGACCCCACCAACCAGGCCTGCTCAAGCTCGAGCAAGTACTCAAATTGGACAGTCCCCCAGTACTATAATGGAGGCCACATCGCCCTTAGTAAACGTTACTCCCTCACCGGGGCCTACGAGCCCTGCAAATCCTGCAAGTCCTGCAAACCCTACAAGCCCTACACGCCCGTCAGCGGCGTCGGTCCGTAATCTCAATCACAATCGGCGGCATTCATCTATCGACTTCTCAGTAAACTCGCCAACACCTCACTCACCTAGTCAGGCGCAAACACCCCCTCCTACTCAAACCTCCCACAAGAAGCAACCATCATTCGATCGAAACTGGACAATGGGATCTTCACAAAAGCCAAAAGAGCTAACGCAACCTTCCTCACCTGCCCACACGCACTCGCTCAGTACAGACGGAATAGCTTTTGACACACCAACCCTGGAATTAGGCATGACAATAGTGTCTCCAATTGAACTGGATCGTGGCTACTTCTCCGGCGGAGAAGTCGACAACCGAAAAGCGCGAAATGTGTTGCGAAAGAAGGACAGTCACAGCCCGACTCATTCTAAAACTCCAAGTTATAGTACCGAAGCAACACGACATGCCGCGTATAAACGCCAGAGTAGAACCGGTAGCACGGATTCGATTGGGGGAGAATCTATCAGCCCAGTCTCACCCGCTGCTAAAGTTTACTATGGCACAAGTCCAAAGGGACACCGTATCTCAAGCGCCTTCGAATTTGTTAAACCGTTAAAACTAGCAAATGACCTCTCCCCTACAGTCACCAAGTTGGAGTATGGCAACTCGCCTAGCATAGATGCGATTGCATCATCTCCCAATCTCCCCGGAAGTGAGACATCATCGTTAGGGCGGGCATCACCGGCTCCTACGGGACAAAGCCATTCGCATTTTGCCAGAAAACCTCGTGCCACAGGCCTTCGAGCGATATCAGACGCCATCACTGGGAGCGAGAAGGCACTCATCTCTTCGCATGGCTCAGATGCAGCACCTTCACCTATCAAAGAATCGCCAATAAACTCGCCGACAAGAACTGGCTCCAGCACACCCTCCGGGACTTCCAAAAGCTTCGACCTTGAGAACTCGGAGATGGCCAAGCATTCCACTGGCAGCTCAAGCAACGTAACTCCTACTTCGAGCAGTACACGCCGGAAATCAAAGAAAAAGAATAACACTAGCGCCTACCGACTCGGCAGGCAACTGATAACTCCACGTGATGCGATGGTTGGCTGTGACTATAGCGGTTGGATGAAGAAGAAATCTTCAAATCTTATGACGACGTGGAAGACGCGACTATTCGTTCTTCGCGGACGTCGCCTATCCTATTTCTATACAGAGTTCGATACGGAAGAGAAAGGACTCATAGACATTTCCTCACATCGAGTGCTTCCTGCTAATAACGAACGCATAACTGGGCTCCATGCAACAATTACAAGAGCTGCATCCTCTCCATCTTCGCCCCAAAATGCTCAGATACCTACCACCGCTTCGACCGAAGCGGCTACCGCGCTGGCGATTGAAGGGGACACATCAGGCATGTTCATCTTCAAGCTTGTCCCGCCACGAAGCGGTCTTCAGAAGGGTGTGCAGTTCACGAAGCCAATTGTCCATTATTTCGCGGTAGACAACATCCAACAGGGCCGTTTTTGGATGGCAGCGCTGATGAAAGCTACTATCGATCGTGATGAGACGTTCGAAGTCGTTAGTACCTATCAACAGAAGACAATATCGCTTGCCAAGGCGCGAGCAATGCGTCAACGACCGCCGGCACTCATGGGCGATGATGACGAGAAGAAGTCTGAAGATGAGAAGAGCAAGAAATCAAAAGAGGATAGCTTGAAGGAGGAAGCAGAAGAACATGATGATAAGAAAGGCCTAGCTATCTCAGGCCTCGACGACGCCAAGGCCCTTCTCGAGTACGCTGAAAGCAGGGAGAAGAAGACAAAGAGCATGACATCGCTAGGCGAGAGCGCGGAGAAAGAGATATCTGCATAATTTACATAATCGGCGTAATCGGCGAAATCGGCGAAATCACTACTCCACTTTACTACAATCTCATGTTCGGTGCGTTTCTGGAAGATTGGTGGGAGTTATTGGGGGGCAGGCTGGATCTTTCGAAAGGCCATTTCTGATCAATTTGGCACATTTACCGGGGTCTTTCTATCTGATGGACCGGAAAGGTGGCTGGTTTACTACGAGGTAGTCTAGTACGCTGTTGTAATAACTTACCCATACTGCACATAGTGTGTTTCATTTCTCTCCATGTACTCGTAGAATGATTGACGTAGCGCGTTTGTCACTTGGCCTGTTTAGTACGGTTTGACTGTATCCCAACACTGGACTTCCAACAATGGCGGAGATGTCACCTTTTATCAGCCAGGCTGTTTACTCTTTTTTGCAGACGAGGATCTTAATAACTAGACCATTGTTAAACACATCTTGACAAACGCACGAGGACTCAACCGCAGCCATATTAATATAAGTGAACTACTCGCCAAGCCTTTCAAGTTTACACACAGACTTCTAACCAGACGTTTGGATTGTGCCAATGCTTCAATTGGCTGTAGAAAGAAACCTAGCGACTCAGGACCATATGATGAAGATTGCACATTTCACATTTACACTAGAGTATAACGAGGCGGCACGCTATTCTGGCCACTTCGATTCATATTCAAAATTTAGATGCTAGGCAGACTGACAGAACCAACTCCTACAACCCTATACGCATTTCCCTCAATCAAAACCCTCAAACTCGCTCTCTTCCCCCTCCTCCAGGCGCCTCCCAACAGCCCTGTCCCCGCGATCCTCCTCCGCACCTTTCCTCATGCGACTCCCCACCACCGCGCCTTTCCGATTATGCTCGACCCGCCTCTCCCACCCACTCTTCGTACTAATCCTAGTCTTGGCCCTCTGCTTCCCGTCCGCCTCCCTCGCCGGCCTGCGCGCCTCCACGCCCCTCTTCTTCAACCGCTGCCGATCGCGCTTACTGGGCGTCGGCAGCGCATCCAGCAGCCAGTCCTTGACGGCGCCCTCGCCGGCAACGCCTTCCGTCCCGCGCAGCTTCTCGCTCGCGCGGATCACGTTGGCCACGTTCCTGATATAGGGCACGTCTTCGGCCGTGTACAGGGTGACGGCGACGCCGCCCTCGCGGCCCGCGCGGCCGGTGCGCCCGACGCGGTGCACGTATGCGGCGGCCGAGTTCGGCACGTCGTAGTTGACGACGCCGTTGAGCCCGCGGAAGTCGACCCCGCGCGCCAGCAGGTCCGTCGTGATGAGCACCCAGACTTCGCCGCGCCGGAACCGCGCCATGACGCTGTCGCGCGCCGTCGACGGCAGGTCGGCGTGCAGGACCGCGATGCGCGAGCTGCCGCCCGCTTCGGGTGGGATGTCGTAGAGGAGCTCGGCGTGCAGGGCGATGGCGCGGGGAATGGTTTGTGTGAAGATGAGGAATGGGGGCCGAAGCGTGGGTGTCGTGTCTGTAGATGGGGTTGAGGTGGGATGGAGAAGCTGCCGGAGGGCGAGGAGCTTGCCTTGCTCAGTGGCTGCGTAGATGAGTTTGTGAGATATATTTGGAATCGCGGTGTCTTTAAGACCGACGACGAGGCGAATAAAAGGTGCGCCGGGGGGTAGCGGGTCAGAGGCAGAAGGAGAGATGGGGTGCCTCCTGTCGTTGACTGTGGAAAGCGCAAGTTGTTCGATATTAGAGCCCATAGTTGCGGACCATAGGCTGATACGGAGCAGAGGATTGACGCATGTATTCCAGATTGAGAGGGTCTGCTCACGAAAAAGGGGGTCTAGGAGGACATCTGCTTCGTCTAAAATAAGGTAGCGTACTGTAGGTAATGATGCTATCTGCCCGCTACGCATTTTTAAGACGTTTAGGAGAGCAAGTGGAGTGGTTATAAGAATGGCGGCCTTGACAAGTTCGGCTCGTCTCTTTTTGCGTGGCGCTGTTCGCTCTAGAACTGTGCTATCAGCATTATCGCTGTCATCTTCCGAAGAGTCTCCGTGAGGTAATTGGCCATTATCAGGTACTTCTCCATCTGAGCGTTCAACAACCTCCATACCCCTCTTCACGAGAGATATTTTTACCCCTGCGCCTTGACCAAGCTTTCTTCCTTCGTTAACGATCTGTGCAGCAAGTTCCTTCGTTGGAGCTATAATGATAGCACGAGGTCCAATTTCACTTGTACGCCCACCATTGCTCTGGTTATCATCATGTACCGCTAATTTCATGTCGTGAATACAGGCATTCAGAACAGGTATTAGAAAGGCAAGTGTTTTACCGCTTCCAGTTGGTGCAACAGTGAGAAGATCAATTTGCTGGCCAAATGGTACCTCCGTCTGGTTCACAGAACCATTTTTTTCTCCGCCGCGATGGTCGCGAGCGTGGGCCTCGTAGGCTCCAAGAAGTAGTGGTAAACCCCCAAGCTGGACTTCCGTCGGCACGTTATAGCCTTGTGCTTCAATATTCTCCACTAGCCTCTTCGATATGTTATATCTAGTCCTCAGTTGACCAAACGTAGTCAAAGGCTGCGGATAAAGTTGTACCTTCGCTTTCTTAGAAACAGACGTTTGAAGCTGTTCCTCTTCCCTCTTCCGTTTCTTAGACTTCTTTTTAACTGCTGTATCCTGATCTGGTACTTGGTAACCCTCAAGTACAGTGATTTTAAGCTTGTGTGTCCAGAGAACCCGTTTACATTCCTCCTCGCTATATGGGACTGAAGTTGCACCCGTCGACGTATCCTCACCCCCAGCTTGAACTTTCAATGGCGATGCACCTCCATGAGATTCCTTATTTTTCCTAGAGGCCAAATTCTTTTCCTTTCCGCTTTCCTTGTCCTTCTTATGCCCAGACGAATCACCAAAAAAATCAAGAGCCGGAGGAAGCTCTACCAGCTGCTTACCATCATTTTGACCTGGCCTGTGCTTCTTTGTAGATTGACCTTTCGATTGGGCCTCCAAGGCTTCGGGCCGGCCGAAAAGTTGAGGGTTCGGAGCTTCGCCGCTGGAAGGGAGCGTCTGCTTGAGAGCGGTCCGCGAGTGCTTCGCCGACCTTGAGAGCAGTTTGAAAACGTCCATTTATGCTTCTCCGTATTGGCAGGGTATTGGATGCATTCTAGGTTTTGTTCGGGGTTCACTGCATAGAGCGGACGTTGATAGCTTGGAGGATTAATTTCTTGAAGACTACCCAAAATTTGTTCGAAGTTCGAGGTCGCAATGCCGATGTTTATCCGGTGTACATCACGTGGATTCTTGATCATATCAATAAATTTCTTACCGATGAAAAGATGCATTGCTAGCTATTTCACAGAGAAAAGAAATCGAAATCTAAAGAGAAATATGTGCAATAGTACAGGTGTAGAATCCCTCCGCTGAGTACCACTTGTGCGAACCACAATTCCAGAGGTTCCCGGCACGAAGCTGAACACCCCCCACCAATCCCCAAGCTTTCCCTCCTCGCCGCCATCTATCTCATGTCTTCTTTTACTTTAGTCCATGAAACCAACCTTTTGCTGTATCTAGTGATGCGCAGGTTCACTTGATCGATATCCTATGATCTTGAACCGACCTAGCATTTCACCAACGGAGAAGAACCCAATAACCTCTGCGGTAACAACAGCAGCTGAGGCTAACTGTGCGTTGTTCAAATTCCTCACCCGGTTCAGTATCTGTGTGGGTTGCAGCGTGCTCGAGGTGGTGGTAGCTTGTGTGAATAGAGTCGCAGGGTGTCTTAGTGCATTCAGCACTGGTTGGAAATGGGCTTGAAAGGTCGCTAATGATCTGCATAGTATGTAAGTATATCAGAGTATGATTTCAGACTTGTAGGGGTAGAGTGCGGCATACGGAGGGCTCATTTTTCGTTGCTCGAAGATGATCTTTCCAAGTTCCAGACCGACTTTGGAGTAATAGATCGTTGGAGGAATCATTGCTGTACAAGACCACAGTTAGTATATAATCCCTTGAGCAGTTAAAAGACAAAAGCGGTTTGAGAGGCTAAGCTGGGGTGGGCTAGATGTTCGAGAGCTTCCGTCCCTTGAGCAGGCGAACAGCCAAGCACTTTTACGGTTATCGGCTAATGGCTTTACAATACATAAGGTAATTCTCTCTCTTCAATTGAGCGTAAACCGAGTCCATTGAGGGTGTAGTGACGAGCGAAGGAATACTGACATTGAACAAAACCAATGAGCCTTCCGGTCCGACCACCAATTCCTCCAAGGGCGCTAGAAGTGAATTGCCCGGCCTTGATAATAGCAGAGCCTGCCGAAGATGTCACTCTTGATAGCCCTTCTGATGCTTTTGATGCGGCTTGGGAGGCCTTCTCCTTTGCAGAACCTGCAACTTCGGAATTTGTTGAGGCATTACGGATAGCGGCGCGTCGCACGGCGAATTGCGAGCGCCGTGACACAGCGCGCGATACTGCGAGAGACATTGCGACAAAGAAAGAGAAAGGAAAGGAGATGGATGGAGAGGAGATGGCACTGGCGTAAAGTGTGAGGTTAGAGCTGTCTGGCTACAGCTTTTCTCGTCAGGTTCGGAAAACGGGTAGGGCGGGTCGGTCTGTGCGCACGGGCAAGTCAGGAAGTGCAACCATTCGACCGCTGCATGATGATAGTACTAAGTCATACAGCTGAATTATTTGAGTAGAAGACTCTTGGATGATAATACTGTATTTGTATTACAATGTTCCCGAGGAGAATTCGTTTACCTCCCAAGCCCATACATTTAGTAGGCCAGATTTACGACCATGTATTCAGAACCTGCAGTCCACAATCTCAAGTCCAGACATCCGTTCTGTGCTTCTTTACTGATACTATATGCCTTTCTAGCAGAAATGCTTTAATTAGCCCCTTACCTCATGGTAACGAGCTCCTCTGCGGAAGTCGGATGAATGGCACTGGAAGAATCGGAATTAGTCATTTGTACTCAGACAATAGATGTTGAAGCTTACACGCAGCGATCAAAGTCTGCCTTAGTCGCTCCCATTTTAATGGCCACGCCAAATCCTTGTAGCATTTCTCCGCTCCCTTCGCCTAAGATATGTAACCCTACGACCTTCTCCTCTAGTCCAGCGCAGATGATCTTGTATCTATTCTTAAGTTAGCAATCCAGAAAGACTTCCCTAAATTTTCTCTTCGTTGCTGAATTTCCAAAGTTGACATACTGCGTTGGGTGTTTTTTCTTCTCCTCGGGAGGGAAGACGTCAAAGTACATTGCGGTAAACTTGGTCTTGTAGATCTAGATTATAAACAGATCAGTATCAGATGCTCCGGGAATTAGGCAACTGCATCACCTTAAGATTTTCCTTTCCATACTGATTGATGGCTTCTGGCTCTGTCAATCCAATGGTTCCGACTTCTGGATGACCGAAAACGACGGTAGGAATGTGGCTGTATTCTAGCCTAGATGACTTGAGCTCTGGAGGGCCAAATAGACGATTTCCTAACTGACGGCCTGCAGCAATTGCAACTACATGGATCATACCTTAGCGGCAGGTCTTAATATCCTGTTTGGCAGACTAAACCTACCTGGGGTTAATTCAAACTTGCCAGTTACATCACCAAGAGCATATATCCCTTCTATATTAGTGTTTTGATATTCGTCAGTGGCAACATGCCCAGACTTGGTGAAATTGATTCCGATCTGATCAAGCTTCAAGTCCTTGATCTCCGGGATTCTCCCAATTGCCCAGAGTAATTCATTGAATTCAAACACCTCACCGTCATTGCCAGTTATTTTGAGATGTTTTTTAGGAGAAGGACCCTCACCCCGCTTTTCATGGGTCGCGCCATCAGTGATGGTGGCCGAAGTATTGTCTAACCTCTCGATTTTCTTGAAGCCTTTGTAACTCTTGTGTAAAATTACCCCAGCATCTTCATAAGCTTTTGTCATAGTTTCTTGAACCATCGGGTCAAAAGTCCTCAAAAACGTCTCTCCTCTGATGAACATGTGAACTTCTACACCAATGGCGTTCAGCATACCAGCCATTTCGACAGCAATGTATCCCGCCCCGACAATGGCAATCTTTTTTGGTAACTCCTCAATATCGAAGAAGCCATCGCTTGTTATGCCATGTTGTGCGCCGTCGACATTCTTTGGTATTATTGGATATCCTCCTGTAGCAATACAGATATGGGGGGCAGTAAAGGCCACCTTCCCGCTTCCATCTTGCAATTCCACTTCTATCTCTTTAGGTCCTATAAAGGTTGCTGTTCCATGTACAAGCTCAATACCTTCCCGCTTCCAGTTATTTTCATATGCGCCGTTTAGCCTTGCAATCGATGCATCTCTTCTCTTCTTGAATTGGTCGAAATGGAATTTAACGTTCGCAGGGACATCATAGAAATAGTTATGGGCACCTTTAATGGTTTCGTTCACCGAGGCGAAATACCATGTCATCTTTTTGGGAACGCAGCTGTTGTACACTTTATTAATACTTGGATTATTGCTGGATTAAGGGTGAAGACGCACCCCACATTAACACAAGTGCCGCCGGATCTGCCATTCTCAATGATCAAAGTTTTCGCTCCATACCATCCTGCAGCGCGGCGTGCCGCTCCGCTCCCTCCACTGCCACCTCCTATAACGATATAATCAAATACCTTGGTGGTGGGCGCCATGTTGGCTGAGTGGATGGAGAAATGGCGAGAGGATTGGTTGAGGCGGCTTGAAGCGGATGCTTGGAGCCTTATGCTGATGAAGCAAAAGAGTGGTGCGGGGAATCGGGAAGCAAACATGCCGCAGCTGGGCAGAGCTATCTTATTAAGTCACATTAGTATTCAAAAAATCTTCGTGTCGATGGTGCAATCAGCAAGGTGAATAAGCGACGGCTTTATACAGTAAATTGCTGACAGATCCATAACTATCATCAACCTTGAAGCCAAGCCGAGCCAGCGCCCAGCCTTGAGGCCGGAAACTGTTAGAGGTTTTGCTAGAGTAACACTAAAAATGAGTGCAAACGACAAAAAGACTGGAAACAACTCCAAGCATAACTTAGAAAGATGAAAACGCCAAATTCAGAAACAACGTAACTAGAAAGTAATATCATAACGTCATGTTGTTGCAGACCATAGCAGAGAGACGATAATTTTTATGACTAAGCATAGTCCACAAGCCTGGATGGGCTCCAACATCATATCTCCCTGCATTTTTCTTACCAGCTCCATCGCCACGCCGAGCCGTCCAATTACTGATGTACGATAGAAGGGAAGTATAAATAGCAGGGCATTCAGTCAAAGCAATCCGGTCGATCCGATGCTCACGACCATTTGAGCCCAATAGATGCTTCACATCCTATCTCACTCCACATCTCTCAACCCACACAGTGTTTCACAACATCCTATAGATTCGACGGCATCCAGTAACCATCTTTATCCACGACTAAGAGAAATGAGACACCACTAACAAGCTGTGCAATGTGTCGTATCGCATCGGTGACAGGGTAGCCATACTGCAGTCAGAGATCCCCATAAAACATAACCCACTAACGTTGCCTTGGAGTAAATTCTGCCTAGATCAAACAAGGCAAAGAGAATCTTCCAAGCCATGCAATGGCATATCAAGTGCATACGCTGAGCTTTCGTTTGGATATGTGGAAGTTCGTAACAAAGTCTCTTCCCCCGAATGCAAGGCCTGAATCTTCTGTATGATTCGATGTCTGAGATATAAAGCACTTTCTTTGATTAGAACATACTGGGGTTTTCCCATCATCCAAAAGAAACTCTCCGTGCTCGTTTAGGGGGGGAAGGCCAACAGGCAAAAGCCCAAGAGGGATTGATCCATTCTAGTCCTTAGGTCACCCACATCAGGGCCCCTCGCTTGTAATTAGTCTGTTGTAAACCTCAATGCAATTTTCGATGTGCTTACGCCAATTTCTCACGATTTCCAAGTGGGAATGGAAGTGCTGTCCCAAAGGTTCTCCTTTCATGTTTACCATGGCCAATGCAAACACCTTTCTAAGATGAACTCTGTCCAAGTTGATTTCCTGAGGATAACTTTTCACACTAAATCAAGCCATTTTTTCACTAATGAGACACTTTCTTATATGGCGGTCTATATATTACCGTTTATGGTCATTTTAAGCTTTCTTCAGATCGAAATGTCTGTCTTGACTTTTTGGAAGAGTCCGGATTTCTACCGCTTTGCATCGGGAGCAGATGGACAATGTTTGAGTCATTGCGCTTATACTCAGCTATCGTGTGAGAAGACTTATCTGCCTGCAATCTTCAACCTCGTTTACAAACAGCATAGCGCTGCTTAGTAGGTGGGGCTGTGTTGGATGGACGTGCTGGTTGTTGTGGATATCATTCGATTATTCGAAGCTCTAATACGCGGGTTACTTCCGAACATTAGTTAGGTTATACGCTAAATCGAAGATTTGTGCGCGTGAGGATTGGAAGAAGTTCGACTGCAGACATCGCCATTGGGCCAAAAAAATTTGACAGGCATTCTCTCTCTATCGGCCCAACACCATGTTCTCACCTCCTAGCTTCAAAGAATGTCCTTTTTAATTTGGAATGCGCTTAAAGAGAGTAAAATATCGATCAAACGATTAACTCGGAGGAAGAATGAATTCTACGGCGAGAACTCTACGGCGAGAGCTTCTAACCACTAACAATGTGTGTGATCCTTAGGAAAACGACATCTGTTTGTTTCATAGGTCATTATCAGATCCGAATTACGAACGGAAACCTCGTGGCCTAGAGAATAGACGCTTCTGGGCCTGAATACTAGCATACAGCCATAACAGGGTTCTTCCCGAAAATCGGTAACCGCCCGACTTGAGTGCTAAAGTCTCCCTGAATTTCTCTGAATATGCAAGAAATGTGAAAAAAAAGCTCTTCTGGAGGGTGTCCCCCGCGCAAGGCCCGCTTTTATTACTCTGCGGGATGTCGGGTTTTCTACCGTCGTACTTGTAGAGTGGTTGGACGCCTGTTACGGGTTCCAGCGCTGGTGCCGCACGTTAGCCAATGACTCAATCCCTTTGGCTGAACTTGTGCAAAATTTCATGGTCTGCAGCAAACTAACTTAGCACAGCTCACTCAAGATGCGTCCACTAGAATAAGATGAAACTTGAAATGTGCTGTTAGTGGAATTCAGGAAACATTGGGCATCATGCACACGGCTTGCAGCCAACACCTTGGCAAGAAATGACGCGGGCAAGGTCTCGATTTTCAGCCAATTCCTGCGACGGACTCCCCACGATTATCTTTTCCATGGGGGATGGACACACCGTACTTTGGCGCGAGATACGCCCCTAGTGGGTTCTGATGCAACTCAGCAAGAAAATCGAATGGCGAATCGGACGGTGGAGAGCTGAGTGCAAAACCCTGGAGTCTGCTGTCAGTGCCCAACACTTAGTAAGAATAATAACACTAGCTGGTAAAATTCCATACCCCTAGCCTAGCATGACAAGACCATCAACTGTTTCATTGCTTTCCTCTCGACCAAGCTCTTCAGCGAGTACGAACAGACACGTAGTTGCTAAGGTGGTTTACCAAGCGTTCAGTGGGTACCAGACAGCGTTAGCACCGCTGTCGCACCTTTAAAAAGGCTATTGTTAATGAACATTTGCTGACCACACCGTTCCAACAGCCGGTTCGCCGCAAAGACACCCTCTGTCCGCCTTATATCTGGAATTCATCTATCTGCCATGTGGCACTAGATGTTTCGATCGTCCTATAAACCCAGTAGAATCCACCATCGATTACGATTCTTGACTATCGAACTCGCGACTGGTGTAGATGGAACGCCTAAGGTATATTTGGAAGGGAATATAACAGAGCACGCGACACAACTGGCCTGCAAACAGTCGTTCGGCTCGCGGCCACAAACTCTTTCAATGTATCGTCCGAACGGAGCCCTTGACAGTTCACTGGCTTAAGCCATCTGAAACTTGAATGTCAAACTCCCTAGCACAGATCTGGATAACGACCTGCGCAAGCGGGAATGCGTTAAGCAGCATGTTGATGGTCTACTGCAGGTTCTGCAGCCGTCTAAGACGCATAACCCGCGACTCTATACCCAAATAGGAACAGGCCTCTCGCGCGTTCTAGCTCTCTGATAATATATCCAAAACTTGCAAAAAAACATGCATTCTTCTTTATGTTGCCATTAATAGGAGGCTCGAACAATCACGGACTATTCATTACCATCTACTGTTCTGATAGAGATTGATGGCTATGAAGACACATTGTATGTTCTCTAAAAATGGATGTGCATCACTAAGTATGAAAACTTTGTGTTGACTGAGTCTTTTGTTCTAAATCAGGGGCGTTCGAGCGATTTGGGCACGTGAGTTCTTTCGCCAATTTCGTAGCATTTTGGTCTTGGCGGGTGGAAATCTAGCACAACTTGCCGGTGATTTGCATACGGGCTAAGTGTTGCGTTTCCTTTGTGTTCCTAATCTATTCAGTTATGCAAGAGAACCACGGCGAAGTAATGACGTGCTTACGCTGTCTAGAGGTATGCACGAGGCTGTTTGAGGGTGTCGTACTCGTCCAGCATCTTTGCCTTTTTAAGAAATAAAGTCCTCGGATCCTGTCATATGCATCCTTCCTATATGTCCAAGTTAGTCTTCACGAGCGGTAGAGGATGTCAACTTTTCAGGGGAAGGATACGATTCATTTGCGAGGGCTTTGGAAGAGGCTCATCACACGCAGGGCGAAGTGAGGTGCTTGATATATATGCTTGCACTCGTTAATGAAGTATGCCACTGTCGCTGTTGGGGTAGGACGTGACATGTCGTGGGCTGCAAAAATTTTCGTTGCTTTGTTCAGCTTTGTTATCTCGGGAAAAGCACGGCAGTACAAGTTGGTCAATCGACTGCACTCACGCTCTTCTTCCTCCTGAGCCTATTCTTTATTGCGTTTGGTGCACAGTGCTTACACACGAATCTGATGATAATAGGATAAAAACAGGGCGACAAGGCCGACCTTCTCCCGCGAGCTGAAGTCGCTAAATTTCCGTGAGGATAAGCCAAGACAGTGCGACAACCGAGTAAATTTCACCCAATAAGATGTGCTAACACCCATAGCTGCTTCGCGGGTCCTGTAAAAACAAGCGCAACACATGTGCATCCGACAGGCTTCGCTATGGGCGGGTGAAGAACAAATATTCACACGGTCTGATGTTAACAGGGCTTGACACAGACAAATTCGATCCTCTCCGCCAGAGGTTTAACGGAAGCCGTCCGCTTCCGACGGACTACGAGGTGGACATGGCTACCGCACTCAGCTGTTAGCGGCTGTCAAGGCGACAGAACACGACCCGTAAGGCTGATAGAGGCTATGGCAAGTCGTTGCGTAGTTGGTCACGATGGGCAAATCGGCAGTCTTCCCTGTTGGCGTGCGAAGCCGGTGATGGCGGGTGTGCCTGGGGCTAGGGTCGACCCGTTGTATACACAAATATAGCCTGCCCTTACATGATGCAGTGGCCCTAGAGACTGTCCTTGGCGGATTCATTCTTTTCCTTGCAAATATTCGAGCAAGCTACTTTCAAGATTCTCGCTTTGCTTTAGACAAAAGTGTTTTGCTTTCTTTTTCTGGACGGATGGTGTTGGTAAGGAAACGGGTAATTTACAAAACATATGTTACGCAAAATACGAACCACACTTTCGTCCCCAAAGCCAAATTGGACGTCCACGACATCGTTCTGCAAGACATCGCTGTCACTCAACTGAAAACAAATAACATAGTGGCGCCCATGTACGCTGCAGGTTTCAAAGGATGCAGCCGCCGAGGAGTATCCCGCTCATGATCTCCCTCTTGATCGGTCCGTTGCTCACGAGCACTTTCCTTTTCTTCGACCACGAAGTCATTGCTCCGGACTGGTCGATACAGGTGCATCGGGGAAGCACATCCCCGTGCCGCGCAGATCTTTTCATGCAGGTCAACCCTAAGCTTGTGCAGATTTCCAGGACTGTTGAGACAAGCAGGTGCTTGAATCTGCAGCCCACCACATTAAGCCACGGAGAAGCCAGGCACACCCCGGTTGCATATTGCGCGACGGAAATATTTGTTTCTCGAGCATGTTTTGCGCTCGATCTTTCGATCTTTCGTCTGCAGGCTACCTGAAGGAGTCCCTTGTCGCTTGAAATTCACAGCTAGCCAATTGCGGAGCAAGCCACAATATCACAGGCACGTCGAATTATATTGCGACGATCTTTAACGCCTCAAATTTTTTTTCTCGCACAAACGTGAGCTTGACGTTGACCGGCGCCCTCTACTGCAGGCCACGTTAAGCAGCCGCCATGTGATGCCAACGGAGAAATAGTGAAACTGCAATCATGTTGCAGGCTAATGAATTGCCAGTGTTGGTGCACCAGTCACCCGCCGTTGTGGAGAAACTGGGGCGCTTTCCCTTCGACAGTCGGGGTTCAAGAAGCAACAACATTGGACCTGGTATTAGCCGACGGCACCCTAGCCTGACAGCTTGGGCGCCAGCCCTGCCCTACACTTATCTCCATCACCGTCACGCCACGGGTTCTGTTGCCATTTCCAAGTACGCTTGCAGCGGCTAGTTTTGGAGTGGTGAGAGTTCTGCATCTGTGAGCCCAGAGCTTGGATCTGAGATGCGGTCATGAAATTAACGCCGCTATAGTGCCGAGCGCTGATATATTGGCCCCAAGAGCTCTCAGCCGCATGCTCAAAAGTCATCTCAGCGCCAGCGAGCCGCCAGCACTGACACGTATGCAGTTCCTCCGTGGGATTCGCAAGCCGTCAAGAACCACTCCGCGCATAGCGATAGCATGACAGACTGTTGTCGTTCAGCAAAAGGTGGCCGGAGGGCACGGACACCGCTTTCTCTAGCGGGCGGCGTAATAGGCTACTGGAAGCTGTTAGCTTTCAGGGTGGATCCCTGGGGCCTGGTCGTCCACTGGGGTGGCTGTATGCTTCGCATCGCTCAACGGCTTGCGGGATGACGCTTTCGAGCTAGGGGCGCTCTCTGCATGATCTAAGCTCGAATGGTATGCTGGGCCACTCCGAGGCATGCGCGCTGAATTATCCTTTGACCTCATACTGCTCTTCCACTACCCCAAACTCTGGCTAAGAGAATCTCCTGCAACATTAAGGACGACAGATCACATCTGCCCCGAAAAGCCGAAATTATATGGCTTAAATATTTAGTTCCCGATACACCCTCTGGGGAAGCTTCTCTCAATGTGATCGACGTCCACTTTTTCTTGAGCGTGACTCTCATTCGAACCACTTTCGTTTGATTTGCAATGTGGTTATCTCTCCCCTTTCAATTGCCCTGGAGTTGGCTTTGCGCTTTTGTCGTCTTGTAGTATGTCAATGCCCACTTACCAAGCTATCATGTCTTCATGATTCCCAAAAATAAATATTTCTATGTATTCTACCTTTTTTTTTTCAAGCACATACTAACATGCAGGAATAGCTTGTTCAGATATATACGACTATGGGTCAATTTGTTCGCATACTTCTACTACAAACCAGAACTACCTCCGGATAATCCTTCAGTTATTTCCCAGGATGTGACGGTTATCATACCTACCCTTGCGGTGGATCTTAAGCAATTGATGGAGACCGTTGAATCTGCTTGCAAACTTGAACCATCCGAAATAATTTTGGTGGCCACCGAGTCTTGCCTAAAGCGAGTGTCCTCAATGGTTAAGGAAATGGGTATGCCCAAGAAGATTAAAGTGCTCAGCATCGGTCAGGCAAACAAGCGCCGACAGATGTCCCGTGCGATCCCGGAAGTCCGAACAAAAATAACCCTCCTCCTGGATGATGACGTGTGGCTTCCAGGGAAGTTTATGAAATGGGTCCTTGCACCCTTCGAGGACCCTCGCTGTGGCGGTGTTGGGACGAACCAAACACGACGTCGAGAAGACCCTTCGAACATCTTTGAATTTTTGGGTGTAGTATATCTGATCCGGCGTAATTTCGACTGCACGGCATGCAACTGGCTCGATGGTGGCTTACCATGCCTCTCTGGAAGAGCTGTTGCGTACCGAACTGAGATCCTCCAGGATCCGGACTTCACTTACGGGTTCACCCACGAGACTTGGGGAGTGGACCATTTCCTGAACGCTGACGACGATAATTTCATCACGCGTTGGCTTTTCTGGCACAATTGGAAAATCAAATTCCAATACCACAAAGAGTGCGAGGTTGAGACCACGTTGGAGAACAACCGAAAGTATCTCAACCAATGCTTGCGCTGGGTGCGCAGCAACTGGCGCAGCAACCGGACGAGTTTGTTTGAGACGGGCGACGTCTGGATGTGAGTAACAAATTGGTTTTTTCGGCTATCATATTCTCCTGCCTATCGGCGCTAAAGCTCCATGCCCGTCCACCTGGACAAGCTCGCTTGCTGACCCCTCATTTTTGACACAGAAAATATCCATGGAGCACATATGCCGTGTTCCAGACTACCATCACTCAATGGGCGTCGGCTTATGACTTTACCTTATTCTACGCATTCTACCAGGCGTCAGCTGAGGTTGGATACCCGTTGAATTCTCTGCAATGGTGGTCAGTGGTCGCCTGGAGCATCTTCGTGGGCCACTGGTTGTTCTCGAAATCGATTAAGCTGGTGCCGCATTTCTTCAGAAACCCACAGGACATTCGATATCTCCTGGTATCGATCTTGTTCGGCTATTTCCACAATTTCATCAAACTATGGGGCTTGCTAACGCTCCACGAAGTGAGTTGTTCCTTTTCCTCTTTTGCTGCTGGCATGTGGCCTTCCCATCAGTCCCACGGCCTCTCGGGACCCCGCATGCTCCCCGACCATTCCAAGTCCGTCACTGACGCCAGGATGCGTAACAGACGACCTGGGGTACACGAGAAGGCGCAGACACGGACGATAATATCAGAATGCTGCCAATAGACCCTTCTGCCAAGTGCCCGCTGGAGAAACGACGCGTTGTCCGCGAGCGCGGAGCCCTTCTCCCCATTGCGGCAGTGTGAAGAGAGTATCCAAAAAGATTAGAAGTGTTTTTGGATTTTGAAAGTCCAGACCCGCGATGTGTAAGGTGCCTTGGCACGCCTTAGAGACGCAGAGGTGGGCGGATCTGCGATCATGACACCATTTTTGAGAGCCGGATCGAAGGGAAAAGTCGCGTGCAATTGTTTTTTCACGGCGCGAAAAAGGGTTTCTTAGTTTTCGGCTCACTAAAAAGTGTGGGGAGAGTCGCGAGGCGTTTCAGGTTTCGGTGATGGTTTTCCCTTCTTTTCCGGGTTCTCGTTCCTGATCTCCCTTGTCTCTGGAGATCATTTTACTCACATGTAATGTATGCAAAGGTCGCCCGACCCTAATGCAGGCTACTACTTTCTGTCTCCTCATTCATTTCCATGATGCCATGATGCAATGTATGTATCCTTGTAGTCATGTTACCGTGTTAGCATGTTAGCACGTTTGCATGTCAGCATGATCGAGATGATGCAAATTGTAAAATGTCGGCACATCAGCAAGCAGCATCTTGCACGCAGAGGAAGGCGGTCAATCACACAGCGGTCAGTCAAAGAGTCGGCGGCTTGTCCTTACGTGAAGCAGCAGTAGCAGTAGTAGCAGCAGCAGTAGCAACGGCAGTCGGCGGCGGCAGTCTGCCTAAAGATACTAACATCATGGCCAGCGGGCTTTATGTCACGACCCTCTCTCGACTCGTTGCCATAGCGTTGAGCCCTCTCTCTGCATCCCCAGCATGCACCTGCTGCACGGCCTCCAGTAGCGCGAACCATCTCCCGCGCCAAGCGAAGTGTTCGCTGCGGCAGTCTCGCTTTAGCCATGTTTGAGCCATGGGACGCCATCAGCGCCTTTCAGCCCCTCCAGCTCGTGTTTGCATGTCATCACCATTGCATTATTCGTTTTTTATTCGGTTGCGTGAGATTCCCCACGGACGAGACCGCAACCAGGTCGCCAAAGCAGCGCCATTCTGGGTCGACCTTCGGTTTTGACCGCTGAGTACCACCGCTCTGTAGCGCCTGTGCAGCTGTGCTAATCACGCTGCAAGGTCCCCTACCCATCTCCACCTTTTCGGCCGCCACCCGGGCCGAGTTAAGTGCGGATGGCAGCCAAAGCGGGCCAGGAGCGTGACGGCGCCCGCTCGCTGTGGAAGAGGATAGTGGGGGTGTCAAGGCAAGACAATGCAAGACAAGGCCGGACAAGGCAAAGGCGAGCAAATATTTGCCTGGCAGTCCGACAAGCATAGGTGGATGATTGCAGCATCGGTAGCGGAGCAGCAGTGGGCAGCGGCGGCAGCAGCGACGGACGGTAGCGAAAGACCCTGACAGTTTACTTGCTTTCTGGTCTGGCCCGGCCCCCTCCTCTCTGGACGCCCGGCGCAAACTGGGTCTCGATGGTTTTGGCGACTCCATGCGGCTCTGAGCATTGCTATACTTGGCCAGTGCAGGTAGGGATTGCGGGATGGTGCGTCAAAGCGACATATCCGCCAGTTTCGCAGCTGTCAACAGCCGAATGGGCGGCATTACGGCCGGGTTTTCTCAGTGGGGGCCTTTACCCACGCTTTATGCCCGTCATTTCCCGTCCTCGTCCCGCAAGGCAGATTATTTCCACCTAATACACCTAACCACACCCTATCAACGCCTATCCATACCTAACCATACTTTGACCACACTTGACTACACCGGTCCACGCTCCGTCACCCTCTACCACGCCTAACACTACGCCTAACAATCCGGGCGTTTGGCCAAGCGCTGGGCTGCTTTTCGGCGCATGGTGTCGCATGGTTTCTAAAACCTTGGACCCTGTCCCATTCCCCACAGGACATGAGAACCTCATGGCTCAATGGCTAATGGCGTCATGGCGCTCATGGCGCTTATGGCAGCCATCGCCCGCCAGAACGAATGCCTCACAGCCCACCCCAACACCCCACTCCCATGCTTTGCCATGCTGCCATGTACTCTCCATGCCTCGCGCCTCATGCACACTGCGCCCCCTCCCCTCCTCTCTCTCCCCATCCTCTCAGATACACCCTGCATTTACCCTGTCCCGCTACCCTGTCCCGCTCTCGTTGCCGACCGCCCTTCCACTTCATCCCGCATCACCAGCGGGACGTTTTACTCATCGCGTGCCGCAAACAGGGTCCAATGCACGCTTGGGATTTCCGCTAATTAACACCAACCCATTGTCCATAACCGCTTTTGCACCCTCTATGCCCCTCGGGCATGAAGACTACCCGCCAGTGGGAAACACCACCGTCCGCCAGACCGTTTCCAACCCCATGCGCTGCCGGCGGAACTGCACGGAAACGGAAAGCCCTTTTACTTGGAACGGCCTCATTGCCGCTTGCCGTTCGCGTACATATGTAACTTCGACGTGTCATCTACAACACGAGCAAGCAGGCAAGCCATGAGACTAGGCCATAACGCTGCGAGGACGAAGCCGAGTGCCGTGTTTGAATGGATGCCCGCCTGGCTGGGTCATCGAGAAAAATCTTTCAACATTGCCATTTGCCCCAGCACTCAGGGTCTGCCGCAGCAGCAGGTGCATACTCAGATGAGCTGCTCGAAGCGCAGTATCCTCACCCTTAGCCATCCCAAGGACATTTTCTCGTGCTCCGCGGCGAGGAGCGCAGACGCGATGCTCCAAGCGGCCATTTCCCTGTATCAATGGATCATTGCACTGCGTCAGCTGAAACTTGAAAGCCACGGCTCGTACCATTCCCTGCCCTAGGCTGATTAACAGGTGTAAGGTGGTAAGGTGGCAATATGGTAAGATTCGCATTCAAACACAGAAAAGAGAAGGTGCATTCTGTAATCTCAGTCTCTAATCTCTAATCTCTCAATCTCCAATCTCTCTATCTCTCTATTTTTACTCTGGGGCTTCCCCCGGGACAAGGGTAACTTTTCCCCTCTAGTACCAGAAAGCTTGTCCATGTACTCTTCCCAGCCTCCACCTTTCCAGCCCACGAAGATGGTCCACCTACCGAAGCGGCTTTCGGCATACCTACTGCCGATTCCTATCGCCCTCGCTTTCCGCAGCAGCCATCTCACATGCGAGGCGGCGCCATTTTTGCACACGCATGCGAACCGTGTGCATGCCAAGGGGGTTGGCCTTGCGTTCTCCCATTGCAAGGCCTCCCCCAACTTCATAAGCAATCGCTACACAAAAAACCCTCGCATTGATTTTTTTCCCACCCCTTCTACATTTCATCGACTGCATCCTAACGGGAGGCCTGATAACGCATGCATGAAGATCTAACAAACCGGGAACTAAATGAGGGTTCAACCTGTAACTTCTCCAACGTCTCTAGCTCGTCCACGGCACCGGTCCAATTCGTTCATTCTGCATCGCCTCCTGGAAATCCTCCCTTGGGCGGCAAGTTCCCGCCGTCGCTGTCACCAACGCCCCGGATAAGGCTAACAGCCACTTCGACCCCGATGGTTTCCCAATTTGCCACTAGTCTTTCCAGTCCTTTTCACCTGCCTGAATCTTGCACTGCATTCCTCTGATTTTGTTGAGATCAGCCCATCGCAAACTTTCTTTTTGAAATAGGCCGTATACATGCACCGCTATCTTTAGAAACACGACTACAAGGCCCTCAATTGCGCCTGCAGCTCCCACGGCCACCACCGGCAGAAAGCTGCAGGCCCCAAACCGGTGAGCCTTCGGGACTGGCCAAGTTCGATCTTTGGAGAGTGAGATGGTAGCGCGATCGCTAAGCACTGCTGAATTGCAGAACGGTGATCATTAAGTCGTACTGCTTACTATCTAGATATTTACGCGTAATCTTTCACAAGATTGTTCTGGGTGGTTGCTAGATAATACAAACACAAACACAGTCAATCGCTAGGTGCTTCCTGGGGCAACCCAACAACCGTCTCCATGGGAAAGTCTGCAAGCGGTAGCGTTGGGGGGTTTTTGCTGCGTCAGCTTCTCGACGGTAGATGGGGGTAGTGCCACGTTGGTCTGCAAGCCTGAGCGGTGGCACCTGGAACTCCAGAAGTTCTTAGCATGAACACCTGGATGTACTGTGTTCTGAGCTGGTGCGAATCTCGGAGGTCGTGGTGCTCAGTTGAGAGTTGATAAGCGATTCGCCACGGCTGGGTACCACCCTAGCATCCCGTCCTGTTACACTGCGCCAGCAAAGTATCACAGCGTAAGACACAAGCCTCGTTGTGCACCAGCCTCATTTGCCTTGTGCTACCACTCAATCGCCTCTGCGATGCTCTGCGTGGCGGTGCCAGCTAGAGTTGGGTAGTCATTTGAAACCAATACTTTCTAGTTCTTGCCGGAATTGCTGTAAAACCTCTGCATACCCCTTTTCTGCCATGTATAGTGCTTCGCCTGGCGAGCCTAAGATTATAAGGCCTCGGATACCTTGAAAATCATGGTAAAGGGAGGGTGCTGCTTAAATAATGGCATGTACAGGTGAGGCGGTGGGGTTATGGCTCGCAGTTGGTTAAGGGAGAAAGAGTGTAGGTACCTATACGATCGATGAGTGGCGAAATATTATAACTCTCATTACAACAATTTTTGGACGAACTTACTGCCATGTAGATGCCTTCTAGAGGTGAGAGAAAGCTTTCTGCTATGAAAACCGGCTAAGAAAATAAAACGCCCTTCCCTCTAAAAACTCAAAGTCTACACAAAGGAAGTGAGGATACAAGGTATTATATGAAGGATTTATGATGGAAGAAGTTTAGATTTGTTTCAATCCAACTCCAGGGTCGCCTTGTTCCCAGTCCGATTATCCATCTCGGACTCGATTGCACCGACGAATTGCCCCTCCTTTGGGCGGCAATTCTGCGGCTGGGCACTCCCGCAGTCTTCAACCCTACTAAGCAGTATCCCCTCCTTCGTCCCAGCAATACCCGATATCCGTCAAAGCTATAACGACAAAACTCACTAGCCCCTTCTAGAATTCTCAACTACCACTACCACAACGACAACAACGACAACAATCGCACAACCCGCACTCACCAACAACAGCTCCAGCCCACCCCTCGCCCTCACCCCACCACCGCCTCATCCCTACTCTCCTCACCTCCTTGACCTCCATACCCCCAAACCACACCAACCATGGCCCCCCAAAAACTGCTCGACTCCCACGTCCACCTCTGGCCCCCCTCCGCCACAACGCCCACCGCGCACGCCTGGATGACACCCGCCACCCACCCCCTCGCGCGCCGCCACAGCATCGCCGAATACCGCGCCTGCACCTCCAGCTCCCGCAGCTCCCGCCGCGCCTTCATCTACATAGAGACAGACCGCTCGCTCCCGTCCCCCGCGCCGCCACTCCCGACGCCGCTCCCAGCCCCCAGCTCCACCGCAGCGTGGGCGGCGCTGGAGCGCGAGCTGGAAACCTGGGCGGCGCAGCCGGTGGCGGAGCTGCGGTTCGTGCGGCGGGTCGCGGAGGGCGCGCCGGCTGGGGGGGCGGCGGACGAGGGCTTCGCGCCGGCCGACTCGGCGCTGCTGGCGGGCGTCGTGGCGTGGGCGCCGCTGCGGGTCCCGACGGCGGTTTTTCGGCTGTATCTGGGGCTTGCGGAGGGGGCTGCGGGGCGGGAGGCGTGGGGGCGGGTCGTCGGGTTCCGGTGCTTGCTGCAGGGGATGAGGGGGGAGGGCGAGATGCGGGGGGTGGCGCTGGGGGAGGCGTGGGTGGGGAATTTGGTGGGGTTGGGGAGCGGCAGGGGCGGGAGGGGGTGGGCGTTCGATGTTGGGGTTGATTCGAGGAGCGGGGGCGTTTGGCAGGTTGAGGTGGCGGCGGAGATGGTCGAGAGGGTTAGGGCGGACGGCGGACGGACGGTGTTCGTGATTAGTGGGTTACCCTCTTTTTTTTCTTTTTTTTTTCTCGCTCTCACTCACTCTTTTTCTCGTTTTTCTCCCTCTCTCTCTCTCTCTTCGTTTCTTCTGCTTTGGTACTGTGCTGTCGCTGTTGCCACCTGATGTGACTTGATGCGGGAGCGTATAGGCTGACCGACTAACCCACCTCCCTCCTTCCTAGACCATCTCTGCAAACCGGACCTGTCGCAAGATCCAAGCACCGTGCGCTCGAACACGCTATTCCAGCGCTGGAAAGCGGCGCAGAACCGCCTCGCGGCCCAGCCGAACGTCTACATGAAGCTGTCGGGCGGCTTCTCCGAGTTCGGCGGCACGGCGCCATCGGTCGCTACCGTGGTGGAGCACTTGCGGCCCTGGGTGGAGGTTGTGTTTCAGGAATATGGGGCTGACAGGGTCATGTTTGGAAGCGATTGGCCAGTGTGCAATGTTGAGGGCAAGAGGGGAAGTGACGGGAGTTGGGCGGACTGGAGGAGCGTTGTGGAGGCGGTGCTGGAGGAGTGCGGGGTACATGGGGAGGGGAGGGAGAGGGTGTGGTGGGGAACCGCCCAGGAAGCTTATGGGTTAGAGGGGATTTGAGGTTGTAGGCGTAGAAGGTATTTATGGTAAGGAAAGGAAGTGAGGATTGGACAAGAGTATATTTTTGAATCTGTATTTACAGCAGGAGCAAGAGAATGTGGTTTATTGTAGATTTACAAACAATCCACCGTCCACGAGTAATTGTGCTCCATTCTGCTCATTTAGGTTAGCAAATGTTTCTTCTTCACATTACTAAAGAAAAGGGGGTAAGGTTATGCGCATCTAAGCCATGGCTCAAACCCAAGAGAGAAAGGAGAGTGAGGAGAAAACAAACACTTACAACGTAACCACTCAGCTCACTCGCCAAGAACACTGCCGGCCCCGCCAAATCCTTTGGCACGCCCGTTCTCCCTAGCGGAATCCTCCCCTCCATATACTTCCTTTTCTCGTCGTCTGCTAAGTCCTCTTCATTCAGCTGCGTGCGGATCGTCCCGGGCAGCAGTGCGTTGCAGCGGATGCCGTACCGGCCGAGGGCGCACGCGGCAGACTGCATTAGGGAGAGCACACCCGCTTTTGTGGGCGTGTAGTGCGCTTGTCGACCGCCGCCCACGAGCGCGCTGATGGAGGAGATCCCGATGACCGAGCCACCTGGCGGTTGTTGTGTGGACATTTGCCGTGCGGCGGCTTGGGTGGCGTAGAAGGATCCCGAGAGGTTGACGGAAACTGTCTGGGAGAAGAGGGATTGGGTAATGCTGGAGAGCTGTTAGTCCGCGATACTAATACTTCCAATTGAAGGCGCATTGAACCGACGGGCGCAGTTCCAGATTCATGAACAAGGGGAGAGTAGGAACAGAGTATGTCTAGCATAAAGAACAGAGCAAGAGAAGATAAACCGCACTCTAAAAACTCCGAGAACTCGCACACGCCCGCATTGCTCACGAAGACGTCCAGTCGCCCCCACTTCTCTACCGCCGCCTGCACTAGCTGCACGCCCGTCTCCTGTTGGCTGATGTCGCCCGGTACCTCGATCAGCCGGTCCTCAATCTTGATCTCTTCGTTGGAGGCAAATTGGGTGGCTTCGGAAAACATGCTTTGGAACTGCTCGGCCGACTTGGCGTCACCGAAATGGTTTACTGCAACCCGTGCGCCTTGTGCGATGTATTCGAGCGCGATTGCCCGTCCTATACCTGTCACACCGCCGGTGATAGCGCAGATTTTGCCGGCGAGGAGTTGGGTTGTCATTGTTCTATACGACGTCGAATTGGTTACTAGAGAGCCGCGAAAGTGGAGGCTTTGGTGATTAAGGTTCTAGGGTCAAGGTTGGTGGCGTATAATGTTCTCTGAGCACGAGTGGCAGCTCAAGGATGTCGTGAGGGATTCGTATGGAAGGTTTCGTAAGGGCGTCCATCTTATAGATGCGTATCTGTAGATTTAATTGATGCTGTTTACTCCGCTTGCTTCTTGGCGGCGGTGGGAGTTCTTGCTCGGCACAATTCGGTCCGAGCTAGGGTTCGCGAGTTTCTGGGGTAGTTTTGCCTATGTTTATTTCGGTGCGTCTAACGGCAGACGATCCTTAATGGAATGCCATCGCCCGGCGTCATCGTTAATGGATGAGTGAGAGAGTTTGGAGGTCCTTGGGGATGAAGGGGATGACAGAGCCTGTAAGCCGATGAATTGGGCAAGATTCCAATCATGATTCCTTTGGTCCTACATTCTTGTTTTGCATCCAGTCTACTAATCGATAGCTAACTAGATGTATTACAGCTATAAGCGGCAGAAGCACTTGATCAAATGACAAAGGATATGGTACATACCAGTGCTTTTGCTACGGATGTCTGACCAGTCAAGCTTACAAGCTACATCCGAAACTTATTACGCATGCATCCAGCGGTTCTAGAAAGCCAGATATGCTTACAATTAGCTAAAAGGAAATCCACCCGTCCGCCGGGAAATTAATCCTGCTGGTTAAATACTCTAGTAAATTTAGCTTACTTGAGATCCTAATCTTCGTTCTCGTCATAATATCAAAAGAGACCAGTTATATCTTTTACTTTCTAAAGAATGCTCTAGTTTTGATATATTGGTAATTCCTAAAATTTCCAGCACCTATTGTTCACTTTGTGTTTTCTCATTTACATTTGCTTGTACGTTATGCGGTGCTGATAACTACACTTAATTTTGGTTTCCTAATTCTACCTTTGCGAATGGCTTCAAGCACATGTACGGGGTACAGCTAAGCGTGGTCCGGAGAAAGTTGAACGTGGTCGCCGATGGGGGTCGGCGAAAGTTGAGCGTGGTCGCCGATAGAGCGCCGGCAAAAGGTCGGCGGTACTCAACTTTTACCCATACAGAACGCGCATTAGTAGCCACAATTTACCTTAGTGACCATATGCACTGGATATACAATGCATATGCTAAGCATATATATACCTATAAGAATATATTGCGATAATAAAACGGCTTATTAGTAAGTGTTTGCTAAGCATATACGTAGCATATGCTTAGTATATTCTTAGCATATGCTTAGCATATACTATATATACTTAATATAGTATATCCTACTTATATAGAACACAAAGGCAATACTTTAGAGGGTAGTATATAGGGAGTAAGATCTCTTTAATATAAAGATAGAATAGGTAAAGTATATAAAGTGAGCATATGCTCTGTATATGCTAAGACTATGTATTATATATAGGATATTTTAATGACTTAGTTTACTAATTATATTATTGCATATGCCCCGCATATGCCTAGCATACAACCTTTTATTTTTATTTATTAAATACTTTAAATTCTATTAAAATAAATATTAAGGTAGTTAAATAGCTTTTAGTACGTATATATAATATATTAGTAGTGTATATACTAAGCATATATTAAGTGTTACGGACGCTTTAAGTACAATGTTATAACTACTTGGAGAGGAGTCGGAAGAAGCTAGTTGGTTAATACAGGCACGGACCAGGATAGATCCGGTAGAACCATATAATAAGGAATGGTAACCGAGTTACGTAATGAGATCTGTGTAATCTGTGTGATCTGTGTGATCTATGTAATAGAGTAGATAGAGTATACGTACCTTACGTACAAGAAGGATTTCATAGGAGTACGGTTGTGTATTTAAGGACCCTTAGTCCCTACCTAGATAGTTCCTTCCTTATAGTAATTCTCAGAATATAATTAGAGTTAATCTATTAGGCAACTACTCCACTAGTTGTTATTATATTGTTAATTTTACGCATTACCTACACACCTAGCCTATTAACGAACCTACCGTAGTACTTGCTATAAGGTTCCGTTATATAATCACTACCTAGTTACGGTATCGAAAGTTAAATAATATACCACTAAAAGTAGCCACCACGACGCCATTAACGGCGGCAACTACTTTAAGGTTAGGAGGTAACACTAGTATAGCAGATACTAACTTATAACAACCTATAACGGTCGGACAACTATAGGAAATAGTTAACTAGTTAACAGAAAATAATACGGCACTTAAATAGAGGATTAATGGGATAGGAGTAGTAAAGGTTAAGTTACCATTAATTAAAAGATTCTTAGGAGAGAGATTAAAGCTTAAAGGATTCCTTATATAAATATACTTTAAGGTTGCGCAAGAGGGAGCAAAGCTAGTAATACCTATGGATTAAATAGCGTATGTAGGATTGTTCTTATTAGGAAGAGTACTTAAATGGTTTAAGTCTTACCTTATAGAGATATAAGTAAATGGAATAATAACGATAAACTAAGAAGTACGGTTTATATTCTTAAGCTAAAATGGATTTATAGAGCGACTTATATAGATATTTAGAGATCCGGAGGTAATAACTATAGCAGAAAGAAAGCTTTAAGACATTACGTAATAAACCTTAGCTATTAAATATATAACGCAGTTCTAAACGCTAGTAATATAAGTTAAGTGGAATAATAGGGCGCTTATAGCA
>Ga0307515_10001865_pt1 | contig 46904 bp, 36 predicted proteins | sample 17_EM_MG_FD_194513 | JGI IMG/M metagenome (GOLD analysis project Ga0307515, IMG submission 194513) | Populus trichocarpa ectomycorrhiza microbial communities from riparian zone in the Pacific Northwest, United States - 17_EM | ecosystem: Host-associated > Plants > Roots > Unclassified | place... | reverse complement strand
AGGGTCCAATGTGGGAAGCTTAGGAAGATCTGGCAAATTGTGGATCGGTTTTTTGAGGATTTTCTGTTGCATATATGGTTTATCTCCTGTCGTATGGCTTCAGTTGGGCTGATGCACAATCCCTCTAAGATGATGGTCATTCCATACTCAGCTGGAGATGCCACTCAGCTGGAGATGCCAGCTGAGTGTGCATGCATGCGTACAAGACATACAAAGACATACTCCGACTACCGCATATATAAGTCCATGAATGTACCTGTACTTTAGTATATACAAGCTTCTAGCAATCAGTATTTCAACATTTTCTTGCGCCGCTTGGCCGAGTGACCAGCTGTGATCGACCCAGCTGGCTCAATATATGCCTCATCTGAGGAGCTATAATTATCGTCAAGGTTGACCATTGCAAGTGGAGCTTCACTAGTGAGTGAAGACACATCAGGTATAATGACAGGTCGATGCTGTACCACTGTAGGTGGTGGTGGTGGTTGGGAGGAGGTGCGCTGTGGACCAGAGTGATTGTCCATGATGCGAAGCTTGGCACTTTGTTTTTTGACATTTTTTGGTGAGGATGGTGGAGATGAGAGTATGAGTGGTGGGGGTAGGTAGTTGACATTAAGGTTCCGCGGTCTGAGGGCTTCTCTGCTCATGGTTGTTGTGGTGTGGTAGATGGGAAGTGGGAAGGTGGTTGCCGCTGGGCTGAAGGATGGTACTCTCACAATCTCCAAAGTACTGCTATTTATATGCAACTCAGCACCGCAGAACTTGTCACACTGCCACAAGAATTTGTAAATAGAAGCTTCTACTAGTTATCTTTCAATTCATAATATTCTAGGGGTGGGTTTAAGTGGGTGGCTGTGTTGTTATAAGCGACAAGGCGCAGCATATGTGAAAGTGGACCCTTTCATGAGCCCAATACCGGCGAAGGGATATTCAGTACAGATAATCAATCTTGTATTCTAGTCCATACTGTCTTCTAATAATAAGAAAACATTCCATTTAGCTGTAAGTGGTAGAATATAGTCACTGCTGATATGGATTGTTATTTACAGAAAGTCAATTCTGCAATCTGATATTATTATCAGCATTCTTAAATTCATACTCTGATATGATGTATTGCAGCAATGCACACCTTCTTACTGCCACGCTTTTGTGAAAGGATATTTTTGTTTACATGTATGTCACGCTGGATTCTGTGAGATTATGACTGGTAATTGGTAGAGTATTAAATGTATTTTCGATACTCCAAATTGTGATCTGTATTATATAGTTGTTATAACCGTTCTTTAACGCATATGATTACAAAATTATGAACAATCTGTCCAAATGTCCAGTATTGATATATGGAATCATCAGGTAGACAATATTGTTCAAATCACAGGCAAGTACCATATCTTCCAAATCACTTTCTCCAAGTTACACAATGGATACCTATATATTTAAGGAGCAGTATTCATATTACTTCCCTTTGTTTGAGGGTTTTATTGGAGAATGTGTGATTCCAGTAATGTCAAGTACAAATGTGATTTGTTGTATGGCAAGATTATGGGTCAGGTTTAGTGTTAGCAACGGTTCCGTTTTCGGAATGTTTGTATTACAGCGGTTCAAAGAAAACCCGAACCTTGCCGGTTCGGTCCGGGTTTGTGCCAAACGGTTCCCTCAATTAAGTCCACAAATATTGATCCAATAATTTAGTGTTTGGGACATGAAATATGCAGCTTCAGCCGGCACATCTTTTCGTGGTCTCCGATTTTCGATATCTTTAAAACTGAGCATGCTGCTTTGTAATTATTGTGATTCGTGGCTTAAAAACGAAGATTTCGAGCTGCCGCTTGCTGAGATTTCAAGATATCAACAATCGGAGACGGCCAAAAGATGCACCGTGCAAAGCTGCATATTTTACATACCAATCACTAAACTCTCCAATGAACATTTGTGGCCTTAAAGTGATGGTTCGCTTGAAAAATCGTCGATTTTTGATGGGGTAAGGCCGTTGCCACGCAGACCTATAAAACCGGCCGGGTCCAAAACTGGAACCGTTGCTAACACTAGTCAGGTTGCAGCCTCCCAGTAGTTTGTCTTCATTTGAGATCAGCTTGATTGGTTACTCAGAACTTTACAATGAAATAACTACATGGCACAACTGACATAGTTTATGGTTAATCAAAGAATACCTTGACTGCATTAAATCACTGTAACATCTCTTGATATCAACTTTCACATATTGGATAACTCTGTAGCCAGGGAATATTATATCAGAGTACTGCCAATGAAATATACTTGGGCATATCCACTGTTATTTTATCTGACATCATTTAAGGAATCCAATAACATAATGACCTTGCTTATTCTGAGTACTACAGGTTACTCTCTCTGCAATTTATAGCTAAAAATCTTTGTAGTCAATTACTATATATTTTATATTAACACAAAGTTATCAAATTAAGAGTTTTGTTACACTATTAGGTTTCAAGTAGATATGTTAGAGGATATAATTACAGGTCTATGGTGGTGTAAACATATTAGTAAACATCTGACTAAAGATAAGCTTGTATTCAGAAGGGTTATGACCAATGGAATTAGGATTGTACTATCAGTAAATGAAGCTTATTAATATACTTAGCACTTGCATTATGTAGAGTATGATAATCAATGGTGACCATAACAGAATAATTGGACAGTTTGATATAAAATCACCTGAGTTGAATTCCACAGTCTTATGATTGTGAAAGAAGTGTGTAACCAAATAATGAATACACAATTCTGAGTTGGAGTGAGAACATCAAATATAAGAAGATCTAATGTGATTTACTTCTCTTTTAAGATTCTTAATGTTAAAGGCTCAGCCTCAACTGTATTCAAGCATAGCATATATTAGGAATATATGAAACATAATAGGAACACATTTCTATTGAAGTTCAAAGTTGTCGATACATTGTTCAGTTCTATCTTATACTGTATCAATCACTTATCACTGCTTGAATATTTCTTAGTAACCTTGTAGTGCAGGTTGTTCATTCTAGACACATCAAGCCAATATCTTTGAATCTAAAAGAAGTCAGAAAGCTAGCTCACCAGTATAGTTGTTGGCAGAATACATTGGTAAGTACATACCTCGAAGTTTGCTAGACTTTCTGTGAGGTACTTCTACTTTTTAATATTGTTCTCGTAAAGCTTTCTTCATGGGTCTAGTCAGTGAATTATTCAATTCCCTGACGACTTTATGGTATAATATAGTTATACGCAAAGCCCACTGCAGAGTGACACTAAGTCTTCAATTCGATCTCAAGAATTTACACTCTAATTAATTATAACTATTCTGAAAGCGGATTGGACAAGTGATCCTTATATTTGATCAGCAGTTATTCTGAGGTAGTTATATCAATGGTCCCAGACCAAGTCAGCCAACCAGATTTCAAGTTGGGACTATTTTGCAACCATTCCAATACAAGAACAACATTTCAAACTAGAACTGCTCTAAAGCCTACTGGTTTGCATCAAGTCCACCTGAAAATATCATGTTTCAGATAGAAGCTGCAGTTACCAATTCATCACACAGTGACTTATTCGTCAAGCATGCCATTATGGTGCACATTTTCATTCCTGTTTTGAAATTGAAATTGCATCAGAATTCATTTAGTTGCTGGTAAATCACATTCAAAAATATTCAAAAAATAATATGTACCTATAGCCACTCAATAATTATTGATGCAATCTCAACTCTGAAACTTCACTGTAACATAGCATCCAAAACATCACACATTGTATATAGATAACTTTTGCAATACATTAAAAACTCCAATACTTAGCTGGTGTCAGAAATATTACAATTGTTTGGATAAGACTCCAGTACTTCCAACTGGCAACAACCTGTGGGTTGGCAGGGTAGTTTTGAGTTTGAATTATATATCATATGGTACTATGGTGGCAATCGTAGTTGAGATCCAGATTTTAATCTCTAATCAGAATTAACCAAGAAACTTCACCAGATAATACAGGACTGTTGTTTACACTCACCATACTTCAATCAGAGCAAATAGTTTCTTCTTGCTCTTGGGCAGTACAGTATGTTTTTGTGGCTGTTGTTGATTTAATGTTTAGAGTAGATCTCAGAGTGTTACTAGCTGCCTGATTCAACTATCAGTAGAAAGTACCACAACCTGGAAGAGATAAGTATACCTCTCAGTGCGCATGTGATATTCTAGTGGACACTCAATGTGAAGTATGTTTCACTCAGATCTATCTGGCAGATTCTGAAACTGATGTAATTGCTGTATAATTCATCTGATATCAGTCTTTGCAATGCTCAAGGCTGAGTAATACAGTAATCATTGTATGTGTTTATTAATCTTTGTTTAGATATTTTTCAAACCTTTAAGTAATTTAATCAACAACATTTCCCATCTGAAATGATGTTATCACACTATATACATTCACTATTGTAGTGAAGTATGAAAAATCGAATGTCAGAGTATAAATATGATCAATTTCTATTTACTATGTAGACATCTTTATTACATATTGTTTCACATTCTAAAAGTATGATTTGCAAACTTTAAGATAATGTTATTAATTGTTAGATTGGATGTGCTGTGTACATCACAATATGTTCCAGCATAGTATCATTCGGATCAATTTCAACCCACATAGCTCACTGGGTATAATAGGTTATATCATAATTGCAGATGCTTACAAAAATGATAGGAAGACTTCAGCTGTATCTCATAAACTACTTTCCATTGATTAGTAAGTTCTTCAAGAGAAAATCAATACATATTGGTAATATACTCTGTTATATTTGCAGAAACTGCATGAGATATTTTTCTAATAGAACAAGCTTTACAACTATTACTATCGATATCAAATTTCAATTCAGATTACTATTCCTGTATTATATAGCCCAAATATATTGACATCCAACAAATAGCATGTAGAAACAGCAATGTAATGTGATCTAGATGTAATTTAAGATAAGATTAATCATTGTAGATTACAAAATGGTATATTTTGTATACCATAATGATGTAACGGCGTCATACGGCAGTGGGCACGTGACGTGTCCAGGGCCGGGTAACATCAACCTTATATAGACGACTGCCATGACACTTAGATCCGTACCAATAATCTTACTACTTACTTCTACACTCGTGCTCACTCGCACTCGCGTGCAACCGTATCTAATTGATTACCATACATAGCCTTTCACCGCCGAGCGCAGGCATACGCGGCCTTACACTATTGTCGGTCTTTCAGGAATCGGATATGTTTCGCTCATGGGATTTCGCGAGTTCACCCCTATTTTCGACGCATCGCAACACGTAATAAAACAAGTCAAATACCGTCAATTAACCCACATGCCTCCAAAGAACACCGCTAGAACTCAATTGCGTATGGCTAACATGGGTGAGAGTACACCATCACTGGCTAGTCGAATTACCCCTATTCCTTCCGGTCGAGTCTCCGTACTCCCTGAGGATGAAATCACCGACGAGGATCAAGATCACCGAATAGTTCAAATCGACGAAGAAGACGGAGACGATGACAACGAAGATAATCATCAAGACCGAGTGTACATACGAGCGGCCTTCACCAAGGAGGATGTTCGGGAGATGATGGAACAGCAGCCGAAGCTAGTCAATACCGTCATGCAACAAAATGCGGAGTTGATGGAAGTCAATCGAGAACTCCGACAAGGATCCGCATGACCGGAATCAACTACTTCGAGGGAAAGGTTTAAGATGACTCAGCCTAAGCGATTCTGCGGAGGAGCTCGGGAACTAGAGATTTTCATCGGTGCCCTGCGATCAAATTTCAGGACCCACAGCCATCTATTCCTGAATGGCGATAGCGACAAAGTGCAGTACACCCTGGATCACCTCGGAAGTTGGGCCAATCATTCTGATCAGTCTCAACAAAAGACGAGCATGACTGATCCAGTTTCCTGGGGTCAAGATCTACGAAACCAAGAGAATCTGTGTCTGGAGGACTTCGACCTCTTCACCACCGAGCTAAGGAAGATGTACGGAGATAAGGAGTGGGAGCTGAATGTGGCAACGCGAGCATACCACGAGTTTCCCCAAGGTTACCACAATCCGAAAGAAGGTGTCAGGGCTTACGCAAACCGGCTTGGGAGGAACTGGCGGGAGGCCGATTGGGATGAGCAGATATACCACAAAATGTTATATGGCATGGTCTGGTCGGGATTGAAAGAGTATCTACTACCAAATATAAAACCGTTTACTGATAAAAGTGAGAGGTTTAATATCATCGACGAATTTTCCGACCGAGCTGCAGATGTCGAGTCACCACCGAAAGCCGACAAACAGCATCAACAACAGCATCAGCAAAAGCAACCAGGAGATTCGAAGAAACGTAACTTTCGACCGTCCATTTCCGAACCGACCGAAACAACTCAGATCAATCCTGGCAACTCGGGACACCTCAACAAATCCCGAGGAGGCAATCGCGCCAACCTATCACCGGCACCATGGCTAACGAAGGAAGCCTATGAGAAGCGGAGAGTGAACCAGCAGTGTACTCGATGCGGAAGCAAGGAGCACAAGGCCCACAAGTGAACAAAGTACGGACGACCGATGTGGCCCGATAGGAACCCCACTGAGGCCTCGGGCTCAGGCTTGGGAGAACCGCAACTTGAACGCCAGAAGTTTTTCGATACTCAACAGTCAAAAATCTAATTTACCTCTCTCGGTATGTAACTCGACGGGAGAGGATGGACAAGGAGGAGTTAGGGTTGCAGCAGTTGGGATCGAGAGCATTAATGGCAACACTGGATGAGATACAACCACATCGAATTGCCCTAAAATCGAGAGTTATCCTGGAGAAAAGAGCTCAAGCGTCAAGCCAATATCTATGCGGCACTGAGAAACCGGATTCAGCAAATGTCATTCACGAGCTCGGGGTACGAGATAAACATGGCAATATTCAACCCGTACGAGCACTTATCGACTGCGGCGCCACCAGCATCTTTATGGCCCCTGGACTGGTTCGGCAACTCGGGCTGAAACATGAACCAGCATTTACCTCCACGCAGGGCCTTAACGGTCAGGTGATGGTTTCTGCAAAAGAGAGTCCGAAGACCAGCATTTCGGTTCAGTACTTCGAACATCTAGCCCCGGTTGATGAACCGGAGGTGCTGATTGTTCCTATGAATGCGTATGACTTAGTTCTCAGATTGCCTTGGTTTAAGGCGAGAAACCCGGAGATCGACTGGAGTCGAGGGAGATTGACAGCTCTAAAAAGCCCGGGCGGTGATGGAGCAATTCCGGAGGCAGATCCCATCAGTACTCTGCAATGGGTGGACAACGTTTCGGATGCAAAATTGCTGTCGGAACAGTGCGGTGAGGATAGACCTCTTCCGAGTCCAGATATACAAATACTCGGTGCTACCGCATTTGGCAACCTACTAGCTAGTGATGAGGTTGCCGAGACCTTCTTCCTACGACTGGGAGATTGCACTAGGATGCTTGGGGCTACGGGAGAGCGGTCTCACAAACAAGGTGAATACCCTCGTAGGCTGGACGTACGAGCAGGAGCAGCGGTGGTAGTTGCGGCAGAAGAGTTACACATTGACGGTGCTTGAAAGACTGCTACCGGCTCGCCGAGTTACGAAGGGAATACCGAGACAGCGGGGCTTGGCCCTATTGTGGCGAACCGTTCTGATCCAGGCTTCCGGGACCCCTACCCATCTCCACCCATTTCGAGTTGTTGCAGACTGAGGCGAATAGTGTGCAAACAAGATGGAACAGAACAAATGAAAACGGAGATGGTACCCACAGAGGGTGGAGGACGTATTCCAGCCCAATATCAAGACTTTGTGGATGTCTTCAGCAAGACAAAGGCGGAAACACTCCCGCCGCACCAGCCAATCGACCATGCGATCGACCTGGAGCCAGGCTATACGTTACTATACGGGTGGATCTACAACCTCTCGGAGGTCGAACTCAAGACACTGAAAGCTTACATCGAAACGCACCTGGCAAGCGGCTTCATCCAGCGATTATCATCACAGGCGGCGGCGCCGATCATATTTGCCAAGAAGAAGGATGGTGGTCTAAGATTCTGTGTCGACTACCGTGCACTCAACTTACGCACAGTAAAGAACCAGTACCCCCTTCCACTAATCTCGGAATTGCTAGATAGAGTACGCGGAGCTCGGATTTTCACCAAGCTGGACCTCCGCAATGCATATCATCTAATCCGGATCAAACAAGGCGACGAGTACCAGACAGCATTTCATACCCGGTACGGTCAATCCAAATACCGAGTCATGACTTTCGGCTTGACGAATGCACTGGCTACCATTCAAGCATACATTGACGATTGGTTGTGGCCTTATATCGACAATTTCACCGTGTGCTACCTCGAAGACATCCTCATCTACTCGACCAACGAGGACGATCACGAGGACCACGTACGAAAAGTACTGGAACGGCTATGGGAGTTTGGGCTTTATTGCAAGGCCGAGAAGTGCCAATTCGGTCTCTCGGAAGTAGCCTTCCTCGGATTCATCATTAATTCGGAGGGTGTGGGCATGGAATCTGACCGGATCTCCACAATCGAGGACTGGCCGACTCCGAAGTCAGTTCGAGATGTGCAAGTGCTCTTGGGATTCACGAACTTCTACCGGAGGTTTATTCGGAAATATGCCAAGGTAATGACTCCTATATTGGACTTGCTCAAGACAACAGGATCACCAAGGTGGGAATGGATGCGAGATGCCGAACTGGCATTTCGGAAGCTCAAGAAAGCCTTCGCCGAAGCACTGATCCACCAGCATTTCGACCCCACGAAGCCGATCATTCTCCAGACTGATGCAAGCGGCTTCCCAATCGCCGGCATTCTCAATCAGTACGACGGCTTCGGAACTCACAGACCGGTCAACTTTGATTGTTGAAAGTAGTCTCCTGCCGAACAGAACTACGATACGTACGATCGGGAACTATTGGCAATTGTGGAAACGATGAAACAATGGCGGCATTACATCGAGGGCGCCAATCGCAAGGTCTTGATTCAGTGCGATCACAAGAACCTCGAGTACTTCCAAACTTCAAAAGTGCTGTCCCGAATGCAGGCTAGATGGGCGGAGATCCTCTCATCATACGACTTTGTTATCGAGCACTTGGAAGGCAAGAAGAACGCAGCCGATGGACCGTCAAGAAGACCCGATTATGAGATTGGCTACGAAAGACCGACTGCACAGTTACTAGCCACCCTGGCAACCAACATCACCGTTGAACCGTACGATGACCTCCTACCAGCAATTAAGGCAGCTCAGGAGACAGATTCCTTGGTGATAGGCTTGAAGTCAAGGATAAATGACACGTCATCAATAGGAAACTTGGACGCCAAGACTGGGGAACAATGGAGAAGGGTAGCTGGGGCTCTGACCTATGAAGGAAGGATATACGTACTGGAAGCTCTCCAGAGCAAAGTGATAAGTCTCTTCCACGATAACCCGGAATCTGGTCATTTTGGAGCTCTTAAAACTGCTGAGCTGGTAACTAGAGACTTCTATTGGCCGGCAATGGATACTACATTACGAGAATACGTTCCAGGCTGTGAGCTATGCCACCGGATCAAGGCACCGCGGCACGCCCGTCATAGACTCAATATGCCACAACAACCGCCATCTCAACCATGGGAAGGAGTGACAATGGACTTCGTCACCGACCTACCGGAGTCGACAACATCGGGGTATACTGGGATCCTGGTAGTTGTTGACCGATTGACTAAGATGGTAATCTATCTGCCCTGCCGGAAAGACATCGACTCTCCGGAGCTGGCACGGATGTTCTTCGAGCAAGTTATATGCAAACATGGTGTCCCAGACAATATTGTCACTGATCGCGGGAAACAGTTTACAAGTCGATTTTGGGACCGAGTCTGCTCTCACTTGAGCATCAACCACCGACTGTCGACCGCCTTCCACCCACAGACCGACGGCCAGACAGAGCGGCAGAACCAAACAATGGAGCAGTACCTTCGGGCCTTTTGCAACTACGAACAGGATGATTGGGTCGAGCTCTTACCTCGGGCCAAATTCGCATACAATAACTCCTTTCACCACTCGACGCGAATGACGCCATTCTGGGTGAACTGTCACAATAACCCAACGATGCAGTTCAAGCCACCGAAGGAGCCCATTTTCAGATCGCAGATTCAGGCGGATACATAGGTGGAGGGATTGGAAAAGACTCACCGACTTCTCCGGGAGAACTTAGAGGAGGCTCAAGCACGACGATCGAAGTACGCCGGAGGAAAGGATGTGACTTTTAAGGTAGAAGAAAAAGTGTGGCTTTCTACTCGGCACTTCCGAACCAACCGGCCATCCAAGAAGCTCGATTACAAACGCACTGGACCGTACGTGGTATGTAAGGTCATCAGCAAGAACACTTACAAATTAGACCTACCAAACACAATGCGGAACCACAATGTTTTCCATGTGTCGCTGCTCGATCGGCATACACCTCCAGTCGGTGGCCAGCCAGTCTCAGAACCATACCCTGTGGTAGTAGACGATTCAGCGGAAGAGGAATGGGAAATCGAACGGATTCTTGACTCCACACGGCGCTACCGGAAGTTACACTATCATGTACAATGGGCCGGCTACAATTATCTACGCACCAGCTGGGAGCCTGCAAACAACCTAGGGAATGCCCAAGAACTTGTGGATGATTTTCACAGAGATCAGCCGAACAAGCCACGGCAGTGAGGGAGGAGCGAAGGAGGCAGAGTCAGGAGGATGCTTTTTCATTTGGTTTTCTTGTATCTAATTGGATGCCGGCCCGGTACAAATGGCTTTGGCACGGGTTTTACCACCTCCGGAGCTCACTCAAGTGGAGGTGGAGTTTCCCCGTGTGCCGGATCCGCCGGAAAGCGACCTTAATGACACTGATCGGTCATGGCACTTATGTTTTATACTGGCATGTATGCAGATGATTGCTACTCCTTGGTTTGCTTTGGCAGCCCGGGAGTGCTGCCCGAAAAGAGGGGGATGATGTAACGGCGTCATACGGCAGCGGGCACATGACGTGCCCAGGGCCGGGTAACATCAACCTTATATAGACGACTGCCATGACACTTAGATCTGTACTGATAATCTTACTACTTACATCTACACTCATGCTCACTCGCACTCGCGTGCAACCGTATCTAATTGATTACCATACATATCCTTACACCGCCGAGCGCAGGCATACGCGGCCTTACAAATGATTCATTCCACAAAAACAAGATTATATTTCCTATCATTGCTTAATAAGGTAATATCATTTGCATTGATTGTGAAACTACTGAAGAGATTGTTTTTAGTGCATTACTAAATATAATAAGTACACTTCTTACAAAAAAAATATATCACCCGATTAGTTTCCAAACTTTAGCAACTATGTACCACACCCTCTACATAGTTGACTCTTATCTTAATTTCCACTCAGCTTGAATACCTGTCCACCACATTGCTATTCAATCAAATAATTCTAAAGTTTCCTTTTCAGACTTAAATATTGCCTCGCAAGATTGGCATGAGACTATTGTCTTATTATAGATTATTTAACAATTGACATACTAAGAGCATTCGTGGATTATTGTTGGTACATTATTTACTTATAGTCATTGGGGTACTGAATTACATGGGTTCCAAAACATTGTATATGGTACTGGCAAATAAAGATGAGGTGAAGATAGTAAACAAAATGTTGTACTTGCTGCAAGAAATGCGATATCAATGCTAAAACATGGATAATTTCTATTTACTACTATTATATCTGTATGTATAACTCAAATTGAAATAAAATATATTCTACATCCAGTACTCTCCAATGCAAGCTGCCAATGCAAGGTAAATCAGAATACAACCTTTTTGACTAAGCTTCATACACAGTACTCTACCCAGTAACAAATACCAATATATTCTATATGCTGATATGTACAAGCCCAAACACACCAGGAAAAATGACCTTAAACGACATATGACTCAGAGGGAAGCTGTTTCTGGGATGGTAATCGATTGCATATTTGAAGTGCGGCGCGATAAGATCCTATGGACATGCGCATTGAGTAGATTACTATGATACGCATGCAATTGCGTGCACTCAATACTATACATTATGCTGCATTCAACAAAACTGCCAAATGCACTTCATTGCACGCTCCCAAGCTCTCAAGACACTCTCATCCACACTCCCAAGCATGCTCCCAAGTATACTCCCAATTGCACTCGATGACACTCCCAGTCTGCTTGACTGTACACTCCCAACTAAGCTCACAAAATGCTCCCTAGCAAGCTCCCATGTACACTCTCCAGAGCCAAGACAATCCCAATCTCACTAGACTATATGCTCTCATTTATGCTTCTGGGTGCTCAATACAGAGACTTGCTGAGTTGCAGGCCACAGGCCTCAGGAAGCGGGTGGTTGGGGCCGGAATCATGACACCAGTTGATATCATAGTCTGAACGATTATTTTCACATCGCCACAGTGATCAGATCTCACGATACCTCACGGTCAAGATATTGACAATTCCAGCCTGTGATTCTTCAAGAATGGTAGACAATTGAATCTTGGGGAGAGCAGATCCCATCTCAGTTTGTCCGGTGGAATCTTCTGCTCGCTTTCCCCTCAAGGTTGGTGTATGTATTTGCAATCTGGGCAGAAGGTGTTAAAGGCAACAGTGATGCTAGCAATGGTGATGCTGGCAATGATGATGGTGTTGGTGGTAGTGATTATGGTAGCAGAAGCACTTAGAGAAGTAGGTTGGCTACATCAACATCAGCATTAAAACTTCTACAGACTTAGAGCCTTCTCGTAGCCAAGGCTTCCACAGACTTAGAGCCTTCCAGTAGCCAAAGCTTACACATACTTACAGCCTTCTATTAGCTGAAGCTTCCACAAACTCAGGGCATTCCATCTGCCAAACGATTGCTGTGGAAAACTCTACTCCTCTCAATGTGAGACTCTCTGAAGATGGTTCTCAGGCAGGCTTTGAAAGAGGCTTTCATGCAGGCTCTCAGGCAGGCTCTCAGGCAGGCTCTCAAGCGAACTCTCAGTGATAGCGTACAGTGCTGGTATCGCTGCAATGACTGCAGGCAGTGAAGACTGGTATAGGTTCATCTCCAGTGGTGAGCTGTATATAGTTCTGTAGGCCCATGAGTAGTGTTAGCAATGGGTCCGGGTGACCCGCCAGCAGTCCAGGTTTGGACCTGACAAATGGTTCGGTTCCAGAGCCATCCAAAGACCTGTCCCACTGTGCCTTGGCGGGCTTGTTACCCAGACCGGACATAAACCTGCAGTTTTTTGGCTGGGTTCTACATACAGCAGAGCCTCATTATCGCCAATTCAGAACTTTGCCTCGAATTGAGTATTTGAGTTCAGATCATATCACAATATAATATAGACGTAAAAGATGCAGTTTTGCATCCTCTGTCACCTCCTATTCTCCACTTTGCAATCTGATCAATATTCGTTGCGTCACAGTGAAAAACGCCCAATTTTCTGCGTTATTTCACAGCAACTCAACCAATATTGACCAGATCGCAATGTAGAGAATAGGAGGTGAAAGAGCATGCAAAACTGGATCTTTTATGTATATATCATATTGTGATACAATCAGAACTCAAATACTTAATTGCAGCCAAAGTTCAGAGTTGGCAACATTGTGGAACCAGCCAAAAAACTGCGGGTTCGGTGCGGTTCGGTTTTCTGACAGGGTAAAACTCATTGCAACTGTTCCAGTTCGGTTCCTACCCAGACCCGGAACTAACCTGCGGATTCAAAACCGTTACTAACTCTACCCATGGTCACATCTTTGTCAATCCACTATGGATTACTATAGGCCGCGCATTGTGCATGGGTCCACGGGAAGCTTGCTATGAGCTGCGCATGTTGATGTGTGTGCATAGTGCAGTCTATAATCGATTTGCACTTTTCCTGATGCAACTGCATGCAATTTCGAGTTAGCTGGCTAATTTTGAAATCTGTTGGGCTTTGGTTCATTGCAAATAGATTTCTTGCAGTGTACATTGACTAGTGTATACCAGCAGCAGGGTGATGGTTCTTTGGAAAGAGTTTACAGATATGATTATTGTTGACCTCTACTGTTTTTTCCCACAATGACCCTTCTCCTTCAAAGGTGATCAGGTGTTTCCATTATATCCATATATTTTCCCCATCTATTAAATCTACCAATTTGACATTACATTGAACCTCAAAACTCTTGGTGTCAGTTATGGACATTGGATAGACATCATTCTGATATTCTATAATGTGACTAGCACGGCTGCAGCTAGTGGTGGGTGTGGTTGCACTCAGACGTCAACAATCGTAAACTTTTCAAAACGTGAGATATTTAATATTTGATAGGTATGCCAGTGGAGTATAGTCAACATCTTAGTGTAGTTGGCCAGATTGAATGTAGTGGTTTGAATATGTTAAATTTGAATCAGATATTGGTGTCAATAACATTAAACTCTGTAATTCTTACTTGACAAAATCTGACATTAAGGGAGGTTTATGCAAGCTGCTAACTAGTTGAATTCTTCTCAGGATATACTGTATAGAATGTGCATTTTATCAGAATATTATTCATGTAACAATGGTCTATACTTCCACCATGAGAAGCAACTTTGTGATAAAGTAATAATGACTATATTGACAGCATTTCCATATAACAGCTAGTGGTTGTAATATACTATATACTGTCTAACATGTCAATTTTCCAGAGTGGCCTTATATAGAACCTCTAATGTATAACGTTTCAGGTTTATACTTGCAAGTTTCAGAAAGCATCTACCAACTATTACTACTGTATAATCAATCTGGCAGTTACTGTGTATTTCTCATGGAATGCAACCTTTATTGATTGATTAGTATCAGATAGAATGATATTTGCATATCTGATATTCTTCAGCCAAGCTAGTTCTTGTTTCTTGAAACCTGACATGACAAATTCTTACACTTGTCTTAGGCTGAGCTATTGCAATAGAAATTCATGTCAGATTTTTTGAATCTGCTACCTAGGATTATTTTCACACAGTTGATTCCTTTAACTCTGATACTAGATATCAGCTTTGCTGTGGTAAGTATCTCTATTGTTATAGCTTGAGATGTTACTAAGAGAACATTCTCATCTGGTGAGTAATTGTACTGTTGGCTAGTTTTGGTGGTATCTGAGCAACTGAATTAGTTGACCACAAATAAGATGTAATTGTCAGTCACCACCAACTGAGCAATCTTATTATAGCATAATTTCTCACTATTTCTATAAGTTTTGCCTGTTGTGTTTCAGCAAATTCAACTATCATCGGTCCAGTCATTATCTGAGTGTATATTGTAAATCGATTAATAGCTTTGATAGAAATTGAGTTTGAAATTATACATTGTAAGGGTTTTCAAAAGCCACCTTGCCGAGCACTGAACTCAAGACCATGTGGAGATATCATGTTGTAAAGTCTTGATGGTTTCAAGTTTAAACTTGGAGGCTATATATAGGGAGATTTACCAATACTGCATGATATTTAAGTTTCTGTGAGAATCCTTGTGGAATATTAATTATGACAGCCCAGTGGGCAATGGATTACTGGAAAAGTATACTAAAATGTGGCCTGTCTACTGATCAAACTTCTATGGTCACTGGATTATCTATATTATAACTCGAATTGTAAAGTCAAATATACTATTTTATATACAATAATGACTATATTCTTGTAATAGTGATACCAGATACCACTGGACATGTATTATCATTTCGTTAATGGCAATAGCAAACGAATCGTCTCTCAATTGAGACCGTGAAATCACAATCAGACCATTTTTGCTCGGGATGTATATTGTGGTAAAGTCAGTAGGGATGGGATCTTCATAAAAGATTATAAGTATCTGATGCCTACTTCCAACAGTATGACAATGGTACTCACCTCGGCTGCGCATTGTATGTAAGCTACTCCATGATAGTAATTAACTTTTCGTCAAATATGAAGATACCATCCCTGTTGAGTGTATTTCAACATCTCAGTTCTGTCCTTCTCTGAATATTGCACTATTCTCTCGAGTTATTGAAACCCTTCTGGCACATGCAATCAAGTACCAGTTACACACATCTCTTGTAAGACTTTGGATTCTTGAAATCAACTATAGTATCATCCACCAATATCTTAGAGTAGCCTGTATCCATATGTTGTAGCAATAGTGCAATTACTAATATTATGAATTTACTCTGGATATTTGTTAGTCTAAATACAACTACAAGCTACTCATACTGTGCATATAGACTGATACATAATAACTTCATATTGAGTTAGTGTGAATGCGACACAGCTGATAGCTGGATAGAATGTACAGCATGGAAGAGGATTGGATTCCTTCAAGTTGAAAGTACTGGTTATCTTAATGCTTTAGTCCAATCGGATCTATTCTAATAATTGTATTGAATATACAGCAGGAATTGTAAATTTACAACATGCTAACACAATTTAGACTATAGTTTACAGATAGAATACAGTGTTAGTGTAATCTCCCAAGGGATCATTTCGGAAGTGATTCGTTTGATTCAGGTTACACTCTGATCACACTCTTGGTGTCAGTTAAGACTTACTGTGGTGCAATAACTTTACAATGGGGAACATTCTGATCGCAAAGTAGTATTCCGCACTACAAAGTAGTAGTTATTAATTCTCCGAGATCTACTCAGCATACAGTTTTAGGAGTTGCTATTCAATCTGCAATATTTACGCACTTATTGATATTATTTCAAGTGTTCTATAATTATTTCAAATCTGTATCCAGTCTACCTCAACAATAGCTTCATGGAGAATCTCATCAATTAGCACCTCAGCCAGAAATCCAGCTGTAACTTCTATCACCAGATATTCCATTGAATTGTAATCTTGGTAGTGGTAGGTCTGCAGTTGCCATATATACTGTAATCACAATCCACAGGTAGGTACTTCTGTTTTGTTCCTTTCTAAGTCAAGTGACCATAATCCAAAATTAACTATAATTCCTATCACTACTAATCTGGACTGGGATTTTGTGATCATCAATATGGTGTCGAATATTCTGTATCTATATCTTTGATTTCGATACTGTTGTATCCAGCTAGAAAATATAATGGATACAACCTACAGTACATCATCCCATTGATCAATATGTCCATGTACAATACTCTGGGTGGTACAGTTTGCACCCATTCCATGGTCTTCAGTGCCATAAAATAGCCATATCTGATATTTGATTTTCAATCTGATACATTTGATATAACTGTATGACTGACAAATTGATTGCTGATATTACACTTGTACAATTTATATGCTGCCATTTTTCTCCATTGTCTATTGCATACAGTCTCCTGAAACGTTTTTTAATTCCCCTCAATTACTAAGTAAATATAATATGGCAGGGTTGCAATGAAACAGATGTGAGGTATTACATTTGGATTAAATTAACTTTACATTATTACTCTTGGAAACAATCTCTCTATCCACCTGGCTGTCCAAATCTGTTTCCACCATCTATTGTATTTTCAGAGACACTGTATTTCTGATAGTATTCTGAGTATTTCTTAACTTGTGCAATTCAATATTGATCACCTCAACTCCGTTTGCTATTCCAGTATCTGCTGGAATTCCCAGTGCCCACCAATGCCATTGACAGTGTCATGTTTTCCTGTATATCTGCTTCTTTATCTATTGGCACATCTACTTTTATATCTACCTCTGTATTGGACATATCTTTCATATCCACTGTTCTTACCTTTCTTTTCCCAGACATCTACATACATGTTTTTCCCCAGTCAGTGGCAAACTGTTACATCTTGAATGATCATCTGGGTTAGTTGCATGGAAAGCAGCTCTACTTGAAATTTATGTTGTTGGAAATATACATTACAGGGTATTGGATCCTCCTTATAGTATTTGTTGGGAGTATATCCATAATGCAGTTTAAAATGAACAGTAAATATTTCAATAGCATAACTTGTTCTGTTATGCCAAATCCTCCCATGTGGATTCTAAAGTTGAAATATTTGATTCCAGTATGAAATGATGGGAAAATTTAGCTGTAACTCTGCTATATACCCTTCTGGGCCATAGTTGGGAGTCAACTGTAAGTTAGGTTGCAGAGGAAGTCATAGCATATGGAATGGATTATCAACAAATGCAATATCCATTTTAATAGTGTTGGCAAGTAGGCACCAGATCACCGCAATCTTACAGACTCTCCAAGTCTGATAACCCCATCTGAAAGCTCCTGGAGATCTTCTTCTGTACCAGGTACACTATTTGTATGTTGTTACCACCTACTTGCCAACAGCTTCTTTGATTTGGAGTGAGATATACTTTCCCTAATCCTCAATTTATGTCATATCACTCACCAGTCATGTAGTTTCTGTGAGTTATCAGAGGTACTGAGTTGAGGTAGAACAGAATGATACAAGAGACAAATTTGAATGGGGATCGGACAACGGAAGAGGGTTCAGGCAGGCAATTGGAGGTTTTTGGATATCTGTAAACCAGTATAGAAATACCTTGCAAGTAATTGAACACGGTGTTGCAAAATATTTGACAACCCATGGGAATAGTGAGAATACTGGGAACTGTCATCCAATCAATATGGAAAATATCTGTAAACCCTGATTTTGGGTAGTGTTTGTTGGAATAACCATTCAGTCAACTGCAGATAATATATGAGACTGTCAGGATGTCCACAACAAATGGATTACCATCTACAGTGAATATAGTTCATGAATTTTTATTCTTGTCATCTTCAACATCCAATTATACAAGCTAACATGTTCTTCATTATCAAATATTGTGCATCACAATTCAAAACATCATTAAACAAGATAACTGATGCAGCAATAACCCAATGTTTACTGACACCATTATCCGACTAAGTGATCAAATTATTTAAATTGAATATGGTATCAATGTTATCCACTGCATCTCTTATTTCATTATGGCTGTCATTTGCAGTAACTCACAATGCCATCAATTGGAGGAGAGAAGCAGCTGGTTCTCGTTGAAATTGATCATGATTCATTCTAGACAAAGCGGTAAAATTGAATACTACATTGATAAGTCTCCGTTTGTGAGATCTGACAAACACGGATCACTATCGTAGCTAGCTGGGAATCAAAATGGAGTTTATATTGAAGTATGATATAATTGGGTGAAAAATAGATGTGCCACCAGGAAAGGCACAGTACCAGATGTAAAGTACTATGTGAAGATATGGAGTGAGTAAGGTGGTAATAGAGTACAAAATGAAATAGTAGGGATCCGATCCAGGCAATTAGGTATACATGGGAATTGAGAACAATGTAACCCAGCTCAAATGTACTGAAAACATGAAAGGGGGTATAGACTGGCATACCAATTGGTTACCGATAAGAGAAGAGGATTCTACAGTAAAATGTACCCCCTTAAAAGGGCAAAATATAACTCAACTTACATCTTAAAAAAAAACATAACTGACATCTTCTTTCCAGCAGAAAAATTTCATAGTATATAATGAATACCTGGTGCTGGCTGTACTGTAGGCAGGGAAGTAATAAATTGCAAGAACTGAGATATAGTAGATTGGTACTACAAGCTATTGGTAGTTAAGTAAAATTAATGCAAAAGTAAATCCAGCTCTTTCTGTCAGCTGAACTATATTGTTATATCTTTCAGGATCTTTGAGAGATTTATACTGTTAGAGAGGAGTTTCTTCATCTGGATTCAAAGTTGAGTCTCAGAGCCTCAGTCCAATTGACTACAATATCACCATAATCAATTTTTGTCACCAGGTGCCACAGTATGTATGTAAGAGATGTTGCACCAGAAACCCAAAGTTGCCAAATCTCAGAGTTGTCTAACCAAAAGCAGTAGCCTTCAGGTGCACCTGTTAGCACTAGTGACGAATCTAGGAGTTGGCTGGACCAATGCAGTGGCCTTCTTGTACAGTAGAAAGTGCTGGAAGCGAATCTCCTGGGATACAGGCAGACTAAAGACAATCTCAGGAGCACTTGGCAATGCAGAATACAATATTGGAAGCATCTTGAAACTCTAGTGACAAGCATGGGAGCATGTTGCATTGCTGCTGATGCACCTGGCAATCAGAGTTACAACCTATTGTTAAACAATGTTAAACTCATGCATGTTGTATGTATTCTTGTCCATGTATCAATGTATCTATCAATCTACAGATAGTCAATCTAGATTGGTGACAGGTGGTGCTTGGGCACAAGTGCAGGTGCACATAGTGATAGAGGTAGTGCAAATGCGCAGATGCACATAGAGACCGTGTTCAAGCAACTTTGCAGAATTAATTGAAGGTTGATTTAAAGCAAATTCAGAGATGCACCAGGAGGCAATGATTAAACGAGTTTGCAGATGCACTTGGAGGCCAAAATCATGTGCACTGGGATGCGGTGTACAGGCATACTGAGTGATGCACTTGCAGGCCATGATTGAGTCAACTTCAAGGTGGACTTTGAAGTGTACTTAGAAGTGTTCAATCTGGAGGCAGTTGATTGGGAGAGAGGCATGAGTAGGGTAAACAATGGTATCATTGGTCAACTTTCAATTGTGGGAATGTGACAAGAGTTGACTGAATGTTTCTGCTGAAGCAGAAGCTAGGGGAGGTCAATCAGGAGGTAGTCTATTTGAATGAAGAGGTGATGTAAGAGAAGAGTCCATTCATGGGTAAACTTGCAATTTTTCGAATATGATAACTGTTGACTTCATCTTGGAAAACATTCATGCCGAGCTGGCTGGAGGTGGTCCATCAGTGGGGAGGCACTTCAGGAGCTGAGACCCTATTTATCAGTTAATTCATAGTGGCGGAAATGTGACAGGCATTGACATTTCAGTCAAGTTCGTTAATAGACAGCCAATCAGAAGAGGTGAACATTGATTGAGTTATGCTGCACACTGAGTAATAATTGTGAACTGGTCACAGGCGTGATAAAAGCTGGGATGCTAATGAATGATTAAATCACAATCATGGAAATGGGAACAGAGTTCACTTTACATTTGTGCTCCAGCAGTCAGTGGTAATGGTGAATCTGAAGGGAGTTCATCTGGAGGCTACCATGATAGGGCCTAGGACTCTTTTCATGGGATCACTTAGAATCCTGGGAAGGTGATGAGAGTTGCCTTTACCTTTGAGCATAATTATGGAGAGCAGGCTGGAGGCAGTCAATGTGTCTGGAGTTAGGTGGGAAGCTGAAACTGAGTTCATTTGCTAACTCATGACAATTGGAATTTGACAAGAGTGGAATTTACGTTTGAGCTCATTTGTGGAGAGCTGGTGAGTGGCAGTTAATCTGTATGGAGTCATGCCAGGAGCTGAGGATACATTGTGGAATTAACTCATGACCATGAAAATAAAGTCAGACAAGCTGGAGATCGTCAATCTTCAGTTGTATTGAATCTGATAGTAACTCAGGATCGTGGCGTCGAAAAATAAAGAGGGATGGTTGAACATTATCATCTCCCGTAATGGGACAGTTATGGATGAACAAATGTCTGAAAGAGGACAATGGGAGGGAAAATATGGAAAGATATAAGAAAATGTGGGAAATCGGGGGTGCACTTTGCTTGATTCAGTTCAAAATTACATGTATCAGTGTTGCTATCTGTCACATTAGGTGTCCTCAGGACCAGATCAGATATGGTAAATTGACTTGGACCTGAAACTCTCTAAAGTTCCATTTTCTCATGATGATTTCCCAAATCCACTGCCATCTCTCTCTTTCTCATCCACAACTCTACCATCACTGGAGCACATGAAGTTAAGTTGTCCATCTTTGGTTTTCTATACTTTGATTACGAGCTAACATAGAGTATAGCGTTCACCATTAATTTACTATCTCCCACTCCCACTAAGTCTGTTGAGAAATCTCTTATCTCTGGGTTCATGTTGGTATGCTCTACTTTCTATATTCACAACATCAAATGTTAACCAATGAAAAGAGTTTCAACTCCCATCACCCTCACTGGTGATCAACTACCTTACAATAAACCTCCACGTTTGCTAGGTCACTGCGTCCAAGTGCATCTCCAAACTCGCTCGATCACCTCCTGCAAGTGTAATAATACCTTGCTTTATCAAACCGACCCACCACATCTCCACCTCACTTGATCATGGTGTCCAGCATGTTGAAACTCCATGAACCATTAGGTCCTAGTCCATCCCCAATCTCGCTGATTGCCTGCCTCCAAGCACATCTCCAAACTGACTCAATCCTGGCCTCCCAGTCTATTTCCAACTCACTCCATCCTGCTCTCCAGCATTTCCACAGTGCCTTCATACAGCCTCTAGGTGCATCCACAACTTGCTTGATTATGTCCTCCAGGTTCATCTCCATACTCACTGAGTCCTAGCCACAAGTGCATCACCAACTCCCTTGAATACAGCCTCCAGCATCTCCAAATTGGCTTGATCATGGCCTCCAAGTCTATCTCAAAACTTGATGTATCATAGCCTACACATGCATTACAACTTGCTCAATCACGATGTACTAGTAAATGTTTGCACTAACTCATTTGTAGCCTCCAAATGCACCTCCTGACTCACTTAATTGTCGCTTTCTAGTCCAACTCCAAACACATTTGACTACTGCCTCCCAGCTGAATCATGAAATGTACTTGATCACTAACTCTGATCTCATTTACAAGTTCACCAAATCGCAGTTTCTAGGTACTTCACCCATTATACCCAGATACCCTCTGCAGCCACATTGGCTGTATATACACATGCTGATCAGAGGAGAGATATAATGCTTGCCATATTATGAAGTAGCAATTCATCAGGTGATTGTGGGATAGCAAATACTAAACAAAGCTGAATACGAAAGACTAAATAGCTTGTGCGTATGTACCCTGGCACTTCATGATGCACTGAGATGTTCATACAGCACCAAGTTTAATATCTTCTGTAAACCTGCGAAGAAATCTCTGATGCTCTGCAGGCCTGCTGCAGACTGGTGCAGAGGTCTCAGCCACTTTACAATTTAACTATCTGATATGTCAATTGTGGTAGCATGTTGAATGCACCTCCATAACTGCAGGAACTTTCAGAAGAATTTGAGAATACTCTTGCAGTATCTGAGAGCATGATATTTAGCTTCAGAGGAAGCTGGGAGCATTTGTAAGTACTTAGGAGCACTGGTAAGATTGAACAGAGTGTCTGGAAGGTTAGCATGTGGCATCTAAAATATATTACATTTTGCTGATATACTGGCAACAGTTCAACAAGCTCCAGTTGCCAATTATCTTCAAATATCACTAAGCTTTGGTATCAACTATTTACATTTTGGGGTGTAGTCAATATTGTGAGTCTGATAGAAAAGTATTTAACAAAATACAATTCTTATTAATTCTGGTGTGTGCAGGTCTATATTAGGAAAGCTACTACCTGGCAATTGACACACGGATAGCATAATGTTAGTAATACCTTCTGATGTATACTGACAATGTTGAGATTGATTGTTAGTTTCTAAGCTTTGTTAACCATAAAGTACAACCTATCTACTATTATTGACTAAGAAGTTTTCTTAAACATGATTTTCTTTATAATGCAATTTACAATAGGAAAAGTAGTTAGCTGGTATAGGGGCACTTTGTGATCTCTACTATTCTTTGGTTGTAGAAAACATTGGTTTTACCTGGTTTTGCAAATGGGAAGCACTTGGGAGGACATGAGATCCGACTGCCAGAACTTTTAATTGGTGCACTTTGGGCACATGGGCAATGGGGGTATCATAACTACAGCTGACTTCTGAGAATTAGATAACAGAGTGTGTATTATAACCAAATAAGCACTGCTGTAGTTTATTTATAGTGGCACCCTGGGAGATTGAAATGTCTCATCAGAGCCAGTCTGGCTTCAAAGTAGGACCTTCTGTTAGCTGTCCAAAATATCTACCTCACTAGCTGATGACAATTGATGCACTCTGTTGACATCAAATCTAGCTTTGCTGAATTCCAGATCAGTGTATGGATCATTCACCTTCAATAGAATGATTGAATCTATTGTCATCAGTTTCCTCCAACTCAGTGCCTGAAGGCAGGATTGAAAGTCTCATGTTTAATAGACAATGATGATTTCATGGCTTCCTGGTTGCAAATACTCTTTAGAAAGTGTTGAATGCACTACAATGGACAGAGTACTAATGTCTGATGCGAAAAGATATCTCTCCTATCAGGTATGCTGTGGATGCATTAAATAAAGGTTGTTTCATGCTAATATCTATCGAATAGAATCAGATACTGTTGAAGAACTCACGATATTCACATCTCGGTCAAATTGCCTATCTCTCAGTTTCAGCCAAATAGAGTACTATGAAATTTTGTCATCATGATTACCACTGTATATTACTCATTCAGAGGTGATTTTTATGCCTGCAGTTTAAGTATTTGCGTTAACTGTGTTGTATGGAACTGTAGGCTAGGTGACAGTATATAGCATTGGATAGTATTGAAATCTTGTGAGTGGTGACAGTTGAGTTCCAAAGATAAATACTGAGTCAGTTAATGATAGGAGAGCAGTAGGACTCTCCATATGTTTACTACAAATTTTAAAGATATCCTATTGTTTGGGTAATCTGATATTTTGGAATACTGATATGATGTTAACAGTTGATAAGGTAATATTATTAGTATATCTTCACTTTCATGTGTTCATCTGAATTATATCGGCTGAGTATCTTGACAACAATTTTGCCATCGTTGTAAGAAGGTAAAAATTTGAATGCACTGAGGGGAAATACAATGTGTGGAAGACATGATTAGTCATAATGAAGATTTTAAAGTTATTTAAATAATTCAAGGTCCAATCAATATCAAGATTGATATCAAATAGGGTTATAAATATTTGCTCACATTCCGATATTCAGCCTACAATCTAGCATTCAGCAGAATCTTCCATTACACATTCATTGAGTATATCCACTGCGCCAGACTGGACCTATCATATAAGATGCAGTTAAATAATACAAATACAAGATGCTAAAGTGTAGTGAGATATTGTACAATAGTGGACATACAATTAATATCATATGGTACTTGGGAAATAACATGTACTGAATCGTAAATTAATATTCTTATTTAGAAAAAAAGGTTGGAATTGCAAGCTCACTTTGCACTAATACTTATATTCACTCCTTATAGCTCTCTGTAAATATTGAGAGCTTTTATGTAAATTTCAATTTTCATACTATCTTGGGAAAAGGATGATAACAGCAGCCAGAGTAATATACAGGGTGAGTAGAAGTTGCTAGTTATCTACAGAGTTGCTGTGCTAACACTGACTCTTGAGATTGCCACCAGCAAGCAACAGCTATTATAAAAGAGTACAAACTACTGAGCCTATTTTCTATTTGGAAGTGTAGATCCAAATATACTACTTAGTCAATGTGTTATTTAATAAGGTTACAAATATAACAGATAGGTCCATGTACAATTCAGGATATGATAGCATCTTTCTTCAATGGCCAGTTAACACAGCACATAATAGTCAAGGTAATTCAGCTGCAGTTTTCATATACTGCACAAGTATATGTTTAGGTACTAGTACAAGCCAAACAGGAATTGCTGTTTACACATAAAAGTATAATGATTAATTGAGGACAATGTGTGTGTAGTACTGCCCCTGGGTTAAAAGAAATCAAGGTAGAAGAATATATGCTGAAAATAAAGTAAAAAAAAATATTCAAGTGGGGTACAAACTGGGGACACATGCTTCAGGGGCAATTAGTGGATCTAAGGCATGTCTAGATTCAAATAATATGTTAATTTTCAATTGAAGCTTAGCTTAATACACAAAATACACAGATAGAGTTAAATGTATGACAAGCAAACTTGACTGCATTACAAATCTGAGCTTGACATGAACTTTTATCAAGAGCCAGGAAATATTTCACTGCAGAAGCTTCTGCGGTATCAGAAATACTCACATCATACTTTATGATACTGAACAAAAATCAGGTATTACCTATAGAAACCTTATATTCTAGTGTGATGGAAATATACATACATAATCATTCATAATGGTAGTTAGGAAGTATACAGGATTCTCCAGAATACCTGGTAGGAATAGATTGATCAATTTAGATTCATCAAATGTTCTGAATTCTGCCTGGCTAGGAGTTTCTGGCACATCTGCATTTGCTACCATCAAATTATTGAAATACCTTTCGATAAATTCTGAAATTAAATACCACATTGACCCATTATCATAAGATAATGAAAGCATGGCACTTCAAATTGTATACAACATCCGGATGCATTTTACCCATTTTGACAATATGTAATATATTACCAGGCAGAGTGTTTATCAATCCATTATATCTATTGAAGAATAATTGGATAAATTCTCAAACTGTTTATATCTGGGTTTGATTTATCATGGATTTTATCATCCAACTACAGTTGTATTTTAGTTTACAAAATGAGTGCATGTCACTTAAGCACATCTCCTATTTATCACTAGTAATAAGAAACTACATCACGTCTCCCCTAGTAACCAGTACTAACTGAACAACCTGTAATTCCGATATCATTACTGGTATCTCTATAATATGACCGACTGAAATAGTTTTGTTAGAAGCTGCAGGATTTTACATCTGTCAACTTTTGACCATTTTAAATCAGTTCATGAAATTGTGCTAGATGAATATTTAAATCACTATATCTAGATTATGTAATCCAGATGTCCATTGGATGTAGTGCATGCATTCAGTCTAACTGATAGCTACTCTGTTTCAGATTTAGGAGTGTTGTATGGTCCTCATGAGACTGCAGAATATTGTATGTATTCTGCTCTCAAAATACTCGGTACCCTCATGTGGCCATGCCAGCCTCATATACATATGACACTAGACCTTTAGTGGTTATTACTTAAGCATTTACAACCGACACTGAAATGTGTATTTAGTAGTCATCAACATGGAACTACATTTTGCCACAGCCAGACAGTCCAATACATATCTGTACTTGTTAATTCAGCCATTAATATTCAAGAGGTATTACTTTATCATTTCTGGGGAATAGATTGATGTCTGCCATATCAAATCTAGTTGTAGTGATAGATAGAGAGATATTTGGTAAATCTTGGAATCTGAGCTGCATTTCTGTGCAATCATCATTAACAATTCTGTATATATATGGATAATATTATTATAATCTTCAAATTACTTTGTTTGCCTCAACTTCAAATGACAATGCTGGACACATAGAGTATAACAGTATACTGCCTTTTGTTGGGAGGATGTCTGTAAAACGATGTATATACTTGATTCTCCTTTGTAATGATGCAGCTCACTTGATGCTTCATCTGGTTTGGAATTATGATACTCTTCTTTTTCACTGTCTTACATTTGCATAATTGCATTTCTGAACCATGTGAAATTTGGAAAATCCACCCACATATCTGGCAGCCACTAATTGTAATTTTGCCCAGAACAGTCATTGCAATACTTGGTGTCCTTCAAAATAAATGAGAATCATGGTAGTAGTGATGATCTATATACTGTCCACACTTCTGCAGCACCATTTAAACTGTATCATTCATTTAGGATCTATAGTTTGCTTACTCTTCTTCATTGAATCTGGGATCAAGGAGGTGTGCATTCCCCATTGTAGTCGATTCTCATCTATTCCTATTTAGAACTCTCGGTTGCAACCTGGCAAGGGCTTTGCATTGTCACTCGCTTGAAATGCTATATTGATTTTGGCTGCTTCATTTGCTGTCTGGATGACATTCATTAAGCTTATAACAGTAGAATTCAGTTCCTCCATACCTGCAGTTTCCATTACATTATCATCCTCTAAATCTTTTGAACTATCTGAATTCAGCTATATTGTCTGATAATACAAATCAAAAAGTGTCTGTACTTCCAGCAGCACTGTAACAATATGGCTGACTTTAATTCTAGTATGTATTGTAATTTCCCCTCCTATATCATGTTTTGTCATATATCAATAGCACACACAAAAAATCTCTGATCATCTAGCATAGTAGCAGAGTTAGCAGTTATATCATGGTTGGCTCTTGATGGTAAGAAATTTAGTGATATACAGTGCATAATCTATCGGTTTTCTGGATTGTGAATTCTGGTATTCACATTCACATAGGTAATATTTCAAGTACCTGTATCCAATACATTGAATAAGTTAAAAGTTAGCTCATATGTGTCAACCTAGATAAATATCTCCAAGTATTTGTGTGCTCTGGGTATCATTACTAGCCTGAAAAATTCAAGTCCTGAGTTAAAGTTCAGATATCATAAAAAAGGAGTTGTGATTTCTACTGGTGGCAGAATGCTCCATTTAGTCTGCCTGATAGATACCAGTCTCTTTCATCACTGGTAATGCTAACATCGCAACTCTCAGCAATATTTACACATTAGTCAAGGGAATTCCCCTGTTAGATTGACAGTGGCAACCTTATAACAACCATTGCTGTCGACAATTCTCATACCATAGCCACAGCCTTCATTGTGAACATCTTGCCACAACCAATTTCATTGGCCACCAGTGCTCCTGGGCTATCTAAATCCAAAACATATTTCCCTACAATAAGCAATACTGTGCAACCTTGGTTTGCGAGAGATTTATTTCCATGCAGACGGGGAATTAAATACTGTTGGCCACAACCTGGATCACACTTTGATTGGGCAATTTGACAAACACAGAGTAAGTACAGTTGTGGATACTCACATTGTCAAGTATATACATGTATATACAAAGTTGTGATCATTCTGTTATGTTATATAATATATTACATCCATATAAGATTAATTAATGACTCACACTGCTAACTTCAACAGATGCAATTTACATTACAGTACCTTGCATCATGATATGTGCACTTCCAACAGTTTAATACTTTTCCTGAATAGCTATCAAGTCATATTGAATGACAACAGTATACAAAGAAGATGAGGAGAAGATCAGTCAGCAGTGGATCTGCTAAGCGCAAGTGGACGAAATAAACACACTGTCTGACAGCATTTCGAATGCCATTTCGCATTGTTCCTGTTAAAGTACTATGCATGCAGGTGGCAGGCTTCGGTAGCAGCTCTGAAAAGCAGATTGCAAGTCTCTTCAGCAACAGTTTGTAGCTGAGGTCAATGTCCCCTCCACTGGCCATATCTACCATTTGAGATTACTTAATTGCCATGTGTAAAACAAAATTTTAGTACTACATCCAGTTGGTAATAGTCCCATGCAGTGACTGTAAATGAGAGGGCATATGAGGGAAAGTTGGAATGACATGATTATTCAAGAGTAGCAAGATTTATGTAAGCCACAGGTAACTGACTCCAAATACATAGAATTCAGCATCAGCTACAGACTGGGTCATTGACCAATGGTCTAAAGGTGATGACCAGCCCAGTTGACTATGTATAGATTTCCAGACTTCTGGCATAGTCAAAATATCACTAACCATTTAGTCCATATTGTCTCTAGAACAAGTCTTCCCCGCCAAAAGTACTTACTTCTCCGAAATGCATTTAGTAATACTACCAGCTAGCATATGCTCCATACTTCAGTCAGTGTTGTGCTGGCTTCAAAGTGAAGTCACAGACACAATATTGGGCTAACAGCAAGTCATGGGACAGATGAAACTGTCAATCATTAATTCGTATTAGGTTGGATTACTGTCTTGTTTCACAGGCTTTCTCATGTGGAGCTTCATCACCGCTGGCATGGCAACTGCACTTGACTCATCCCGGCTAATGCTGACCAAGATCATTCAAATATAGCTGTGCTGATGAATGTCAATCTCTTGATGATTCCAAATGTATTCAATGTTTACACTGAAATTGCAGGTGACATCCTCAACACAGGTAATATTTCTGGTATAGAAGAAATTTCCGTCATTATTCATGTGGAACCTCTTCACCATCTGATTTATAAATTGCCCAACCAAGGTTTGGTTTGCAATCATAAGCAGATAAGTAACACACAGTTTGAGTCAGGCAATTAATGTACCTTACATATTATAAGGAGGCACTAACTGTCCACTATTGTCCAGTAAGACCAGAAACCCAATCGAGATCACACAGTCCTGACACATGCCATACCTACTGTGCGACGACAGTGTTCTACTATTGGAAACCCTTCCGAAGCGGAGTACCATCTTTTGCAAATCTTTGATATTGAATTCCTATATTAGCTGACAGTTTGGAGTAAATAGACATATCTGTATAGTTGGTTCATACTCAGCACTTATTTCAAGTCACCTGTCAAAACTTCAATTTATACGGCCTATTCATAAATTGGAATATTGATACACATCACAAAGCCTGGGTAGCAGCCTAACAAGACTTTGGTGATTAGTTGGTTTATATATAGGTTGGTAGTCAATACTGTCCATTTGGTACTTTTTCTACTGACTTTCCTTGTCTTGAACCACTGCACATTGCCAGCCCCAATGAACTTGATCATGCATACCGAGTGACTTGGCAAAGCCTTTCTCACTTTTGAAAGCTTTGAAAATACCCACTTACTTGATGCCCACAAACTGTATCTGACTTGTCAATGAAAACTTTATCCCATATTTCCGTACCTGGAGACTTTTTAATTTCTTTCAAAATCCTTGCTTTTTTCATTACACCCTAGTGGTTGTAAATGTCAGAGACTGCAACTTTGGCTTGGATAGGAATCATATCCTTGAATTGAATATTTATGGAAGCCTGCTGGGCAGCCTCTACCAACTTCCTGGCATAGTTCTGATAATATTCTTCAGCTGCCAGCTTCCATTCATATTCAAGATACAAACCAAAGTCTGCAGTTTATCCAGACTTCTTTTTTGGCTTTCAGCGGCTGTGGAGATGCTTCATCATCTGATAACTTCTTTATTTGGCATTCAGAACTATCCTGTCATGTTGTCAATTTTGCTGCGAATTTGAGTTTCTTGATGAAATCACAGTAGAAATGCTCCTTCAATATTTGATTATTTGCAGATTTCAGTCCAGTCTACTACTAAGCTTTTCTAAATGAAAATCTGTACTGCAGTGGAGCATCTTCGCTGATGAACCATTCCCAAAGTACTGGTTAGTCGAAATACTGTTTTGAACAACTATACTGGGAGTCACACTTCAATTCAAACACTTTCATTTCACATTTGAAGTGAGTATGAAAGCCAAGACTCGGATTACATACTGCTGTTTCAAAGCTACTTGCATTCCAGTCCCAGGTGAGGTCTTGCACTGAGTCTTACCAGCAACTGACCTCTTTTGAGTGAAATTCTTGAGATAGACTTCCACTGAGACTACAATAGTCCTGTATCTCTATCAAAGTCCATTGTCATCTAGTAAACTTGTTACATAATCCATAATTATGCAATTTGGTGATTTGATGACAATATTTTACCAGAGCATACATATCCTATTTGAGTCATGAGGTATGTACTCAGATTGTCAATATTCTCTGAGATAATTGGAGGTTTACTCACCACCTCCATCTGTACAAAATTGCTTTGCTTGGGAGTCTGACTACCTATATGTAAGCCTCTTCTACTCTGTCAACAATCCTTGGGCTTCAAATGTGGACATTATTATTTTCAAGTGTATACTCCATGTGGTATTTGATGAAGAGTAACATTTATTGACCTATTCCAATTGCTATTCTGCATTGACTGCATATATTCCATTGCACTAGCTGCAGTGAATCTATTGCATGAGAAATGATTGAAGTGAAGGGCTCTCAAGTCAATATCCATTTGATGCAGTTGTTGCTCTCATGCATGGGAGTGAGATTTTGCGCATCAGTAATCATTGGTAACGTCTCGAAAGCATTGAGGCCCAACCATGCTACGCAATCGTGTCATTATATCTTCTTCTCTACATTGTTTGAAGCTATTAGCCAGTCATGATAACAAGTAGCAGCCACTGCTCATTGCTGTTCATATTGCAGCTTTCAGTCAACAATTCATTTACTCAATCCAGAATCAGATCCCAAACAACGAACCAAGTGGTGAGAATCAATTCACGTTGGCAATTGCAGAGTTGAGGAGGTGGTGATGTACCAGTTGAACTTTGACATTGTTGTCCACGATCTGAGACTGTGAGCTGAGATCGAAGATTCCTGGTCAATCAACCACCTTTTCAAGTTTAAGTATTTCTGTCTTTCCATCCAACTGAAGGCAAAACAACCTCACACTTTCATATCAGGCTACCAACAATATGATCCCAGTATATCCCATTCCATTTGTTCCATTTTTAGTGCAATCAGTATATGTGATCAACTTGGAATAATAACCGGAAATATGAGTGATGCATATCCCATTGAGTAACAGAGCACTGTCTGAAGTATTTGTTCTTGCTGCTATCCAATAGTTCTCAATTGGAGTCATGAGTGTTGAAGCACTGACAGAGAATACTTGTGCAGCCATATTGGCAGCTATATGTGGATTACCATGGGTATTGCTCAGGTATATTGCACCAACATGCCCTGTTTGTTGGCAATAATAGCACTTCTAGTGATAGTACTCTGTTCTAAATCCATATTGTCTCCCTTATTCTTGTTTTGACTCCATGTATCACCTTCACCACCCTTTGCTTCTTTTGTGTATAAAATATTTTCTGGAGTGAAATCCTTCTACAACATGATACCAGCTATCATTTCAACCAGGTTGGCGCTGAATTTATCTAGCATGGTAGTAATCAGTGCATTCTTATCCATTTTGATTTCCAGATAGCATTTTTGCAACATTTTGATTGGTATCCTACAAAGATGATTCAGCAGTCACTCTTTTTCACTTAATTTGGCATTTGCCTTTTTCATATCTGTAACTGCATCAGTGTTACCATCTGCATGCCCTGTGTTGAAATTCTGATTTCTGACCTGCTGATCGATCCACAATAAGTACTAGTCAATAACTCCACAGCCCTGTGTCATGATCCTATGAAGGACTTTGTGAATCTCAAAGAAGTTGAACTTCAACTTTGAATTCTGGGCTGATTGAAGGTTCTCCCAAAATGTCTTCACATCACAGATGAGGATGTATTTTGTGTGAATTCAATGCTCCAATGTCAACAATACAGTCCATCCGGCAACACTTTTGTAATTTATGTAGTCTATTGAAGCGGCCTTCCCTGTTGCAGCACCATGTGGACCTGGTTCTTCATGCACATTATCATATTGCTCAATGACAACATTCACGTACTTCTACTCAGGAAGATAGAATATCTCTAACGCTGAACATGCTTCATTCATACCTTTAGGCATGGTGATTTTGAAGGCAGTGGAACTCATCTGCTACATTGGCGATCAAGACCCCCCAACTCTATGCCAGATATCCACCAGCACTGATCAAATGCATAGTGGGATAGAAGCGGTAGTTTTGGTTGTAGAGGCATGTCTACAAGACAATATGAACCTCCACCCAAGCAATAATATGAAAGTGTTGACTGTAATTTCCCTTCTGCACTCCAGGGTATAATATCATTTGCATGACTGCAATTGGGAGGTTGTTTAGTATGTGCATATCTATGTGCAGGTGTGTATATTGCACATTATAATGAAATGTGTCACATTGAAATATAGTCAATAAATGATTAATGGCGCTAACTAACAACACTGCCTGTTGCACAATTGTCCCTGGCATAGTGATATCTGTACTTCCATTCAACTCAACAACTCAGTAGGTTGGCCACCATATCTAGACACTTATAATCAAATCCAATTGTGACTGCATTCAGAAATATAGATTTTGGGTAACAAATAATATCTGGATTGAAGAACTCCTTGCCGTCACATTGTTGCTGAATCCTACATACGCTTGTAAGGGCACGTACGACAGCGTTCAGCCTTATAGGCATATGTATCGTAATTATAGGTATACGGTTGCAAATGTGGACTGAAGTGTTAGTAAATAGATGTATTAGTAAGAATATCGCTAGAGATCCAAGTCTCGTGGCGAGCTGACTATATGGAATGGCCGTTACCCGGCCACAGTCAGGTGTCGCTGTTACATTATCTCTCTCTTTAGGCGCAGACCTCCTGGGCTCCCTAAACCATACAAGAGAAAAAGAAAGCAAAGAAAGCATTATACATTTATGCTGCGAACGTACTGGTACAAAATCCTAAGTCCCGCAACAAATCGGTACTGCTCAATGGCGACCTTTCAGCGGATCCGGCGCATGGGGAAACTCCACTTCCATTAACAAGTGGTCAAAACCTGTGCCGAGGCCATTTTTACCGGGCCGAGCTCCAAAGAACAGAAGAAGAGAAGAGAGAAATAAGAAAACATCCAAAAGTGATCCTGTCCTCCATTATCTCAACTCCCTAACCCATGCTCCAACCACCATCATTCCTGTAGCTCGTATATCTCGGCGTAGGTCATTGTCAGAATCATCCGGGTGGTAGAGCTTCCCCTCATGACCTGGCATGAATGGGAGCTTCCGCTGCCGGCATCGGTCGTAGCCATCAATCGTAGACGTCAATTGCATTGCTTGATATTCCTTTATATCTAACACGTAAGTTTCTCTAAAATGGTTATACTTACCAAGTTCAAGCGCACTAGTGCTGTCTGAGCTCTGTGCAGTGCTTCCGCATGCTCTGTAGAGTATATCTTGCAGCTGGTAGTCATCGGCAAATAGCATTGACTTGTAGATGCTGGGTGACGCGGTAAGTGTCTTTGGAAGTCCGCGTCGGTGACCATCCGGTCGACTTCGTAGTTGCTTTTAACAGGCAGTTTCAGTAGACTCTTGGTCGACTTCTTGGTGGACTGCATGGTAGACTGCATCCCGGTGGGCTTTTGGCTTGTCGATAAGATTTGACTGGTCAACTTCTCAGTAGACTTCCCGGTCGACTTCTCAGTGTCTCGATAGACTGCCCCCGGTGGGCTTTTGGTTTGTTGGTAGGACTTGATCGTATAGACACGGTTATCTCCCCCTTTTTGGGTTTGGTTGATCCACTGATGACTTAGACTCGAATATGTTGTTGATTGCGGTCGTGGTTCCATATACTTCTGGTTATCTTTGTTGACTGACACGTCTTTCTGCAGCCTTCGTCTCTGGATTTCGGAGCCCATCGAATTTGCTTGACTTTGGCTGGTCTTGGTCGACTTGCTTTGTCTAATTTCAGCACTTGCTTTCATCTCATTTTTCCACATGCTTTAGCCAAGCTTTTTGACACGCTTTGGTCATTGACCTCCTTGGTGTGTCAACTTGCTTGGTGTTTCGACTGGCTTCGTGTTGACCTTTCGACTTCTTTTCACCTTTTCGGACTTCGCGTGGTCTGTTCTTGTTGTCTCTGACTTTGTGCTTTGGCCGTGAATTGTCTAGGTACTCTTATCCCCGCTCTCTGGGTGCCGCTGGACTTCTCTGTCATCAAATGCACTCTGGTCCTTCATTCCGGCACCTCCTGTAGGGTCATCCCTCTCTTTAAACGTCGTTGCTCTGCTGACGACTTGTCTCCTGTATTTGGTGATGTTGTTTGGTAGTATGGTAGCTGGTGCGTTCGTCAATGGACAGCATGACTCGGTACACGAACCACGGGTACCGGGTGCGAAATGCGGTTTTGTACTCATCGCCTTCCTCGATTCGTATGAGGTGATAGCCATTCCGTGGCTTTATTGAGAGGTCGGTAGTCCACCCACAGCTGCAGTTCGCCATCCTTCTGTGCAACTGAGATCAGTGCTGCCGCAGGCGGTGTCTTGGTCTCACTAGCTCTCTCTGAGATTTCGTAGATCCACACAATTTGTGTGGTTCCTCACTGCCGGGTTACCCTGTCATTTCCTATCACACTCTGCCTACACTCCTCCAACCAGAATCGCTCTTCTTCAGAATCCCCTTTTCATGCCGCGATAGGTGCGGGGCGAGAGTTGGCATATCTTGCTGCATATGTCCACATAGTCCTTGTATCTCATGAGGATACGACATATCTTGATATTGTGCTGGGATGCGACCCCATCATCTGTTACCATCTCCACGTTAACTATGTCTGTTCCTATTCTCATTAGCCTTTTCCGCATTCTGCATTGTAGCATGCATTGGCGGAGTGGAGATGGGTAGGGGTCCCGGGATAGCTGGATTAGACGGTTCGTCACAATAGGACCAAGCCCCCGTTGACCAGTTTCTCCCTTCGTGTCTTGGCGAGCCGGTAGCAGTCATTCAAGCACCATCACTGTGTCACTCTTCGGCCGCAACTACCGCCGCTGCTCCTGCTCGCGCATTCAGCATCGTGGGGTTTCTCCCACATTCGGTGATGCCATCCAGTCATGCTCCCAGCAACCTTCGACATTCGCCAAGTCATATGGTGAATCCCTCGACCACTTCCTCACTAGCTCAGATATGACCGAATGCGGTAGCCCCGAGTAGTTGTATACCCGGAGCAGGCTCATCATTTTGGTTACCTCACCGTGTTCCGGCAGAGGACTTGTCCAATCTGCTTCTGGAATCTTGGCCTGTTGCGGTCCATTTGGCGATTGCAGGGCTGTCAATCGACCACTGCTGCAGTTGATTTCCGGGTTTCTTGCCATGGCAAGCCTAAGACTATATTGTATGTCTTTTTGGGATGACTGAAACCTCCAATTCGTCAACCAGTTCAAGGTGTTCGAAATACTGAACCAAGAGACTTGCTTTTTGGCTCTCAACAGGCATCATCAACGGGCCAGGTTGAAGGTGAATGCTGGTTTGTATGGTAGCTCGAGTTTCCTAGGTAGGCTCGGTGATATAACGATGCTCATTGCACCGCAGTCGATTTGTGCTACGACTCGCTGCATGTTGCCCTGTATAATTGGTACAAGGCAGGTTCTGTGGCCTCTGGTGCCACAGAGAGTGCGTTGCTGGTTTGCTTTTCGGCGTTCGTAGACTCCCTTTGAAAGCCACGGCGCTGTTTAAATGTGGCATGGCTGCCTCCACTGGGCTTCGCTATTGGATTTGACCGATTATGAACTCCCGGGATCTAGATTGTTAGAAGTAATCCAATTGCCTTTGTTGTTTTTGCTGTCCTCCGGGTTTCTTTGAGGTTGCTAGAGTTGTAGGTGTACACGACTATTGAAGTCGATGCACTTTGCTCAATTTGAAGGGATGTAGTGGCAACTGTGCTGGCTTGCAATTGTCTCTCGCCTTCCGTCCGCAGTATTGCCAATTATGGGATAAGATTGCACCATTGATTGTAGGTTCTCCGACTGATGATTGTGCTCTAATTACTTGTAGGAATGCTATTCAATTTCTCTCGTTGATAGGGTCGAATCCTGTATTCATCATAATCGTCGTGATTGCCGGCGACACGTTTGGTGCAGTGTAGCTTGTCTGGCTACTGACCGCACTCAATTGACATGTAGGAAAAGTATTCGAATTCTCTCGTTGGTAGGGTCACATCCTGTATTCGTGATCATTGTCGTCATTGTGGCAACGCGTCTTGTGCGCTAATTGGTGTCAGAACGCTTTTCTGCTGCCATGAGGGTGCCCAATTGAATGATACAACAATCCATATCCGTGCTTGCAGTAATCATGCTTCGATATGTCATTTTTAACGCAGTAATCCCAATTGTTGACATTATGATGTGGCGCGTTTACGGGTACGGCGATCGTGTAGACTTCAACAATGTTTGCTCAATGCAGCTGTCGGTATTTGAACTTGTCTCAATCGACCGTAAGCATTTAACTCTTTCGACATTTGGTGGAATTCGCAGTCGATTCTGGTGAACCCGTATGCGATATGTCGAATATGGGTAACACTTGTGAATTCCCAAAAGCGAAACGTATCCGTTTACTGAAAAAGCAATAACAGTATATGGGCATGTATGCCAGCGTGTGGCCTGATAAGCATACGTATGGTGACTATAGGTATACGGTTGCAAACGTGGACTTGAGTGATAGTGAATAGGTGTATAGGTGAGATTATCGCTAGAGATCTAAATCTCGTGGCGAGCTGACTCTAATGAATGGCCGTTACCCGGCCACAGTCATGTGTCGCCATTACAACACTATAGATAATATTCTGTTCACCCTCCCTGATCACACAAACTTGTTCAAAGTTCAATAGGTCCAATGGACTCATATTCTTATGCATATATATCTTTCCAATGTCATCTATTTTACCTACCAGTATTGAATTGAATAAATTTTTAATATACATAATCAATTCTATTCTTTCAATCAAAACTTTTAATAATACTACTACAATGCTCTTGCATACCTTGCAGTTGATTCTGGTTGCAGTTATGCCGAAAGGAATCTTCTACATTCTTGTTATAATGAATTGAATCATGGCAAAGCTAGCTTGAACATGTCTAGTGGTGATTTCTTCAGCCAGTGTAATTACATGCTCTACACTCACTTTCCCTGCAACTACTATCATTATTACCAAAACATTTTCAATTGTCTTAGAGTTTCAATTTGAAGGTTTTTGAGAGGCAATAATTATATGATATCTCATACAATCTCTGTTAGTTCCTAATCTTACAACTTGCCCCTAACTCTATATACCCTTTGTCGCATTGTACTTATTTCAATGTAATCTTGTATATGGCTGTCAGACAGAATAACCCTTTTGGGTTACTATTTTTTTCAATTAAATTAATAATCTTCCCCAAATATAGCACATCGCAGTGTGAATCTTGGAGTTGTTTGGGGTATGTATGGTCATCATTGTGATTCTATACTTACTAACTCACAAGTAAGAAAGTTGCATTTGTCAACATAGCAATATTGCTGTTCAACAATTTGCGCTTTTATTTTCGAATAATGATTGGCAGCTACTTGTTGCCTTGTCTTCCCATCCTCTCTGCCGTCTTTACTTCACATACACAGTCATTCATGAATATCTCTCTGCACTCTGACTGCATTGTTCTGAGGGTAAACATGTTGCAATAGCTACCTGCATTGTGGAGTGGCCTTAATATCTGTGGTCATTATCCCTCTGAGTAGGCACCTATATGTAGCCTCTTTCTAACTGTTCTGTTATTACATAATATTGCCATACTTATTCTTCAGCAACTCTGCAATCCATACTCTCTTCCACTTGGTAAATGCATGGAAGTTGGGCTGATACATTCTTTTTGCAAATTGCTTCAAGGGGAATGTAGGTTTATTCAGGCTGTATGGGGGCATATGAATATTACCCCTCAAGTGTGACAGAGCATTAGTTGAATCATTGTCATAGTAATCATTGTAAGATATTTTGGGTACCTTGGGTTAATAGACACACTTACAGTATTATTTCACAATCATTCCACTACCTGCCATATTCATTTAGAATTAAGACTTATCAGGATCTCAAAGATATGCCACAAGGTGGTCATAGTTGTGTAGTGCTGCAACGTTTTTGCCAAATAGCAGCATTGTTTGCTTGCAGTTCTGGGGGTATTCCAAGGGTACCTGGATATGTTGAGCCATGTTCTAAGACATGTAGAAGGGTCAATATTTGATGTCTATAATCGCAATGTTTGGGGAAATTTGTTGCCTTGCCACATTGCCCCATCACCTGGAAAAACACAGTTTGTACTGCTGGTTGTTTGCAAACTTGGTGCAATTTTGAATGGTAAAGTGTAGTGAAACTGCAGAGTACCTGGAAGAGATTGCTTTGAGGGAGGGAAATCATACCCATATGGTGGAAGAAACTGATTGGTGGGTTGCCAAAATGTACAGTCTGATTTAAGGGCATGTTGAGTATGATTTACAGATGATGACAAATTATCTGCTATGGGTTGTAATGAGCCAAGCAGGTCTTCAATTGGAGTCACATTAGCTATGTGAAGTAGAGATTGAATTATTAAAGTGGTTTTTGAACTAGAGAGTGGTTAATTAATTCTGATTAACTTTGTAATTGACTGAATTGGTGTACAGTTGAGTAGATTCAAGTTAGCAGTGATATTTACCCAAATTACAAGCACTAATATGGCATATAATTTCACAAATTGTAATAGTTTATTATCCTTTTGACCGACTCAACATGACAGAGAAAAGACTCATGAATTGGAATCTGCCTTCTATTATTATTCAATTGAATTTATTAACAAGAATCTTGAATCACAATTCACTGCTCTATAGTGCGTAACTATAATGTTCATACAAGAGATGTGATATAATATCTTGCACAAACTGCCAAGATATACATCAAGTTTTAAGAAATCTATCACTATAAATGTTGTATGTACAACCTGTATGTATAATCTGCACCTTCATTTAATAGGAGGCTTGCAAGTGAAGTAGAAACTGTCATTATTCTAACTGAGCTTCTCTTGCAAATGTTACTGTTTCATAAGAATATATACACCAGTAAATGATTATTATAAGTTCAAATATTCCATTAACCACTGTGTTTGTAATTACTATTAAGCAGACATCCAGATAGCTTATAGATTCATCTATTCACCATATCAAGAAAATTAATCAGCATTATACACTACACATGGCTCTTTATCAGGTAGAACTGACTATACTGCAATGATGAGGTATATGATATGTTTTATAGTATTCAATACAGAAGCACCTGATTAACAGTATCTGAACTGTATATTATAGTACAATGCAGTCAATACAAAAATAGTTTCTATGCTCTGCAATCCATATTCAGCCCAAGATGTGCGGAATAAATCTATGGAATGTGATATAGATTGAAGTTTTTATAACATGTTCTGTGCTAGGTACTGTTGAAATACCCCTTTTTCACATACGGTGAAGTATACTACAGCTGTAAAAGTGATACACTAATCTTAGTTCATTCCCTTTCAAATAATTATTAGTAAAACTCTTATCTGCCAACAAACAAACACTCTCTAAAGTACCACTGACATTTATGAGATTCAGTTAACTGATATGGGACTGTACTTGAATATAATCAATACTAGATGCAAATATATTGAACGCATTTTCTGCAATTTTTATTCAATCAGCAAGAACTGAGAAGGGACTCACTAGTAACAAGCACCACAATATCTATACATAAAAAGCTCATACCAATTAGTATTTAATCACTAGAGGCCATCAAAGGTCTTAGTCCTCATGGTTTGACTTTGGTAGCTTTTCCCTGAAATGCCATCAATATGCTACTCAACTGATTAGCTACTCATAGACAATGTACCTGGTGCAACACCACCTGAAGATTCACCTGACAAGGAATATACAAACTCTCACAAATCTGATACAACATGTATCCATGGTTGAACTAGGCACAAGCTAAACAGGGAGGTAGGTGGAGTGGCAAATGCATGGAGGAAGGTGTGTAACAAAGTAACTGAATTGTACAACACTTATTGCAAGTACCCAGAAGAATGGAATTCATGCTATCAATCTGATCTGTATATTACTTTCAGCATACCTAATCAATTAGCCAGCATGTGACACTGTACATTGATCAATAGCTGCAATTTTGACAACACCACCTCACAATTGCATCATTCCAATTAGCAGAAAATCTATGGTAGCTTCTCTATTAAGTCATTTTCAGTCTTGGTGATAATTGTTGAATTGTAGTTAACTCACATATTCTCAGAATATGACAATACAGTGATGTTATCCACTGTATGCAATTTCTATTGCATAACTCCCATATCTGTATTGGCCAAGGTTGGTTGTAGCTGATACTACAGACTATACTATGATTCTTGCAACAAGGCCATGAACTCGAAGTGCATATCGAGAGAACAGGACAACACAAGAGTGGAATCTATGCAAAGTTGTGTATTTCTTTGCTATACAAGAGAATGAGCAAAGAGAGAAGAACAAAAAATCCGCCCATACCAAACATCCTCTCTTTATATATATTCTGTCTGTCACCCATGAATCATTCCCCACCTTCTGAATTACCAGCCAACTCCTCAGTTACAATATTCCACACCGACAAGAACAACCTGATGAATATCAATACACCACATCGTCTGCTATGGCAACACCTTCGGTCACCTGCCTATCATACTGATTTATCCAACCCCTATTGCGAGCCATTTTGATGCCACTTCTTTGTTCATTAATATCTTCCTCCATTAATGAAACTATTCCTTCTGGTAATACCCATGAGCACACACTTTGAAATACTCAGCCTTTACTTGTAACCTGAGCCATGGCAATATCAGGCACACCTCCATTTGCAGCTTGTGTTTATCACTAACTCAAATGGATACCAAACATTCAATGGTTTGTACACAGGTTATGAGTGGAAGAATACATACAATGAATTTCCGGTCAGGGTGGTAATTGTTTCAGTTACTTGTGAATCTGGCAAAACTTACTTGACTAATCTTGAAGGCTATTAACATACACATCTGCTGTATCTTACAATTTGTAACATTTGAAAACATATAACTGGTTCCCTTAAAAGAATAAGTGGATTCATTTTGGGATGATCTCATATCCCCCAAATGGTTAGAAAACTTATAAAGCTTGGTATAATACAGTTCAAGCTTGCATTTCCACAACAAAAAATCTTTACATTACAAGTTCCAGCTTCAAATTGAATTGTACTGACTGGTTTGAGTAATTGTAATATGCTCTGCTGGCAGTCTAACTCAGGAATTAGTTGTAACAACTTATAGTTACTTAAGTTTCATATGGCTTCCAAATAAGGTGTGAAAATCCTTATATTACATTTCAAAAAAGTCATTCTGCTATGTGTATTCTATGATTGGCCGTATAACCTACAGTAGCCTCCCGCAACACCAATAATACCAAATAATACACACTACCGCAGAGCCATTCCCTGTAACCACAATTAATACAGCAGTAATTTACTGATGATATACCTGTAATTTACAGCTAGAACAATCGAATCATCACTGTAATTAAACTGTACCACATGTATTATATACTGCAACTCATGGATTATACCACATATTCATCACAGTTACTCATTCATTTGCTACCGACAGCTTGTTTCGCAACTGTACATGGACTCTTCTTACCCTAACATACTCCATTGGTCAACTCTGACAAACACAAGTACACACTCTAACTGTCATGACTCCGACAAGCTTGCTCCTACAACTGTGAAATGGTCACTCTTACAACTCTGACATACTCACTTTTAAAGCTCTGACATGCGTGGTCTCACCACTCTGATATGTTCACTCTTACCTTCCTTACAATTTGGTGTTGCTGGGAGCAAGCCGGTAGCGTTGGATCCAGATTCACTGGGAGGGGTGATACTGCTTTCGCCTGGAGCAAGCTAGTAGCAGTGGGTCCAGCTTCATCGGTCAGGGTGAAATTGGCCTCACTTGGAGTGGTGGATCCAGCTTCGCTGGTAGGGGTGAAACTGACCTCACTGGGAGCAAGCTGGTAGCAGGCGATCTGGCTTCGCGGGTAGGGGTGGGACAGGCTTTGCCAGGAGCGGTGAATCTGGCTTTGCTTGTAGCAGTGGATCCGGACTCACTGGAAGCACACTGGTAGGGGTGGAATTGGCTTTGCTTACTCACTTTGAAAGCTCTGACATGCTTGGTCTCACTGCTCTGACATGCTCACTCTCAGCTCGCAGACACTCTAGCAGTGCTGGGAGCAAGCTGGTAGTGGCAGAATGCTCACTCTCACCTTTCTGACAATCTGACTTCACTGGGAGCAAGCTGGTAGGAACGGAATGCTCACTCTCACCTCTCTGACGATCTCGCTTTGCTGGGAGCAGGCTGGTAGGGGTGGATCTGGCTTTGCTGGGAGCAAACTGGTAGCAGTGGAATGTTCAGTCTCATCTCTCTGGTAATCTGGCTTCGTTGGGAGCAAGCTGGTAGTGGTGGAATGCTCACTCTCACCTCTCTGACAATATTGCTTCACTGGGAGCTGGCTTGTAGTAGTGGCTCAGGCTTCCCTGGTAGGGGTGAAACTGGCTTCGCTGCGAGCATGCTGGTAGCCGTGGATCTGCCTTCCCTAGTAGCGGTTGATCTGAACTTATAACAAGCATGCTGGTAGGAGTGGATGTGGCTTTGCTGGTAGCAGAGAATCTAGATTTGCTATGAGCTGGCGAGAAGCTATGCATCTGGCTTGGCTGGGAGCAAGATGGGAGCTGTGGATAAGCCTTCTGTGGTAGCACAGAATCTGGATTCGCTATCAGCTGGCAACAAGGTTTGGATCTGACCTTGCCCCCACAACTCTGACATGTTTCATCTCACCTCTCTGATGTGCTCACCATTACCTCAGACAATGTGGCTTTGCTGGGAGCAAGCTGTAGCGGTGGATCCACCCTCACTGGTTGGGGTGAAACTGGCTTCGCTGGTAGCAGGGCATCTGGCTTCGCTGCATCAGCTAAATGTAAATCGGTCTGGAAGGCACACACAAACCTCCCAGACACTCTGGTAGCCCGTTCCAATGCTTCTGAGTGCTTCCAGATGCTCCCCGGCCCACCTGGAGCTTTGCAAAGTACTCTCAGACTCTGCAAGAGCATTCTCAGGTGCTTCTGAAAGCACCGGTAGTTATGGAGGTGCATTCAGGATGCTACGACATTTGACCATTAGCATAGTTATATTTTGGAGCAGCTAAGACCTCTGCACAAGTCTGGGGGAGATTTCGACAGCAGCTGAAACGTCTGCGCAGGTGTGGGGGAGAATTCGAGAGCAGCAGAGAGCTCTGCACAAACTTGGCGGGAGACTTGGTGCCATATTCTCACAGTAGTGGTTCTTCGGGTTCCACAACCCCAGGGCAGTTCATTTGTCATATTCATCTTTGTTAGTCACAACATTTCCTTCATCATAATATGGCATGTATTATCGAAGTCTCTCTATATATACACATGGCGATACAGGTATATTGGAGATTGACTCAGCGACAGGGAGGATATATTTGGGAGTCCTTGGGGTACGTAGACAACATCCCATGATATGATGTACACATCCTATCGTTCCCTGCTCTTGGTCTCACACACTCTTGCCGAGATTTCATTGATCCACGCATTTTGTGTGATTCCTCACCAGGCTTCCCAATGGTCCGGTGCAACTGGTGTCCTTCTGGGCCCCGCATGATGAACCCATCCGGGGCATACATTTTGGAAGCCTGGTCCGTCCCGCTACTGAAATCTGAATACCTATAGCCCGATATAGAAGACAGTGGTCTTAAGATACGGGTTTATGATACAATATTTGAATACAAAGCTAGGGTCTATACGAACTACTAATCCAGGATGCGTCTTAATATTGCGGCTGAGTGCCTGAAGATGCAAGAGGCCACATGCAGACGGAAGCGGAGGAGATACAGTTGTGAATGGAGGAGGCTGGGTTGTGAGCAGAGGGTCTTGTGTGTTTATATGTTATAATGTTTGTATTATAGAATCGCCGTGCGCAGTGCGCAGAGCTAGACTGCAGGGCCCAACAGTCATTTCGTCCATAGCTCTGCTACCCTACTCTTGAACAGTCCTGAGTTGGCTTCCCACGAAAATTGATGTCTGGTCTGGGTCTTACTGTTACCTAGATGTGACAGACTATTCGGAAGCCTTTTCCTCATGCACTCTTGCCAAGAATTCTTATATCCACCCAATTTGTATGGTTCATCATGGCCGGGTATCCCATCATAACCTCTCACCTTCTTCCTACGCTCCTCGAGCCAGAACCACGCAATCTCAAGAATTCCCTTCGGATGCCATGAGGGGTATGACAGAGTGTTGATAATGAGCTGTGTGCCTTCTAGCTCCACTGTTTCACCACATGGTGATTAATTGAACTGGGAGATGTACTCTGCAGCTGTGATTGACCAAGTGCAAAGGCTGTAATCATGCGAACTTGGAGGCTGTAATCGGATGAGTTTGGAGATCCACTTGGAGGCTGTGATCGAGTGTGTTTGCAGATGAACTTGGAGGCCGTCATCGCGCGAGGATGGAATACACTTCGAGGCAATGGTCGACCGAGTTTGGAGATACACTTGGAGGCCGTAATTGTGCCAGTTTGGAGATACACATGGAGGCTGTGATCGAGCATGTTTGGAGATGCTGTTGGAGGCCTTGTTTGAGGGAGTTTGGAGATGCACTTGCAGGCCATGATCGAGTGAGATTGGAGGAGTACATTGAGGCTGTCCCTTGGGAGGCGGTAGTTTGGGAGGGAGGCACGATGGGAGCTTAGACTCTAATCATCAGTTAATCCGTATTTGTGGGAATGTAGAGAATTGAGTACAACATGGTCTGCTGAGAGATAGAGAGATAAGAAACTCGCTGGGAGCGGGAAGCCAGTTGATCTTGGGATGATGCAGTACATGGTGAATGCAGTACTCAGTGTATGCTGTACTCAGTGTTAACTCTTGATCATGGCACGGAGAGACCAAGAGGGATGACTTTACTTTGTGTTTCTAGGTAATGGTTGGGTTGAGGATGAGAAAGAGAGAGATGAGAGGAGATGGGGGAAATGGTCATGAGAAACTGGGACTTAAGAAAATTTCGTGCACAAGTCAATTTACCATCCCTGATCCGGCAGGTATGAGTCTTGATCCGGTGTGTAATAGCACCAATCCGATGTCTTTCCAACCAAAGCAGGCATGTCATACCCCCGATTTCTCATATAAGCTTGTATCCTCTGCATCATTCTCGTGTTCATCCGGCATCTCTCTCATTCATCAGCAATGACCCTAATTTCCGTCTGAAACACCCGGGTGTTCCGGACAGCTCTGACGCCTCTGACGGAACGTCGTACGCTCTGACGGAGTATTACACGCTACCCGTCGCCCAGGCGACGGCTCGCGTTGCATACGTACCTCCTTTGCTTTGTGGTGACGTATACGCATCATCAGAACGACACGTGTGTTACACTCTTCGCAGGGGCTGCAGTTATGCTGAAGCCGTTTACATAACGCCTGGCGATCGACGACAAGCCTGGGAGCACCTGGGAGCGCCGGCGACAAACCTGGGAGCGCCGGCGACAAACCTGGGAGCGCCGGCGACAAACCTGGGAGCGCCGGCGACATGTCTGGGAGCACCTCGAATCACAGTCATGTATTCAGTTTGTATTCTCATCTATGTATCTATGTATCTATATAGCTACCCATCTAC
>Ga0307515_10001864_pt1 | contig 46921 bp, 47 predicted proteins | sample 17_EM_MG_FD_194513 | JGI IMG/M metagenome (GOLD analysis project Ga0307515, IMG submission 194513) | Populus trichocarpa ectomycorrhiza microbial communities from riparian zone in the Pacific Northwest, United States - 17_EM | ecosystem: Host-associated > Plants > Roots > Unclassified | place... | reverse complement strand
CGAAGTTGGGCCGGAGCCAAAATATCTACACTAGCCGAGGTTTTAGGGCCTTGGCTAGCACTCCCGGAACTTTTGGCAACACTGGCCGAGCTCTAGACTCCGATATGTGATAGTTATTACTTTTACCCGAGTCATGTGTGGGGGGATGAATGAACTCGCTTCGCTCGAAGGCATTCTGCTAGCACCGACCTCTCGCATTCCCTAAAATCACAGCAGCTCACAAAATGGCGCGATTTGACCAGCACATGCTGACAACGGTTTCCGGAGAAGGTAGTCTAGCTAGAGAAAGTTTTTGCGCCCGACTAATGGAGTTCCAGCGGGCGAAAATTTCGTAGATGCATACTACACGGCACTCCAAAGTTCCCGCCATACCATATCATCCTACTACTGCCCCCACGAAGTGCAAACTGATGGGAAAGTCGTACCTGCAATCATCTGGAATGGTAATTTACTACCGGACGTTGCGTCTTTCCAGAAAATGTTCGAAAACGACATGCCATACACGCATTACGATGTCCAATCCCTCGATTGCCACGTGCTTAACCCAACATCTCTAGCTGCCGACAAGGTACAAGGAGGGAGCGGAGTTGAAGATAAGGACATAGAGAGACGTATGTCGATCGTGGTGGCAGTCAGCGGCTCTGTGAGGCTAGAGGAGCCTCAGAAGGGTCCATTGAGGGGGTTCAGCGAGACATTCGTGTTAGTGCCAAATCCAGAGAAGGCTGTGGGAAAGGGGCCAAAGGCGGAAAAGAAGGGATGGTTGGTCCAGAATCAAAATTTCAGATACACTGTCTGAGAATGTGACAGCGGAAGAATAGTTATTGGAGATGATGGATGGGAGGGCTTCGATTAGGCCGGGATGATCCGTTGCTTTACTAAGTGTAGGTTCTCAACTTTATTGATTAGGCGGTCTTTCCTTTGCGCTAATGCTAATTATTATAGTGCATGGATGGGATAGATGATATCTTGATTGCGGATTTCACAGGAAGTACTAGACCGGACCCAGAACCGCGTCTAGTGAATGACTGCATGAATTCATCAGAAAAAGCAATCTATCATTCTTGCCGTCTATCGGTCGCACGTTTTCTTAGTCTCCTTGCATTCACCAATTTTTATGGCTTTTCCACTTTACACCCTTTGATCATCCGGTTGTCTACGCCAAACTTTCGCAAGCTTCAACACCTACTTCGTACCATCTTAACTCTTGTCGAGAAATCCGTGTGAAAGCTTTAGTCCCGCAAGAAAGCATTCGTTCACTACGCGGGATAAAAGACCCCCTTCTAAACGCCCTCATCGCCTAAATCCGGCTCAACTTAGACAACCCTCACAATCCATCTGAGTTTCAAGCTCGACTAATCGGAGCAGCGAGGCCAATATCAAAGTGGACAACGCGGTTGCATCAGTCGACGAGCCCGGCCAGCATGTCACTTCGGATGGCGCCCTCTGCTGTTTCGTTGGCGTTGATTCGGATGAAGAGATCAGCATCACGAGCAACTTTCGCGAGAGCACCACGCAGCTCCAATATGACATACTAATTGATGACATTCTTCGCATGTCCAGGGTCCACGGTAGCACAACGGTCAGAGCCCTGCGCGGAGTTGATAATTTCAGTCAGTTTTATGCCAAACAAGACTCGGCTGTTTGAAGCTGTTCTCAAAACCAAGCCTCTTCAGCAAGATATCGAACTTCAAAAAGGCAGCAGAGAGACAGCGGGTATGATCGAAGTGAGGATCTCGGTTTTACGCCGCACCAGTGGAACACATGCACTCACTGACGCCAACCAATGGTACGAAGTTCAAGATTGGTACGAACAGTACAACCGAAAGGGAGGATACAATCTGCTTCCGCCATCTTACGAGATAGAGCTTAGAGAGGGCCTTTCTGTTGACTTCAGTAAGAACCGAGAACGGGCTCGGATCAGGAAGAGCAAGGCCCCTCGTCCTGGCACCATGGGCTGTCCTTCGTTTCTTCTATCGCCTCAAAGGTGTGTGGGGAGTGCTAAACGATCATGTTCTACTTCTCTAATGCTCTCATATAGAAGCAATAGCTAGAGCAGAATTGCCATTGACTTACAAACACCCCTTGGTTAAATCAGTCGCTCATGAACTTCAGCTTGAGCCGGTCCCTGGCTTCCCAAAGTCACCCAGAATCAAAACTGAAAGCACATCTACCAGTGAAGGGAAACCCAGTTGTATTGCGACTCCGGCTTCTGTTCACACCAATGAAGTTATGCGGAACTACCCCAAACATTATTCCGCCGCATCTGCAAGTCCCATTCACACGCATTTTGATTCAGAAAAGTTTCTCTAGCTTTGAAAATCTTCTTTGTCAATGCCTGGAAAGAGCGTCTACAAAATCCCTAAGAGCTAATAACGCATAGATCCCCGAGTCTGTGACGTCCTCGGTTATTGGCTTCACGGCCAAGTCATAACTCCACCTCCGACATCAAAGAAAAAGATACCTGATGCTGGTTTGCGCATGCGGTCCGAGCCTGCGCGCGATGCACCTACATTCCATAATGAAGTCCGCGCTGTCAGCAAAATCCCGAATAGAAGCCATGGTTATGTCACTCAAGTGAGCCCCACCGCAGTATCTCGGAAACTCTTGTCACGGTCCAAACGCCAAACTTTATAGCCACTGAAAGCGCCGTCAATACTATTCAAGCTGCCGAAAACAATGTGGACATACCTACTCCCACCAAGCAACGCAACATGCACAATCCTAGCCAAGGATCTATCAATCTAAAAGGAACTATAGAGAATGGAGATACTAACGGCAGATTCATTGATAATGAAACTATTGATGGAGCGATATCAGGCAATGGAACTGTTCAGAATGGGAGGGCTCGGAACCACAGTGTCTCAGAAATCATTCAGAATGACGCCATAACTACCAAAGCCCATTCCGGGGTGTCGAAAAAACGTCCAGGCACAATGGCATCGCCAGGCGGCGCCTCCGAGCGCGCTAAACTCATGAGTCCGCGTGAGTCGGATCAGCTAAAGGACAAGATAGAGGCCGCACGAAAGATCCAAGAAGCCAAAGCCCGACGCGTTCAAACCCAGGCCCTGAGGGCTGAGGCCGAGGCCCGGCTTGTGGCATATCGCAAGAAACAATTAGTGCTCATGAATGCACAATTGGAGGAAGAAATGAGACTGGAAGGTGAGGCTGAAGAGAGATTAGTGAGAGAAGAGGACAGTGATGACGAAGATGAAGAAGATGAAGAAGCTTAATGCTCGAACCCTTAGGCCAAATGGGCCGAAGTTCCTTGCATTCTTGCATTTCTCTTTTCTTTAAACACCAGAGCTGATGCAACTAGTTCCAGCAGGGTTTGGCACTATATGAGTTGAGAAATCCTTGAGCAATGGCGTGACTGGGTTTTAAGTTTCCTTAGCCTTGGGTTGGTGAAACAACAGACTTGTCACGGCGGTATCTTGTCAAGACTGTTGTTGGCATTGATACTTGCTCAGCTTGATGACGAGTACCGCCATACCAGTTTTTTTCCCCTACTTTTTACTCTGGTGCTCTACTCGTGTCCTTCACGAGATCAATCAGGCGAACTTCGAATCTTGTGTTCTTCGCCATGCCATGTCTTGATCCCACATTAAAGCGTGCATAGCATTTTAGTATATGGTCTCATGACTACGATCATGGCATGAAGGGATCCGGTTCGCCAATATGTTTTGACCGCTGGAATACAAAATGTCTTTCCGGGAATGACCGCTTTTACATCAATTGAGATACAGTGGTATTAAAAGAAGGTGATGACATTTTCGCGCTTCTTCACCCTGGTCTCCATTGGAATAAGTCGCATGACAGCCCTCAACGCCAAACCACCCAATTCATACTATTCACAATTTCGTCTAAGTAATAGCGCCTGCTATACATAGCGGCAAAGGAGCTAAGTCAAGCTCGTGGCGGCGTCCGCATATTCGCTTTTACGCGTTCCAGAAGCTCGGCGGAGGTTGCTAGAGAGTTAGGGTGCAGGTTGCGCTGATGCAGTTAATTAGATAGAGGAACGAAAGGTATTGAACTGTGAGATGCCTACATTATTGAGCCAGCGGCGGAGTTCGGTGGAGCTCCAGTTCCCGGGGTCTGGGTTGTTATTAGTATAGAGCTGCAGATGGAATAAAAGTGCTTAACGTGATTCTAAAGAACGTGAAAGTGGAAATATCGAAAGGCAAACATACCACCAGTAGGATCAGGCTCGGCGGGAAAAATGTCGCTGGGTCCCCAGATACTCCACGCAGCTACGGCGGTCACGATGGCGGCAAAGGCTAAGTATGTCAGGCATGGTTTGGAGATGAAAGAGAGGGGCGAAGGTACCGAAGAAAGGACCCTAATGAATTAGTTTAGAATTTCATGAGGAGGGATAGACAGAATAAAAGGATGAGCATACTCGCGACTGGGTAGCGCGGTCAAGGGGAGTAGGCATGTTGGATTGCCTTTTTAGGGTATTGAGTGAAGGGGGAGGAAAGACAAAGACGAGTGATAGGAGATGAATTTTTTAATAGGTGTCTCCAATACGCAAAGAATTTAGGTGTATAAATGGTCCTAAAAATTCAAATATTCCTGACAGGCAGAAACATCAACCAACGTTGCTGCAAGCTGTCGCCTTGAAAGTCGTCGTAACGCCCAGTCGAGAGCATCTTTTCCGCCTCCCCCACGTCCAGCCACAAAGCGACCCGTGCGCACTCGAAGCGAATTTCCAGAACCTCTCACACAAACCCATTTTGAACTGCAGCGAAGGAAAGTTATCGACATTCCCAACACACGTCGCCCACCATGCCTTCCAAAATCTCAGATATCAAGCAATTCATCGAGATCTGCCGCCGCAAAGATGCTAAGTGTAGGTCTATGAGCTCCTATATAACCTTTTGATAAGCGAGAGTCGGAAGTTGGCGTGGCACGCCGCAGAACAGCAAAGAGCAGTAATTGTTGTAGGAATCGCAACGGCAAGCTGCATATGCGAACATGACCATACTGGAGTTATCTCGAGGCGCATTAGCTAATATATTCGTGCCTAACAGCGGCGCGGATAAAGAAGAACAAGAAGTCCAACCAGATCAAGTTCAAGGTCCGATGCCACCGATACCTCTATACCCTCGTCCTCAAGGATTCGGATAAGGCGGAAAAGCTAAAGCAGAGCTTGCCTCCAGGTATATATTGTCCCTTAACTATGATGGAAAAGCTCGCGAAGCAATGTCAACAAATGCTCGAAGAGACTTAGTGAGAACCTGGATGTTAACCGCCATTCTGGAGACAGGGCTCACCATCACCGATGTTGCGAAGAAGAATCCGAAAGGCAAGCGATCATAGACGGAACCATGGAGTGGTGATGAGTGAAGGCCTGAGGGAATGATTGTTTTGAAGTTGCCGATGTGGTCGGGGATGGGTTGCTTTCTTTGACTTCATGGCATGGCACGGCATACAGGAAACGGCAATATGAAACGTTTCCGGCGCAGCTTCGTGAGCAGAAATAAATAAGATTCTTTCATGAACACACGGAATACTCGCCCTAAGTGCATTTAACGGACTCGTGTGATATTACAACTAGTACAGCACCCTATTGGTTTACTTTGAACTTATACTGGTCCTTACGATCTAGGTATACCACCTTAGAGCAGACACACCTTCTCAACCGCCTTCTTAAAGTCCGAGAGTGGCGATAGGAAGATGTTGTAATCACTAATAGCACTATCGGTGCTCTTATCAACATATTACCAGAGGCAGCTGCTCGCTCGTAATGAGTTAGAATTGTCACGTCAGGCTGGATCAGCTGTACAAGTTCAATTCTCTGTTTTGCATCCATCGTCACCATCAACGGTGGCACTGATGGTGAAGGAATTGTTGTGCCACCAAGGTGCATCAACATAAGATCGATGTTCTGGCCTTTGTAGCGCTCTGGTATCTCTTTAAGTTCGTCGACCATTAATCTGTCTCCTGAGATGTAGATTCTGACCGACTTAGTATTAACACGATTGCACTGCGGATTTGTGCGTGGCACCTATAGCCGCTCTCAAAGCTTTCGTCGTTACCAGCACTACTATATCCCAGTTCTACCATCTAGCCATTTGTAGGGGGAACCTTCGAGAGTTAGCCGACTTATACTCTCTTCAACGTGATCTCGAGTGTTGCTGCACGCACAGCTTTCGAAAGATCGTTTGCTACAGACAACGGCCCGGGTGGTACATGCTTCCCTGGCATCTCTGTTACTTTGATCTCAGGTTTCTTCCTAGCCGTTATTGTCCCATCATTGATATCTAACATCATGCTTGGAAGAAATCAAGGTCATGGACTCCGGTAAAGGACCCTTCCGGGCCCTTGGATTGCAGGCAGCTCTTTTGCATGCGGGGTTATTATAATTGGGAGGCTACGGCGCAGAGATGCTTCGACTTTTTGATCAAAGTGATCGGCATGATATGGGAGAGCAGGACCGCATCCATGCGAGGAAGCTCATGGAGGTCGATGGCTGGATTAGTGACCCTCTCTCCTATCGCTCCCGGGCCTAGGTGGACATGATTGCCTGCGTAGAGGGAGTTCGGATCAGTCATGATCCGTATACCTTCCCATTCTCTACAAACAAGATTAATGAAGATAAAAGTGGGCCATTTGGTGGGCTCTACAAGATGGTAGCAGCTGTCCCGATAAATAACAGGCTAGCAGTTTCTCCTCCGGCGCCGGCTGGCTGGACTTTGGTTTCCTTTGCGCTGGGAAGGGATGTTGGATGCTGCGCGTGGTCGCTAGTTGGCGGCTCTTCCTTTCGGGGGTCAAGGGACAGGTGCTTCATGATAGTTGAAAGAAAGCCAATCCGTGGAAGTCTACGTTGTAAACACTAAGCAGAGGCTGAGTGACACAGTGAGTAATGAATGTAGTACTATAAGGAATGCTGAATAACGTCATTGAGGGTAATGGCCGTTTTTCTTATGCAGGGTCTACTTAGAATGGACACAACAGAGCACAGAATGAATACTCCTAAGGAGTTTCTGTTGAAGGTTGGCCATAGCTGTTTGCATCTTCTTGTTTGAGGTGGTTTATAGTCCGTCATTGCAGAAGGCGGCCATCATAGCACCTAGAAACTTCAGGATGGAGGATGGAGGTGTTGGCGGAGTTAAGCTCCACCCCTGTTCGCCAAGCAACGAGAATCATTTCAGGAACAACTGTCAACTAGGAAACCATCCCATACATAAAATATCGTCCTCATAAATACTCCCTCACTCTCCGCTCGAACGTTCTCGTGGCTCCTCTCCCCCGTACCCTTGCGGTGGCATGAACACCCGGGACCCATTCAACCTCCGCAGTGGATCGACCGCCTTCTCTATCCTCCAACAGGGTACTACACGTGCCGCTTCCTCCGCCGCCTCTTACACGCGCCAGGCCGGCCAACAAGCCTTCGAAGCCGGCAAGCAGGCCCTCGAAGACGCGGGCCTTGCCGACGGCATGTCATTTGCTGTACCACGCAACGTCCCGACCTTCAACGACCCGCAGCGCAGGTACGAAGACTCCGTCTGGGGGAGTTCGGGACGATCGCGGTATGCCGAGAATGGGCATGGGCACAGCGGCGTAGCAGAGAAGATAGGAGGGATATTTGGGGATAGCAGGAAGGGATTACCGATGTATAAGGATAAGCCATATAATTATGGTGCATCTATAAGAAGGCCAAGATGGTTTAAAAGGAAAAGAGTGATGGGTTCATTACTGTTATTGGCGTTTGGATGCTTTTATTGGTTAGGTTGGCTCTCACCAGGTGATGGACAGAAGCCAAAGAGTAAAGCTGGAAGCACTTGGGGCATATTCTCAGGACAAGAAAAGAATGTGGATTGGGAGGAGAGGAGAGAGCAAGTGAAAGATGCCTTCAAGTTAAGCTGGAAAGCTTATGAACAGCATGGTTGGGGTAGGTGTATTCTATTACTTCTCATAGGTTCTTAACATGGCTTATTTAATTTGGAACGTTTGCTAATGAGTGGCTTCCATCAGGCTATGATGAATTCCATCCTGTCTCGAAGAAGGGCCGGTATATGGCGACAAACGGTTTGGGTTGGATTATTGTGGATGCCTTGGATACTATGATGCTCATGAATCTTACGAAAGAGCTCAACCATGCCCGAGAATGGATTTCAACGAGCTTATCCTATGAGAAAGACCAGGATGTGAACACTTTCGAGACCACAATCCGCATGTTGGGAGGATTGTTATCTGCGCATTACCTGTCTCAAATTTTACCTGCTTTTGAACCGATTGAAGGTTCTCCCGGTGAGGATCTGTATTTAGAGAAGGCCAGTGATCTTGCCGACCGCTTATTAACAGCTTACGATTCGCCTTCCGGAGTTCCATATGCTAGTGTCAACCTTAAGACTCTGAAGGGCATTCCCTCGCATGCTGACGGAGGGGCCTCGTCAACTGCAGAGGCAACGAGTCTGCAATTGGAGATGAAGTACCTTGCCTTCCTAACAGGCGAAACCCATTACTGGGAGAAGGCGGAGAAAGTCATGGAGGTGGTCGACAACAACGGCGCAAAAGATGGCCTTCTACCGATTTTCATCTACGCAGATAGTGGTACTTTCAGGGGCAACGAAATTCGTCTTGGGAGTCGAGGAGATTCCTACTACGGTGAGTAATGCCGTAAATGAATGCACCGATGTGCCCGTGCTGACTTTCTTTATAGAATACCTCATCAAACAATATCACCAAACATCGAAACAAGAGCCCATCTACCTAGACATGTGGAAAGAGGCCCTTGCTGGCGTTCGCAAACATTTGATCACCTACTCGAAGCCCTCTAATTTGACAGTCCTCGCTGAACGCCCCAGCGGGCTTGACGGTCACATCCACCCCAAAATGGATCATTTAGTGTGCTTCATGCCAGGCACCATAGCGCTTGGCGCAACCGGTGGTCTCAATATCTCAGAAGCCAAGAAACTATCCACATGGGGCGCACAGCAAGAAGAAGACATGGAACTAGCAAGACAGCTGATGAAGACTTGCTGGGGCATGTATAAAGCCACCGCAACTGGTCTCGCACCTGAAATCGCACATTTCAATATATATGACCCGCCTCAGATGATGCGGCACGGCATACTCAAATCTCCTGAAACCCTTGACCCAGCAGATGACGCCGACTGGAAACAGGACTATGTCATCAAGCCTGCTGACACACACAATTTACAACGCCCGGAGACAGTTGAGAGTCTGTTCTACATGTGGCGAATCACCGGCGATGAGATGTACAGAGAGTGGGGCTGGGAGATGTTCCAAAGCTTCGTGAAGTACACGATGGTTGAAGACGGCGGCTTCAGCAGTATTGGGAATGTGAACGATATCCCACCGTCCTCGCGGGATAACATGGAGAGTTTCTGGCTTGTGAGTTAACCGCTCCCAAAACATCTTTGAAGCTGGTAGCTAGGCTTTGATACATCATGAGATACTAATGGCGTTTCACGCAGGCGGAAACCCTTAAATATTTCTACCTTCTCTTCGGCCCTAACGATATTCTGCCACTTGACGAGATCGTACTAAACACAGAAGCACATCCATTGCCACGCTTTGATCCAAATAGAAAGCGTCTCTCCACCGGCTGGAAACGGATACCTAGGGATGCGAACGGTAATTTGATTCGAGAAGAGGAGACCAAGACGCACAAAACTACTATCACTGCGACAAAGGAGAGTGCTGTTTGAGATGGCCTTGTGTTATTAATTTGTTGATGCAATTACAAAAACTTTGGCTGCAAATCTTGCATGGAAATGGCGTTTGAAATTTATGTTGCATCATGCTACATACTTTCTGGAGAGGCTCTAATCACGTGCAAGATATTAGCTGCCTTTTATGACTAATCGTTAGGGATCAATGCCAGTAGTCCCTATGACTACTATTACTCATTCAAACTAATTATCTTACATGGAAAATGATCTCTACTTATCTTTTCAGAACTTCCAGGCAGATAGCGAAAATACATTAAATAAAAGAGCCAAGACCAAACACATTAATAGACGAGAGAGACCAGAGACAACAGGAAAGAGTCAAGGAAAATGAAGCAAACACCTACCCTCCGTCCCAATCAGCCACTCCAGTTGCGTGCCACCATCTTATCTTCATCCTCTGCCTCGTCCCTGCAAGCGGCGCAATCGCACCCCATGCTACACGCCGCACGCCCACCCGACGCCCGCGGAGTCCGTCCTGATACATTATATCGAGAACGCACTCTACGTCGAGAAACGACTGGAGCTCTTATTCTCGCTGCTGCTCTTGTAAATGCTGTCAGCGGAGCCGTTCTTCTCGCTCCAGTGCGACGGATTCGACTCCACGTCGCTGGCGGTGGGCGGTGGGCGAGCCTCCTCGAGAAATAGGTCCTCAGGAAAGGGAAACAGGGTCCGTCGGCGCGGCGGGCTCTTGCTGCTCGCAGTCTCCCACACTAGCGTTGTGATGTCCTTGCCCAACGCTTCAATGATGGGCGTTATGATTGGTAGAGACATGATCAGAACGCCGTAGCTCGTGAAGCCGACGATGATGACGTTGACGCCGTATGAGAAGCCGCGCGAGGCAAGGAACACGCAGAGCCAGGAACCCCAACTCCAGAAGACGAGACCGTGGAGTAGGTAGATGGTGAAGATGTGCGGGAAAACGAGGATGAGGACGCGGTTGGAGAGGAACCATTGCACTGCTGGTGATACTTCCACAATAGCTTGCATGCCGACGGCGAAGAGGAGACCGTTCAGGCGTGGCACGTAGTATGCTGGATATCCGCCGTTATCAGTGGATCCAAGCGGTAGGCCGGATTGCGTATCTGGGTGGATGTTGTTTTCGTATGTTGCAAAGTTGTAGTCGGTCCAGTTAGGAGCGATATTGGCTGCGAAACCAGCGGCGACGCAACCCCAGCAGAAAATGATCAATGGATAGTAGGCTGCAGGGCGCGCGTACAACCACGGCCGATATTTGTATGTGATGTCTAGATCTGCAAGCATCAAACCGAACCACAGGTAGCTTCCCCAAGACTGGGCGTACCAGTGGTTCAGAATGCAGAAAGCATAATATCCGAAGCGCTTCCACGGTGTACGAATCTCTCGGACCACGACAGCACCAAGAAGAACGAGCCACGATCCTTGGAGTTGGACAGCAATGGTCCACAAAACGCCTGTACAGTAGTTGAAGGTAATCTGAGGAACAGCGTTGGGAATGATGAAAATGAGCTCCAGGACTTCGCTGATGAAATGCCCAAAAGTAGAAAATTGGGTTACGAACGGCCATGTGGACCAGGTGATCGAGGGTAGGTACTCTAGATATTTAGTAACGCCACAATTGATTAGGAAGTATTCGAGAAGTACGACTGCTGTGATCGGGATCATGAGGCGGGGAGTACGGCGAATAGCACCGTGGGCAATGTTCTTGAGGTTGCCATCTTTAAGGTATTTGGCGACGAGGAAACGCGTTGAAGTGGTGAAGAAGACGCCAAGCCACATCTGATTCAGAATGAAAGGCGACACAATCTTTTGGACCCAGAATTCACTCCGGTAATGGATTGGTGCACCTGGAATAACGATGGCTGGGACGAAGGTAAGGCCGAAGTGCATAACTGTGACGAGGGTGGCACATATTGCCACAAGACCAGCGAGGTAGTCGATACGTGTTCGTGGCGCTGGAGCTGCCTTGGGTGCTGGGACTTCGGATGCTTCTACGGTTGCTGTTGGCTTCTTGCTATCAGGGTCCTCCGCCTGTACTGCGATAGTTTCCTCTGAAACAAAACCAGATTTCTCTTGCTCCTGTGCTATTCGATCTTGGAAAGACTTTGTGATGGGGAACTTTTCAACAGACGTATTGAAATTGCTTGCGTAGGGAGTAGTACCACGGCTATCCCAACGGAAAGACCCAGCGCGTGACGACTCTCCCCCGTAGATAGAAGTACCAGGTGTTACGTCGGCTCTTTCAATAATAAGATCGTCATCCATTTTCTTCCTAAAATCATGTGCAGATTTCAGATTGGGGCTTGGAAGACCAGATGCCAGAGTAGCTTCTTCAGAGTCCACCATTTCAGGTAGAGCATGTTCTGAAGTCTGCTGTACAGGACCATGCCCGTGGCCGCTGGGGGCCTTGCTTTTCCTCCACGGTGCACGGCGAATGAACGCATGGAGCAAAAGCAAGGACGACATTGCGATACAGATCACCGAAATCCAGAGAGCAGGCATCCTCTTCACTTGACGGGGATCGGCTTGTTTCCATTGATTTGTTGCTTCCTGCGGGTAGGAAGAGGATCCACGAATAGTGATGTCGTCGGTTGAACACGCATCAGTTACTGGACACCGAGCAGCAAATTCCGTATGTTGATCTTCGGTCATTAAAGATGAGTTGAAGAACATACGGATCCAAGCGATCTTCGCCACAGAGAGCTGGGTGGGTGGACCACCCATGGAATAATCGTTACCAGTGGACCAGTGTTTGAAATAGACAGGGGCGGGGACGGATAATAGGCTTTCATCGTCCTTGTGAAGCACCGAACGAGTGCAATTGCCTCCAATGTAGAAATTGGTCTCGTCCTTCGTCCAGTCAACGCGATATTCAGTATAATCCCAAGGATTGACACTGCCGTTTGCGAGAGTGTTATTGCCTAATACACTATAGTTGCGGTTCGCAGCAGCATTGTCCGTCAGAACTGTGTAGTTGACCCCCAAATCTCGAGTGGGAAATTCTGCGTGGAGGAATGTCCCAACCCAAGCATCTTTCGGTTTGTCGGCGTTCATCACACTCAACTCCGTTACTTGAGTATCGTTGTATTGAAATATCATCGACAATGCGCTTCCACCAACTTTTTGGGCAGGTGACTGCATCAACAACCGGAAGGAACCATAGTGGATGTCACGTCTCGACGTCCGCATTCCACCTCCCACAACCAAATGGTGTGAATTTGGGGGGGAAACATATAGCTCAAGAGATGAGTCTGAGGTATTAACTTTGATGTTGGCGGCATCCGCGCCTTGACGGTACCTGCTGTTCCAGCTCTTCTCATATGCATTCGTGTACGATTGAACAACGAAGTCGTCTAGTGGTAGGCCGGTAGTTTCATTAAAATAGACAATGATGGAATCTGTAAAAAGCTCTTTGGTGAGCGCATCATAGAAACCGCAAGAACAATTCTTGCCGTCACCCCCAGTGATATCTGCTCTGACCGACGCCAGAGCAACTAAGAGAACGTAGAACGGAAACGCTGAGAAAAGAATCATGATGCCAAACGAGTGTGAAGGGAGTGTTGGAGAAGAAGAGCATACAAAAAGTGCCTCGGCGCTATACTTTTCCTTGGTGGTACTGAATGGTTTTGCATGCGTAAACCACCTGAAGGAGAGTTTTTGACAGACGCCCAAAGCTTGGATGGCGACGTTGGAAACAAGGAAGAGAAACGGTAGCGAGGTCTTCGGAAATTCAACGCAGGCAGATCTGTATGAAAAAATCACTGGACCGGACTATGGAGCCGTGGCATGGTTGGAAAGCCGGGGTGATTGTAATGGCTGGCAAGCCGGGGTGATTGTAAAAGGGCATAAGCTGCAGATGATTACCTTAATAGACTACTCCTAGGCTGTTAGCCGGATAGCATTGCAACAATTATCAATTACTAGACTTGTACAGTGCGATGACGGCACTTTTGCTCCATGTATAGAGCTGATGCCCGTGAACGGAGAGGTTACTCTGGCGCTGGCCTGCAGTTGGCCCATGAGACCCTGGCAGGCTAGTATTTGGCTTTGAAGTGGCTCTGAAACATTCCGCCGCAAACTAAGGACGAAAAGGAAAAGAAGGTAAAAGCAGTGTGAGGCTTCGCTAGCTACAGCAGGATGCGCTATGATCTGCATGGCGTGACGCCTGGGAGCTAGTGAGTGCCGTGGGTGCTCGTGGGTGGCGGGATGCAGGCCAAAGCCCCTGACGCTCATCCTGTTCCTAGCGCTCCTGCGAGATCCACTCGTGGCTTGTGCCGAAAATCTTTGTTGGAACCTCTTGCCCAACCCTGATCACCACGTTTCCCCAACACCAACTCAGCGATAAGATATGCTTGCCTGGCTGCACCAACCTTGTATGGCTCTGCACACGCGGGTCGCAAATCCAATATTCCCCGGCTTGAGAGCCCCATTCGTCATAATGCCGACGAATCGCAAGAAATACGTTCCAGCACAGAATATCTCGAAGGCGTATGCAGGCCAACGTCTGCGTTTCTAAATTTATATTGACAGAGACATCGTGTGGAACGCTGGAGCGGCGACAAGTCCTTGCGGCCCTGGGTACATCTGGGCCCCCAAATTGAACCGTCATTGATCAGTGCGTCATGATCGAAAGAGTAGGCGCCTCCAATGACACAGTGGTAGGTCTATTCATGTAGCAAGTGCCGAGTGCCCCCCCCACAGACATGGGATGAGTGATGGAGCGTCTTGAGCCTCACAGGATCGGCGGCTCATCGATGTGCGGAAATTCGATTTATTTCGGAAGTTCTGATAGGGGCGCTGATCGCATGCATTGCATATGCATACCCATACTCCCTCCCTTCTGGGAAGCTAAATTTCTCAATATTCTGCAAGAATCTGACGGCTTACACGAACTCGAGTTCTGTCCGTCTCTTCCTTTTCTATCCTTGTCACTCTTTCAGGGTATTTTTTTCTGGTGGGTTGCAGGGTTGATATTCTTCTTCAAATGCGATCCATCTACGCCATTTGAACTTCTTCACCAATCTTTACGGTCACGGCCATCACTCATTTCCGGACCAGTCAGTCGTTTTCAAAAATCCACTCGTTAGATCCCCCAGATACGTCCATAGCAGTTAATAATTCATTCGTTATCTCCACCGTCAGAATGGCAGAATCAAAGGATTTCACTATCACCATTCCAGAAGACGCTCACTACACACAGTTCGACAGCCCAGCAACTCCGGAAAAGAAGGTTCGACGATCCCTTTTACCGGAAGATGCAATTAAAAAGACCTCAGCTTTCATCACGGAGTGGACTCCATTCCTGCTCGTCGCATCTTACTACGTTTTTTCAACATGTCTGTACATGTACTGCAGCGATGGCCTCATCGCAATTTTCTGGTTTATATACATGACAACCAACTTCTACATCGCAGGAGCAACTGTTCTTGAGGCTTTTATGAGTATCACTCCTTGCAGAGAGGCCAGGAAGGTCGTGACCAAGGCGGACGAGAAAGGCTGGGTATTCCCAACCCCCGACGACAAGCTCTTGATCCTTGACCTCCTTATTGTGGCCTACCTCCCTAATGAAAAGGACATTATCATGGACCGCGCGATCTATGCACTCGAACAAATTGTTTACCCAAGGGACAAGATCCGAATCAACATCTTGTACAACACTCCTAAGCCAATGGAGCCGCTGGAGACGGAATTGCACCAACTCACCCAGCGGTATCCCCATGCGAGAGTTATCAAAGTGCCTGGATCCACTTCAAAGGCAGACAATCTCAACTACTTCTTTACGCTTAATACCGGATCTGACCTCATCGCAATCTACGACTGTGATCATTATCCGCATCCAAATGGTCCCCGATGGGCAGCCGAGAGGTTCATGGCAGATGAAGAAATTGATATTGTTCAAGGTCGATGCATTGTCTTCAACTCCAACGACTCGTTCCTAACCAGCATGATTGCGGTCGAATTTGACAAGATCTATGCAGTCTCACATCCAGGTCGAGCAACTATGTGGGGATTCGGACTTTTCTGTGGTTCTAACGGCTATTGGAGGTCCTCACTTCTTCGCGACCTCAAGATGGATGGCAGCATGCTCACAGAAGACATTGATTCTGCCCTAAGAGCCGTTTCCAGGGGTGCGAAAACGGTACACGACTTGAATGTCACTTCCTACGAACTGGCTCCTACGACATTCCCCGCCTTCTGGAAGCAACGCCTACGGTGGGCCCAGGGATGGGCTCAAGCAAGTGTGAAACACCTCAAGCTAGTGTTCAACAAGCCACAGAACCAACTTCACGACAAGGATAGCCGAAGCTTTACCACTCGATTCGGTCTTTTATCTCTTCTCCTGATTCGCGAGATGAGCTACTACTTGGTCACTCAGTACACGTGCTTAGTTTTGAGTTTCGTCATTGTAAAATTCCCGAAGTCAGGCAGTGAATTGTTCAAGCTGGTCTATTTTGAGTATCCTGTGTCGCAATGGCTGTTCATCATCAGGTTTGTCCCACCGCTCTACCACTAATACTGTTCATGGCTAATGGTATGCAACGCAGTATTGTGTGTCTTCTCGCGACGTTGTGGATCACGAATCAGGTCAAATCGGAATTTATTTCGCGGTGGATGATTATTGTATTCTCAATTCAGTACCCCTTTTATTTGGTTCTTTCTGCCACGATAGGCCTGTACGGTCATGCAAGGCAAATCGTGAAATACACTTCGTGGAATCCTACGGCACGAAAATAGTGTGGATTTTCCGGTCGTGTTCTCACTTTGTCATTCATCGCATGGTATCGTCATCGTCGCACAGGGTCAAGCTTTACTGTATAATCTAATGTAATTGCAACAATCTAGAGATAGAGTTCCTGGCTTAATCCACGGCCTGTACAAATCAGTCATAGAAATGAAGCGCTTCAGCCCATGTAATTAGCTCAATAGAAAATCCGCTCCGAAACGGAATTAGGAGCGCTTCAGCAACAAAGTTTATTATCTCACGACAATCATTAACTCAAACAACACTACTTCTGTGACTTCCACCAGGTTACACCACGATTCACACCGCACTATAGGTGCTTCATAGGGTCCTACCTGAATGGTATGTGATGTTGCAAATCAATGAAGTGAAATTCCGCATTTGTTGCGAAGGTTGGATTTGCCAAGAGGAGCCCCACAATAAAAACCGGGCGTCCGCCATTGACCAGATAACGACAGATGTTATCTACCTCATTAAGCATAGTTGGTGGGTATAGATACGCTGTGGGGAGTTCCGTGCAGAAAAATTATTTCCCCTGAAGATCACAAGGATTTAGTTTGGATCTGATGGATCTACGGTCAGGGCATACATTCCAATTCTGATGTCATATCGGATCGGAGAGTAACATAATTGCGAGCAAAGCATCCCTGCGGCACATACATCTGAGGCTGACCACCGGACGGCACATTTCAGCTCAAAATAAGACCCACTGTCTGATAATGGTATGCAATTTATAGCGATATGCAACGCTAGACGTTAGTATTGGCCTCCCACTACCGGGGAGCTGATTGTGGCGTCCAGCGGATGCCGGGAGCTACCATACGGCGGTTCTCAGGGTACAGCTTGTGCGAGCTACGGTGTCCCCCCTGTGTGCGCGCGCGGCTGCCATCAAATTTCGCTAACTACAAGTTTAACTCTTGCGATTAAGCTTAAAAATCAAAGACTTTATCTTTCTTGCCTATGCGCAGCCGTCTCCCAAGTGCACAGTATCTACGCTAGATGATGCACTTGGCTATTTATTAGCGAAATCAGATGCCCGCGGCGCGCACAGGGGGGGAAGGTGTTCCCGCTCAACGCCACAGCATCAACTAGATCACATCAACTAGATTAGCATCAACTCAGCATCATATCCACGTCAACCCTACCACCACGCCCAGATGCCCCATCATGGTCACCCTTGCAACGATTCCCGCGTCGCGCCACGCACACGCCGTCATCTCTTGACTCGTAGTATGCAGACGCTATCTTTGGGACAACCCCTTGTGTGACATACTAAAACGTTCCTTCGGGGTGATTTTTACTCGTCGTCAGAGGCGTCGATCTCGGCTCCACCGTTCATCACCGATATTTCAACTTTGCGCTTGATTGCGGGACGCCATGAATTCGCCTCTGGCACGGGTGCAAGCAGGGCGTGTTACTTGCCTGGCCCTGGTGCCTTCCGGTAAATTCGGGATACTGCAGATAAAGAGACTCCCAAGCTGTGGGTAAATCAGGAACGACAGCAACACAATGGGTTTCCAACTACCTTCGTCCCTTTTGCCCGCTCGTCGCCCTTCTTCATTCTCAGGGCAAGATTATCTCATAGGCCTTCGGGGCCTCCTTGTTATCGAATCATTTCTTTGGTGTTTTCTGCAAGTATTCGTTCCCGCCGCCGTTGCTGGTTCTGCGAATTCCCATGGACCGTTATATCAGGTCATCCTCCGCAAGACCCTCTCTGTCCTTTTCTGGAATGAAGCTCTGATTTATTCATTCTTTATCTTCCTCTCCGCTCGATTAGTATGCCTCCCATTTCTAAAAGACAGTACCCCTGGTACTGTTATGAGCTCCGTCTTCCGCCGCTGCATTCGACTATGGTTCCCAACTGCAGTTGCGTTCTCCATAGCGACACTTATCTTTTCTCAACAAGGCGTAGCCTACATCGATGACTTTAAGGCGCATACGGGTAACGCGACGATTCAGACGCCGAGAAAAATACCAAGTTTTCTGAACTTCTTCAACTCTCTTTTCGAAATCTTTTGGATAACGAAAAACACAGCCTCTCAAGCTGCCAACACGGCATTTCCATCACAAACCCTCTGGATGGTGAACATCCTTTTTGAGCAAGGCTACACTGTTTACATGACCATGGTCATAATTCCCTATACACGTAACTCTTGGCGTGTTAAGGCTCTCATTTGCTTTATCCTCACAGCCTGGTGGGTTCAGTCTTGGGCATGGTATTCCATCTCTGGATTGCTCCTCGCCGACGCCCTAACGAACATGGGCTTCAGAGAGAAATCTCGACGCGGCATGAGTATAACTCGGAATGTGCAGTTCCCATTGTGGATTCTTTATGCTGCACTAATGTTCGCTGGCCTCATAATGCAATATATCTGGACAGCTTGGAGGCCACAGTACGCTGACAACGAACTTAAGGGGCATACTGGATTGTACAATTCCGGCAGTTTGAACTCTGGATTTGACCTGAATCAGCCTCAAGCAAGAGATGACAACTATCTCATCATTCTTGGCTTTTTCCTCTTGCTAGAGCATTATGAGTGGATTCAAATGCTCTTCAAAAACCCACTTTTCTTGTACCTTGGTCGGAGGTCATTCAGTAAGTATTTACAATTTTTCATGCATCTCCTTAGCTTGAAGATCAAATACTCGCACACAAATGGTGGCTAACACATTTCCATCCTTACAGGTTACTTCCTTGTCCAGAGTCTCATCATCTACACTGCTGGTATTAAGGTCTTCATGCATCTCCGCGTCACCAAGAATTGGCCACTCGAACCCTCTGCTTTTATCTGTCTTATTGTCTGTCTTCCAACTGCCGTGCTGAGCTCGGAGATATTTTATCGAGTGGTGGACTATCCGGCGATTGCTATTGCACGCTTTGCACTTGATTGGATTCGCAAATGATGGACAACGGATTCGGTGTAACGGCCTAAGCTTAGTCACTGCCAGTACTTGTCACCAACTTTCTTGAAGCTCTCCTTTCCGATAAATCGGATTATTCACGTGGGCTTCGGCCAGTTAGACTACTCAGAACACTCTCCAACAGGGCCGTGGTCACTATAGCAGGATCCTTAAGACTTCGGCCACCCGTATGTTCGAAGGCCACTTACATCGTTCTGCGGAGAACCCTGTAAATTCCCTATCTTTGCTTTCGATATATTTTTAATAGACTTCCGACTTACTGACAGCAATGCTTGTCTTGTCTGGAGCCAGTAGGAGACTTCAAGTTTTCGAACTTGTTGAGACGCTTGTGTCATTTCTACGTTTACTGAGGCGCATGCTCAGCCAATGCTCTATGTGTTTAATTGAGAAGCCATGCTCACAAATAAACAGATTCTTTGAACTACAACTCAACACCAGGACAACCCAAAACAGGCAGTTAGATCCTCACTCAACGTTTCCTCAAACGTCAAAACTATCTAAGTATCTGGCAACGGCCTGCGCCCGCATGCAAGGTATCAGATTACTGACTAGCGTAGAGCGGAATAAACATGAGATGCTCTATGAGGAAGAAACTATGGAGCTCGATCGCCCCTGAAGATATCTATAATGTGGCCCGTGCAATGTCACGTGCACATCGCGGAGCTCAAAGAGACTGCCCAAGTACCCCCCTACCAACGCAAAGCAACAACGTATTCGCATTGACAAGCCTCGCGGGCGGCTTTTTACCACGTTGTGTCCCGACACGTGCAAATTCAAAGTCGCCCTTAACCCTGTGGAACACCTCGGCTCTTATCACTATCAGCTTACCCCCGCTTTCTCACCACTTTAAAAATTGCCCCTTGTGTGCTCCAATGCCCCGATCTGTAGATTTGGAAATTAATGAGCAGTATCAACTATTTCTATTCTAGTCCATTGTTTGGTTGGCACAATATTCTTGTAACCATGTAACATCAACGTGTCTTACTGCGGCCCCGCACCCATGCGGAAAGGCCTATCAATGCACTCTTGTCACGTCGATCGCTTCTTGGAGAGCATAGAAATTTCTATATGGCCGCCTAGCCCTTCACTGCGTCCATGATGCCTTCCCAATATCCCCTCAATTCAATCTTCTACACTCTGCCTTATTAACTGACACAATGTCTGATCCTCTCCATCATGACGGCCACCAGCCCATCCCAGGCACTGTCCACCTCGTCGACCTTGAAGGCACAATGCGCGCGAAACACGCACGTAGCGGCCAGAAAGACATTGTCCTTGTCCCGGCCCCTTCGAGTGACCCAGACGACCCGCTGAATTGGTCGCCGCGCCGCAAAGCGCTATCGACAACATGCATGTGTGTGTATACGCTCATGGTGGGTATCGCGTCGGCTGCGATATACTCAATCCTGGTACCGATTTCAGAAGACACGGGACTCACGCTTGGGGATTTGAATTCAGGAACTGGGTGAGTAGGGAGAGGTTCCATTTGAGATCATTGCCGTAATAGCGGAATGCTAATATATTCCATGTGGCTTAGCTATATGTTTTTGTTCTTCGGCTTGGGGTGTCTGGTGTGGCAGCCGTTGGCGCTGCAGTACGGAAAACGCCCAGTGTATTTGTTTACCATATTGGCCACGATGGCGATTCAGCTGTGGGCGCCGTATACCAAGAGTAATGGACAGTGGATTGCGAATAAGATCTTGCAGGGTTTTTTTGGGGCGCCGATTGAGAGCCTTTGCGAGATTAGTGTGACGGATATTGTGAGTACCCTGTATTTATATCACTTACCATAAAATAAATATAGACGAACTGCTAACATTAATATCAGTACTTCACTCACGAGAGAGGGACATATATTGCATTATATGGCCTATTACTCGCCGGAAGCAATTTCATAGCTCCTGTCTTTGCCGGCTTTATAAATGACGGTCAAGGATGGCAATGGGTGTTGGTGAGCTAAAATCCCAGCCATGATCTGAAAGCTTTAACTGATTGCCCGTTCTAGTATTGGTGTGCAATTTTTTGTGGGATCGGCTTCGTCTTCCTCTTCTTCTTTATGGAAGAGACAAACTACTCCCGCAACACAGTCGATACTCCGTCTTCAACCCCAGGAACTTCAACTCCAACTCCAACATCTCCTCAAGATGCCGGAAAGGCCACATCAGAATCAAACATTGCTCTTGGGTCCGGCATCAGTCCCGGCCTCCCCCCCAAACCTCGCAAAACCTATCTCAATAAACTAAAGCTCTTCCAAAGCGCCGATCTTCACAAACCCAACGAGCTCAAAGGCATGGCCCTCCGACCCCTCATCTTCCTCTCTTTCCCTGTAATCTTCTACGCCGGCTTCAGCTACGGCAGCAATCTCGTCTGGTTCAACGTGCTGAACGCCACCTCTTCTCTCATCCTGTCCGGCACGTACAACTTCAGCGCCAGCATGGTCGGCCTAAGCTACATCTCCCCCCTGGTCGGCGTTGCCATCGGCTGTTTGTACACCGGCGTGCTAGGCGACAAGTTCGTTGTACGAAAAGCACGCCGCAACGGCGGGATCCTGGAACCAGAGCACCGGCTCTGGCTGTTCGTACCGTCGCTGCTGCTCATCCCTGGCGGACTGATTCTCTGGGGCGTGGGAGCCGCGCACCACGTGCACTGGTTCGGGTGCGTGTTCGCGATGGGGATCGTCTCGCTGGCCAACATCATCGGGCTGCAGCTGTCCGTCAGCTACTGCATCGATTCGTACCGCGCGCTGAGCGGCGAGGCCATGGTCACGGTTATCCTTGTGCGCAATACGATGAGCTTTGCTGTCGGCTACGGTATCACGCCGTGGGTTGACGCCATGGGACTGCAGAATGCGTTTGTCCTGGCAGCGTTTGTGGGGCTAGCGCAGTGTGCGACGGTTTGGCTGATGGTGGAGTGGGGGAAGGAGTTTAGGAGGAGGAGCGTTGGGAGATACGCCAAGTATGTGGAGGAGATGGCTAAGAGTGGAATGATTCATTGATGGGTGATAAATGGAAGACTATGACGATGGAATAGCGTCAAGTACAGACGATAATTCGGTACTCACGCTCCATTTGGATCTTACCGAGAATTCATTGCCTTCTTACAAGGATACAGCAAGAATTTTGAATGGCTTCATAAGTTCTTCACGAGAGAGACCAAAACTCCTATGAGCCGTGGACTACTATTGGATAGCATTGGTGGAAAGATTATTCGTCAAAAAGTCAATCGTAAATTCCTTCAAAGCCGGCCCAAAGGCGTTTCGATAAGAATCACCATACTCTCTCACGGGGACGTATTGATAGGGGTATCCTCGACCGCATTTCTTACGTCCTAGACTTGATCTAGTCTTCTTATGGCGCCATTTAGACCACGATTTCAGCCATCTCCATCCAGACCCTGTAAGCTTTACAACCAGTACGTATTCCCCACTCGAATATACTTCTCTGTGCTAATCAGTTTCTACAACAGTCCTGCTCTTTAGTGGAGTCTCGGGAGGAAGGTATCTCATTTCGGGTTCAACGGCAACCGCAGCGTGCACCTACTTTCGAAAGGGAAAGGGAAGACTGCCGCTGGCACGACGAACCAGCACCACAAATCAATGCTGAAATCTTGGTCTCCAGAAAATGTACTTGCAGCAGACCGCAACCCCATCCAATTCATCCACCTCTACATCTACCTCCTCTACGAATCCTCGACGTGACAGACCCAGCCTCGCCAAATTCTGGGACACCCACCTGCACGTCGAAAAAGCCGAGCTCTTCAGCCGTGCCGGAGGGGCGGAGGCGTTTACGGTGCCTGAAGGGGCGTTTAGGCGGCCGAAGAGAAAGTGGGGCCTTGGGCGGGGTTTTGAGCGGAGAAGTTGAGGAGGGTGTCCCTGTTTACTAGGAGGAATGGGCGGTGGGAGGAGTATTTTTGGAGACGGTGGAGTGGACGGAGGCAGCGGGAAGTGGCTAAGAGATAAGGGCGAAGATGTTTAGACTTTCTCAGATAGTATTTAATGCTATCCCATGCGCCGGGGAAAGGCGCTTCGCTCTACATGGGGGGTCATTCCCTAAGTTGTAAATATGCCATGTGTATGCCGTGAGTTGTGCACGAGCTCTGGAAGTCATTCACAACTCAATATACAAAAGACCTCTATATTTCTCTAAAGCAGTGATCCCATCGGACTAGGCTGGGCTAGATTTGACCCCCAAATCCACTCCATACGCTGAGAAGGCGGTGGAGCTCCAGGACTCCAATATGGCTCCAGATCAAATACATACTATAAATAGTAAGTCTTGGCAGAAGGTAAGGAAAAGGTAAGGAAGTACGTACTAAATTAACCTTAAACTACAAAGCTTCCATATAAGAAGTTTCGTAATCTTCTACCTTAATCGCCTCGTTAAAGGTAGCACATGCGCCCCCATCATGACTCTATAACCACTGGCTCACGCGGCCCACCTGGCTCCTCCGGCCTACTGGCTCCCTCGGAGGTGCCCCGCCACAGCATCTGCTATTGCCTTTTGGATTAATTAATTTTAGGGCAGGGATAGCGTCGTTAGATAGTAGAGGTAGGCGTACTAAGAGAAATCGTTCTATCGTGAAGTAGGAAAGTTAAATATCCCTAAACGCGGTGGAATTCGTCCTCCAATCCACCAATCAGAAGGCTCCATCCAAATCCACATCGAACTTGAATCCACACTAGAGCTCCAAATAGGGCCCAGTCCAATTAGATCACTGGAGAAGATCTTTATTCTCGTAATGCAATAGATTCACTAAGGCGATCCTCATCAAGGCCGTTCAGCTGGCTGTAGGTTGTCGAAGCTGGAGGGCAGGAAAGGAAGAAAGATTCTAGGTATCGCGGTACTCTTCATGAATAAGTCGGGAGGGTATCCTGAAATCTAGGTGAGTAATCCGTTAATATTGCTCGGGGGAGTTGAAGTGAAGGGCGGCAAATCGGGGTGGAAGGGTGGCGAAAGGGCCATTGAAGGTATCCTGGAGCAAGTGTATAGCGAGAGTTTCCAGACATGATTAGTATGTGATGCTGAGGAAAATACGAGTCTACATATGGTGACATACTTCTCGGTTTGACGCGCTGTTGTCCCTCCTCAACTTCCATTTAGACGAAAGATAGCCGTCTTCATGGCTTGTATGCTGCATCTGTCGACGTGCTGCTGCTGCTACGAGACAGCTGTGTGGGCACTTCCGTAATGAGAGACATCGAAAAGCACTTCGTTTTGTTTCTTTTGATATAATACATCATAAGATATCTGGCTTAACCTACCTGACCTTGGATCGCTTCGACGGCCGTTGACTACCTTCGGCAGAATAGGATGGCATAACGCTCTTCAAACACTCCTCCACCCATCTTTTCTCTATACAAAGTCCCATTGAGGCCAACTCGTTTTCTGGACAGTGGTGATAGCTTCTCATATGGTCTAAAAATTCTCTATCCAAGAGATGTCGGCTGTCTGACGAGTAGCAACAGTCATCTGTCGTGCATACCCATCCTTCCGTTAATTTCCTTTTGCCTTTCCGCGTCTTACGGTCCATAAGAACTTTTGCCAAGGACCGCTTTGCCTTGTCCTGTACCAGTTGCCGGGGTTTATCGCTCAATAGGTTGACCCAGCTTGGTAAAGGCAGGGCTCCAGAGCTATCGCATGTCCATCTCCTCTTCCGCTCCGGGTCAACGTCGTAAACCGAATCCCAGTCCAGGATATAGTTTTCGTCGCAAAACCCGTGCCAAGCTCTAAGGTGCTCAATCACGAAATGCCTGAACTCTGTAATTGCCCATAGGTGGATCTGGTCAATGAGTGATAAGAGCTCCCAGGCGACGCGCTCATTAATTACTCGAGCACTCCATATCTTTTGGAAGACCTGTATAGTCACGAGTTTGTTAGTACAATGGCATCGAAATTAATGCTGAAGAGGCGTACGTATACCGTGTCACTCATGCCTTCTGTGTCCGCATACTCTTCTGGTTCTGGCCCCCGCGGACGCCGATATCCTACCAACAGGTGCCAGTGAGCGCCAAAGGACGTTAGAGCAAACACCTGATACTGGTGACTGGTCGCAGTCTGATAAGGCTTTATTGAACCTACCGGGCCAGGTCTTCGAGCTAAATCATCAAGCATATCGAGGTAATTTGCAGCAGCTAAGCATGCTTGCCTGCGTGCATCCCGGTAGTCACCGCTCCAACCTTTTGCCTCGTAAACTGCGAATGGGAACACAAGGTCTGCCTTGCCCCATTTTGGATCGGGGAGCAGTCCGCATTTACGGTGTAACATAAGCCTCTCCAGTCGGTCACGACGAAGCTCATCACTCCAGAAGTCTAGATTAACGTCCAGTTCGGAGAAGGTGGCGAGGCCGAATGTAGCATCGGGTGTACGCTTTACTACAGTTGAGTCTCCAGTGAGCGTACACTGCACAGGGTCGGTATTTGGTAGGTTCCTCATGTAGTCATGTTTGTCACTGCGTTGGTGAGTTAGATATGGGAATATTTCATGTTGGACCGGTAACTCACACTTCCACGGAAGGATCATTTCTCATGGCGCCGAATACGTCAGTCCATGCGTCTGCCTCCCACGCGTATTCGCTCTTACGTCGCATCTCATTGTTCTTGTTATGCTCTACTATCGTCCGAGCTCGCTTCCTTCTGTCCATCTCCTCCAAGCTGTCCCAGTCAACGCCTTCAAAGCTAGGTACCCAGACCTTTCGATTTTCGGTTACCCAAGTCGATGAATAACTGTCACGGTAGTAGATGCCTTGTGCGTTTAACGCATAATCTTTTCCAAACTGGTCAATCATTGTCGGGGGATACCCCAATCCTCCCGGCTCAAGGAATCTGGTCATATTTAGTATGGTTCAAAAGAGGGTTCGTTCGCTAAATATTACCTGCCATCATTTGCGTAGAACTCATCTATCTTTTCCACTGCCCGCTCGTATGTTTCTCTTAAGATCTCGTCCATGTCGATTGATGGTGGTTTCTTGACAAAAACTACAGGGTCCAGAACTAACCCTTGCTGTTTTAACATACTGAAGTATTCTTTTTGATCTTTCGGAAACTGCTTTCTGTACTCCTTCATCGTGATGTGAGGATGCTCCTCTGGACGCGTGTCTCTGGACATAGCTGAATACGATATGTGCTTGCTGGATGACATATCGGCCATTAGGTTCTGGTTTACGATCTAATATATATGTTGCTGAAGCAAAAGCTGGGCTCAGCTTTTGCACAGCCATGATTGCGCCACAGCGGGCCATGCCCTGGTTGAGATAGTTTTATGCTCAAGCCTCGAGATGTCTAGATGAATCGAGCGACTTGAGAAAGAATCAGGCTGCACGGCCAGAAATCCGCGTCGCACGTTACGGTGTGTGGCTGAAATACTTCGAACCTTGGGGTGATGTTACCTACTGAACTTGGCATCTTTCTACGCGCTAGCGAAACACATACTTTCATGTGTATGTGCATTGTTACTGGAAAAGATGGCTTGGATAAAATCGTAACGGAACATCTCAATTCTTCAGCTATGTTGATTGTTTCAACCAATCTACAACGTAGCAAGTCTTCCATGTGTAGATGGAGGTTAGGAGTTGCCTAGTGCGCATTTGGACTGAATAGGACTAGCCGAGTTTCTAACGTAGGCATCTATCGGAGACGACAAGGGTCCGACGAGGCGTCTTAACTTCTGATTATTTACTAACTGTTAGGCCAATATTGGAGTTCGAGTAACTTATCAAAACCACCCTAGGCATACGTTACCATCTATTACATGGTTTTGTTAGTACTTGAGCCAGCCCATATCTTACGTGGAAATAAACAAGACAGGAAAAAGTTAGCTGGTGCTGCTCATTAGTATTTTTCTGTACTGAAGAGCGCCTAGCAGATTCAATAAAGAGAGCTAGCTTTAAAGATAAAGGCAGTGGGCTCTAACATAGCGAAGTGAACTCCGCACCACCCCTTGGGGATCTTCAAGAAATTGGAAAACGGTGGAGTTTTCATAGCCACAACTGGTATTTAAATGGTACCTTCTCTCTAGGGCAATTTAGTAACGTTATTGCCACCCCTTGCTTGGGTGTTTTTACTTGAGGTGCACAAGGGATATGACGCTCCCTAAGGCTGTCAGGGGACTGAGGGGGGAGAAGAATAAAATTCTTAACAGGATATGCTTTGGGCGTACCATTTTAAACAAATTTTGTCTGTGCCCTCTTACTCAAAAATTTTAATGTTTGCGCCGTCACAAACCCATACGCAACGTGCCGTACGGAGACAGCGCCTAGAGAACAGTAGGCTCGATGAGACTTAGCGAGAGGATCGTTGCGGGGGTGTTAGGACTTAGTGGGATTGAGGTGTTCGTTAGTACTCTTTGGAGTTAGATATTCGCAATACATAACGCGAGGCACATTTATGACTTGCAGTGTTGTGTTGTAGTATTGTGGGACTCTCAGAGATCTCTGTATGTATTGACTGGGAAAACTGGATTGGAGTGAACCATTGCAATGGAGAGGTAAATGGAGTAACACTGAGTTAATAGATTTGTTGTATCTTTCACATGCTACGCATCAATGTGAGATTTTAGAAAACCTCTACCTTACCAAACGCCAAAATGATGCTACCCACTGGGTATCTTGTCCCATATATTCTAATCGACAAACGCCGTGCAATGCACCCATTTCCAAGGCCGGACCCCGGTATATTCAGTACTCCTTCTCAAAAGTTTTCACAATAGGTTTTGCAGCCTGTGCCCACATCAGTATTCCCGGTCCAAACGCCAAACCAGCCACACACTCACATCAATGAATTTTTCCAAATCCTTATCCAAGTTCGCTAGATCCTCCTTGCGTTTCTTGTTCTCAGCGGTCAAGCCCTGTTTTTTCTTCAGCAAGCGCTGCCGTTGCTCCTCCAACGCTTGGCGCTCCGCATGCTCGTGCTCGATCCGCGCGATCATGAGCGCATTTTCGTCGTCATCTTTTCGCTCTGGGAATCTCGCGAGGAAGTCTTTTACGGGTATGAGGGGGAGTTGTTGGTATTTGTGGCTGGTTTGGAGAAGACACTGTTAGCTGGTTCCAATTGGATTGAAACCCTACGGAACTTTTTCTGGCTACAACGCAGCACTTTGCAGTTGGCTCAAGAAAGCGACTTACTCGTATCCTTCGCAAGCACCAATTTCGCCCCTCAAGTGCCTCTGCTCGTAGTATAGATTCTGCAACTGTAAATGAAGAGTATCGATCTCGTGTCTCGCCTCGGCTGTCGCCTGCTTCGTTTGCCTCGTGCTGAAGATCGCGCGGCGATTTAAATTACGGACTTGAATCAAATATGAGTTGAGCAGTTGCTGCTGTTTGGAAAGCTCGATCTCAACTCCCTTGGGAGGCGGTGAACCAGGCGTGCGCGGGTGCTTGTCGAGGAGCTCCAGCAGTGCCATGCATTGCTTGCGAGCTTCATTTGCCTTGACTAGGACAGAGCGGAGGAAAGGGTCGGTCACTATATCGTCTGCAGTCATCTTAGGGGATTCGAGCGATGGCGGATGTAGATTGGGCGATGTGATGTGAATTGGAGTTGGTGGTTCGGCCATGGCTGCATTGGGAAAAGCGGCTCTTTAGTAGTTCGGTTGACTGTATTCTAGAAGCCTTTTTTTGGGGTGTTTCCACGGTTATGTCAAGGTCAAGAATTTGATATGTGGATATGATCACAATTATCGGAATGAAGTTTTCGGATAAGTATAGACTCCTTGTGGACTATGATTCACTTTTCACTGTTCACTCATAGAGATTTATTACTTGATCGAGTGGATATCTCGCGTTCAGTAGAGAGCTGATACCGGGATTTAACTGAATTGTCAGTCTTTCTAGAGGTATGCCGGAGGACCACTCCTTTCTTAACTTGGCCCACGGGATTAAGATTGTCATGGCTGCCTTTGGTGAGCTGTGCGAAGCTAAGGGAGGAATGAAGTTATTTAAAATGTAAATGCTAGCTATCCCTTAACCCGCCGACGTCCACTAGGTATATGGTCCGTGCGGAACATCAGAATCAGAAGTACGCGTATAGCCTAAGTAGATTTAATCAATACAATACTATCAAATATGCCTTCCAATTATACTTCCAATGACATAGACCTTGTTCAGCTGGCTTAATATAACGTTCAGCCAAATTGGGTCGCTAAAAGCCCACCACCAGAGCCGTGGCCGCTGCCCGATTTACAACGGCTTCATATTTCTAATCACGACGATTTAATTGCATTGATCTTATTGGTTGGTTCTTATCGATATGGACGAATTTCGGCGGGTTAAGGGATAACTGTGGAGGATTTTGCATAAATTGTAATATGAAGAGCTATTTTTTTTTGGAATATCAGCTGTGTTTGATGCGATTCTAGGAACGGAAAGCGAGTTTACTGATTCCTCGGCCAACGCCGCAAAGGCGACTAGGCTGATTGTTGCTAGGTGCGGTGGAGTTTAAATCCACAGGTATGTGGTATGAACTTACAATTGGAAGGCATTCAAGCGCTTATCGAACATAATGCTAAATACTAGAGACGGTATGCTTCCCCACCTACGGTCAGATGAGTAATTATTCCGAAATAATTGATTCTTCGATCGGATCGGAGACCACCTGCAGCTCCTAGATGATGTTTATTTTTTTTAGCCACATCCCGCTTCAAATCCCCTAACCTATACCTTCATGAATAATATTGGGTTGAACAAAGTACGCGGCCTCGAATTCTGACAGAATATGAGGTCTGGTTGGTTCTATGTATATCCTCTGCTTAGGCTCGGAGTGAATGGCACATGTGATATATGGAAAAAAGCAATTTTAATTTATAGAAATAGTGGCACAACAAGTAGTTGTTCTACAGGAAAGCATTCTAATAGGTGAGGATAATCACTGCCAACGGCCTCAGTCACTAATCACCAAATCAGTCTACATCTTCGGAGCCATAACCATCGTATCCTCACCTGTCTAACCAACCGCCCTCCCATCCTCTCCATCAGATATAACAATATCCCCATCCTCGTCATATCACGCCTCGCCGGACGAGATATTACCGGAATCCACGTACTCATCATTATCCACATGCAATGCTCGGGGGATCTTTTGCGGCGGCGTCAAATCATGCCCATCGAACCCGACGGAACGCTCGCTATCCGTCTGTATCCGTCATCACAACATCGCCATCTGCATCCACTTCATACTGATCGTTGACGCGGCCATCTCGTCTAATATTCCGCTCCGCAGTAGCCAGCGATCTCTGGCCCGAGTCGATCTGCCAAGTCACTGCCCGTCCGTCAAGCGCAAGAGCCTAGATCGTCAGGTCCGGGTTTGTGTAAATGGCGAGCTCAACCAGCCCGTCCACAGTGCTAATGACTGTGCCTCTAACGCCTAGCGGCTAGATAGGATTCTTGTCCGGGAGGTACGGTTGGAGTGGCAGATCCCGCTCCTGCCACCAATTCAGCCACCAATCGCGCGTTCTGGCTTCGCTTCCGAAGGCCGAGGACGCAAAGCTTTCAGCGCTCTCGGCTTTCTGTTCGAGCTTGGAGAGGAAGAAGATATCGGGCGGGACGGAATACAGAACGACGGTATCGCCGAATGCGACCACGATCCTAGCACCCCAGTTCAGGTCTGCGGCCGTGGCGTAGATTCGCGGCATGCCGTCGGGCTGTCGCGGCACGAGTAGGATCTTTCGGAGAAGTTTGGCAGGCCCGCCGAGCGGTGCGTCGCTGCCTAAGAACGGCTTGCTGCTGGCCGGGCCGGTGAAGAGGACGTGGTATCCATCGCTCAACGGCACTGCGCGGTGGTGATCGCAATTTGCTACTCCACTAGCATAAGGGGGGCCGCGGTTTTCGGAGCCAAAAGATCCCCAGGAGAGGCTTAGAGTAGGTCTACTCGAAAAGAAGCGTCCGCAGATCGAGGGCCTATCGCTGGGATGCGCTGCAATTGAGATCAACCTTAACTTTTTGGCCGAGTCAACTCCTGGTCGTGGCGGTAGGAAATAGAGGAAGTCGCTTGGCGCGGTGGGAAGTCTTGCCCCATGAGAGCATCAACCCAATGCAACTCGATTCCTGCGGAGCAACCAAATGCGGCGCATCGTCTTTGTGGGCAGATTGATACACTACGAGGTGGATCGTCATCAGAACATAGGTGGCGATAAATGCTGCAAGGCCCTGTTTCAACAGGTATGCCTTGAGAGTTGCTGTGTAAAGGTAGCAGAGCTTGTGGTAGTTGTTGGTGCAGAAGGTCTCCCTCGTAGCATGATATTCCAAGCTCGATTGATATGGCTGCGTTCGTGGCTACCAGCGTTGCCGGTATCTTGAAGTTTGATGCCTTCAGTGCTGTCCCGAACGTCGATAGTACTGAGAAGCGCGGGATTTTGCTCATCAGTACTCCGGCTTGCAATTTGGCTGCTCGTCATAGGAATGTCCCGCTCTTCAGCGTTGATTCTGTCTCCGCTCTGATACAATCTGCCTGTGAATACGGAAACATTTAAAGTCTTTCGACGAATACATCCGTTATCCAAATCGATACTATTAGACGCAGCTAATAATTCTCCATTGGAATCATGTCCAAGATGGAGGTCGCAGACAAGCCCCATTCTTCCATCTAAGAGAGCGGCAACAGCAAACCTACGTGACGAAGCATCCATACTCATTGCTAAGACTCTCCGAGGGCAGACCACACTTGTCAGAGGATGCAAGTTATTGCCTTCTAATTCATAAATGTTTATCATACCACCCTCTGCAACGAGCAGAAACCGACCACAAACGCTGACCGTGAATACTAACTCTCCGCTATGCCACCTTTCAGGCCCAGCATAGCCACTCGCTAGGTCCGCAAAGTCGGTTCGAGTAGTCTTAAACCAAGGGGTCTGGTTATGCTCGCCAGTTGTTGCAGCTGGTTTGAGTCCATTTCCGGTCCAATTTGATGCTGATGCGCATTCTCTCGCAAGGCACTCGCTGAGGAACCACTCCTCACTTCCATGGATTGATGTCTCATCTTGTTTGGCACATTTCTTATCGCGAAGACCAAATTCGGTGCTGGTCCACCATCCACCCCGCTTCAGCATTGATACAAGAAAAGAGTGCGGTCAAGACTTGTGATCACCTACGCTCGGCATGTGCGCCGAGAAGAGTTGAAATCCTTGGGGCTGAGGTAGCCATATATGTGCTGGATAATCTCATTGGGAAGACTGTAGGGAGCAGGAGACTTTGCTGAAGCGACAGAAGCAAGAGCAAAGTGCCAGGATCGGCATCTCAGTCTCATGGATTTGTATGATGGAAAATCAAGGTACAAAAAGAGGGTTTCTACTACATAGCGCGGTAGAAGAGGAGCTGGGCCATAAAGGAGTGGAGGCTTGATGCTGGCGGGGGCGTTGTTCGGCATCAAATAACCACTGCTATTTGCAATGTTAGAGAGCTGGTTATCTACTTCCTCAATTGGCGGACTGATCCCATGGAGGGCATCAGGAATGCTACGGGTGATGTCACAGTGGAGAAACGGTTCAAGGATACCATCCTCTACGATACTGCCACTTGCTTCTGATAGCGACGCAGATTTTGTACGGTTTTTATTAGAACCAGTGTCGGGACTAAGATGGCTATCATTATCGATCGAAATGAGTGACGACTGGCTAGGAAGGCGAGATGTCGAGCGACCCATTCAGCTGAAACATCCTGATCTTAAACTTGGACCACTGAATATAAAGGCTCCAGGAGAATAGCTCGATGCTCTGCAAGGAGTCTTGGTATGCCGGTTTTAATCGTGCATGGAAATCAGAAGCACTCGAATTCGTTCGCGTGTGCGTTTGGGCTGGAGGAGCACCGAATGAGCCGCTACTAAAGAATGATGAAAGCAGCCTGTGAAAGGGCATGCGCGGTCTCTCTCGTCGTATCGAAAAGGTGGCTCTTCGACGTTGCTCAGCATGAGTGATACTGATTGAAATGTCACGCGGTCTAGGCGGGAGTTGCGAGGATGTGATGTAAAAACGCTTCTAAGTACATCTGAACGCCTTGATGGTAGGTTAATGTCGGTGCAACCATTGGAGGAATCAATAGCTCTGTTTGTAGTACTGCCATCACACATTGCAGGGATTTGTCGGGGGCTGCTCCCGATTTCCTGACCGTCCAATAGTGCAATGCTCTGAAACACGAGACGTTCTATGGACTGACGAACGGGTAGGAGGACCTAGAGAAAGAGTATGCTCGGTCGGAGACTCGTATAGTGTGGCCACTTCTGGAACCGAAGGGCCGAGGACTGGAGAGACAGGAGCCAATTGGGACCCAGCTACTCCCCTGGATAGGTAGATTTGTGAAGATGTCGTAGTACCTTCGAATGGAAGTGTGGATGAGTAAAGATGATGTCTAGTCTGCGAAAGATTAGGTGAAAGGATAAGGAGGGTGAGCTAGAACAATGAGTGAATAAGAGGATGCAATTCAAAAGAATACTTCAAACCGAAGAGAGCAATTAAGCGGTCGAAGACAACTGTAGCTGACGGTAGCGAGTGTTGATGAGATGTGAGTTGAAGGTGATAAAAGCCAAGGTGGTATTAAAATCGCTGTTGCGGATAGAGGTGTGTACAATATTGGTTCAATTGTTGGAAGTCACATCTGGTGCATGGGGTGTGATATACAACAATCTTGAATACGAGAGGGATCTCTATACGTTAATGGCAATTATGGAGTTCATACATCCCCCTCGCCATTGGTGCTAGGAGTTGCAGAGCTATATCCACTTCTGGCATTCTTATCTGCGATCCACACATCGTCAAGACTTTACAAAGTTAGAACCTTATACCACTAACACAGCTGGAAAACTTACGACATTATTAGGCTTGGATTGATAAAGCGTAAGCCACTTTCGCGAGCCTCGTCAATCGTCAGACTGGCACGTAGTCTAGGCATGTATCTCCGCCTAGGCGAGTACAATTCTTCTTGATGCCCTTGACCTAAGTCCGAATGCTCGGCACGCCTGAGACTTCTTAAGGCTATGAATTTCATAAGCGGTCTGTAAGTCCTGCTGTAAACATAGCTGAACCAAAGCGTTGCAATGACCAGGGGAATGATGAGCACGGATCGCTTATAAGCTTGCTTCAAAGCTAATTGCCCGGCTGTTGTGAGCTGGAACATGACCATGCCAACAATAACACGATCACAAATCATCATCCAGCCCTTTCCGGTCGAGTGTTGGCGGTGGTCCATAGCGTATAGTAATTGATATTTATGAACAAAGTGGCCAATCATAAAGTACGCCAGGCCTGAAAGCAATACCATCCAGGATGAGCGGAGAACACTGTACACCATGCAGATGATAAAGATGAGCATGGTTTGTGGCAAGTAGAAGCCGTAGCTGAAGACAGGAGGTTGTACGAGTTCTGCATAGTCTGGTGTTGCCACAATATTAGTTATAGGATTGACGTAGCTCGTTGTGAACGTACCGCGAGGAGTCTTCGCTCCCATTAGATTAATTGGATACAACGTGAGGCTACCGAATTCCATGAGTCGTAGTGGAAAGAGACCGAGGCCCTGAAGGATTATAAAGTCTACGTAGAATAAAAGCAGCTTTTGCAGCGAATTTGCAAGAGCGTTGGCAATGCTTGATGTGTCCTTGAGGCTGTCGCCAAACCGCTCGAACATGTCGACTACGCCAGAAGCCGTACCCAAGGCTGTAAAGATAACGAAGAAGTTGAAGAATGTAAAAAAAAAGTTCTTGGAAATGACAGATAGTTCCACATCCCCCTGTGATATCATTCCTTGAAGGTTTGCTAACCCTGATTTGAATTTTAGTGGTTGCTTTAGGGAGTAGCCATAGAGACTTACAGTCATAGAAATACGGCACGGCAACGCTCAACAAAGTTAGTGCTAATGTTGGCAACTGTGTATTGACAATAGATTGTAAATTCGGATGGCTGTCCAGCAAGTCCGCCAGGCTAGGCCAAACTTCATGTATAGAACATGTGTTTAAAGCACCGGCCACCGGGACAAGCAAGATAGTCCAGAGTACGGTAAGGATACTGATAAACGCGGTGATCGACCAAGCTCTCAGCATTCGTTTGGAGCGGGGAAGATACGTATTTGGCCAGACAACATCAGATGGAGCAGGGCTATTGTTTGCTAGCAGCTGCAGTGGAGAAGGATCGAGCACGGCTTGAATAGCCATTTGCTAAACAGATAAAGACCTGCATTAGATATTGAAAATTTTGAACAGAACACGAATTACTCACAGCACTAGCTACGCTATCCATGGTGACAAAAGCCAAAGGTGTTGCTTCGAAATCTTTCTTTCGTAACGCCTTAATCTGCTCATCTAGCCTTCGAAGCTTTTCTTCATAGTAGTCAATGGCATCCACATTTTTACATCTAAGCTTGAATCGGCCGTACCATATCTTCGCCATAGGGCGCTTGCGAGCGTAAGGTGTGATGTGGGCAGGGTCCCCGTTAATGTCATGGAGAAGATTACTGTCCTCGCGATCGTCATCTTGGTTTACTTCAGGGCCAGGTGGGGATGGTTGAACGATAGGCAAAGTTTCGAGACTGCGTTCCACACGGCGTTTTCCCAAATGTACGGTCCAGGCTTCCTCCAGCTTTCTGAGCACAGTCATCCTCTCCACCATGCGGCTGTCCAATTCTTTCCAATTCTTGCATAACATCACAGTCTCCACTTTGCCAATCTCCAAGCTCTCGACAAATTCCTTTATCTTCTCCTCTGATCTGAGCTCTGGCGGAATTCCGGACAGTCGAATTGTACGGTCTGTGATTGTCGTCTGGCTCCCAAGGTACTCCTGCCGCACCTCTATGATCTTCCTTGTTTCCGAGACAATCAAGTACATTGCAAGCCCAGTGAATAGGTATGCAAATACAAGGTACATCCAGAGGTAATCCGAGCTATATTCAACTGGCATTCTTAAAACTTGTCCCCATTCTGATCGTACCTCTACTCGCCCAGGTGCATGTATCGAGCCCGTGACAAACTCCGTAGAGTTACTTGGTATTTTACCTTTCACATCTTTGTCTGGGTATTGGTCATGAACCGGCTTAATGACAACCAGGGCGAAGAACAGAGTAACACTAAGGAACTTGATGGCCATCTTGAAGAAAGCCAGGTACTAAGTGGGACATTTAGTCCAAAGTTTACCACATTATATATTTCCAAAAGAATTCGTACCACGTAGGCATCCAGACCTGCCGAGGCCAACACCTGTTCCTCTGTGATCCTCCATAGTGGCAGTATCCAGCCAAAGAAGCTGTCCGGAAGTTCGGGGAGGGCGGTCGCTTGATCGCTCTGCTTCTTGCGGGCGGCATAGAGACCTTTCCATCGCGGGCGAAGAAACTGCAGCGCCTGTGATTAGCGCGTTGTGGTAAGCTGTATAGCAGCAGTACTCACACAGAAAGCCATCAATGCTCCGAAACCGAGCGCGACAGAGATTGTGATCTGGATGCTCGTATCTCGGGGGTGTTCGGTGCCCCATGGATCATCCAAGCCCTTCTTGCAAGTAGGAGAATTATCCTTCATCGTTGAAGAGCGGCCGCGACATGCGCTTCGTCTTGCGATTGTCAAAAAGTTTGTTCGTGTGCTTCTATCGCGTTGGCAGCCGATGACGCCGAGATGCAGCTAGCCGTTTAACTCTTGCCCCCACGCAATTTGCCTGCCTTCAGCCACCAACCAACCAGCTCCAAGAGCCGCCCCCCACGCTGTCAAACGAGTCAGGATGGCTTCATCATCGGCAGTTATGCTTAAACCTTCACTTCACGTTGAAGTCAGACTTAAAAACGTGGGCGGAGCATTCATACGAACTGATCTGGTACTTTGCCTTAGGTACTTGTAGCCTTCTCTCTCTGACTTCGCAGGTTCGCGAAGAGGTCCTGGAATGGCTCTTAAAAAACTTCGTGCATCTCAAAATTGATCAAGAGGTAGAGAAATATGGTGGGTCTCTTAATTATTTCCTAACTATCTACATGTTTCTCTGATAGTGTTTAAGATAGTCTTCCTCACGCCTATCTCATTGAGTCTATCAATGTCGTCGATTTCTCTGATACCGAAGGTGAAACGTCATTTCACAGACTTCAAGATGTGCAGCTTGATGTGCAAGCCTATGAGCTTCATGAAAGCGAAGAAGATAGTCTACCAAGAACTCGCAGCATACATCATGAAGGAGAGGATGAAGATGCCATACCTCAAGTGCGGGTAACTGCTTTACCCGGCAAGTCTCTTAACGGTTTTTGGGAATCGTGAGGACAGTAGAATCGTGACATCGCCCAGGCTAATTTGTGCAGTCTGGTTTTCAACAACGGAATTCCTGCTCGTTTGCTACGGTTTACTACTCGAATGAGTGTGTTTAAGCTGATGTTGGATCACTTCATAGCTGACTTTGGTAGTGTCTATCATGAAGAACCCAGCTCTGAATTTGACTGTACTCAACTGGAACCGTCTGATTCTCCTCTACGGTCCTCCTGGCTCCGGGAAGACCACTCTCGCCAAGGCCCTTGCTCAGAAGCTTACCATTCGCCTGGGCAAACAATTTACCCGGGGTAAACTTGTCGAAGTCAATTCTCACTCGGTACTCAGCAAGTGGTTTGGTGAGAGTAGCAAACTTGTCGGTAAAATGTTCGATAGCATTCATATTATGGCCGAGGAGGAAACGACTCTGATTTGCGTTCTCATCGATGAGGTAGAGACTTTAACTAGTTCTCGGGAGAGAGCTGCAAGTGGGAATGAGTGTGGTGACGCAGTGAGGGTGAGTTTAGCTAATCTTGAGGGGTGTAAAATTATTCGAGATCCTGCTTGGAGGGGAAGCGTCGCAGTTCTTGATGGTCACACTCAAACTTCCTATCAGTTATGGGGTCATGAACCACTTACTAATTCCAGTCTAACAGGCCACCAACCAAGTCCTCACAGCTCTCGATCGTCTGCGACACCGACCAAATGTAATTGTGTTCTGCACTAGCAACCTCATTAACACCATTGTAGGCAGATACTTCAGCCGCGAGTCACTGCTTTTCTAATTTCTTAAAATATTTAGGACCCAGCCTTCCTCGACCGTGTCGACGTAAAGCAACATATCTCAAACCCTTGCCCAGCGGCCGCCTATGAGATATTTCGTACTAGCCTCAACGAGTTAATCCGCTGTAACCTACTTATTCCCTCATCTGACTCAGACGACGTAGTTGAGGACTCAGACGACGTTGTGCAGCTCGTAGGTGATTCTCCGTCCATTTCCTCTGTCTCTGGGGGAGATTGGATCCTCATGGATCCTTGCACCATTCCTACGCTACTGTACATGAATGTGCACCTCTGGAACCGAACGAACTGCCCAGCACGGAAGCTGTGGCGGATTGCACAACGGTGCGAGGGCTTGAGCGGGCGTACGTTGAGACGTTTGCCTTTCTTGGCACTCGCACTGCATATACATGGCGAATCTTGTACGGTGCGTGAGGGTTTGGCAGTACTGGCAATGGCAGTGGACGAGGAGACGGGAAAGGGAGGTGAGCTCAAGCGTGAGGCTATGGAAGAGAGGGAGACCTTCCACACGTCTTTTCCTTGAACTTTATGACTGAAGGGAATAGATGATAATGCTATGTAGTCTGCAGTATGCGGCCTGCTCTCCACTACACCGCCTCTTTACATCTCGTTGTAAGCGCCTGCTGATCTTGGCGATCAAACGGCATAATTTCATATCTTTTTAAGTACCAAGCACGACCATTTAACGTATTTCTGCCTATTTCAGGTATAATCAAGTGTAATTTCGCGCAGTTTAATCGGCACGATCAACACGCACTTATCCCTTCCGCAGGTGTATTTCGTCCTACCGTTATCGATAAGAGCTAGCCAATAGAATCAATGGGAAAGGCTCCGTGATCATACGCGTACTTTTAATTCTGGTGTTCGCGCACGGTCCACTCGGAGGACGTCACCAGGGATAACGAGATGCAAAAAGGTGGTGTAGATGCAATATGCTCTGATCTGGTATTGATATGAGTTGCTTGGCGGATTATCTTACTAAGGGAATGTTCGGTTGCAATCTGGAAGCCTCAGATTCAGATTCAGAATCCGTTGATTCGGAGTGATTTCGTCTATACAGCTTCTGAAATGGAGCTCAAAGCTCCAGGTGCAGATCCCATTTCAATATGAAGGCTCTAGATTAGTGCAATTTACAAAGCCACAGGGGCGTGACAAATTAGGAAGGAACGCGTTCTTTCTGCCGGCCTTGCAGTTCAGTTTTGCAACCGAACAGACCCTTAGTCACTCCACTAAGAGGACGAGGCTCAACTGCCGACAGTTGTTCGTCGCAAAGATATCCCTAATTGGTTAGCCACCAACGAGATTAATTTTGCCGTATCAAGGCCTCGTATTAAACGAAAGAAGGGTATTTTAACCAGATACCTGATTGATCCACACCTTTTGCAATGGACAAAAAGAGGACGATTTCTGATCTCAATGCCGCCCTTGAGGAATATCTCTGTGACGGGCAGCTGAGGGTTCTCGTACTTTCTCAGCTCCAGGAATCGGTCTGATGGAAAGCTAGCCAAGACATAAAATTAATGCATTGTAGACCATGTGCTTCATACGCATGCTCCGTTGTTGCATCGCAGGTTAATGAGTCATCTTACGTGTGCATATCATCAGGATCTCTTACCGCAATGAGGGGGGTGAGGAGGCGTTGGTGGGCTGGAGCCTGTTTTGCGCAAGAGCTGGCGTTGCAGGGCTGAAAGTCTGTTTGCATGTGTCTTCCTTTGCATTCGGTCCCTCGGCGAAGCACGAAGAGCGAGACCAGGCAGACATGAAAAAGGGCGCTGCAATTTTACAACCAGGATGCCCCGCGCAACGGCCAAAATAGGAGGGTGCGCTTGGGCCTAGGCCAGGCGAGAGGGCCGGTGTAAACCTACCCGGCCCGCCGTTTCGTGACGGGCAATTGATCCAGGGAACGGAAGCGCCGCCGATGCAAGCTCCAAAGTTAACGTTATTATGGTTAATCCAACTTCCTGCTGATGCAAATCCCCTGTAAGGCGGACGCATAGTCAGCCCAAGCAAGAGCAGTGTAACCACAATCAAATGACCAGAAAAGGCTGCAGCGCGGCCGGCATTCTCAAGCGCAAAAGTAGTCGTGCCGCCAGACGGACGCAACACGAACAATGCGAGCATCGGCAGGTGGAACCCAGGGTGGCTTGGCTGGTGACTGGCACGGTTTGCTGCCACGCTCCTTAGTCCACGGACGAAAAGTCTCGCGACAAAAGGATGTGCCCAATCAGAACATGCAGCCGATAGGAATGCGAACGTTCGGGATTTCAGTGTCCTGCCCGCTAAAATGAGATTGCCGACATTTGCATCAAAAGAAAGAGCAATGGCCAGATCAGAATGGCGAAGAAAGGCTGAGGTGTTCCACTTGCGAGCTTCGTCCGCCTCGAATCTCTTCTGCTATATAAGTGCCTCTCCTCAGGCAACTATCTTGTATAGTTTATAGTTTGATACAAATCCACACCTTCGCTCCTTCACTCCCTCATTTTAAATAAAAGCACTGCTTCGTTCAATGACTCTCAACACAAAAGACTCTCTTCGCCCACCAAGCACCAGGAGCATGGCTGGCGACACAGATTCAACCTTCAGCAAGAGCGCTGATCCTTCGGTCTTTGAGAAGAAAGAAATCGCTACAGAGAATGCCGCCGAAACCTCCGAGATTCGTTCAATCCAAGAGAAGAATGAAACTCCTGTCGCGGCTCAAGTAGCAGAGGAAGAGAAGGAAGACGCAGCCTCAGAGGAGGTTGAGCCTGAATATCCCGCGTCATGGAAACTAGCCATGATCACAATTGCTCTTTGTCTTTCCGTGTTCTGCGTGGCATTGGTAAGTTCGGCTCGCTTCAAATGCCGCCCTTTACAGCTAACACATGTCAGGACAATACGATTATTGCCACCGCTATTCCTAGGATCACGGATCAATTCAAGGCACTGAACGACGTTGGCTGGTATGGAAGCGCATACCTTCTTACCACCTGCGCGACCCAGCTCATATTTGGCAAACTCTATACCTTCTACTCAATTAAATGGATATACCTATTAGGCCTTGCAATTTTCGAGGTCGGATCACTTATATGTGGTGTTGCGCCAAACTCCAATGCTCTCATCGTTGGAAGAGCTATTGCTGGTCTTGGTGCTGCTGGTATCTTTTCGGGTGCCATTCTCATTGTTGCGCATACTGTGCCTCTGCACCAGCGTCCCGTTTACACTGGCCTGATTGGAGGCATGTACGGCATTGCTAGCGTCGCCGGACCACTGTATGTGAACATTGCCTGCAACATTAAGAACTTGACTGACTGGTCTATAGTATGGGAGGAGCATTCACTGATCGTCTGACATGGCGATGGTGTTTTTATATCAACTTACCTTTCGGAGCTGTGACCGCGATCTTTATCATTTTCTTCTTCAAGGCTCCAAGAAAGGTAAAGAAGACGGCCGGAACTTTCTGGGAACACCTTCAGCACTTTGACTTAATCGGCACCTCATTCTTCATCCCCGCCATAGTCTGCCTGCTTCTTGCTCTCACATGGGGTGGCTCAAAGTATGCCTGGGGCAACGGTCGGATCATCGCCCTTTTCGTTCTCTTCGGAGTTTTGATCATTGGGTTCATCGCCGTTCAAATCTGGAAACAAGAGGACGCCACTGTTCCACCTCGCGTTTTTAAGAACAGAAACGTCTGGGGAGCAGCATGGTTTGGAGCATGCCTTGGCGCTTCATTCTTCGTCCTTGTCTACTTCATTCGTAAGTCATCTGTATTGATTCCATTTTAAGCCCTCATTCAGCGCTAACAACTTTTCAGCTATCTGGTTCCAAGCTATTAAAGGCGTGACCGCCGTGAAGTCTGGTATCATGAACCTCCCATTGATTATGGGCCTCGTAGTCCTCTCGTTGTCCGCTGGTATCGCTGTTACTCTTCTCGGTTACTACACTCCCTTCATATACGCCTCATCGGTGCTCATGTCTATCGGCGGCGGCCTCCTCACAACTTTCGCCACGAACACCGGCCACGCCAAATGGATCAGCTACCAATTCATCTACGGCGCCGGTGTAGGATTGGGCATGCAGCAGACCCTCATGGTCGTTCAAACCGCGCTCCCCGACGCCGACGTCCCGATCGGCACAGCCATCATGATGTTCGCCCAATTGCTAGGGGGCGCGCTGTTCATCTCCGTCGGCCAGAACGTATTCACGAATCAGCTCATCAAGAACCTCAGCAATGCAGTCCCGAACCTCGATCCCAGCCTCGTCCTGCGGACCGGCGCCACAGAACTAAAGCACGCGGTCCCATCACAGTACCTGTCCGGCGTGCTGAGCGCATACAACAGGACGCTGACGCAGACCTTCTACGTCTCGGTCGCGCTGGCAGTGATGTCGATATTCGGCGCCGTGTTTGTGGAGTGGAAGAGCATGAAGGGGAAGAAGGTCGGCATGGCTGCAGCTTAGATGATCTTCCCCGTTCCCTTCTCTCTATCTACTTTAATCAGATCTTCGCGCATTTTGAGTCAGAATTTGACCTGTCCAGCGACTGTCCAGCGTTCTATCTCGAGCTCAAATACCCGCATAGCATTGTTCCGGCGTTCCTGGTCCATTTCGGTTCCCTCTTCCGATCACAAAATCACCTTAGCATCTCCATAATACACACCCGTAGACATAGATCGTCACTTTACGGTCATTTTTTGGCCTCAAGTTATCACAGGCATCGACGGTTAACACATTAGTTGTTTCGTTTCTTGTACACTGGTTTTTGTTTGCAGCGGTTTTCACTGTATAGGTATTGCAGTGGCCTGGGCCCAACTCTTCTCTACTATACCCCTAAATATAAAGCAAGAGGCGCGCGTCCGCGGTGGATGGGATAGCGCGCGAGGATTAATGAAGACGATCTGCCGTGGTGCTTTGAAAATTCTATGCTGTGCTGTGTGAAATATATGCAAGTTCGTATTTGATGTCTGTCTGGACTGAGCTCTCTCTGGCTTTACGATCTGTGGGGTGATATCTGAATAGTTCCATGACTTTCCTGTCGGACATGATGGGCTTCGTAGATACGGACACATGGATTATAGCCGTGGCCTCGTAGGGCTCGCCTTAAGCCGCTATTTTACCGTATGGAGTCTTATCTATCTTCCGAATATCATCATAGTCGGGAATAAGATGTTCCCTGGCTGGTTTTTGACATGTAAGTCAAACAGACACGCAGTTGACAAAAAAACTGGCACTGCAAAATACCCTAGACTACAAGAACGTCAGAAGTTGCCCAGTTCTACAGCTCTGTTAGGCCATAACCATACTCTTTTCAAAATATCCAACTACCCTAAAACTTTAAGTCGGTCTAAGGTATTATACTAATATAATTATATTATTAAATATCCTTAACATTGTGTAGTGAATCTGCAAACAAGACGACCCTTTTGCAGTGCCTTTTTTTTTATCAACTACGTGACAGACCAACGAGAAGGTGGCCTAACAGACTGTAAGAAATGCTTGGCTTCTTAGGGGCAAATGAAGCAAAGCGATGAACTGTCTGTGGTACGACATAAATCTCCGCTAGCCTTTGCGTGACAGTAGACTCCTTCTTTGTACTTAAGTTCGGCTTCGCGGTAATCCGCGGGCACACCCGAAATACCCAGGTTTGCCATGCCTAGTCCTTCTACAACCCCTCGTCGCCCGTTATGGAGATGATTGCGGATCTTACCTCGATAACTAGCAATTGTTACGGTGACTGCGGGCCCGTTGCTGGCATAAATTGTTGAAATGTTTGTCTCGCCAGGCATGCAGATTTTCTCTGGGAGATCCAAAAGAGAACATCAAAGCCTAGTGAATTTTCTTTAGCAGAGCAAGCGCTGGACTTCTCTCAAGTTCTTCTCTGAAGCCAGCTGTACCAGAGATTTTGTATCACCCAGCTCTTTTAGTGCATCTCTAAATAAATCTTCGTTGAATGAAAGAATTGTCAACAGCACTTTTATTGATGGACTGGGTTGTATTTCTGCTGAGTCACCACGAAGGTTTGGGACTTCCTCACAAGAATGGGCAAGCGTTATCTCAGTAAGCGACTCAGACGGCACCTAGCCCGCGCGCTGCGTTTTTTTTATGATTTTGATTAGTAACGCAGGCTTGTCCTGCCGTCTGAGGAGGCTCGACTTCAATTTTCGCAATTTTGTATGAGAGATACTCTCTCCTGTACACCCGACCCCCTTACAACACCTTTTTAACCTGATAAGCTAACGAGTCGAATCAGACTAGTGTCCTCTATAATTGATTAGATTTTTATTAAAATATAAAGCTATTAACTGGGTAAGATTTAGGTAGATTTTGCGACGTTTTTACGACAAAATCGCGCCTAGGCGAGGCTCTGGTAATGCAGCGTTAAAATCACCTTTTTCACTGCCGTATCTCGACCCTTTTATAACGTCTAGTTATTATAAAAATACTACGAGGTGGGAGCTCTTTAGCTTCTCTATCTATTGCATTAAATAACGTCATTGTAGCTATATTATATAAAGTATTAGATATAGGTAGTCGGTCGCATTTTATCCAAAATCGTTAAAAATTACTTTTTTTACTACCATATCTTAACCCTTTTATAACGTCTAGTTATTATAAAAATACTACGAGGTAGAAGCTCTTTAGCTTCTCTATCTATTGCATTAAATAACGATGTTGTAGCTATATTATATATAAAACTAGATATAGGCAGTCGGTCGCATTTTATCCAAAACTCATCGCTCTAAGTCGACGAGTCGACCCATTATGTCGATTTGATATTTTTCTACCTATAATTTTAACAACTTACTTTTATACTACGGGGTTTTTATATAAATATTCTTAAAAAGTAGCTTTAGTTATATAATCGATTGGATTTTTAAAAATACGTTATTTAGGGTAGAGGTAGGGCGTTAAAAAAGGTAGAAGAAAAATCAAGTCTCTAATCGACCCTCCTATGTTTTCGCACCAAAGGCCCTCAGACGGCAATTGAGACAGCATTGTTACTTAACCTAATTCATCTAAACTAACCCTAATTCGTCTGTAAAGTATACTAGTTAAGTACTAGCGAGATTTACTGTCTCAATTGCCGGCTGAGTCGCTTACTGAGATAAGGCAAGCGCCTTTGCAATCGAGCCTTATTAAACAGGCCAATCCGACGGCTCTAATTAAGAGGCCAATCTGGCCGTCTAAACCTTAAACGATCCAGACTAACCACGCTGTGTTACGGTCTGATATGTAGTTAAGAGACAACAGGAAAGTGTGCAGCGAGCTCTCATCTTGGGCAATAGACGCTTTGTGTACCTCTTGGCAGTTTTAAAAAAGATTACCTGCTATCGACCATGGTCAACACATAGACTCAATTAGTTAGACCAGATTAAGACTAGATCAGGGATCGCTACGTCACTGCCTATCTAGTATATATATTGCGGCTCTATAGCCAGATTCAATAGACAGAGTTCTCATTGATCGTCCGTCAGACACCGCATTAACAACTAATGCGATGCAAGGACTACTTAGTCTATATATCTCTGAAGCCCATTATGGCGACGTGCTGTGCGCAGTTTCCACGAATTACTCTCTTAAATTTACGGTATCTAGTTGAAGTATTTAAACACTCATGCTAAGGTACTGACTTAAAAACGTCAAACTTCCAATTACTGAAACGATATTACTTGTTTCGGTCTTAGATTATATCATTACAAAGGTATAATAGACGAAGAAGAAGGGAGTTTTGGGTAAGAAGTCTGAGCTAAGTTAATCATTACAAACTGTTTATCGTACTAGGAAGGCTATTTCTATTATTACGTCTGCCATTTTTTTAAAACATCAAGAGATTGTAGCGTAAAGGGATGATCCGCACCAAGTTTTGCCCGCTGTAACTTTGCACAATTAGCCATTAAGTTGGTAGCTTCGTCATAGCGGGCTTGAGACCTCCATGTCCACGCAAGGTTGTGCATGCTGAGCAGTGTTTCTGGATGGTCCACACCAAAAACTGCCTTCTTCATGGTGAGTGCTTCTGTCCCTAGCCTCTCAGACTCAACAAATATTCCTTGACCGTAGAGTGCTAATGCAAGGTTACCAATACTAATAAGCGTGTCTGGATGCTCTGGCCCAAGCACCTTCTCTCTTGTTTCCAGCGCCCGCCGGTGCATTGCTTCGGCCTCTTCGTACTTTCCTTGGCTCGACAACACCGACCCAAGGTTGCTGACGCTGGTGAGCGTATCTGGATGCTCTGGCCCAAGCACCTTGTCAGATCCTTCTAGATCTCGCCGGTGCATCGCTTCGGCCTCTCCGTACTTGCCCTGTCTCTCCAACACCAACCCAAGGCTGCTGACGCTGGTGAGCGTATCTGGATGCTCTAGCCCAAGCACCTTCTCAGATCCTTCTAGATCTCGCCGGTGCATCGCTTCGGCCTCTTCGTACATGCCCTGTCTCTCCAATACCGACCCAAGGTTGCTGACGCTGGCGAGCGTATGTGGATGCTCTAGCCCAAGCACCTTCTCATATCCTTCTAGCGCCCGCCAGTGCATTGCTTCGGCCTCTTCGTACTTTCCCTGGCTCCCCAACACCGACCCAAGCTCGCTGACGCCGGTGAGCGTATGTAGATGCTCTGGCCCAAGCAACATCTGAGAT